>Ga0102928_1000643_pt1 | contig 22599 bp, 22 predicted proteins | sample SalPonR1_B_D1_MG_FD_78504 | JGI IMG/M metagenome (GOLD analysis project Ga0102928, IMG submission 78504) | Salt pond soil microbial communities from South San Francisco under conditions of wetland restoration - Salt Pond MetaG R1_B_D1_MG | ecosystem: Environmental > Aquatic > Marine > Intertidal...
GAAGTTCAAGATAATGACTGGACGGTTGATGGTGCCATGACAGACCCTAAAGGTGACAGAAGTAAAGCGCCCCATAAGCAAGATGATCCAGATATGTTTGTAAGGATTGTTGAAAGAAGAGAAGATGGAATAGTTGTTAGAGGTGCAAAATGTCACCAAACAGGTACTATAAATTCTCATTGGCATTTATTTATGCCTACAATCTCCATGAAAGATGAAGATAGGGACTTTGCCCTTTCGTTTGCATGCCCAACAGATGCAGAGGGTATGTACATGATATATGGAAGACAGTCATGTGATACTAGAAAATCAGAAGAAAATCCTGGTTTTGATGTGGGTAATCCAGTGTATGGAGGTCAAGAAGCTTTAGTAGTATTAGACGATGTGTTTATTCCAAATAAATATATATTCATGAATGGTGAATATGACTTTGCGGGGATGATGATAGAAAGATTTGCTGGATATCATAGACAAAGTTATGGGGGCTGTAAAGTAGGAGTAGGTGATGTAGTAATAGGGGCGGCAGCACTCGCAGCTGAATATAACGGAGCCGAAAAAGCATCTGCAGTTAAAGACAAATTAATTGAAATGACACACCTAAATGAAACTTTATATAGTTGCGGAATAGCATGTTCCACAGAAGGAGCACCTACAAAGGCTGGAAACTATATGATTGATTTATTACTGGCTAATGTATGCAAGCAAAATATAACTAGATTTCCATATGAAATCGTAAGATTGGCAGAAGATATTGCTGGTGGTCTGATGGTAACAATGCCAAGTTATGTGGACTTTAATTCAGATACTAAAGTTGGTAAAAATGGAGAAACATTAAAGGATATCTGCGATAAGTACTTTGCTACTAAACCAGAAGTAAAAACAGAAGATAGAATGAAAGTACTAAGACTTCTAGAAAACTTATGCTTAGGAACTGCTGCTGTTGGATATAGAACTGAATCCATGCATGGAGCGGGATCACCTCAGGCACAGAGAATTATGATAGCAAGACAAGGCAATATTGATGGGAAAAAAGAATTTGCTAAGCATATTGCACAAACTAGTGATCAGAAGAAATTTGAAAATATGAAATAAGGAATAAAAAATGAGTAGAATATTAAAAAGTCCTTCTAAATATGTTCAAGGTTTCAATACTTTGGAGGAAATTGATAAGTACCTTGAGGGTATGGGCAACAAGCTGCTAGTTATAATAAGTGAATCAGGAATAAAGAGAATCAAACCCAGCTTTGATAATTGCTTTAAGGGAAAAGAAGATTATGAATTAAGGTACGAAATTTTCAGGGGGGAAAGTACTGAAGAAGCAATAATGTCGATGGCTAACATTGTCAAAGAAAATGATTTAACAGCTGTTATAGGCGTAGGCGGTGGAAAAATAATTGACACCGCCAAAGCAGTAGCCCATTACTCAGAGGTGCCCATGGTAATAGTTCCTACTGTGGCATCTACAGATTCTCCATGTAGCTCCCTTAGCATACTGTATAAGGATAATGGGGAGTTTGATAGGTACTTATTTTTAAGCAAGAGCCCAGATATGGTTTTAGTAGATACTAATGTCATAGTTAAAGCTCCTAGCAGCTTACTTGTTGCCGGAATGGGGGATGCACTGGCAACATATTTTGAAGCTAGAGCGTGTAGAAACTCAGGAAGTAATAATCAAGTGGCAGGAAAGCCTACAAAAACAGCTACAGCCATGGCGGCGATGTGTTGGGATATCCTTAAAAAAGATGGTGCAAAATCCATAAAAGCTATTGAAAATAAGGTGACTACAGAAGCTGTGGAAAATATAGTTGAAGTTAATACATATCTTTCAAGCGTTGGGTTTGAAAGCGGTGGATTAGGTGCTGCCCATGCTATACAAAAGGGGTTCACATTTATACCTGAGTTGCATAATCAGTATCATGGTAATAAAGTTGCTTTTTGTACAATTGCTCAGCTTGTTCTAGAAAATGCTGCTGAAGAAGAACTATATGATGTTATATCATTTTGTGATAATGTAGGATTGCCTATATGTTTTTCTGACATGGGATATGATGAAGTTGATAATGAGCTTTTAATGAGAGCTTCTGAAAAGGCATGCGCTGAAGGTTCAACTATTCATAATATGCCGTTTGAAGTTAAACCATATATGGTATATAGTGCCTTACTTACAGCAGATACAATAGGTAAAGAATTTAAAAATCAATAATAACCTTTAAATAAAAAAAGGCAACTCCATTTTCTTACTATGGAGTTGCCTTTTTGTAATTTACTTTTATTTATCACATAAAAATGATATAATAATATTGTTAGAGAGGGGGGAATTACCTTGGAAAATACGGAAAAAATAATTAAAAGTGTATGCGCTAATATGCGTATGGAAGACATGATTTTAACAGCTGAGGATAAGCAAAGAATTAAGATGTGCTTAGAAGGTGAGTCCTCATATGATGAAGAAATTTGTAAGCTAGTTGAGAAATATACATGTAAATAGGTGATTATATGAGTTACTATTATGAATTTGATTATGATAGTAAATATTGCTATGATAACTCTCATGTGCTAAGAAATAAATTAAATATTAAAGATGAAGGTAAACTTGCTTCGGCAGAAAGAGAAATAACCGCTATTCGTGGTGCTCAAATATTAGCAGAGGGAATAGAGGGTGTTTTTGATTATGCGGCATATAAGGGGTTGCATAAAAAGCTGTTTGGAGAAATATTCGACTGGGCAGGAGTGATAAGGCATGTAAACATTGCCAAAGGTAATAAATTTTGTCTTTACGAATATATAGATGAACACATGTTTAATCTGTTTGAAGAACTTAAAAATGAAAACTATTTAAGGGACCTTAAGGACGAAAAATTAATTGGTAAAAGGCTTGCATATTATCTAGGAGAAATAAATGCCATTCACCCCTTTAGAGAGGGGAATGGCAGAACTCAAAGGTTGTTTATCGAGCTTTTAGCCAATGATGTTGGTTATTACGTGGATTTTGATCTGATTTATAATCAAAGAATGCTAATAGCCAGTGCTCAATCTTTCTATGGAGATTATAGGGAGATGGAAGGGTTAATTATCCACGCAATGAGAAAAATAGAATAAAAAATTTATTGATTTTTGTCAATTTGTGCTATAATATTCTTGCATTAAAAAAAATACAAAATTAAATAATATGCGAGGTTGTGATGGAGCAAAGAATTAACTTTACTACTCCCGAGGAGTACTTAAGCCTGCGCAGAAGAAGTCAGAGAGAAAATAAAGACTTCAAACGAAGCGAAGTGGCTCTTAATAATTCTCTATTTATGATAGGAATTTATGACAATGGTTTTTTGGTTGCTTTTGGAAGAGTAATCGGAGATGGTGGTATTACATATATTGTTAGCGATGTAATGGTGGATACCAATTATTGGAGGCAAGGACTTGGTGATAAAATCATGTGTGCTATAGACGGGTTTTTAAATGAAAATACCTATGAGGATAGCTATATATGTTTAATTGCTAAATGCCCTGCGGACAAGCTTTATTTGAAACACAATTTTGAATATTTGGAAGGAAAACATGGTATGGTAAGAAAACAAAAATAAAGACAGTTGGGATGACCAACTGTCTTTAACTATAAAACAACTTACATTTCTACTTCATATCCGGCAACAACCCATGCTGCATAATTTCCTTCTAATCTGTAAACATTCATAAAACCTGCATCAACTAGCATTTCAGCTGCAGTAATTGCAGGATCGTCTCCATGGCAATATATAAGGTATGTTTTGCTCATGTCTAATGTTGGTACTGCTTCCTCAAATGAACCATCCCCCAAAGGATAATTAATAGCATTTGGTAAGTGCCCATCGTCGTAAAGTGGAGAAACATCTATGATTATTATATCTGGTGTTGATTCTATTAAATCCATTGCATCCATAGTTGTTATATCCATATATTCGTACATAGGTTCTTCTTCGTCAATTTCTTCAGTTACTTCATCTTCGGTAACTTCATCTAAAACTTCTTCATCATCTGAACATCCAGCGAAGACAGTAACTAGTGTTAACGTTAGAATAACAACTAATAGTTTTCTTTTCACGGCTCTCCTCCTTGTCAATCAATCTAGTACTATTGTTTTAATTGTAAAATAATTATACACCTTGTGTTAATAGTAAGTCAATTAAATGTTAAAATAAAAAGGCAGCTGTTTAAAAAGCTGCCTTTAATTATTATGAAGCCATGTCGCTAATCTTATTGTATTCTTCTAAATCTGTATATAATTCTGAAGTATACGGATTTCTCTTTGTTTTAACTATTTTATAAATCATGTACGCAAATACAGCAACATTTGATACAAGGGCAGCTACTCCCCAGAAAGTGTAAATAGCTGGGTTATATGTGGAATTTACAGTGAACATACTAGCATCTTGGAAAGTAGGGAAGGTTTGCGCAAACATGCACCATATAGCTAAAGTGTAAGCTCTGTGTTGTAACCATGCTCCTTTTCCAACGGTAAATGCACATAAGGTAGGAGCAACTAAAAGCGCTATACCACAGTACCAAGCATGGCCCGGCAAACAGTTATATGTATATGCAAAGTTCCAAATATCATATGCTATAATCCAAAACCATAGCATATCTGGCCATAGCATATCTTTACTGCCATCTTTTGGAGTTGGTTTTCTTACCTTAATTCCAAACCATCCTGTTATAGTGAGTATTAAGAAAATACCTGCGATTCCATTAAGATAATTCCATGAACCGCTTAGCAGTATTTGGCCTCCATTTTCTTCTAGGTTTAAACCAAGGGCACCTATTTCAAAATCCCTATAAACAGCTTCTGCAATGTTAACCGCGAGGATAAGGGGTGGAAAACATAAAGCAATCTTGTTATCTGCTAATCTCCAAACAACTTCGCCGGTTTTTTTATCCTTTTTGTTATAGTGGCCAATTAGCCAAAAACCAATACATCCAGCATCTGATGAATAAACCTTAGCAAGATGGAACCAATCTGTATAAGCAGTTTCTTTAAGAGTGGTGAACCACAAAATGGTTAGCACTATTGGAAGAACGACGAAAGCAAAAAAACCAGCTTTATCATTTCTTCTTACTGCTTCATTGAATAAAAATAGACCAATAAATACTAGCAGCCAAACCCCAAGGACTGCAATAATAGAAGTATTAAACGTAAACATAAAAAATTCCTCCTTATAATAATTTCAAATTTATTATAAATAAGAAGGAAATTGTTTTATATAGACATTTTATAGAATGTGTCTAATTAATAACGATTTGAATAGGCACAAATCGCCCTAGGAATCTCTCCTGAGATTACTTTTAGCAATTTACTTAAAACGACTTCTGGCTCTGTTTTCATATCACTTTCAATATATTCAATAAATACACCATGGAAAATCATGTTATATATATGAACAATAAACCTCAAATATTCATCTGAAATATCTGAGTTAAGGCTGTTGGCACATTCTTTTACTACATTAGTTAACAGTTTTTTATTAAATCTAATAAAATAAATATCCACCTCATCCCAGTAGGACGAATAGTATATGTGTTTAACTCTACATTTGTTTTCTCTAATGTATCTCATTGTTTGTAAAAATCCGTATGTCCAAGTATTATAGGATTTGCCTCCTTCAATTCTAGCATAAATATCATCAGCTGTACTAGATACTAACAGATCTATAATATCCTTATAATAGTAATAAAAAGTTTGTCTATTTATACCGACTTCATCGCATATACGTTTTATTGTTATTTTATTTAACAATTCTTTTTGAATTAATTTATCAAAAGCTTCTTCAATGGATCTTTTGGTATTAACATTCATATAAACCACCTCAATTTAATTATACACATGCAACAATTGTAGTCAATAAAAGAAAGTTTAAAATAGTTATTTTTGTTTGTAAATATTCACAAAAAGCACACAAAAGCTTGACAATAATTAAACAAACTTGTATAATTTTCATTGACGAAAGTTAATGAAGGGAGTTTTTATATGGGTATTTTATACAATGTGCCAGATGCTAAAACTTGGGCATTTATGGCATTTGCTTTACTAGCACTTATGGCATTTAATGAATTTAGTAGGTCAACCAAGTGGGGAGGAATATTACTGTTTATAGCAGCACCTTTATTTCTCACCTTTTTCGTTTGGCCTGAAACAGCAGCTCCAGGCAATGAATATGGTACAGGTACATGGTTTAATTGGGTCAAGACATACTCTTGTTTGGCCGGTTGCGTTGGTTTTATGGCGATTAGATATATTCCTAAAGTGGCAGAGAAAAAATGGGTATTGTGTTTTCCTCCGCTTATCTTAGCGCTTAATATATTTGAGGCTTGTATTAGAGATTTTCAGGTTTATGGATTTGGTCTTTTTGAGGGAGGAATGGTTGACAATTTATGGACCATTTCAGGACCGTGGAACATAATGAACGGTATTGCTGGATTACTTAATATCGTTATAATTTCAGGCTGGTTAGGCATTTTTGTTTCAAAAGATAAGACCAAAGATATGATGTATCCTGATATGATATGGACTTATGTAATAGCGTATGATCTTTGGAATTTTGCATATACATATAACTGCATTTCTGATCATTCAATATACTGTGGGTTGATATTATTGCTATCTTGTACAATCCCTGCTTTCTTTATAAAGAAAGGATGTTGGTTACAGCACAGAGCTCATACGTTGGCATTATGGATAATGTTTATCATGACTGTTCCTCAGTTTGCAGATAGAATAGCACCTGTTCCAACTACACATAATCCTACGGCATTTTTTGTAGTCAGTTTTATAGCGTTGGCAGCAAATTTAGCAGTGGCAATATATCAATTCAACATTATACGTAAGAAAAAATTGAATCCATTTAAAGATGAGATAAATAAGGATACTAAAGCATATAAAAAAGTAATAGCAGAAAATAAATAAAATGACCGATGGTCCATTAAAAAGAACAAATAATGACCATGAGTTCAATAAAGGAGTATTATGCCTAAGCAATTAACGGAAAAAGAAATAACGGATAAAAAGGAATGCATTCTTAAAATAGCAGAAAACATGTTTCAGGAAATGAGTTATGTTGAGTTTACTATGAGCGAACTTGCAAGAAGGTGCGATATGGCTAAGGGCACTATATTTAGATATTACGAAACCAAAGAAACGCTTTTTACAAATATGCTTTATGAAGAGTATCAAAGATGGTTTAAGTCGGAATTATTCGATTTGGATAAAGTTAAAAGATTTACAAAAGAAAGTTATAGAGAGTTTATACTAAAGGAAACTGAAAAAGTCCTAAAGGAAAGACCTCTATTAATTAGACTTGTATCTATAAAGAGAACAATTTTAGATAAAAATGTAAAATCAGAAGATCTATTAAGGGGTATGGAGGGTTTGACTAAGGCTATTAAAACCCTATCTGTAGAAACAGTTTCAAAAGCGGACTTTTTAGATGTTATGGATGTATTTGAGTTTTATGAGACAAGGCATCTAATTATTGTGGGGAGCTATAACTTATCATTAAGTACAAATAATAGGATAAAGTTAGAAGAAATTGATCATGAAAATCTAGTTAGAATAGATATGGACAGATTGGTTATGAAAACCACGGACAACCAATTAAAAGCACTGTTGTGTTAGGAGGTAAAATGGAAAAACTGAAAGTAATAGAAATAAAGCAAAGCATTTACGAAAGTAATGAGGCAGAGGCTGAAAAGTTAAGAAAAGAAATGAATGAAAAAAAGATTTTTCTTCTTAATCTTATGAGTTCTCCCGGCTCAGGCAAGACTACAACATTAGTTAAAACAATAGAAAAGTTAAAAGATGATATTAGAATTGGCGTAATGGAAGCTGACATTGATTCTGATGTGGATGCTAAGACAATAGCTAGAACAGGGGTTAAGGCAATACAACTTCATACTGGTGGTATGTGCCACTTGGATGCACCAATGACAAAAGAAGGTGTTGAAAACTTAGGTGTTGAAGATATTGATTTAGCCATACTTGAAAATGTTGGTAATCTAGTTTGTCCTGCTGAATTTGATACAGGGTCAACTAAAAATGCAATGATACTTTCGGTACCAGAAGGCGATGATAAACCATTAAAGTATCCACTTATGTTTGAGATTGCTGACGTGCTACTTATAAATAAAATTGATACGTTAGAAATATTTGATTTTGATATTGAAGCTGTTAAAAAAAGAGCTCAAAATCTTAACCCAAATATTAAAATATTTCCAATATCTGCAAGAACTGGAGAAGGCATGGATGATTGGATTAACTGGTTAAAGGAAGAAGTAAACGCTATTAAAAAAAATTAGGAGGAACAAATGGCAGTTAGAGAAAAAATTCTTAAAATGGCTCAACATGTTGCGGGAAGAGATAAAATCTATACTGAGGCAGATCCTGAGTATTATGTTTTCCATGATTTAGTTACTGACGAGCAAGCAGATGTAGTTATAGCCATGAAGAGAAGAATTGAAGAAAAAGTAGAAGATATTGCTGAAAGGGTTGGCAAAAATTACGCGGACACTTTTGATATTTGTATGCAACTAACAGACATGGGTATATTAGAACTTAAACCTCAAAGTGATGGTACTGACACATTTGAGTTACCAATCTTTGTACCAGGAATATATGAATTGATGATGCTTAATAGAGATCAAGCGGATTCACATCCAGAAATAGCTAGGGCTTTTGAAGAATATACTAGAAGAACGGTGGAACAAGTTACTGAAATAATGCCTATGGGAAACGGTGCCATGAGGGTAATACCTGTTGAAGCGGCTATACAAGCTGAAACTAGAAAAGCTCCATATGAAGAAATTTCTTATTGGCTAACAAAATATCAGAATCATTTGGCATTAGCACCTTGTCAATGTAGACTGGTTCGTACTCAAATGGGAGAAGGTTCCGGGGATTTAGCCGAGGAACTTTGCATAATAATAGGTGCTACCGCTGAATCATGTATACAGACAGGCAAAGCTAGAAGAATAAATAAAGAAAAAGCTGAAGAGATATTAGAATTAGCAGAAAAAAGAGGTTATACCCATCAAGTAACAAATATGGATGGAACTAATAAAATTTGGGCTATATGTAACTGTCAAAGAGATGTGTGCTTAGCGCTTCGTACTTCTCAATATTTTAATACTCCTAATATGTCAAGATCCAATTATGTTGCTGAAGTTGACCCTGAAAAATGCGCAGCTTGTGGTCAGTGTGTTGAAACTTGTCCTGCCAATGCCGTTAAGTTAGGACCAAACCTTTGCACCAAGGAACCTATTGAATTTCCTGTTATGCCCCTTCCAGATGATCATGAATGGGGAGAAGATAGATATAATCCTGATTTCAGAGAAAATTTTGAAAACACATATGATTTAGGAGGTGCTCCTTGTAAGACTGCGTGTCCTGCACATATATCTGTTCAGGGATATATTAAGTTAGCAGCTCAAGGCAAATACTTGGAAGCACTGGAATTAATCAAAAAGGAAAATCCATTCCCTGCAGTATGTGGACGTATATGTCCAAGAAACTGTGAAAGTGAATGTACTAGAGGTGATTTGGATGAACCTGTTGCTATCGATGAAATTAAGAAATTTATAGCAGATAAAGAGCTCAATGAAGACACTAGATTTGTACCTGAAATACTTTATGATTTCAGACATATCAAGATGGCAGTAATAGGAGCTGGCCCATCTGGTCTTTCTTGTGCATATTATTTGGCTTTACATGGATATTCAGTTACTGTATTTGAAAAAGAAGAAAAACTAGGTGGAATGCTGACTTTAGGAATACCTTCATTTAGACTAGAAAAAGATGTAATTGATGCAGAAATTGAAGTTTTAAAAACTATGGGAGTAGAGTTTAAAACAGGAGTTGAAGTAGGTAGAGAAGTTACACTACCTAAGCTAAGGAAAGAAGGATACAAGGCGTTTTACTTGGCAATTGGAGCACAAGGTGGAAGAGCACTTAATATTGAAGGGGAAGATGCCAAAGGTGTAATAACTGGTGTTGATTTCTTAAGGGACGTTAATCTTGGTAAGGATATTAAAACGGAAGGTGAAGTTTTAGTAATAGGCGGTGGTAATGTTGCTGTTGACGTTGCTAGAACTGCACTAAGAACTAGTTCTAAATCAGTTAATATGTTCTGTTTAGAAGGTGAAGATGAAATGCCTGCTCAAGACGAAGAAGTAGCGGAAGCTAAGGAAGAAGGAATTTCCATATATAACGGATGGGGCCCTAACAAAATAGTCACTGAAAAAGGCAAAGTTACAGGCGTAGAATTTAAAAAATGCACTAGAGTATTTGATGATGAAGGTAAATTCTCCCCAGAGTATGATGAAAAAGATTTAAGAACTGTTAAATGTGATCATGTACTTCTTTCAATTGGACAATCCATCATTTTAGGCGACTTATTAAAAGAAAGCAACGTTGAAAAGAACAGAAATAACACACTTGTTGCAGATGAGCTTACATTACAAACAGGTGAAAAAGATGTATTTGTAGGTGGGGACGTATATACAGGTCCTAAATTTGCAATAGACGCTATTTCAGCTGGTAAAGAAGCATCAATATCTATGCATAGAGTTGTACATGCAGGACAATCTTTAACTATTGGCAGAAATCGTAGAGTGTGGAAACAAATTGATAAGGATAGCGTAGATTTTGAAGGCTATGACAAAGCCAAGAGAGAAGCAGTAAACCATAATAAAGGTAAGGAAAATACTTTCTCAGACCCTAGAATAACGTTTACAGAAGAACAGCTTAAAAAAGAAACAAATAGATGCTTAGAATGTGGTGCAGCAAGGGTTGATCCTAATAAGTGTATAGGTTGCGGAGAATGTACAGTAAGATGTAAGTTTGAGGCAATAACAATTTCTCGTAAGTTTGATGCGTACAGCTTTACTTATGAAAAGATCAAACCCCATGCAGTTAAGAGAGCATTGTCTATTAAGATAAAGACCAAAAGAAATAAAAACAGGGATGAAAGAACTTTAAAAGATGTTGTTTGGAATAAGAAGAGTAGTTAATTATGCATGAAGTAACGATTTTAGTTGAACTAGTAAAAATGGTGGAAAGAGCCGCCCAAAAGAACAACATAAAAGAAATAGATACGGTTGTTGTTCAAATTGGCCAGCTTTCTTCTATTGTGCCTAGATTTATGAGGGAGTATTATCCCAATACTACCCAAGGGACAATCCTAGAGGGATCTAAGATAAAAATTGAAATGATTCCTGGAAATGGTCTATGTCATCATTGCAATAAGGTTTTTAATGTGGCTAAGAACAAAGGGAAGTGTCCTACATGCGGTGGAGAGGATTGGGAACTTCTAAGTGGCAGGGAGTTTAACTTAAAAGAGATAATAATTAAAGAAAATACTTAACAAAGATTTTACTGCATAATATATGCTATTTGTTGTATACTAAATATTAGGGTAGTCTATTATATAGGCTACCCTAATTATTTAGGAGATTAACTATGAAAAATGAGAACAGGATAAAAAATAAGTTGTTTTATGGATTTGCCGACATTTATGGAGGAGGGTCATTTTTAGTAATAAGCATACTGTTTTTAGTTTTTCTTACAGATGTTGTAAAAATGAACCCTGCTTTAGCAGGAACAATTCCATTAGTTGGTAAAATATGGGATGCAGTAACAGATCCTATAATGGGAAATATAACGGATAGAACTAAATCAAGATATGGTTCTAAGAGACTATATCTTTTGATAGGAAGTTTTTTAGCTGCGGTTACATTTATAATGCTTTGGCTAAGTTTTTATATTTCAAGCACAGGTCAATATACATACTACCTATTCGCATATTTATCATTTTCTACAGCGTTTACAATGGTAATGGTCCCATATAATGCTTTACTTCCTGATATGATAAGTGATTATACCTTAAGGGGTAGTTATACCATGTACAGGATGATTTTTAGTGCAGTAGCTGCTATTATTGCAGGACTGATTCCCAATATGATAGTTACTGGTTTTTCAGATGCTACTAAAATAGGCTATTTAGTAATGGGAATATCTTTTGGTATTCTTTTCTTTATATCAATTTTACTAACTTTTATAGGCACATGGGAAGTTGATAAAGTAATTGAACCCATGGGAATAAAAGATGCCTTTAAGCAATCATTTACAGTATTTAAAAATAGGTCTTTTAGACTATATTTGGGCATATTTTTATGTGGCCAAGGTTCGGCAGATTTTATTACTGGGTGTGTAATATACTTTTTAGCTGTGGTCCTAAGAAATAGGGAAGCGTATATGCCTGTTATGTCAGCGGTGCTCATTAGTCAACTTCTAGCCATGTTCATATATCAAAAATTAATCAAAAAACACAGTAAACGTACGCCCATTCTCATAGGTTTTCCTATAAGGATAGTGACTACAATGATATTTTTATTCTTTGCCCATGAGGGAGCACCAATTATACCTATAGTTATACTTTCATTTATTACTGGATTGGGTACTGCGGCATCTTCAGTTACTTCATATGCTGTACTGGCTGATTTGGCAGATATTGATTATTTGATTACAAAGGTAAGAAGACCTGGGGTATATTCTGGCATGGGGACTTTTTCTAGAAAAATTGCCAATGGAATGGCAATATGGGTAATTGGTTTGTTATTATCGGTATTTAACTATGATGCAAATCTTGCTGTGCAAAGTACACTAACAATAGATGGTGTGAAATTTATGTTCATAGGTGTTCCTATAATACTAATGATAATGACCTTGTATTTTACAATTAAGTTTCCTGTAAATAGGGAAACATATGAAATTCTTAGGGAAGATATAGATAGAAGGTTGGGAAACAATATTGATCCAATTAGTGTTGAAGACAAAGATGTTATAGAAAAAATCACAGGATATGATTATGATGATTTATGGAATAAAAAAAATGCAGCCTTAGAGAATTGATCTAAGGCTGTAAGTATTATAAAGATCTTTTAAATTTAAGTAGCAATGTATTTATAGTTATAAATATTCCAGACAGTACTAGCAGTACTAATATGTCATCTGCTATATATGATATGGTCCGTCCTTTCAGTATAACCTCATTAAGAGCTTCAGTTGTGTAGTACAAAGGCATAAAGTGCCCAGCAATATCCCATCCGCCAGATAGTTTAAATATTCCACAAAGGAATATCTGAGGTAGTATAACTATGGGAATAAATTGTACCATTTGGAATTCACTGTTAGCTAGAGTGGAAAGCATCATGCCTAAAGTAAGTGCCGTGATAGCGGTAAGTAAGGTTATTAGTATTACTAAATAGATACTTCCCATTACTTCAAGATTTAATACATGCACTACAAACAGTGTAAATATTAATGACTGAAGTATTGCTAATATTCCAAATCCCAATATATATCCCAATACAATTTCGATTCTTCTGATTGGAGTTGATAAAAGTTTTTCCAAAGTTCCAGAGGTTCTTTCGCCGAGGAAGTTAATTCCACCTATTAGAAATACTAAGAAAAATATTATTATACCTAGCATTCCTGCGCCAAAGGTATCAAACATTGAGCTATCTTCTTTACCTAAAACATATTTTGTTTCCCATTCGTCCATTTTAATATTCATAGGAAGTTTATCTAGATTAATATTTAACCTAGCTGAATTAATAACCGTAAGGGCTTGCTTTACATTGGTAGCTTCACTGCCATCTAATAATATAACTGGGTTATCTTCAGTCATATCTAATACTGCAATTACTTTTTCGTCTTTTAATGCCTTTTCTCCCTCTTCGTTGCATTCATATTCATTTATAGTTACATCAAATTCATCGTTGCTTTCCATTTCATAAACGTATTCATCGTCTACATTTATAACTCCCACATGGAGTTCTGTATTAGCGCCATTAAATATAAAATAAACTATAGTCATAATAAATAATGGAGCAATTAGTATTAAACCTAATGTCCTTTTATCATGGCGTATTTGAATAAGTATTCTCATGGCCAGTGCTCTAATTCTCATAACTATCACCTAGCTTTCCGTATTTAATAAAGGCTTCTTCTAGGGTGCATGAATCGCTATTAACAATCAATTCCTTTGGGCTACCTGAAGCTATGACGTTTCCGTCTCTAATCATAGCCAGCATATTGCATTTTTCTGCTTCATCCATAACATGGGTTGTAACTATTAGGGTAATACCTTTTTCTGTCAATAACTTAAATTCACTCCATATATCATTTCTAAGTAGAGGATCTATGCCTACCGTTGGCTCATCTAAAACTAAAATTTTAGGGTTTGCAAGTAGTGCAATGGCAAGGGATAATCTTCTTTTCATTCCTCCGGAATATTCTCTAACTAATTTATTCATATCCTTAGTTAAATTAACTGTAGATAATACGTAATTAATTCTTTTTGCTGTTTGTGATTTATTAAGACCATAAATTTTAGCAAAAAATTCAAGATTTTCCTTTGCTGTTAAAGTTTCGTAGAGAGCATCTGATTGAGCCATATAACCGATGTTATTCATCATATCATATGATGGCATTTTATTGTTCAGTATAGTAACATTTCCAGAAGAGGCTTTAAGGATTCCCGTCATTACCTTGACCGTTGTGGTTTTGCCGCAGCCGGAAGGTCCAAGTAATCCATATATTATACCCCTAGGTATTTTTAGATCAATTCCATGTAAAACCTCAGTTTTCCCGTAATTTTTATAGATGTTTTTTAGTATTATTGAGTTATTCATATTTATTCCTTTCAATGATCATAAAGTAGATTATAATCCTTTGAAATTAATATTACAAATTAAAATATGATGCACATAAACATCGAATATTGACAATATGCGAAATTGCATCAAATACACCGGTTAGAGCGTTGGTTTTTCAACGTTTTTATTTTGGCATAATAATTGCTCTATATAAAGATGAGATTAATACTAATAATTTTTACGGAGGACAAAATATGGAATTTAGTTATTCAAGAGAACAGCAAATGGTTAAGAAAATGGTTAAAACTTTTGCTGAAACTGAAATTGAACCTATAGCAGCGGAGATTGATGAGCAAGCTGTATTTCCTTTTGAAACTGTGGCAAAACTAGGGGAGCTTGGCCTAATGGGCATGCCGTTTCCACAGGAACTGGGAGGAGCAGGTACGGATTACTTGACATATATTATGGCTATTGAAGAGGTATCTAAAGTAGATGGTTCCCATGGCGTTATAATACAGACTCATAATGCTTTATGCTGTTGGCCAATTTTTACTTATGGAACAGAGGAGCAAAAGCAAAAATATCTACCTGATTTATTAACAGGCAAAAAACTTGGGGCCTTTGGGCTTACAGAGCCAAATGCAGGTACAGATGCTGCCGGTACTCAGACAAAAGCCGTAGATGCAGGAGATCACTGGATTTTAAACGGAAGCAAGATATTCATATCAGGCGGAGGCGTTGCTGATGTTTACGTAATCATGGCAATGACTGATAAATCAAAAGGAACAAAAGGAATTAGTGCGTTTATTGTCGAAAAAGGAACACCTGGATTTAGTTTTCCAAAACATGAAAACAAAATGGGAATTAGGGGTTCTCTAGCAGCAGAACTTGTATTTGAAGATTGCTGTATACCTAAAGAAAATTTGTTAGGGCCTATGGGAAAAGGTTTCAAAGTTGCTATGACATCTTTAGATGTTGGTAGACTTGGAATTGCAGCCCAAGCGTTAGGTATTGCTCAAGGGGCTTTTGATCAAACCGTTAAATATATGAAGCAAAGAAAACAGTTCGGAAGAACTTTAGATAAATTCCAAGCTTTGGCATTTGAGATGGCAGCAATGAAAACAAGGATAGATGGAGCAAGATATCTCCTTTACGACGCATGCAACACTAGGGACAGAGGATTACCACCTGCAGTTGCGGCAGCAGAAGCTAAGTTAGCATGTTCTGAAGCTGCTATGTATGTTACCACAAAGGCAGTACAGTTCCACGGTGGATATGGGTATATCAAAGATTATCCAGTGGAAAGAATGATGAGAGATGCTAAGATTACTGAGATTTATGAAGGTACTTCTGAAGTAATGAAAATGGTAATGGCTGGAGAGATCTTTAAATAAAGAGGAGGAATAATCATAATGAATATAATTGTATGCGTAAAACAAGTTCCGGATACTACAGAAATTAGAATCAATCCGGAAACCGGAACATTAATAAGGGATGGTGTACCATCAATATTAAACCCAGATGATGCAAATGCTTTAGAAGAAGCGTTAAAGATAAAAGATAAAGATCCTGAATCAAAGATAACAGTAATTACCATGGGTCCACCTCAAGCAAAAGAAATGCTTCAGGAATGTCTAGCAATGGGTGCTGATGATGGGATACTACTATCAGACAGAGCATTGGGTGGTTCTGATACATGGGCCACATCAAATGCAATGGCTGCAGGGATTAAGAAGATCGGTAATTATGACATTATCTTTTCAGGAAGACAGGCTATAGACGGAGATACCGCTCAAGTAGGCCCTCAGATTGCTGAAAAATTAGATATACCACAGGTTACTTATGTGGCAGACTATGAAAATACTAAAGAAGGTATCGTAGTAAAGAGAGCATTGGAAGATGGTTACGAAATACTAAAACTGCAGACTCCTTGCCTTCTTACAGCTATAAAAGAACTTAATGAACCTAGATACATGTCAATCAGAGGAATCTTAAGAGCTGCTAAACAGGAAATTAAGGTTTGGGGAGCTGACGACATCGGTGTTGATAAGACTGTCGTAGGTCTTAAGGCATCACCTACCAATGTATTCAGATCATTTACACCTAAGCCAAAGGGTGCAGGCGTAAGCATTGACGGTGATACACCTAGAGAAAAAGCAGAACACTTAATGCACGGTTTAAAAGAAAAACATATTATCTAAGGGAGGAACTACTTAAATGACAAATTTTGCAGATTATAAAAATATCTGGGTCTATGCAGAGCAGAGAAATGGCAAGCTTATGAATGTGGCTTTAGAGCTAATTGGTGAAGCTTGTAGACTAGCCGGAGAAATCGGAGAAGGAACTGAAGTATGCACACTCTTGGTTGGTAACGATATCGAAGATTTAGCTCAGGAATGTTTTGATTACGGTGCTGACAAGGCATACATGATTGAGGACCCATTACTGGAAAAATATAACACTGACGGCTATACAAAGGTCATCGTAGATGCTGTTAGAGAACATAAACCAAGCATAATATTATTAGGCGCTACTCACATAGGGAGAGATTTAGCTCCTAGAGTAGCAGCTAGATTGGATACAGGTCTTACTGCTGACTGCACACATTTAAACATCAGTGTTAAACACTATATTGAGTATGCAGAGGCAAACACAACTTTAAACACTTCTACTATAGATTCTGAAGATCCTGATAAGGGACTTAAGATGACTCGTCCTGCATTCGGCGGTAATCTAATGGCTACTATCGTATGCAAGAACACTAGACCGCAGATGTCTACAGTTCGGCCAGGAGTAATGGATAAGAGAGAAAAAGTTGAAGGGTCTAAGGGCAAAATCGTAAACCTTAAACCGGTATTGTCAAAAGATGACTTAAGAGTTGAAATCCTCAAAGTTGTTAAGTCAGCTAAGGAATTAGTTTCTCTTACAGATGCAGAGATTATCTGCTCAGGTGGCAGAGGGTTAGGTGATGCTACTGGATTTGAACTTATTAGAGAGTTTGCTGATACAGTTGGCGGAGTTGTTGGTTCTTCAAGGGCAGCAGTTGATGCAGGTTGGATTGATCATTCTCATCAAGTTGGACAAACAGGAACTACTGTTAAACCTAAAATATATTTTGCTTGTGGCATATCAGGTGCAATTCAGCATTTAGCAGGTATGCAAACATCAGACATTATAATAGCAATTAATAAGGATTCAGAATGCCCTATGATGAAACTTGCTGATTATGCAATAGAAGGGGATTTAAATAAAGTGATACCAGAGATTATCAGCTTATGGGACGCAGAATAGTGAGGTGAAGAATGGAGAATAAGGAAGTAGTAATCGTTGATGGTACGCGTACTGCATTTGGGAAAATGGGAGGAAGCTTGAGGCCTTATACTGCTGTAGAGCTTGCTACAATGACGATAAAAGGGTTATTAGATAAAACAAAGATATTAGAAAAAGGTAACGTAGATTCAGTTATGGTAGGCAGTGCTTCAGGAGATTTGAATACTCAAAATTTTGCAAGATACGCATGTTTAGGAGCTGGCCTTCCTTACGAAACATCTGCAACTTTTATTGAAATGCAATGTGGTTCATCAATTGCTTGCATTAATAATGCAGCATTACAAATTGCTGCTGGAGTAATTGATACAGCAATTTGTGGAGGAGCAGAGTCGCATAGCCAGACTTTCTATAAATTCACGGCATCTCCAGTGCCGTTTAAAAAAATACCGCCTATGGCTGCACCAGTTAGGTTGGCACCTACAGTGGAAGATGATATTTCAATGATTGAAATTTCTGATTTAATGGCTAAAACATGGGATATTTCCAGGAAAGAATGTGATGAATTTGCTATAAGAAGTCAAAAAAGAGCAGTTGAAGCAATTAAAAAAGGATACTTTAAAGAAGAGATACTTCCTATAGATGTAAAATACTCTAAAAAAGGTGATGCAGTAAGATTTGATGAAGATGAACATCCAAGGGGCGAAACAACTATTGAAGGATTATCAAAATTAAAACCTGTTGTAAATGATGGGGTGACAACTCCGGGAAATGCTTCTGGACTAAATGATGGGGCATCATTTGTATTAATGATGAGTGCAGAAAAAGCAAAAGAACTAGGATATAAACCTATTGCTAAATGGGTATATGGTGCAGATGTTGGAGTTGATCCAAAGCTTATGGGAATTGGACCAGTATATTCTTCTATTAAAGCTTTTAAGAAAACGGGTCTCAAACTTAGTGACATGGATGTAATTGAATGTAACGAAGCCTTTGCAGCTCAAAATCTAAGTGTTATTAAGCAGTTAGAAGAATCAACAGGTGAAAAGGTGGATATGAATAAATGGAATCCAAACGGAGGAGCCATTGCATTTGGACATCCAAATGGTGCATCAGGTGGAAGAGTTTGCCTATTTACAATGAATGAATTGAAAAGAAGAAATGGTAAATATGGATTGTTTACATCTTGCTGTGGTGGTGGTTTAGGCGTAACAACAATAATTGAAAATATTAACAAATAATTAAAAAGAGGTGACATTTATGATTAAAAAAGTAGGTGTAGTTGGAGCAGGTATGATGGGTGCAGAAATTGCACTTTGTTTTGCTAAAGCAGGAATTCCTACAGTACTTAGTGATATGACTAAGGAAATTGCAGAAGGTGGAAAGAAGAAGCAAGAAACGATATTAGCAAAGAGCCTTAAAAAAGGGAAGATTACCGAAGAAGATATGGAAAATACTCTTAATAAGGTAACCCCTACGGGTGATATTACTGATATGGAAGATTGTGACATCGTAATTGAAGCTGTACTAGAGGTATGGGAAGTTAAGAAGAGCATTTATGAGAACTTAGATAAAGTATGCAAAGAAAGCACTATAATCGCTTCTAATACTTCATCTATGTCAATTACTAAACTAGCTTCTTGTGTTTCCAAAGAGAGAAAAGATAAGTTTGTGGGAACACATTTTAATTCTCCTGCCAGTGTTATGAAGTTAGTTGAGGTAATACCAGGGTTATTAACGGCAGAAGAGACTGTTGATAAAACCGCAGAATTGCTTGAAGAAATTGAAAAGGTAGCGGTAAGGGTCAAAGATGTAGTTGGATTTGGCTTAAATAGACTTTTCCACGCATTCTACTTAGAAGCTTGCAGATTGGTTGAAGAAGGTGTTTGTTCTCATGAGGATGTAGACAAGATATGTAAATATGGTCTCGGTCATCCAATGGGAATCTTTGCGCTATTAGACATTACTGGGCATGATCTTAACCAGAATGTGGATCAAATACTATTTGAAGCTTATGGCGATAGATATAGACCAAGCCCACAGATTACTAGACTTGTTGATTCCGGAAGACTGGGAAGAAAGACAGGCGCAGGGTTTTACGATTACGAGGAGAAATAATATGGGTTATATAGAATACAAAAAGGATAATTATATAGGTACTTTAAGTATCAATAGACCTAAGGCATTAAATGCGCTATCTAGGGAAATTGTAGATGAAATGGACATATTCATTGAGGAAATTAAAAAAGACCAGGATGTAAGATGTTTGATTATTTATAGCGAAAATAATTTTGCAGCTGGAGCGGATATTAAGGATATGTCTGTTTGTAATAAAGAAGGTGCAAAGCACTTTGTTTTTTCTCCTACATATAATAAGTTGGCTGATTTAAACATACCCACCATCGCAGCAATTGAAGGTTATGCCCTAGGAGGTGGTTTAGAATTGGCATTAACTGCAGACATTAGAATAGCAGATGAAAAAGCAATGATGGGTTTTCCTGAAGTTACTTTGGGGGTTTTCCCAGGTGCTGGCGGCAGTATAAGAGCACCTAAAATTATTGGCGAAGCTTACGCAAAGGAATTGATATTCACAGGTTCAGTAATTAAAGCATGGAAAGCCTTTGAAATGGGACTAATAAGCAAAGTTGTGGAAAATGAAAATGTGTACGAAGAAGCATTAAAACTTGCGGGCAAAATTGCCAAGAATGGACCTATAGCAGTTAGGACAGCAAAAGAAGTAATAAGATACGGAATAGATGAACCAAATCAAAATAAGGCGATAGATTTTGAATGCGAAAAATGGGCTGAACTTTTTGAAACAGAAGACCAAAAAGAAGGTATGGGAGCATTTATTGAGAAAAGAAAGCCTGAATATAATAACAAATAATGGAGGAGCCGATAATGGAGGAAAAAAAATTAACATCAAAGGAACTCTTAAACAGTTTAGTTGATCAACACTATGAGGGAGCTCTAAAAGCAAAAGCTGAAGGTAAGCCCGTTGTATGGGCAACTTCCATATGCCCTCAAGAACTTTTGGAAACAATGGGTTTAACTACTGTTTATCCTGAAAATCATGCTGCTGCAATAGGCGCAAAAAAGGAAGCATTAAAATTTATAGAGCATGCAGAGGGGAAAGGATATTCAGCTGATATATGTTCGTATGCTAGGGTTAATATGGGCTATGTGGATTTAAAGCATTCGGATGTATTAAATATTCCAATGCCTGACATGATATTTTGTTGTAGTAATATATGCAACACTGTAATCAAGTGGTATGAAAATTTAGCCAAGGAATTAAATATACCATTGGTAATGTTTGATATGCCTTTTAACCACACATATGAGGTTCCAAACCATAGCGTTAAATATATGAGAGGTCAAATTGAATATGCAATCAAGCAACTTGAAGATTTCACTAAAAGAAAATTTGATTATGATAAATTTGGCGAAGTTATGGAAATTTCAAATAAAACGTGTGAATGGTGGAAAAAAGCAACTGACTGGGCAAAGGTTACGCCCTCTCCATTAAATGGATTTGATATGTTTAACTATATGGCTATGATAGTTTGTATGCGGGGGAATAAAGATGGTGAAAGACTTTTTAAACTATGGCATGACGAACTTGAACAAAAAGCTAAAAATGGATTAGGCCCTTGGAAATCAGCTGATGAAGAATATAGAGTTATGTGGGACGGTATTGCCTGTTGGCCTCACTTGGCGACTACTTTCAAAACACTTAAAAAATATGGAATAAATATGGTCACTTCCACATATCCTGAAAGCTGGTATGTAAGGTATGAGAAAAATGATTTAGATGGTATGGCAAGAGCCTATGCATCTAATTATGCCAACAGAAACCTGGATTATGATACAGAGAATGTTGCTAAATTGATTGAAGATTTTAGTTTAGATGGAATTATATATCATTCAAATAGAAGTTGTAAGCTCATGGACTTTAGACAATATGAAGTTCAAAGAAGAGTAACGGATATGACAGGATGTCCTTCTGTAGTGTTTGATGGGGATCAAACAGACCCTAGAAGCTTTTCGGAAGCGCAGTATGAGACAAGAGTACAAGCGTTGCTTGAAATGATGGAAAAGAACAAAGAAACAAAGAGGAGGGGCTAAAATGGAATACTTAGAAATAATAAAAAAACTAGAAGAGGAAGCCTTGCATCCTAAAAAATCTGTAATTAAAGAAATAAAAGAAACGGGCAAAAAGGCTATAGGTTGTTTCCCTATATATACACCTGAAGAAATCATATATGCAGCAGGGTTCTTACCAGTTGCAATGTGGGGTGGTAACACTGAGCTCAAACTTGCAGATAAATACCTACAAAGTTTTTGCTGCTCCATTATGAGGGCGAATATAGAATATGGGATGAAAGGTGACTACAATATGCTTGAAGCAGTTGTTCTTCCAACATTTTGTGATACCTTAAAATGCGTATGCGAAAATTGGAAGGTAGCAGTGCCCAATATCCCTATAGTTCCAATTGTGTATCCACAAAATAGGACAATAGATTGTGGATTCGAATATATGGAAGATGAATTTAAAAGAGTAAAAGATGAAATTTCAAAAATAGCCAATAAAGAGATTAAAGATGAAGAAATAAACGAGGCTTTTGAGCTTTATGAGGAATATAGAAATAC
>Ga0102928_1000644_pt1 | contig 22586 bp, 17 predicted proteins | sample SalPonR1_B_D1_MG_FD_78504 | JGI IMG/M metagenome (GOLD analysis project Ga0102928, IMG submission 78504) | Salt pond soil microbial communities from South San Francisco under conditions of wetland restoration - Salt Pond MetaG R1_B_D1_MG | ecosystem: Environmental > Aquatic > Marine > Intertidal...
CCTGAAACCGGTCCTCCGGAGCCTGCCTGACTATCGGCCATACCGGAAACTCCTTTTCATCCAGATTTGTTTTGCCCACAACCGCAGAAAACAGGCCCTTTACGCCTTCCGCCACTTCCGTTGAATGCATTATGTGAGCCAGTTTTTATCCGTTTCTGTCCAGGCTCGGATCCTGATCGAGCACAATATTGACACAGCCGCTACGGGGTTGCGGTGACGCACGGCAAATTTCACCACAAATAATATTGATCAGGAGATGTTGTTCTTCAGATTCCCTTCAGGCTCATTGACAAAGGGTCTCAGCCACGATTTCTGTCAGTTCCGGAGAAGGACCGGAGCAGCTGGTCCAGAGTAACGTCAGGCGGCTGCTCTTTCAGCGCCCGGATCAGGCGACCCTGCTCCCAGGAACTTAAATATTCATGTTCGGGTTCACGCCGGACCGGGGCGTATGGTTCGGCAGGCGCCGGCACTGGCGAAGTTGCCAACGGCGATGCTTCCCTGACGATGCCTGCAGCCGGTTGTATGCCATCAGCAAGCTCACGAAGATGGGTCGCAAACCGGCGCCGTTGATCATGGTCCAGTTTTTCCCATGGCAGGGAAGCCAGACCGGTTTGCAGAATCTCCACGGTGTCCGCGTCCATGGTGCGCCCCAATAGTGCGAAAAACTGGCTGAACGCCTCATAACGCAGCAGTGAAGACTCATCGCTGGCGGCAATAAGCTCACCGATTTCAGCAATTCTGTTCTGGCAGACACGGTTTACCGATCCGGCACTGGCCGTGAACCTTGAGGCGGCCGGGGCTGCTGACTGCGTACCTGCCTGCGCTGACTCAGCGGCCTTACCCGGCCCTTTACTTGAAACCCGGTACCAGTAGGCCGCAACGCCCGCTGTTTTGGGCGGGATCTGCCGCAACCGCACATCCAGCATATCGGCCAGGCTGAGAAACTGCCGACAGGAAGGATCTGACCGCGGCAACATTGCGACCGGTTGCTGGTCAAGAACCGACTGGCGCAGGGTTTCATCCCGCCAGATGCCACCGAGGTAATGCACCGAGATCCCCAGATGCCGTTGTGCTGCCCCTTCAAGCCGCTGATAGACAGTCCGCGCCTGACTCACTCCCCGGGCCATGTTTACCAGTATGCTGGGCGTTCGCCGATAGCCCCGGCGAACCAGAAGTTTAATCAGTGCGAACGCATCGGTCAGCGATGCAGGGTCCGGGGTGACAACCACGCAGGCCATCTCGGCCGCTGCAATCATGTGCATGGCAGTGGGCTGAAGTCCCGAAGCGGTATCGGTGATCACATAATCGTAACGCTTCTCGAGCTGCGCCATGGCCTTCAGAACCCGGAGGCTGTCCGCCGCTGCCATATCAACACACTGGTCGACTCCGGAAGCGCCGGGAATAATATGCAGGCCATGCTCTGCGACCATGATCACATCCTGCAGCGAACTGGCGCCGGCCATGAAGTCCGCCAGGGTGCGGTGCGGGTATTGCCCCAGCATGATACTGACATTGGCAAGGTCGGTATCACCATCGAGCAGCAACACTTTTGAGCCTTTCCGGGCCAGAGTAAGTGCCAGATTGACCGCAACGGAAGTTTTTCCGACGCCGCCCTTGCCGCCGGTGATGGCAAGAGTGCGGGTTTGACCCGAGGGTTGGCCCAGGACTTGCCTGCGCGCCCCCGGGGCCGGGGTTGATTTTGTCATTTGCGCCTTCTGATAAACGAGCAGGTGAACGCCAGTGTACCTGCAACCAAGGCCAGTCTGTAGCCTTAATGGCCGTATGGAAAGTGGCAAAGGGAACCGATTTTCTGATCCTACGTGTAAAATGTAGGTGAATCCGACGCGCAATGAATGCTTTGCTTAAAAAACAGGCGCTAACTATTTAATAATTGGTTTTTTTTGACTAGTATTCGGTTAACAAGTGATCAACCGATAGCCAGACCTGAATAAAAACCCGGTTTCCACAAAAGGCAGGTTTATGAAAATTGCCCCTGACATCCAGCTCCCCAGTCTGCCGGAAGTAACCCTGCGCGCACTGGAAGCATGCGATCAGGAGGAGAGCTACCGCACCATCAGTGAAATAGTATCTGTGGACACCGCGCTGGTGTCCGCCATTCTGGGACTTGCCAACTCATCCGTCTATGGCGTACCGACACAGACCCGCTCGGTTGATCAGGCACTTCTGCGCCTTGGCACCCATCGATTCCATACCCTGGTGCTCACTGCAGCGCTGCGCCAGATTCTGCTTGAACTGGGTGCTGACCAGTGGCAACAGTTACGGGACTTCTGGCGGCATTCCCTCACCACCGCCATGACAGCCAGGGCACTGGCAACACTGACTCGTTATCCGGAGCCAGATCAGGCTTTTATGCTGGGCATGCTCCACAACGTAGGCGAACTGATCGCCTTGAAAACACCGCCGGGCGATGCCCGGCAGTATTGCCTCGACCACCAGCCGGAAATCGCTTCGAAGCTGGTCAGCGACTGGGGACTTGGCCCCATGGCATCCGATGCCATGCTCTATCAGCGGGCAATGCCGGCTGATATCCGCGATGCAGGGCACCTGACCAAACTGATCAGCCTTGCCACGCAGCTGGCTCAGTCTGATGCTGCAGGTATCGCCGCCGCAGCGACGGTTTTTGGCCTTAACGAAGAGCTTACCAGGCAAATCAATCGCCGCATCGGCGAGGAAGTGGAAGGTGTGGCAAGGTCGATGGGCATATCCCTCGCTGTCAGCTACGACAGTCGTGCATCCCATGAAAAACTCAAACAGACAGTTCTGCATCGGGCAATGGCAAACCAGGCAATGGAACTGGCCCCGGTGAGCGACAGCACACAGGAATGCCTGGCAGCCACAGTAACCAGCATGACCCTGATCACGGGTCTGCCCTGCCTTTATTTTGGCGCTGTCGACAACAGGCTGAGACTGTATTCTGCCAGCAACGGCGAGGTTGCAGATCTGAGCGTATCCGCCAACCCGGCCAGCAGTCTGCTTACCGAGACCTACAGCACCGCCCGGGCTCTGGTAATGGGGGACCGGGAACCCAGCGTGCTCGACCGTCAACTGATGAACCTGCTGCACACACCATCACTGGTGACACTGCCAGTGCGGCAACACCAGCATTGCCTCGGCGTGTTTGTCATCGGCACCGACGCCCGGGGAGCCGAGCAGGCCAAAGCAATGGGTCACCTTTTGTGCACCCTTTTGTCCCGGACCCTGGACAGCATTGAGGCCGGTCTGACCAACCACAGCACGACGGACGCTGAACTTGCCGAGCATGCCATACGCCGGCAGGTCCACGAAGTAAGTAATCCTTTAACGATTGTTCGCCAGTATATCTATCAGCTACGAGGCCGGCTGGACGATGCCGATGTGCACCAGCAGCTGGATGTCATCCGCGAAGAGCTGGACCGTGCAGGCGCGCTGCTGCTGCAGATGGGCAAAAGCTGGCAGAGCCCGGGCAGCGGACCAACCGATGGCTGCAATCTGAATGAAGAACTGAAACTGCTGAGGGACCTGCTTGAAGGCGGCCTGTTCAGTGACGACAAAAAGACCTTGAACTTACAACTGTGCGAATACCAGACATTGATTGCAGCCCCGGCGGCAACAGTCCGTCAGATCCTTATCAATCTGTTACGCAACGCCGCCGAGTGTCTGGACGATTTGAGAGACGGTGGTGAGGTGACCATTCGCACGGCTGCACCCATCTGGCAGAATGGTCAGTACTGGGTCGAACTGGAAATATCGGATACCGGGAACGGGTTGCCGCCGGACATCCAAAAGCACCTGTTTTCTCCCGTTAATAGTACCAAGGGCCGGAGCCATGGGGGGCTGGGCCTGAGCGTTGTAAAAAAGCTTGTGGATGACGTGGAAGGCATCATCAACTGCCGGACAGGAAATTCAGGAACTACATTCAAAGTGCTGTTTGCGATGGCAGAAAAAAATGAATTGTCCGGCAACTGACAAAATGGAACGAGCGAACTGACATGGCACCTGAGAGCACCGAGAAAACGCGTGGCAAAAGACTGGCAGCAAGAATACTGGTGGTTGATGACGATCCGCGGTTACTGGCCTGCCTGTCTTCGCTGCTGGCACAGGAAGGCCACAAGATCAAGGCTGTCAAGGGCGGCAGGGACGCAATCACGGCCATCAATGTCGATCCGTTTGATCTTGCCATGCTCGACCTCCGGATGCCCGATATCGACGGCTTTGAGGTCATGGAAAAGCTGTCACAAGCGCAGCCGGACTGCGGCGTGATTGTGGTAAGCGGCGAAACCTCGTTTACCTCTGTCAGCCGCGCCCTGCGTCGCGGCGCACTTGACTATATTCGCAAACCCTTTGGTCCGGAAGAGCTGCTGGCGATCGTACGAAACGTTCTTGATAAACGATCCCTTATCCACGCTCACGAAAATGTGAGTATGCAGCTGGAAAAATCCGGAGAACTGTACCGGTATATCGTCAACAACTCACCAGATATCGTATTCATGCTGGATCACCAGGGCAGGTTCTGTTTTGTAAACAGCAAGGTTGAAAGTCTGCTGGGGTATCAGCAACACGAGCTGCTGGGACATCATTTCCGACATATTCTTGATGACCGCGACCTGGCGCGGGGCACCTACGCGCTTACCGGCCCGAACATCTCGGCCCATAACCCCAGCACTTTTGAGGTCCGTCTGATAACCCGCAGCAACCGCAAGGCCACCAGACACTTTGAAATCACCGCTTTTCCGATTGACGCTGCGACCTTGCCCTGGAACGATGACGGGATCAGCCATCGCGGCGAAGCCCGCTACTATGGCACCGCACGGGACATAACCGAGCGCAAGGAAGCCGAAGCCTTCATAAATTTCCAGGCCTACCACGATTTGCTGACGCGGCTGCCGAACCGGACCCTTTTCAAGGACCGGCTGGACCTCGCCATTATCCATGCCCGCAGAAGCGAACAGAAACTGGCAGTAATGTTCCTGGACCTGGACCGCTTCAAGATCATCAATGAAACCCTCGGACACGCCATGGGTGACCGGCTGCTGCAGGCAGTTACCTCCCGTCTGGAACAATGCCTGCGCAAGGGAGACACCCTGTCCCGGTTTGGTGGTGACGAATTCACCCTGCTGCTGCCATCTATCAATAACCATGAAGACGCTCGCCGGATTTCCAGGAAACTTATCAAGGCATTCCACAAACCTTTCAAGCTGGACAGCCATGAAGTGTTCGTTGGCGTCAGTATCGGTATCGCCGTCTTCCATGAAGCCGGAGAGTCTCTGGATCAACTGATCCAGAACTCCCATATTGCCATGTATCACGTCAAGGCACGGGGCAAGGACGGATACCGGTTCTATTGCCCAGCCATGTGCGTCGATACCGCTGACCGCCTGAGCCTGGAGCGGGACCTTCGGGCCGCACTTGACCGGGATGAGCTGCGGGTTTTCTACCAGCCACAGGTATGTACGATCTCCAACCGTGTGGTCGGGCTGGAAGCCCTGGTTCGCTGGGAGCATCCGGAACAGGGGCTACTCTACCCGCGGGATTTCCTGCCGCTGGCGGAGGAAACCAAGCTGATCGGACGGCTGAGTGAACGGGTTCTGGATATTGCCTGCAGAGATATCGGCAACTGGATACGTGGCGGCCACAAGGATCTTCGTTTGGGGGTCAACCTCTCACCAATGCTGGTGGAACACCCCCGCTTTGTCAGCACGCTGATGGGCCAGCTGCAGGCCCATAACTTTCCACCCGGAAACCTGGAAATTGAAATCACCGAAAACGCCATCATGAAAGATCTGGAGCATATCAGCCAGAAACTAAGAGAACTGGCCAACCAGGGGGTACGCATTGCCATCGACGATTTCGGCACCGGCTATTCATCACTGAATTATATTCACCGCCTGCCAATCCACACTCTGAAAGTGGACCAGTCTTTTGTCCGCGATATCCGCAGTGGCGGCGACAAAGCCTGTATCGTGAATGCCATTGTGGCCATGGCCCACGGCCTGAAACTGAATATTGTCGCCGAAGGCGTGGAAACCGAAGAGCAGTTTTCCTACCTCCAAAAGCTTGGCTGCCATCAGATACAGGGCTTCTATTACAGCCCTGCATGCCCCAAGGAAATCATTGAAAAGTCTCTGGACAAGGTCACTGGCCCTGTTCATTTTCTGGCCGCGGCCAATTGCCCGATAACTGGCCCGTAGACAGTCCCAGTCCGGCCAGGAAACCTGCCAGGCCTTCCGGTAAGGGTCCGGTAAACAACACCCGCTCCATGGGTTGGCTGCAGGAGCTGCGAGAGTCAGAACAATCCTGCCCGGCCTGCGCCAGCAGCCAGGCGACCCGCCTCGCGATTGCCTCGCCGGAATCCACCCAGTGCAATACCCCTGGCAACAGTTCTTTAAGCAGTGGCATCACCAATGGGTAATGGGTGCAGCCCAGAACCACAGTATCGACCCTGGCGTCCCGGAACGGTTGAAGCGCCGAACCCAACTCTTTACTGGGCAGTTTTTCATCCGCCATGAGACCCTCAATCCAGCACACCAGATCCGGATGGCCGACGCGCTCAATCAGGCAGTCACTGGCATGAGCTTCAATCAGCTCAGCGAGATAGGGTCTGGTAACCGTGGCCGGTGTCGCCAGCAGTCCGATCCGACGGTTGCGTGACAGTGCCGCCGCCGGTTTGATGGCCGGGACCACGCCAATCACCGGGGTATCGGTCATCGCCCTCAGGGCCGGCAGCACCACCGTGCTTGCGGTGTTGCAGGCCACGACCACAATGTCACAGGGTAGAGTGGCGAGGACTTCGCCAATCAGCCTCACGCTGCGCTCAACCACCACGGCCTCTGGCTGCCCGCCATAAGGAAAACCAGCGCTGTCGGCCAGGTAAACCAGTGGCACTGACGGCAAAGCCTGGTGAATACAGCCAGCGATGCTGAGCCCGCCAATGCCCGAATCAAACACCAGCACCCGGGGATGGATCGCCGCCTGGGGCTTGCTCACAGAGTTTTCCCCGATGCCAGAATTTTCTGCTCCATAGCCCGGATCAACTGGCCCGAGATGGTGGTCAGCGGCGGCACGGGTGGCAATTCCCCGGGCCGGTACCAGTCTGCTTCAGCCAGCTCATCTTCCTGCAACACCAGCTCGCCCCCGGCATAGTCGGCAAAAAAACCCAGCATCAGCTGATGCGGAAAGGGCCAGGGCTGCGAGTGCTGATAGCTGATAGCGGTGACATCCAGTCCGGTTTCCTCTTTTACCTCCCGGGCAACCGCCGCTTCAATGCTCTCCCCCGGCTCCACAAAGCCGGCAATCAGACTGAAGAAATGACGCTTTATGCGGGATGACCGGGCCAGCAGCAGTCTGTCATCACGCCTGATCACCACGATGACACAGGGAGCAAGCCGGGGGTACCAGGGAATCGAACATTGCTCACACCAGCGGGCGCGCTCCCGCGGATGCATCGCGGTCGCTGATCCACACCGTCCGCAGTACTGATGGTCGTGCCACCACTGCAGTACCTGAAACCCGGTGCCCAGAAGTTCGGCAGGTGCCGTGTCCATAAGCAGCAGGGCGTCACGAAGAGGCACGGTTTCAAAACCCTCACCCAGGCTGGCTGCCGGAATATCTGCGGCGAACACTCGCGATGCCCTGAGTTGTCCCAGGTAAACCGGCCCGGGAATGACCGGAATGAAGGGCTCGATCGCGGCCAGGAATGCAGCCACCCCTGTTTCGGACGAACAACGTCGCTGGCAGAAATTGCCAGCACCAGATCCGGAGAGTCCGGTTGCCCGGTTGACCAGCCGGGAGTCCACTGCGTCATAATCAGTTTCCAGCGTATATCGGGATTCAGAATCGGAAATGTACCATAATCCGGCAACCCGACTGAAAATGAACATGGCTTTCAGCGCTCTGCGCAAGCGGGTAGACTTGGGCAGCCTCGGAATAACTCCTGCTTGCAGAGCGATTCAGGAGTTGTCCAGAGGCTCCTTAGCCTCTGTTTGAGTAAACCGGAGCCGTTGAATATGCGATTTTTCCAGGGCGTTTACAGCCTGATCCTGACGCTTCTGCGCAAAATCCTGTTTCTTTGGGTAAGAACTGATGTCAGTGGCGACGACCCGGAGGCCCTGGGAATCGACCCTGACAAGCCGGTCTGTTACGTTCTTCAATACGCATCCCTGTCCAGCCGTCTGGTACTCGAACAGGAAGTACTCGACGCTGATCTGCCCGGCGCAGAATCCTCACTGCCGGTAAAAAACGGTCCCAACCACTCGTTTTTCTTTCTCTACGGCCGTGACGGCGGAAGCTTGACCCGTCGCCGTACACCGGTTCAGACCAGCGAGTTCAGGGCACTGGTTCAATATGGTGTGGAGCACCCGGAACAGGATGTGCAGATTGTGCCCGTGTCCCTGTTCTGGGGACGCTCTCCGGATAAAGAGAAATCACTGGTCAAACTGGTGCTTTCAGATAGCTGGTCCGTGGCCGGCCGTTTGCAGCGACTTCTGATCATCCTGGTTCATGGCCGGAATACCTACGTGCAATTCAACTCTCCGTTGTCGCTTCAGCAGGTGGTTTCGGAATATCGCCATAGTGAAGAACGTGCCCGGCGCAAGCTGGCCCGTATCCTGCGCACTCACTTCCGCCGGGTAAGGCAGGCTGTGCTCGGGCCGGATCTGTCTCATCGCCGGACACTGGTCGGGGGGCTGATTCGCACTCAAGCGGTGAGAGAGGCTATTCGCAAAACCGCCGCCGAGGAGGACATGAAGCCCGAGAAGGTCCGGATGAAGGCCTACAAATACGCCGACGAAATTGCCGCCAGCATGTCGGTTATCGCCATCCGGATCATGGATGTTGTACTGGCACGGCTGTGGAACCGCATTTATAACGGCGTTGCCGTCAATAATATTCGCGTCGCGAAAGAAGCTGCCCAGGACAATGCTGTTGTCTACGTGCCCTGTCACCGGTCCCACATTGATTATCTGCTGCTGTCCTATGTGCTTTATAAAAATGGCCTGATGCCGCCGCATATTGCGGCGGGCATCAACCTCAACATGCCGATTGTCGGCCCCCTTCTCCGGCGCGGCGGCGCATTCTTTATGCGTCGCAGTTTCCGGGATAATCCCCTGTACGCCACGGTATTCAATGAATACATGCACGTCATGTTCTCCCGGGGCTACTCGGTCGAATACTTTGTCGAAGGCGGCCGCAGCCGGACCGGGCGAATGCTCCAGCCACGGCCCGGGATGCTGTCGATGACCGTGCGCAGCTTCCTGCGGGATCACCGCAAACCCATTGTCTTTGTGCCGGTCTACTTCGGCTACGAAAAAGTGATGGAGGGTCGGTCTTACCTGGGCGAGCTTCGCGGCAAGAAGAAAGAAAAGGAAAACATCCTGACGCTGGCCAGGACCGTGCGCAGGCTCAGCAATTCCTTTGGGCAGGTGGCCGTCAATTTCGGCGAGCCGATTCCGCTGGCAGAGGTGCTGGATGAGGTTCACCCCAGCTGGCGTGAAGAAACCTACGACTCCGAGTACCGCCCGCGGTGGCTCAACCAGGCGGTCAATGAGCTTTCCAGCCGGGTCGCCTCCCACATCAACGCAGCGGTTGCGGTCAACCCCGTGGGCCTGACGGCAACTGCGCTTCTGGGGGCCGAGCGGCTGGCGATGGATGAGGTTCAACTCACGCGCCTTATGGACCAGTACGCCGACCTGCTCAGAGCCTTTCCGTATGCCGGAACGATAACTCTGCCCCAGGGCACCGGCAACGACTGGGTAGCCTATTGTGAAAATATGGGGCTGGTTACCCGCAAGCCCCAGAAACTGGGCGATATTATTGCCCTTGAGGGCACCAACGCCATTCTGATGACCTACTACCGTAATAATATCCAGCACCTGTTTGCTCTACCCGCACTGATTGCCAGCCTGTTTGAGAACAAGCAATCACTGAACCGGGAAAAAATCGAGTTTCTTGCCGGGGTCGCCTACCCCTATCTCCGGTCCGAACTGTTCCTGAAATACCGCAACGAAGAGATTGCGGATGTCATCAATCAGTGGGTGGATGTGCTGGTGGACAAAGGCCTGCTGCTCGAGGAAAGCCAGGGCCTTATCAGCCGCCCGGAAGAGGGAACTGACGCCATGTTGCGCCTGCGGGTGCTGTCACGCTTTATTATCCAGACCCTGGAGCGATATCACATCGCAATTGGTGTCCTGCGCCGCTACGGGTCCGGCAAAGTCACCGCCGAGGAGCTGGAAGACCAGTGCACCTTACTGGCCGAACGCATGTCGATCCTGTTTGGCCTGAACGCGCCGGAATTTTTCGACAAGACCCTGTTCAGGAATTTCATTACCAGCCTGCAGAGCAACGGCGTTATCACCAGGGATGAGCAGGGGCTGCTGTGTTACAGCGATGAACTGGATGAAGTGGCGGAAGACGCCCGCCTGGTGCTGAGCGTGGAGAAACGCCAGGCCATCCAGCAGGTGACCATGCTCGGCGCCTGAAAACGGCCCTATCTATGGCCCAAGGGGCTTCTTAACTGCCAGCTGGCAGTACTCTCAGGGAATAAACGTCGTACCGGCTGCTTTTACCCTCTATCCGTGTTGTCACCGGCGGGCCTGCAAGCGGTTCTGCCTTGCGGGGTCGTTTGACCACAACACGGTACCGGGCAACGGCCAGCGCAGCCTCCAGCAGGGCAGCGGAATCGTCATCAGCGCCAACCAGTCGCTGGAAAACCTGCATTTCTTTTTTCACCAGGGCCGATTTGTCGCGGTGGGGAAACATCGGATCGAGATAAATCACATCCACCGGATCAGGATCTGCGCGCCAGAGCCAGTGCAGGCTGTCGCCGGCTTCTAGCTGCATACGCCCTGCAATATCAGCGCACTGTCCGTCAACTGATGCCCGTGCGAGCCCGTCTGCGAGAATGGCGTGAACCACGGGCGACCGCTCAAACAGGGTGATCCGGCATCCGAGCGATGCCAGCACAAACGCATCCTGGCCAAGCCCCGCCGTTGCATCCACGATATCAAGTGTCTGCCGGGTTTTCTGTAAACCAACGGCTCTGGCAATCAGTTGCCCGGTTCCGCCCCCGTGTTCCCGGCGGTAGCCCGCTTTACCACTGACAAATTCAGCACGCACCGGACCGGGTGCGCTTTTCCCTGTCAGCTGCAGGCACAGTCCCTGCTCATCGGAAAACACCAGGAGTGAGGCATTTTTGACCTGTCTCGGCTTCACCAGCCCGAGGAACGGCAGGGAGAGCCTTTCGGCCAGTTCCCGGACCTGCCAGGCATTGCCGAGGGGACCGTAACCTGCTGCCAGGTCAGACCAGTCAGACCCGGGAACCATTAAACGCGGACGTCGATGCCGGTCAGAACGCCCTCAGGGACTTCGGCAGGTGCGGCTATGCTGGCAAATGTGGACAGGGCCCGGGCAGTACTGAGTGGCACATCGTCGGCCCGGAACCTTTCCAGGCGCGCGTCCTCCACTGCCCGGCGGGCCTCAATCCGGCGCTCAGCCGCATCCCTTGGCGTCGGCCGGGTCTCCGTTGACGGCAGGGCGGATTCGGCAAGCTCGCGCCTGACCTGGCCGGAATTAGTCTCCGCCGTTGAGGCCGGTGCCCGGGCAACATCGCTGCGCTCACGGGCCGGAGCGTTATTACCGGTCTGGTAAGCCAGATTACTGTTTGGATTGACTCCGCCGATCATTGCAGCCGCACCGAATCATCAATTTGTAGGACACCAGTATGAAAGATTCCGGGAGGATTTGAAAGTCGCGGTCAAGATACTAATGAGCAGGAAAGTAGCAACCGTTACCACAACAATAAGAGCAGAAGCGCTCCGAGGATCAGGCGGTAAATGACAAAAGGCATCAGACCGAGGCGTTCAAGAAACGTCAGGAACAGGTGAATGCACACCACAGCACTGACGAACGACAGCGCCGTGCCCACCAGGATGACCATCCAGTCGGTGGCGCCGCCCTGCTCCAACAGCTCGAAAGTCTTCAGCAGACCGGCGGCGAGAATCAACGGAATGGATAGCAGGAAAGAAAATCTGGCGGCAGCCTCGCGGCCGAAGCCAAGAAACAATGCGGCGGTGATGGTGATGCCCGAGCGCGAGGTACCGGGAATAAGCGCCAACGCCTGAGCGAGCCCTATGATAACCGCGTCTTTGAGAACCAGACCCTCAAGCGAGCGGCTACGACGACCGACGGCATCAGACCACCAGAGTACGAGACCAAAACCGAGGGTGGATACCGCAATGACAAGACCTGATCGCAGCGTCGTGCCGATGAAGTCATTAAAAATAATACCTGCGAGGCCCGCCGGTATGGTGCCGGCTATCACCGCCCAGGCCAGTCCGCTGTTCGGGCCTACCCGCCTTTGCGCGGTATCGATAACCCAGGCCGTGGCAAGTTGCGTCACAGTCTGCCTGAAATACCAGATCACCGCCGCCAGAGTGCCCACATGGACCGCGACATCGAAGGCGAGGCCCTGATCCGCCCAGCCCAGGACCTGGGAGGGTAAAATAAGGTGAGCCGAACTGCTGATGGGCAGAAACTCCGTCACGCCCTGAATCACTGCAAGCACAATGATCTGCCAAAGTTCCATGGGCATCAGATCCGTCAGGTAGGAGAAGAGAAGGCATTCAGCGACCGGGCAGTTTCTTCCAGGCCACTTCATCGCGAATGTAAACCGGCTGCGCCCGGGCCGCTGCGACGCCACCGTTTACTGCGAATGAGCGCGACGCAAGCCGCGCGATCTGGCTTGCCTGGGGCAACAACGAGTCGTCACCCTGGGCGATGGCAGCGATTACCTCAGCCCCGAACTGCTCCCGCAGACGCCAGCCGGTGCCGGCGCCAAACCAGCGACCAGGGCCGGGCTCCAGCGCTATCTGCTGCGGAGCACAGACCCGTTCCGGGGCCAGGGCTTCAGGCATGCCACCACGACATTCATAGCTGCCCCAGTAGACCTCACCCATGCGGGCATCAAACGCGACAGCCACTTTATCACCTTCGTCCAGATCAAACTGCTCAATCGCCCCGGCAGCTACGGCCTGGAGCGAAGACACCGGCACCACCGGAATATCGAGACCATAAGCCAGCCCCTGCACAACACCGGTGGCAATGCGCAACCCGGTAAATGAACCAGGGCCACAGGCAAAAGCCAGGGCATCGAGTTCGGTGGGCTTCAGATCTGCCGCATTCAACAGTTCGCGAATCATCGGCATCAGCAGCCGCGTATGACCACGCGGTGCAACCGCTGAGCGGCTGGTCAACTGATCATCGCAAAGCAGCGCAGCCGAGCAGCCTTCCGAGGAGGTATCCAGGGCAAGCAGATTCACACAATTACTTTAGCTGGGTCAGAATCTGGTTCTTGATATCATCCATGCTGCCAACGCCCTCAACGCGCACATACTTCGGTGCACTGGCTGCATCTTTGCGTGCCCAGTCCTGGTAGTAGCTGACCAGAGGCGCTGTCTGCTCATGATAGATGCGAAGGCGCCGACGAACCGTCTCTTCCTTGTCGTCTTCGCGCTGGACCAGGGGTTCTCCGGTTTCGTCGTCCTTGCCTTCCACTTTTGGCGGGTCATATTTGACGTGATAGATGCGACCGCTGGCTTCGTGCACACGACGTCCCGACAGACGGCTGACAATTTCTTCGTCCTCAACCGCAATTTCAACAACATAGTCAACGACAATGCCCTGGTTTCTCAGCGCCTCAGCCTGCGGAATGGTTCGTGGAAAACCGTCGAGCAGGAATCCGTTCTTGCAGTCAGGCTGCTGCACACGCTCTTCAATCAGAGCAATAATGATGTCATCCGAGACCAGTCCGCCAGAGGCCATCACTTCCTTCACCTGCTTGCCCAGTTCGGATTCGGCTTTGACAGCGGCCCGCAGCATATCGCCCGTTGAAATCTGCGGAATACCAAAACGCTCGGTAATGAACTGGGCCTGGGTCCCCTTGCCGGCGCCTGGCGCGCCCAACATGATGATTCTCATAGGTATTGCTCCCGTTATAGTCTTTTTTGTTGGAAAAGATGCGGCAAAACCCTCAGGCTTTGCGACATCCTCTCGGGTCCGGCCCTGGCCGGTCCGGCAAAAACTGCAGCTGATTATACGAGTTCAGCCACAACAGAGAAAGTCGACCTCCGTCTTACGACATCATCTGGAGGATTGTCCAGCCGGCGGGACGACGTCACGACGACAGCGACCGGGCCAGCGCGTCCAGATCTGCCGAGACCTCCTCAACTTCCTCCCGGAGTCTGTCAAGGTCATGGTTTTCCAGGCCCAACGCTATTGCCAGCGCGTCCAGATCATCCGGATTGAACTCGTCGCCTATCCTGCGTTCCTTCAGCAGGCCATTGGCCAGCTGCACCATCAGTACATACTGGTCATGCTCACCGTGATAACCCGGATGCTGGTGCATTCCTGCCGCCTTGATAACCGGTGCCGGCAGTTGCCAGAGGCGATGCAGTATGCCACCGATAGCACCATGACCCACGGCCAGTAGCTGTTGCCGGTCGCCGGCACCGAACACCTGTCGCTCCAGGGAGACCATGCTGACCTCGGGATCCGCTTCCCTCAGCTGGTTAAGCTGCTCGAATTCAGCCGGAAACAGATGACCAATCAGCAGGAGCCCAAAGTTATGAAGCAGCCCACAGAGATAGGCCAGGGCTTTATCTTCGCCACAGCTGACGGCCAGTCGCTGGCAAACAAAGGCACAGTAAAGGGAGTGACGCCAGAACTCATCCATTCCCAGCATGCCCTTGCGGGGAACCTCGAAGGCACGGAGCGAGGCAATCCCCAGAGCGATATGAGCTACCCGATCGAAGCCAAGAACGCGGGTCACCGCTTCCTGTACCGAGTTGATCTGGCCAGGGTAATTAAACAGGCTCGACCTGGCATAACGGATAACCTGCGCAGTCATACTGGGATCAAATTCAATCAGCTCGGCAAGCTCTCTGACAGACACCCCGGGATCGGTGGTTATCCGCAGAACCCTCAGTGCCAGTGCCGGCATGGGTGGCAACCGGTAGAGTCTCTGCAACTGATCGGCAACTTCCTCCAGAGTCAGGGCCTTCCTCTCGCTGTTGCTCTGACCATGACTAACTACATGCCCTGAAGCCGAGCCAGCAAAGGCTCTGGCCAGAGCGGCCCGATCCATTTCCAGCAATACATCGTCGGCGCCACACGCCATTACCACTTTGGAACGGCCGGGCACGTCATCGTCTGTCAATACGGGAACGTCGTAGCAGGCGCCAACCGGCGGAATAAAGTCCGGATTACAATCGGGAAACAGGCGCGCCGCCTGGCGCACCGTCAGAGGCTGCAGCCGCCGACCGGTAACTCTGGTCACCAGCTCCGGATCGATACTGGTGTTATAGCGGTGAACAACCAGCAGCGGGCCGTTGATGTCAATCAGCACACTGGCGCGGATAAACCTGTCAGATGATAAACCGGACCCTGTCACCACTTCGTCAAAACCGGACGCCGGTGCTGTTTTCAGCTCCCGGAAGGCAATACCATTGAGGGCCAGAAAACGCTCAAGTCTTGGTGCTATTGGCAAGGAAACTCTCCTTTTCTGCCCATCCCTGTCAACATCCGTCAGCCGGTGTTGCGCATGCCGGCGGCAATACCGGCCATTGTCACTTTCAGGGCCCGCTCTACCATGTCATGGACCTCTCCCTTGCTTTCATTTTCCCGGTCACGCTTCAATAGTTCAGCCTGCAGATAGTGTAGCGGATCAACGTAAGGGTTTCGCACCCGCATTGAATGCGCAAACACCGGTTCGTGTTCCAGCAACGCCTTCTGCTGTTTCAGTTCAAGAAGGTTATCAATGCATCCCCGCAGACGCTCCCGCAGATCCTTACCGAGATTCAGCAGCGCCGGGTCATCCCCAGCCAGGGTTTTTTCATAGTAGCTGGCAATTATGAGATCCGATTTTGCCAGTACCATTTCAAGCATATCAACGTAGGTTTTAAAAAACGGCCATTGTTCCATCATCTCCCGCAGCACGGGCACTTTGTCGCTCGCGAAGGCTTCTTTCAGTGCCACATCGCTACCGAGCCAACTTGGCAGCATCAGCCGCATCTGGGTCCAGGCGAAAATCCAGGGAATGGCACGCAAACTCTCAACGCCACCGCCGGGTTTCCTTCGTGCCGGACGACTGCCCAACGCCAGCTTGCCAAGCGCCTGCTCAGGCGTAACCTGTCGGAAATAGGGTACAAAATCAGGATTTTTCCGCACCACTGAGCGATAGGATGTGAGCGAGCGCTCGGTCAGCCAGTCCATGACCTCGCGCCATTCCGGTTCCGGCTCCCGGGGCGGTGCCAGAGTGGCCTCAATGACGGCCGTGGTATAAAGCGTCAGGCTCTGCTCCGCCAGCCGCGGCAGACCAAACTTGAAGCGGATCATCTCGCCCTGCTCGGTGATTCTGAAGCTACCGTTGACGGAGCCGGGAGGCTGGGAAAGGATGGCCCGGTTAGCAGGACCACCACCACGGCCAACCGTGCCACCGCGGCCATGAAACAGGGTCAGGTGAATGCCGGAGCGGCCCGCCACTTCGGTCAGTTTTTCCTGCGCCTGGTACTGTGCCCACGCGGCCATCATCTGACCGGCGTCTTTTGACGAGTCCGAATAGCCGATCATCACTTCCTGCCGGCCCTCGCAATACTGCCGGTACCAGTCCACAGCAAAAAGCGCTGCCATGCTGTCCGGTGCGCCCCGCAGGTCATCCAGGGTTTCAAACAGAGGCACTACCCGCATGGGGTAGGTCATGCCTGCTTCGCGCAACAGCAGAATCACGTTCAAAATGTCTGACGGCTTGCTGGCCATGGATATTACATAGGAGCCAAGCGCTTCCGGGGTCTGTTGTGCCACCACCTCACAGGTGGCCAGTACTTCCCGGACCTCATCCGAGGGTTGCCAGTTGCGAGGCACCAGAGGCCGACGTCCCTTGAGCTCTTTGATCAGAAATGCCTGCCGTTCTTGCTCAGACCAGGACCAGTAATCCCCCAGACCCAGGTAGTCCACCATTTCCGCGACCGCTGCAGTATGACGGGTAGCTTCCTGCCGTATATCCAGCCGGATCAGTGGCAGGCCAAAGCTGTGGGCCCGGCGAAGGGTGTCCAGCAGCGGCCCGTTGGCGATGCTTTCCAGTCCGCAGTCCAGCAGCGACTGGTAGCAAAGCTCCAGTGGACCGGTAAAATCGCTGTTCTCAAAAAGAATGCCGGTATCGTCCGCGGACCTGCCCTCAATTCTGGCCTCGGCCCAATCCCGGGTTCTGATCAGTTTTTCACGCAGTCCGGACAGCACCTGACGATAAGGCTCCCGGGAGTCGCCCACCACTGCTCTCAGTTCGTCGTTTGCCTGCCACATCGACAGTTCCGCCCGCAACGCCTGAACATCCCGCAGGTACAGATCGGCTGCCATCCACCGCCCCAGCAGAAACACCCGGCGTGTGACATGGTGGGTAACGTTCGGGTTGCCATCCCGGTCGCCGCCCATCCAGGAAGCAATGCGGATGGGCGTTGCATTCAGTGGCAGACCCTGCCCGGTGGCCTCGGACAGGGAATAGTCGAGGCTGCGCAGAAATTTTGGCAACGCTGTCCACAGACTGTTTTCGATAACAGCGAAGCCCCACTTGGCCTCGTCTACCGCCGTTGGTCGTTCATGGCGGATTTCATCGGTATGCCAGGCCTCACTCACCAACTGGGTCAGGCGATTGATGATTTCTTCGCTCTCGGTCGGTAGCAGATCCTCATGATCGAGCCTTGCCAGACAGTCGGACATTTCATCGTATTTCATGATAAGCGTCCGCCGTGCCACTTCCGTGGGGTGCGCCGTCAGAACATATTCGATACGCAGATCACAGACCCGCTGATAAAGATCCTCCGGATCGATCCCGCCTTCCTCTAGACGCAGGAACACATCGCTCAGCGATTCCACCATCAGATCGGATTCATGGCCACGCCTGCGGCGGATGCTATGGTACTGCTCGGCAAGGTTGGCCAGGTTGAGAAACTGATTGAAGGCACGGGTAACCGGAAGCAGTTCATCATCGCTGAGTTTACCCAGCAGGTTGACCAGGCGCTGCCCGGATCCGCTTTCCTGGCGTCGGTCGGCCTTCGCCGCAGCCCGGATTTCTTCAATCAGCTCAAAACATTCCTGGCCGGGATGACGCTGGATGCTCTGCCCCAGCAATTCACCCAGCATTCGGACATTTTCCCGGAGTTGGGGGTGCAGCTCGGTCACAATAACGTCCTTTTAAATTGACGAAGACGAAGTAAACTAAGGATACTAATAACGATTTACGTCCTTTGCCGCAAGGAGTATCCATGAAAGTAACCGAATTGCCCCAGCACTGGGAAAGCGCTAAAGAACCGGTCGAACGCAGCCACGACTACAACCTCAAGCTTCCCCTGGAAGACGCTGCGAGGATTGCCGCCCTGGCGGAGCTTTACCCGGATCGCTCCGAAGCAGACATTCTGAATGATATGATTGCTGCAGCACTGGACGATCTGCTGAGGCTGGGCCCGCTGAAAGACAGGCTGGAAAAGCAGGAAAATGAGAGTTAGCAGCCCGGGCCGCCGGGGGTGGCAAACCACCACCCCTGCAGAACAGATCAGGGCAAGCCTGTTATGCGACTGAGCCGAACTGGCTGGCTTTCAACTCCCGGATATGTTTCTGGCTCAGGCTGAGGAAGCGCGGCGTCAGGCCACTGTCTTCATAAATTTCAAAACCGTCCTCATCGAATGCAACCACTCTGGAACCCTGTACATAGGGAAAGCTGGTTTCCAGCTCATCCAGTGCGGCAGAAATCAGGTCTCGCATCAGATCCTGTGATGATTTCATCGGGTACATAGCTGCCAGCTTCTCCAGCCGCCTGTGATGCTGGTCAGAGAGATTGGCTGAATAGGCATCGCGGGTCAGACGTCCCCTGGCATGCTTGTCCCAGTAATTGACCAACTCTTTAATCTTCATGGTGTTTTCACTCCTGATTATTACTGATCGGCCAAAGGTGCACCAGAACCGGGCAGCCGACCATTCAAGTGTAGACGAAGGGCCGCACCCCGGGCAGATATAATGGTAAAGGATTGTACCTATCCTTTCGTTTTGCCCGGTGCTGCCGTGGCTTTCTCAACCCCTTTCACCGCTTGCCAGACCGTATCCAGCGCTTCCAGTGTCTCGCTTTCAAATTTGCGGCCCTGGCTTTCAAGGTGCTGTTCGATCGCGCGGAATCGTGCCTCAAATTTATGGTTTGTGCCGTTCAGTGCCTGTTCAGGATTAACTTTCATGAATCGTGCCAGGTTGACACAGACAAAAAGCAGATCGCCCAGCTCGTCTTCCACGGCCGCGGTTTCACCTTTGCCGGAGCAGGCGTTGTGCCAGGCTTCCTTGAGCTCGTCGATTTCTTCATGGAGCTTGTCGAATACCGGCTCGACCTCGGGCCAGTCGAACCCGTGGCTGGAAGCCCTGCGCTGAAGTTTTTCGGCGCGCACCATAGCGGGAAGTGTCCGCGCGACACCCTTCAGCCGGCTGTTATCCGGCTCAGCTTCCGGCTTGAGCGCCCTCTCTTCGGCCTTGATTCTCTCCCAGCTCGCTCTGATCCAGGCTTCATCCGGCCGGTTAGCAGGGTCTGTGCGGCTTTCCAGAGTGCCCTCCGGAAACACATGGGGGTGACGACGGATCAGCTTTCTGACCAGCTTGTCCACTACTGAATCAAAATCAAAATGGTTCTGCTCCCGCCCCAGCTGGCCATAGAAAATCACCTGAAACAGCAAATCCCCCAGTTCGTCTTCAAGATGGGGATAGTCCTCGCGCCCGATCGCGTCGGCCACTTCGTAGGCCTCTTCCAGAGTATGGGGCACGATCGACCTGAAGGTCTGCCGGGTATCCCAGGGACAGCCAGTCTCCGGGTCACGCAGACGGGCCATCAGGTATTTCAGGTCGTCCACCGAATAGCTCATGAGCGCTTCCGCCTGGCATCAATAATATTCGGCAGATTGCGAATCCGGGCCAACAGGCGGGCAAGCTGTTCAATACTCGATATTTCCAGGGTAACCGTCATGGTGGCCGTGTTCTCGTCTCTGTTGGAGGTGGTGTTCATGGCCAGCACATCGCTTCGGGAGGATGACAGCACCTGGGTTATATCCCGCAACAGACCGGAGCGGTCATAGGCTTCGATCTCGATATCCACCGGATAGACTGCGATTGGCTGCCCACCCCAGTTCACTTCGATGATCCTGTTGGGTTCGAGCTGTTGCAGATTCAAAAAGGTGGGGCAGTCCTGGCTGTGCACGGTTACGCCGCGCCCGACTGTGATGTATCCGCCGATAGGATCCCCTGGCAGCGGCTTGCAGCATTTCGCCACCTGGGTTTTGAGCTTGCCGACCCCGAGTATCTGAATATCTGATTCGGTATCGTAGGGCTTGCGTGGGGAAGACGTCAGCCTCAGATCCAGCTGTTCGGATTTCGGCTCCAGCATCTGCTGGGCCACGTGGGCAACATGAGTCGGCCGCAGATCCCCCGCACCCGTAGCCGCAAACATATCGTCTGCCCCGGAATAATTCACCTTGCGCGCCAGCTCATCCAGATCAATCTCATCCAGCGACAGGCGCTTGAACTCGTCCGCCAGAATCGCCCGGCCGTCGGCAATGTTCTGATCACGGTTCTGCTGCTTGAACCAGTGCGTTGCTTTTGCCCTGGCACGGGAGGTCTGGATATAGCCCAGGCTGGGGTTCAGCCAGTCCCGGCTGGGCGCCTGCTTGCTGGACGTCAGAATCGATACCTGGTCGCCGGTTTTGAGCGAATAGGTCAGCGGCACAATGCGGTTGTTGACCTTGGCACCCCGGCAGGCGTGACCGACCTCCGTGTGCACCCGGTAGGCGAAATCCACTGGCGTGGCGCCCTGGGGCAGATCCACCACATGTCCTTCAGGGGTAAATACGTAAACCCGGTCCGAGCTGACATCGGATTTGAGATGATCGGCCAGGCCGGAGAGATCTCCCAGCTCTTCCTGCCATTCCAGCACCTGGCGCAGCCAGTTGATCTTGGCATCATAGCCCACGGACTTGTTGCCCCGGTCCATGCCCTTGTAAAGCCAGTGGGCACAGACCCCGAGTTCGGCTTCTTCATGCATCTGCCGGGTACGGATCTGGACTTCCATGACCTTGCCCTCCGAACCGATTACCGCCGTGTGTAACGACTGATAGCCATTTTCCTTGGGGTTGGCGATGTAGTCATCAAACTCGTTGGGGATGTGGCGCCACAGGGTGTGAACAATGCCCAGCGCGGCATAGCAATCGCGCACTTCCGGTACCAGGATACGCACGGCCCGCACATCGTAAACCTGGGAGAAATCGATTCCCTTGCGCCGCATTTTACGCCAGATGCTGTAGATATGCTTGGCCCGGCCGGACAGGTCCGCCTGTATTCCGGAATGGCCGAGCTCTTCCTGCAGCGCGGCGATAACCCGCTTGATGTAGTCTTCCCGGTCGAGCCGCTTTTCATCAAGCAGCCTGGCAATCTTTTTATAGGCCGTGGAGTGCAGATAACGGAACGACAGGTCTTCCAGTTCCCACTTTATGTGTCCGATGCCCAGGCGGTGCGCCAGCGGCGCATAGATGTCGAAGACTTCACGGGCCACCCGCATCCGTTTTTCTTCCGGCGCGTTTTTTACCGCCCGGATAGCGCATGTCCGCTCGGCCAGTTTGATCAGCGCCACCCGCACATCGTCAATCATGGTGACGAGCATCTTGCGGACATTATCAAGCTGGCCCTCATTCTGCCCCAGCACATTGCCCTTGAGCGGATGATGGATCGACGATATGGCCGCCATCTGCAGAACACCCCTGATCAGGCCGGCAACTTCATCACCGAACCCACCCTGGATATCTGCCAGCGGAATCCGCTCCTCACGGACAGCCCGGTAGAGAATAGCTGCCATCAGGCTGGCCTGGTCCAGATGCAGCTCTACCAGAACCTGTGCCATTTCGATGCCGGTACGGAAACTGCTGGTACCGGGTGCCCACATCCGGTCCTCACGCACGGCTTTCAGATCAATAACAGCCGCCATATCGCAGGCGCGACGGAACAGCTCCGGGTTCTCCAGATGAGTCTGTGACTCTATCTGTCGAACCCAGCGTTCGGTGTCGACCCTGCCGTCATCGGAAAGGGTATATTCTTCTCGGACCTTTACCATCTTGCTTCTGTTATTCCCGCTTAATTACTTGCGTTCAAACAAGGCCATGGACTCCACATGAGTGGTATGAGGGAACATGTCCATAACCCCCGCCCGAACCAATCGGTAACCATTGCGCACCATTACCCCGGCGTCCCGGGCCAGTGTCGCCGGGTTGCAGGACACATATACCACGCGACGGGCGCCGAAGGCGGTCAGGTGCTCGCATACCTCCAGGGCACCGGACCTTGGCGGGTCAATCAGGATCTTGTCGAACCCCTCGCCTGCCCAGGGCTGCCGGGTAAAATCCGACTGCAGATCCGCACCGAGAAAGTCGACGTTCGACAGCCGGTTCCGCTTTGAGTTCTCGCGGCCCCGGACCACCATCGACTCATCGGCCTCGACACCCACAACCTGCCCAGCTTTCAGGGCCAGC
>Ga0102928_1000645_pt1 | contig 22552 bp, 18 predicted proteins | sample SalPonR1_B_D1_MG_FD_78504 | JGI IMG/M metagenome (GOLD analysis project Ga0102928, IMG submission 78504) | Salt pond soil microbial communities from South San Francisco under conditions of wetland restoration - Salt Pond MetaG R1_B_D1_MG | ecosystem: Environmental > Aquatic > Marine > Intertidal...
TAAACATCCCCCTGTTTCCCCCTTTTTTAAGGGGGACTTTCGATGCCCGATTTATTAATCGAACTCAGGTTACCCGGTACTTTGCATAGCCGCCGCCACACCGTTTATACTCAAAAACAGGGCATGTCGCAGCTGCTTGAGTTCTTCGTCACTTTCAGCCTCTTTCCATCGGTTCAGCAGCTCCGCCTGTACTACGTTCAGCGGATATGTAAAGACATTTCTGAATTTGATGGAATTCTGAATCACTTTCCTGGTATCCAGAATGGCATCCTGTTGCGTAATGCGCAAGATAATATCGCGTGATCTTTCCAGGTCTGCGATTATTTTTTTGTGATGAGTGAGATCTGAATCGCGCTCAGCGTATAGCTCGGTAGTAAGTTCGTGATAGCGGGCAAGCTCCCGCTGCGCATTATCGACTATTGTATTGAAAAAACTCCACTCTTTGTAAAAGTTCTGAAGCGTTTGCATCAGTTCCGGCTTGTCTTCCAACAGCGGATCAAGTGCTGCCGCAAGGCCAAACCAGCCCGGCACGTTGTAGCGGACCTGGGTCCAGCCAAATACCCATGGGATCGCGCGTAGATTGTCAAACTGAAGGCCGTTGGACCCGCCGCGGGATACAGGCCTCGACGCAATAGGAAGGTTGCCTATATGTTCAACAGGAGTAATTTTTTTAAACCATCCCCAGAAGTCTTCATGGTCAATGAGATCGCGATAAGCGGCCATTGAACCATCAGAAATTTGATCCATAATCTGTTCGGTGCCGTCGCCTTCCTTAAGGGCTTTTTGTCCTTCGCCGGCTGTAACACGGGCTACGGCATTTACAATTTGCTCCAGATGCCGCTGTGCTATTTCCGGGAGTGAGTAGCGGAATGAGATGATTTCACCCTGTTCAGTAAAGCGGATACGGCCGTTATTACTGATAGACGGGAGGGCCAGAATAGCCCGGTTAGATCGTCCGCCTCCACGTCCAACCGAACCGCCGCGGCCATGGAACAGCCTGAAATCGATATCATGCTTCTTAAGTACTTTTCCAAGACGAAGCTGCGCTTTCTGAAGCGCCCAGTTGGCCATCCAGTAGCCGCCATCTTTATTACTATCGGAATATCCAAGCATGATTTCCTGGAACCCATTTCGGGCTTTTACGTGATACTTGTAAATATTATCTGTCAGAATTTTCTCCATGAGGCCTGCGCTTCGATCCAGATCATCGATGGTTTCAAAGAGAGGAACAATATCGATACTGCTGTAAACCTGCTCGCCATCCCATCGCCAGAGTCCTGCCTCTTTCGCAAGAATCGCTACTTCGAGGAGATCACTCACATCATGTGTCATACTCACGATGTAGCTTCCAAATGCGTTACTGTCGACGTTAGTCAATTGACGGATCAGCTTAAATACAGAAAGTATTTTCTCAGTTCCGGGTTTCAGTTTATAGTCGACCGGACTCAGTGGTCTCGGATTTCTTAACTCGCTGGAAAGCAGGTCGAGCTTTTCCTCTTCTGTCAGGTTCGAATATCCATCTTTTACATGGGCAACTGAAAGCAGATCTTCCACGGCCTTTTCATGGATTTCGCTGTGCTGTCTGATATCGAGTGCGGCGAGGTGAAACCCAAACGTTTTTGCCCGTATTCTCAGGTCGTTAAACTGCCCGAACGAAGCTACATCCTGCAGTCCGCTTTCAATCAGGGAATTGTAGATTAAATCGAGGTCATCAATAAAATCAGCTGAGGTATATTCACCGGCAGTATCAATGATTGTTTGTTCATTCTCATCAATCGCTGACAATAATCTTTCGAGCCTGTGCATCATATGCGTAAGTTTACGCCTGAACGGCTCATTTTTGTAGGATCGCTTGAACCGACTGCTGAGCGGTACTTCTTTGTCATCCACTTTCAGCGATTTCGAAAAATTATCAGGCACGTCCACAAGATTTTGAGATACGGAGAGGTATCGTCTTGTTTCCCTTAGTTCACTGAGATACATCTTAAGGGTGGTTTTTCGCTGCTCAATGAGCGTGTTCCAAGTCACATCCCGGGTCACATTTGGGTTGCCGTCGCGGTCACTGCCAATCCACGAGCGATATTTAAATATGATCGGCAGATCAGGCACTTTACCATATTGCCTGTTAAAGGCAAACCGGATGTCGTCGTAAAGGCGTGGTACCGTGCTCCAGATCGTATTAGTAAAGAAAAAGAGGCCGTTCTCAACCTCATCCTCAACAGTTAATCGTTCGGACCGAACTTCATCTGTAGAAATAAGAAGTGCGATTTCATTAAGGACCTGAAGCAGAATTCCTTCTTTTTCATTTGGCGTCAGCCGTGTGTCGTCCAGCTTATCGATCATTGACGTAATATTCTCCTGCTTGTTGAGAATACTTCGCCGGCGAGCCTCTGTGGGATGTGCAGTTATTGTGGGCTGTATATCGAGCCTCTTGATAAGTTCAACTGATTGTTCGTAACTGTACCCGTTCGTTTTAAAACCGCTCAGAAGTTCAGCGATGCTCTCAGGCCTGGGATGCTCTGAGTCTATTTTTTTGGCCCTTTCACGATTGATGCGGATAATTTCGTGTTGTTCGAGGGAGTTAACCAGGTGGAAAAAAATCGTTGTGAGACGCAGAAGGCTGGTAATCTCACCAAGTTCAAGAGATGCTATTTTTTCCTTAAGCTCTTTGTTTGCCTTATCATCGTCTTTGAAAGCCCGGGCTGCTTTTTGTGGAAGCAATGCCGATAACTCCCTGAGTGATGTGTTGCCCTTTTGTTCCAGGAAATCTTCGAGAAGGCCGGTTAAGGCGATCATTTTCACCGTCAACGGCTGGCTGATATCAGAAGATGTAGCAAATTGTTCAATCGTCTCTTTCCAGGTCATAAAGGTACAGGTGTTTATAATTTTATATTGGTGGCTTCATAAATACCCATTCTTAAGCTTAATATCATCCTGATCGGGTATTATTTCTTTATAAAAGCGCTTCTAAAACTGAGATTAAATTGAAACGCCATTTTTAACTTCACTTAATATGCAGTGTAAATGAAATCCGGCTTTTAGAACTACAGAAAAAATGCGTAAATAGTGGCAGCTTTCAAACCACCCTGTGTAGTTTGAATAAAGGTAACTTCTGAACTTTATTCCTCCATTATGAAACGTCACCGAGATGATATCCCACGCGCATCAAAGAAGGAAATATTCGGCTGGGCAATGTTCGACTTTGCAAATCAAGCTTATACGTTGCTCATCATAACAGTGATATTTCCTGTTCTTTTTACAACTGTGATTGTGGGTGATGCCGAAAGCGATTACAGGCTCGGTAATCTTCTCTGGAGTGTAGCGCTAGGACTCAGTTACTTTATGGTTGTTTTGAGCGGTCCTGTATTCGGGGCTATCATGGACTATTCTGCGCTTAAAAAACGATTTCTGTTCCTGAGCTACATGCTTACCATTGTTGCTACAACACTGCTCTATTTTGTTGAACCTGGGATGATTGTTCTTGGGGTCACATTAATAATCATTTCTAACTTTGCCTATGCGACAGGAGAAAATTTTATAGCTGCGTTTTTAACCAGCCTGGGGCCGCCAAAAGACCTGGGGAAAATTTCCGGTTTTGGCTGGGCACTCGGTTACATAGGTGGTTTGTGTTCAGCCGGATTTGTTATTGTTTATCTGGGAGATACAACCGCTGAAAATTTTGACAGGATTCGATGGGTAGGTCCCTTTGCCGCTGTTTTCTTTATGCTGGCTGCCATCCCGACTTTTGTATGGCTGAAAGAGCCTGGCCGGCGAAAAGCTCTTCCAGAAGGAGAATCTCTGTTATCGATGGGGTTTATACGCCTTGGAAGGACTATACGCGAGGTGAGACAGTACTGGGATCTTGCAGTTTTTCTTGTGTCTGTGTTTTTTGCGATGGCCGGCATTTATATCGTGATTTCGTTTGCTTTTATTTATGGTGATCAAATTGTAAAGTGGGATGAAAGCGTGCGTATTTTGATGTTTATAATTGTACAGATTACAGCTGCAGCCGGTGCCGTTGTCTTTGGGTTTATACAGGACAAGATCGGCGCCAAGCTCACTTACAATCTCACACTCGGCCTTTGGTTTCTTGCAGTTTTCGGAATCTGGGGCGTTACGGATCTTACGGTTTGGGTGAACTCGGTATTTGCCACGGATATAGAGGCGCAGTATATGTTCCTGTATATAGGAGTGCTTGCGGGCCTGAGCCTTGGATCAAGCCAGTCTGCCAGCCGCGCACTAGTGGGCATATTCTCACCGGAAGAGAAATCTGCCGAATTTTTTGGTTTCTGGGGATTGTCGAACAAGCTCGCAGGTGTGTTCGGAATTATCGGGCTGGGTCTGCTACAAGCTCAGTTTGGACTTCAAACATCGGTTCTCTTCTGCGCAGCGTTGTTCCTTATGGGTATTATTGTGAACGTATTTGTAAACGAGCAAAGGGGGCGTCAGGCAGCTGATGAGTATAAAGGGGAGCTTTAGAAATGCTCAGGAAAATGCGGATTACAGACTAAACTAAGCAATTTAGGTGGGCCAAAAGTCAAGTTAAACAAGTGTTTATAAAAGAATTTTAGTTAGTTCCAAAAGGTTGCCGGTATACCCGGAGGCCGGATCTTTATAGTTGAAAAGACCTATTTTTTATTTTCTCTTTAAAAAAAGATGCATTTAATGCACATAATGTTAACTTAAGCAAGTTTTTACTGCGACTGCCAATGCAATCGCAAGACAATCAAAGAAGGGTGGTGTTCCTGCCATCTATATAAATACTAACTGAATAATTGGAGTAAATTTATGAGCAGAATTGAAGAAGTAAAGAATCTTATGACGGAACTTGAAGAAGACATGGAAAAATTCTACGAGAAAGGAAATAAAGCTGCAGGTACCCGTGCTCGCAAGCAGCTGCAGAATCTAAAAAAGCTTGCCCAAGAAATCCGTCTTGAGATTCAGGACAAGAAAAACGCGGAATAACTGTCCGTAATTTCTATATTATTTCGATTAAAAAGCCACGCATTCCGTGGCTTTTTTTGTTTATGGAACGTAAGACAGTACTTCCGTGATTGTATACATGAGTCTTAAATAACCCCATCTATTTATGGAAACAACACTTATAATTGCCGGAATAATTATTACGTCATTGATTGCCGGATACGGGTACTATCTTATCTTTACAAGAGATCTTGAAGAATTTGAAACAAAAAAAGAGGCGAAAACCCGTTATCGTACCAATGAAGAGTTCATCAAAAGTTAATCGGTTAACATTTTCGGTTTTCAATCAGTCAAACAAAGCTTAAGTTCAGAGCTAATGTTAGACTGTATATTAAATGGATAAATCATCTTCTCAGAAATTGGCCCCGTCAATTATTGGCGTATGGCGCTGGAGCAGTGCCGCCGGATATGCTTTCCTAGTTGGAATTCCGGTCGCTTATTACTCAATCATAGGAAGCCGAGGTATTCATTTTTGGCTTCTGATGGCACTTGCATTTATTAGCCTGGCCTTGTGGATCACTGTTGTTTTTATTATTCCCCCCATACGCTGGAAAAGATGGAGATATAGCATAAACCAAAATGAGATAGATCTGCTTCGAGGGGTCATTGTCAAGAAAGAGACACTCATACCGCTTAGCCGTGTTCAGCATGTGGATACACGGCAGGGACCACTTCTAAGATGGTTCAATTTATCATCCGTCACAATCTCCACCGCTGCCACAACACATGAAATCCCCGGCCTTGACGAGGTTATTGCCGATAGAGTACGGCGGGAGATATCAACGTATGCAAGACTTGCTGAAGACGATGTATGATTTTCAACGTCAACACCCAATAGCGGCAGTCAGCCGTGCTGTAACTATGATTCGCGCCAATCTTGTTACAATACTTGTTTTCCTTTTTATCGGTGCTCAAAGCGATTCCTTTTCGTTTTTTTTCATGATTGGGGGAGGATTTGCTCTGTTAATGATTTCCGGGGTTTTGGACTGGTGGAGGTTTCTGTTTAAAGTAGAGGAGGGAGAGATGCATATCAAACGGGGGATATTCGTCAGAAAGGATATCTACCTCACCAAAGACAGGGTGCAGGTGATTGACATATCTTCCGGCGTCATTCAGCGCATGTTTGGGCTCGTAAAGATCGATATTCAGACCGCTGGATCAACATCACGGGCAGCCATGATTGAGGCCGTGCCCATCGAAACAGCTAAAGAGATTAAGAAGAAGCTTAGCAAAAATGGTACAGTTGAAGAAGAGAACACAGAGGAGCAGTCGCTCCGGGAAAATAAAATCAGGTATGGGCTGCCAAATAAAGACCTGCTGATAGCTGCATCAACATCTGGCAGGTTTGGGATTGCTCTGTCGATATTGGGAACTCTGTTCTCCCAGATAGAGCCCGTTATTCGCGAATCGAACATGTTTGAGTATCTTTTTTCTTTGCTGCCGGCGCAAACGGATACTTTTATGATCGCATCTATTATTGTTGTGTTTGTTATTGTTGCCTGGCTGATTTCATTCTTCAGCACGCTTTTTATGTACGGCGATTTTAGCCTTGAGGTAAGCAAAGATGAGATGCTGATATCCCGTGGCATTTTTGAAAAAAAACGAATTACAATTCCATATAAACGGATACAGGCTCTTTACGTAACAGAGGGCATTATTAGGCAGCCGCTTGGGTTTTGTTCCGTTCATATTCACAGTGCCGGGTACGGTGATGAACAAGGGTCCGGATCAATTGTACTATTTCCGCTTATTAAAAGAGATAAGGTAGAGTCGCTTCTTGAAAAAGTAGTGCCTCATTACGATATATCGCTTCAGGGAATTAAACCTCCGTTTAGAGCGCTGAGACGGTATATATTCAGGTCCGCAGCTCTTTTGACACTCATTACCGGTGTGCTTTACTGGTTTCTTCCACTTTCGAACTGGATATGGCTTATACCACTACTGTCAGTTTGGTGGGGCTGGCTGAAATACAACGATGCCGCCATCGGCTGGGATGATAAAAACGTCATTATTAGCGACCGTACACTTTCTAAAACAATTGCCATTGTGAAAAGAGACAGAATACAGGATGCATCAGTGTCAGCGAGCTGGATTCAGCGCTTTCGAAAACTAAGCAGTGCAGAATTACACGTTGCTTCGGGCGACCACGGAAGCTCTTTTTCAATTGATGATATTAGTGAGAGTGACGGGGAGAGCTATTTAAATGCTATCAACTCAAAACTGTTGGTGGAGAGGAAATTGCCGGCAGCTCATGATACAACTAAAGAACTTGTATCTCTGCCGGGCTGGTGAAAAGTTTTGTTATTTCTGATTGAATCCAGGAACCGGAGATCAGACGGTTGAAATATCTACGCCGTTGATTGCTGATTTAAGATCATGAATATTTACAGGTTTGATCATAAAAAATGAGTTGCGAACCTGCGATGCTCTCTTGCGTGTATTCAAATCAGATTGCCCTGTGATGTAAATAACCGGTGCATTTGAGTGATTTCGAATCTCTTCCATAGCCTGAATGCCATTGACATCATCCGCCAGCTGAATGTCCATAAATATCAGGTCGGGATTATGTTTTTGAATAGAGGCAACGGCGCCGGATCCGGTTTGTGATATTTCTAAAACATCCAGATTAAGAGAGTTAGCCATTTTTTCCAATACAATACCCAGCAGCTGATCGTCTTCTACTATTACTACTTTTTTGTTCATGAAGTTTTATTATCTCTACCGTTTGAGTTGACTAAATGTATTGCTTTTTGACTCCCTGAGGGGTTAAAATTTTATAAGATATGCACCTTATAAACAACTCTGAGGTTCAGGATTAGATAGACCTTTTTAGATATCTGGACTACTGGCTCAGAAAGCAATGAATTTAGTTTTCGGTAGTAAACGTAAATATTTCATTAAACAGAAAAAGCCATGCCCAGCAGGACATGGCTTAATCAAAGGTTTAAAACGCCGGCCTTATTTTAGGAAATAGAAGCGATGGGCTGTCCTTCACTATAGTCCTCTACAGGCACACAGGAGCACATCAGGTTTCTGTCACCGTACGCATCATCCACGCGGCTTACTGATGGCCAGAACTTATTAAAGCGGAGTTCAGGAACCGGGAAAACCGCCTTCTCGCGCGAATAGGGGCGATCCCAGTGGTCGCTTAGCGATACGCGCATTGTATGCGGCGCATGCTTGAGCACGTTATTTTCAGGATCAGCCTCACCATTCTCAATCTCACGGATCTCTTCCCTGATATGAATCATGGCATCGCAAAATCGGTCGAGCTCGTTTCTTGACTCGCTTTCAGTAGGCTCTATCATAAGCGTACCCGGAACAGGGAACGACATGGTAGGGGCATGAAAGCCGTAATCCATCAGACGCTTTGCTATATCAACCGATTCAATGCCTGCTTCTTGTTTAAATTTTCTCAGGTCAATGATAAATTCATGAGCTGAATGTCCCCCTTTGCCCGTATATAAAATCGGGTAGTGGTCTTTTAGGCGGTCTTTCAGGTAGTTTGCATTCAGGATGGCGACTTCCGTTGCACGTGTAAGTCCTTCGGATCCCATCATCCGTATATAGGCATGTGAAATTGTAAGAATACTTGCGCTGCCATAAGGGGCAGAAGCCACAGGTTCTATTGACTGTTCGCCGCCTGTTTTTACAACTGAGTGGCCGGGCAGGTACGGACTAAGTTTTTCTACTACGCCAATTGGTCCCATTCCCGGCCCACCGCCGCCATGAGGTATGCAAAATGTCTTGTGAAGATTCAGATGGCATACGTCGGCCCCGATCTTTGCCGGGGATGTCAGTCCAACCTGGGCGTTCATATTAGCACCGTCCATATACACAAGCCCGCCATTCTGATGAATCTCCTCACAAATTTCCTGTATATCTTCTTCAAAGACTCCGTGCGTGGAAGGATAGGTAACCATCAGTGCGGCCAGGTTATCCTTGTTCTTCTCTATCTTGTCGCGAAGATCGCTGAGATCGATATTGCCTTCTTCATCACATTTGGTAATTACCACCTTCATGCCGGCCATAACGGCGCTGGCAGGATTTGTTCCATGAGCAGATGACGGTACAATTGTGACATTTCTGTGGTGATCACCATTTGCAATATGATAGGCGCGTATGGTCATCAGGCCGGTATATTCGCCCTGGGCACCCGAATTAGGCTGAAACGACATCTTGTGGAAACCGGTAATTTCGCTCAGCCAGCCATCCAGCTCATCAAAAATTTGCTGATACCCTTTGGCCTGCTCAGCTGGTGCAAACGGATGTATTTTTCCGAACTCTGGCCATGTGAGCGGAATCATTTCAGTCGTGGCGTTCAGCTTCATTGTGCAGGAGCCGAGCGCAATCATACTGTGCGTAAGATCGAGATCTTTATTCTCCAGCATCTTCAGGTACCGAAGCATTTCATGTTCAGAATGAAACTCATTAAACACGGGATGCTCGAGATAAGCGGTTTTTCGTGCAAGATGTTCCGGATAGTCAACATCAATCAGTTCTGAAGCTTTTCCAAGGTCGATTGAAGGAGCAGATTCCGACACGGACGAAAAGATGTCCAAGATATCAGCTACATCTTTCAGCGTTTTGTTCTCATCAAAAGAAATGCCGATTAAGTTATCGCTGTATCGTAAATTGATTTTCTGAGACGTGGCTTTCTTGCGGATCTGTTCAACGGCTGAAGAACTATTGGCCTTTACAGTCAGCGTATCGAAAAACTGGTCATTTACGATATCAAATCCAATGTTCGAGAGGCCGGCTGACGTAAGTTTTGTAAGCCCGTGAATGCGCGATGCAATTCGCTTCAGGCCTTTCGGTCCGTGATAGACCGCATAAAAACCGGCTATAACGGCCAGCAGAACCTGGGCCGTACAGATATTTGAGGTCGCTTTTTCGCGGCGGATATGCTGCTCGCGTGTTTGCAATGCCATGCGGTATGCAGGATTTCCCTCAGCATCCTGTGTCACACCAATGATTCTGCCCGGAATCTGCCGTTTAAATTCATCGCGGGTTGCGAAAAATGCGGCGTGTGGTCCGCCATATCCCATGGGAACTCCAAATCTCTGGCTTGACCCCACAACAACATCAGCGCCCATTTCACCGGGTGACTTGAGGAGCGTCAGGCTCAGCAAGTCGGCAGCCACTGTAACAAATACATCATTTTCGTGAGCGGATGCAATCAACGGAGTGTAATCTTCGACAGAACCATCCGTACCCGGATATTGCAGTAAAACTCCGAAAAGACCGGGGTCTGTAACGTCAAGGTCAGATATGGCGCCAACCTTCAATTCAATATCAAGGGGTTCCAGCCGGTTTTTCAGAACAGAAATAGTCTGCGGATGGCAATTTTCGCCGGCAAAGAATGTATGGGCATGTTTTCGCTTCTTACCTTTTCGGCGTCCGTAAAGCATGCTCGCAGCCTCAGCCGCAGCCGTTCCTTCATCCAGCAGCGATGCATTGGCTATCTCCATGCCTGTAAGATCACTAACGGCCGTCTGAAAATTGATTAGTGCCTCAAGCCTGCCCTGTGCAATCTCTGCCTGATACGGGGTATATGCCGTATACCAGCCGGGATTTTCCAGTACATTTCTTAAAATTACATTTGGCGTAATGGTTTCATAATAACCCATCCCGATAAACGATCTGAAAATCTGATTTTTTGATGCGATGGAACGGATATTGTCCAGGTAGTCATCTTCAGCAAGGGCAGGTGGCAGATTTAGGGGCTCATCAAGCCTGATCTTTTTCGGAATCGTTTCGCCAATTAACTGACTCAGGCTGTCAACATCAGACTGCTTTAGCATTTGTTTGATGTCGGCCTCAGAAAGACCGATGTGGCGATTTGCAAATGGTTCTTTATTGAACTGTATTGGCATGATAATGAAAGATGCTGTTTAGAGGGTTGATGTGTGCAGTCAGAACAAAACGATTGGTGAAACGGTTTCTGAATTTGGAAAAATATTGGATCAGAATCCCCGTTTTTTTAAACTATAAACCGATTAATCACAGTGTGACAGTTTAAACTCTCAAAGATAATATATTTAGGGCGTCGGAACATTAATATCGGCACTTATTCCCGATTACGTAACGGATAGCCTGTAACTATCAGAGCGGCGGGGTATTATATAGGATAGCCTATGGTACTGTGTAAACAGTCAGGATAAAGAAACTGAAGTTTTTTACATTAACATCATTGTAAAATGCCGTCATTAATGCTAAATAGTGACAGCATCAAACCGAAACTCAACTAAATTAATTTATGAGCGCGATTTTAAAAAAAATTATCGGATGTTTAGTCATTTTAGCCGTTGCAACCGGCGTACATGCCCAGGATATTACTATTGAATTTGAACCGGCAGCACCGGTACTGGACGTGGGTGACGAGCTTCAGCTGAAAGGTAAAGCGGTTGATTCTGAGGGGAATGTACTGTCTGAAGACCTAAGGTTTTTCTCCCGTGCAAGGAATTCTGTTGGAGTAAGCCGCGAAGGACTGATGACAGCGCTTTTACCGGGGACATTTACGGTTTCAGCTCTTTACACTGACGACAGCGATAACCGGGTGATCGAAAATATTCAGGTGACAGTTAATTATCCGCCTCTCGAATCGATTACATTTACAAATATTCCTGAACAGATATATACGCAAACGGCGATTCAGGTCGAGACAAATATAATGGACGCCGCCGGATTAAACCGGGAGCAGGCTGATATTACTTTTAGTTTAAATAACTCGCGCGCCAGCATTGACCGGTTTGGGCTGCTTCAGGCCGAATCGCCGGGAATGGTGACACTTTCGGCTTCAGCGGAAGATGTGAATGCCACAACTAGAATACGGATTGTTGAGAATCCTGTGAGATCTGTCTCTATTGGAAACGAGGTGATTGAGGCCCGTACCGGGGATGTACTTCGAATAAATGCAACAGCATTCGACGGCAATGACAATGAAGTTAGTGACGCTCCCATCGAATATTCTTTTATCGCGCGTCCGGATGACACGCTTGGTCAGCGCGCCGAAGGCCAGGTAGCGCAGGACGGGCGGTTTGTTGCAAATCTGCCTGGATACTATACACTGGTAGCCAAAAGCGGAAACAGCGTTGCAAGGCAAACGGTTAGGATTAATGAGCGAAATGTTCAGCAGCGGCTTGAGCTGGTTGGGCATTCGCTTGTAAATAACGTGCACACATCTGATTTATGGATTTGGGAAGGTGCAGATGGCCGCGACTATGCGATTACGGGAACCTGGGGCGGTAGCGGTGACACCTACTTCTGGGACGTGACTGATCCCGCCAACATGGTACCTGTTGATACGGTTACGGTTGATGCACGGACGGTAAATGACGTCAAGATTTCTGAAGATGGCTCTCTTGCCGTGATTACCCGTGAGGGAGCATCAGACCGCAGAAACGGAATAGTTATTATGGACGTATCAGATCCTCATAATGTTGAAGTGATATCCGAATATACTGAAGATCTTACAGGTGGTGTGCACAACGCATTTATCTATGAAAACCATGTGTATGCCGTTAATAACGGTCGTAAATATGATATAATTAACATTGAAGATCCCGCCAATCCCTACACGGTTAGCCAGTTCGAGCTGGATACGCCCGGCCATGCAATACACGATGTATGGATTGAAGATGGAATTGCCTACTCATCCAATTGGAGTGATGGTATTGTAATGACCGATGTGGGCAGTATTCCGGAAGCAAAAACACCTGAAGGCCATGAGCTCGGTGTCGGCTCTCCTTCTAACCCCGTGAAGCTTGGCCAGTATAGCTATCCGAGTGGCTGGAATCATGCGGCGTTTCCATTTAAAAGTGAAAGCACCGGCGATTTTTACGTCATTGCGGGGGATGAGGCATTTCCAAGTGGAATTAATATAGAAAACGAGCCGACGATTCCGGCCGGCTGGATCCACTTTGTGAAATTTGATGGCTGGGAAAACCCCGAAGAGGTGGCGCGGTACGAAATACCCGAAGCCGGAACTCACAACATGTGGGTAGAGGGCGATCTGCTTTATATCGCCTATTATAATGCGGGCCTTCGTGTTGTGGATATATCAGGCGAACTGATGGGCAACCTCTATGACCAGGGCCGCGAAATAGCTCATTTCAATACAACGCATCATGAAGGCTATGTACCAAACGCCGCAATGGCGTGGGGACCTCAGCCGTATAAGGGCCATATTTTTGTATCCGACTGGAACTCGGGGCTTTGGTCCTTCCGTTTAGTTGAGGAATAATGACTAGTGTCATGTCAATGTTAATATGCCGTTAGCGAGTCATCGGATGAGTCATCCATTAATGATGTATTGATCCGATGCGACTCGAATTTTCGAAAAAGACATCTCGAAAGCTTTCGGGACTACACGACATGTCACCGATGACACTACAATAGGTTTTAATATTAATTCAAATCTGCGGATGTGAGAAATTCCATAGCCGCAGATTTTTCTTTTTAAAAAGGAACAGACGCCATGAGAAGATCACTTTATTCAGTTCTTTTTACGATTCTTTTTTGTTTAGCATCGACCGGGCTTAAGGCTCAGAACTATAAGTTTTATGTAGCAGCAGAGTCGGAGGATAAGGTCTTCAGGGTATCGTTTGACTCTGAAACTGAAACCAGTACCATCGAAAACACAATTCTCGTTGGTGAGTTTCCTACTGAAAATGAGGGGCCTCACGGCCTTGGTGTGGATCCGTCTGGCGACTATTGGTTTGTCAGCCTCGGGCACGGGGTTCCGTATGGCCACCTGTATAAGTATGAGATAGGGACCGACCGAAAGATCGCCCGCACAGAGCTTGGAATGTTTCCGGCAACCCTTGATATATCACCTGCTACAGGCTGGGTGTATATCGCCAATTTTAATCTGCATGGACCTCACGAGCCAAGTACAGTTTCCATTGTCGACGGAAACACCATGGATGAAATCGAACGTATTGAAACCGGAATAATGCCTCATGGCAGCCGCCTGAACGCTGATGGAACCATACAGTACCACGTCTCTATGATGACAGATGAGCTTTATGAACTTGATGCCATCAGTATGGGGGTTAGTCGTGTACTTAAGCTTTCAGGAGCCGCCTCCGGTATGGAAATGACTCACGATGCACATCATGAAGGCAGTAGTGAAAACCAGGCGCACCATATGGGAGAAGATGCAGATCACAGCCGGGAGCATCCGGCAGTAAAACCGACGTGGGCCAGCCCGAACCCTGAACGCTCCCATGTGTATGTAGCCGGCAATGGAAACGATAAAATCTATGTCGTAAACACGGATTCCTGGACCGTTTCTGACGTGTGGGATACACCGGGTAAGGCGCCTTACAACCTGGAGCCCACTCACAGCGGCGACCGCCTGGTAGTAACATACAAAGGAGAGGGCGCTACCGGAATCTGGGATATCGAAACCGGTAAGCAGCTAAAGAAAATTCAGACTAGCCGGAAGGTAACTCACGGCGTTGTTATTTCGCCGGACGACCGGTACGCATTTGTAACGTCCGAAGGCATTGGCGGGGAGAGTGGCACGGTGGATATTGTGGATCTTGAATCGATGGAAATTGTTGACACTGTTGAAGTTGGTAAACAAGCTGCAGGCATTGCGTTTTGGAAAGTTGAGGAGTAATCAAGGGTAAGTGAGGGGTATGACTGCTATAAAAATATTTTTAGCCTCACCTAATATTTGTATCTTTCCCTTTATCAAAAAATAAGGAGATTTTATGGGCTGGATACCTGAATGGTTTTTCGAACTTAATCCGATTTTGCAGGCGCTTATCGCAGGTTTGTTTACCTGGGGAATGACATCATTGGGTGCGGGAGTTGTATTTTTTACCAAGTCGGTGAGCCAAAAAGTGCTCGACAGCATGCTTGGGTTTGCCGCCGGGGTTATGATAGCGGCAAGCGTGTGGTCTCTTATCATACCGGCCATTGAAATGACCGAGGCGATGGGAGGGATTGGCTGGATCCCTGCTGCAGCCGGATTCCTGATTGGCGGCCTGTTTCTAAGGGTCTGTGATGCATTTCTTCCTCACCTCCATATAGGTAGCCCACGATCTGAAGCTGAAGGGGTAGGGACAAGCTGGCGCCGTTCAACACTGCTTGTACTTGCTATAACGCTGCATAATATACCGGAAGGGCTGGCGATTGGTGTTCTTTTTGGCGGGGCAGCAGCAGGTATTGATCCCACGGGAACTGCGACCATAGCTGGCGCAATTGCGCTGGCCATTGGTATTGGAATCCAGAATTTGCCGGAAGGTACTGCCGTTTCTGTACCTCTGAGACGGGAAGGCGTTAGCAGAGGAAAAAGTTTTTATTATGGGCAGATTTCAGGCGCCGTTGAACCGGTATTTTGTGTGATTGGTGCTCTTGCCGTTATCTATGTTCAGCCAATCCTGCCATTTGCACTAGCCTTTGCCGCCGGTGCCATGATTTATGTGGTAGTGGAAGAGCTGATTCCTGAGTCTCAGCTTCACGGAAATGCAGATCTTGCCACACTCGGAACCATGGTAGGATTCGTAATTATGATGACCCTGGACGTAGCCCTCGGATAAACTGACGCTTTAAAAGTGGACTGATTTACGGATGAAATTTTAAGCTTCATCTTTCCTGTATCATCTCCCCGTTTTCCGATGCCTGCTTGATAACGTTGCCTGATGTTATAGCGTAGAAAGGTGAGATTGGATAGCCGGTTTCACGCAGCGCTCTTGCCGTCCAGTTGTTCGATGTTCTTGGAAAATAATACCGGTCCTTGGCCTCAAAAAACGTACTGTTTGGGTAGAGCCCGTCAGCAGCTACACGTATAGTGCCATTTGTTCTTTCAAACTGATCAGCAATAAATCTACCCATCTCACCAGCGCCCTCTTCAGAAACCATCACCTTAACAACTGTACTCGATGGAAAGTATTGATCCACCGGACGGTCAATACCCACTACATGCAGGACGCTTCGAGTTGGAATAAATGCGGCCCGAAGCATCAACCCAAAACCTGCCGTGCTGTTTGGATAGTATCTCCGGTCTCCCCAGCCAAATTTAAGAAAATGCGTTTGGGGGATTCTTTCATGGCCGGGCAGGTGTGATCTTATATATGCTGATTCAACAGCAATTCCCACATGCCATCCGTGACTAATAATGTACACAGGTATTGGCCGTTTGGATTCATCATCAGGATAAAGCTTTTGAACAGGCCCTGCGCAGCTTAAAAGAAAGAGTAGTAATAAGATGGCCCACTTTTTCATGGTGTGGTGTAATTCGAGCGGATTTCATTATGTAGGAGATTTGGCTAAGAGAAGTTAATAGCCTTTGTATCGGTCAACACGATTCAGTAACTCTATATTGGATCTCATCCGCTTGTAATTCTCAAGGATGAGCCCCGCTACTTCTTCAGGTTCGGTAAGGGATGCAATGTGTGGTGTAATCGTAATTTTATCGCGTCCCCAGAATGAATGGGCCTCAGGGAGCGGTTCTTTCTGAAATACATCGAGTGCCGCATGATTCAAAAGCCCCATGTCGAGTGCATAAATCAGATCTTCTTCCACAAGATGTGATCCGCGTGCAGCGTTGATGAGAAATCCAGGACTGTTGAGTTTTTTGAAGAGAGACAAATTCAGGATTTCTTTGGTTTCATCTGTGAGCGGCAGCAGACAGACAAGAATATTCGTTGCTGTTAAGAATGGATCGAGATGATCTTTCGAATAGGTAACAACATTGGGGATCGATTTTTTCGAGTTTGACCATCCCGATACATTGAATCCATTCCCGGCCAGGCGAACTGCTACTTTTTCCCCGATCTTGCCGAGGCCCATCACGCCAATCATAAGGTCTTCTTTATTGTAATGAGTACGGGGTTTCCAGTCTGCCCAGACCTGCTGTTTGTTGTAATCGTGAAAGCGGCGGATGATTGCAAGTACGGATAAAACCACAAAGTCGCACATCTGTTCAGTAAGTGTAGGGGCCACAACCCGTGTTAAAGCCACATGCTGCGGGATAGAGCTGTCTTTGAGCAGGTGATCAGCTCCTGCACCAAGTGATGAAATAACTTTCAGGTTCGGGTACTGAGAGAATTGGTTTTTTGGCTGTTTCCAGGCCACTGCAAATGATACCCGATCTTTAGATTTGACGTCCGGCCATATATCAATATCTAGATTGCTGTCGAGATCCATAAGCGCATCCCGATAGGGCTCCATATTTCGGGTTCTGGAAATGAGAAGAATTGACATGTAGAATGATCTTAGAGTTATGAATCGCGCACCGCCTGTAAAGACAAAGCTAACTGAGTGTGATAGACTATATTTATAAATCCGCTACTTCGCAACAGGTGATTTACTATCTGCAGTAAAACCAATACAAGAAGTCCTCTTTAACCGATTATAAGTATTTCAAAAGCCTCATCCGCCTTAAGAAACCGGCGCATTAAGATCGAGGTCGGGAAAAAGCAAAAAGCGATTGCAGTATCATTTAATTACACATATATTTTACATATAAATAAACTTTTGAACACATGTTATATCAGCAAAAAATTCCTGAACAGTCAAAAAGACCTTCTCTCAAAGAGAAGCGGTCAATGGAGACAGGGTTTCCATCGCCAGCCACGGATCACCTGGAAGACCGCCTGAATCTGCATAATCACCTGGTGCAAAATGAAGCAGCCACATTTTTTTGCAGAATTCGTGGACATGATGATGAAATTCTCGGTTTGTATGATGGAGACTTGTTAATCGTCGACCGGTCGCTTGCCTATAAACACCATTCACTGGTTATTGCGGTTATTGATGGCGAGCAGAGAGTTTGCAGGCTTTGGAATAAGGGCAATCGCTGGTCGCTCCAGTTTGGGGATAACAGTTTTCATCATCTGGAACAAAACGGCGGGGCGGAAAATCTTTTGTGGGGCGTAATTTCGCATGTAGTACACTCATGCCTGTAGTTTCTAAACGATTTGATGTGTTTTTATCTATTCTGACTGATTGATGCGCCGATGTACTACGCCCTGATAGACTGTAATAATTTTTACGCATCCTGCGAGCAGGTATTCGACCCCTCGTTGCTTAATCGCCCTGTCGTAATTCTGTCAAATAATGACGGGTGCATAATTGCCCGTTCAAAAGAGGCTAAACGGCTGGATATTCCCATGGGCAGCCCTGAGTTTAAAATCAGGCCGCTGATTAAAAAGCATGATGTGGTGATCCGCTCCTCGAATTACGCGCTCTATGGAGATATGAGCAGAAGGGTAATGGAGACGCTGCAATCCTGCACACCCAACCTGGAGGTTTACAGTATTGATGAAGCGTTTGCAGAGTTATCTGAGGGTTATATGGATTCTCTGGAAGCGTACGGGCAGTTTATCCGAAAACGCGTTTTAAAATGGACAGGAATACCGGTGTCTGTTGGTATCGCGCCAACAAAAACACTTGCCAAAATTGCAAATGAAACAGCAAAAAAATATCCATCCCTCAATGGTGTACTTGTGCTTGACCATCGGGATAAGGCTGAAAAAGTTCTGAATCGAATACCGGTTGGTGATGTGTGGGGAGTGGGACGGAAGTATGCGAAAACACTCCAAAAAAATGGTATACAGACTGCATTTGAACTGACACGGCAGCCTGACTCCTGGATCCGAAACACGATGAAAGTCACCGGCCTGCGAACGGTTTGGGAGCTTCGGGGCAAGCCCTGTTTATCAGTTGAGCAGACCGTTGAACCGAGAAAAGGAATATTGAGTTCGCGGTCATTTGGTCAGCCTGTCAAAAATGCGGAAGATTTGAAAGAGGCCGTTACGCTTTTTGCGAGCCGGGCTGCAGAAAAACTGAGGGCACAGGAGTCGGTGGCGGGTACGATAACCGTAACCCTTGTGGCTGATAAGTATGCGGATCATAACGGGCAGTATAAATTTGGAATCTCTGTTAATCTGCCCAATTCCACAGCAGATACAACTATATTCTCGGCGGTTTCAAAAATGGTAGTAGACCAACTTTTTGATTTTTCGAAAACGTATAAGAAAGCATGGGTGATGCTGACGGGTATCGTTCCGGAAAGTGAAATACAGGCCGAATTATTCAATCCGTCGGGGTACAGTTCACGTCAGCATAAGCTGATGGAATCGATGGATGCCGTGAATGCCCGCTTTGGCAAACAGACGATGATGATTGCCGGAGCGGGCGTTGGGAGCAATCAGTCCTGGCGAATGAAACAGGAGCACCTGAGCCCTCGCTACACAACACGATGGGACGAACTCATGAACGTGTGATCGAATCTCTTGCCGCACCAGGCTATGATATTTAGCGACGAGATATCCGGGATAGAGATTATTGCGTGATGTGATGATTCTAAGCTAATCTGGCATGCGCTTCAGGATTTGCTCTATCTGCCAGAAGTGCCTGCGCTGATGTGCATCCATCACTATTAAGAAGTCGGTGAAGGAAAGGGTCAGGATTTTTATAAGAGGATGCGGAGCTTTAATCTTATCGAGATCCCAATGTTCATTTTTTGCTCGTTTAAGCAGATCAATTGTGTGATCCTGAATCGCAATAAGAGCATGGAACGTCTCCGCGGGGTCTAAATCTACCATTGATGGAAACATCGGTTTGATAGTTTTAACCCCAAACTTATAGGGAGGTTCGAGAAATGATGCGAACCGGCGGGAGAGCCAGCCGGGAGAATGTGTATCACCATTTACAGGAATAGGTGACATCTCATCAAGTGCTTCATCAATCTGCCCAAGATACAGTTTATTGAAGCGAATCAGGTGCTGACAAACTTCAACGCAGTTCCATGTATCCGGATTGAGCTTAAAAATTACCGTGTCAGTATCGAGGCTGCCATATTCGTTGATAACTGTTTTGGCACCTTCAAATTTTTCAGAGAGCGTATCTGTTGAGACTGTTTTTGGGATGGACATCCAGCGGCATTTCTTTGTTAAAAATAAATATTGAGAAGCGTGTGATTCTGAAGTTGTGTTACATGTAATTGAGAAAAATACAATTACTTGACTAGTCAGTTAATCCAAGCTGCTTTTTGGTTTTCATTATCCGTTCATACGAAATATTGATTTGTTGTTCCGAAACGGAACCGTCCTCCACGAGTCCTAAAATGATAGATACAGCTTCAGGGACAATATTTGGCTGATAAACAGAATTGTTCCCAAAAACCAGCATATCGACACCCGCGTTCAGGGCGTGCTCAATGGCAAATTCAAGACCGTAAAACGAGCGAATAGCTTCCATCTGCATATCATCAGAAAACAGTAGCCCGTCGAAGCCAATATTGTTTCTGAGCAAACCGGTCTGAATAGAACGGGAAAGCGTCGCCGGGAGCTCGTCATCTAGATTTTTGTTGAGTACGTGGGCAGTCATCACTCCAAAATGGTAGTTGGTTTCAACAAGGTTCCTGTAGGGAGCAAGCTCGCTGTCAACCCATGTGTCTGTAACATCTGCCATGCCTACGTGGGAGTCATTCCAGGCACTTCCGTGGCCCGGGAAATGCTTAATGACCGGCAAAATATTATGTTTCTGATGTTCTTCGATAACGATGGTAGCGTGCCTCGTTACAAGCCCCGGATCTTCACCATAACTTCTCTCAATAGATCCAATAACCGGGTTTTCAGGATTTGTATTCAGGTCAACCACGGGGGCAAAATTTACATTAAAACCGAGGTTACTTAGAAGCTCCGTTTGCTCAATGCTATACGCACGGGTTGTGTCGACGTTATCCAATGTGCCGAGGTACTCTGCCGACACCGTTTCAGGGAAGTCGCGGGAAGGTTTCAACCGGGCCACGCGGCCGCCCTCCTGGTCAATCGCAATTAGAACCGGCGTATTTGCAATGCTTTGAAGTGAATCATTAAGTGATCGGACCTGATCCGCAGATTCAATATTACGAATGTTTTGGCCGGACGGGACGTCATAATCAAACAGGATGACACCTCCCAGGTTATATTCTGTTAAATCTCTAATTATGTGAGACGTATCGGCTGGCTGAAATCCTCTGAATCCAATCATGAGAAGCTGGCCGACTTTTTCTTCCATTGTGGGCTCTGTGTTTTGTGCTTCGGACTGGCAGGCGCTGAAAAAGGAAACTAATAATAGTACCGTTAGGGTTATCAGGTAAGTCATTCGCTTGTATGGGGTCGAAATCATAGGATTCTGGAATAATTAAAATTCTTGGTATCGGAAAAGGTAATCAAATAATCAATGATTTGGGATCCATATAAAGGAGGTACGTTCTGTAAGATTAAGATCGGATTGTTGAGAATAGCATACTTACATTAAGATTTTTTAATGTAACATAGGCATGATTTGTCACTCTTGTTAATAGTTCAATAACAAAGGCAATTGAGTAAAGCGACACCAGTAAACACAAAAGGGTTTCCGTGGAGTTTTAATCAATTTTTTGAAGTTTGCGGCATGATTTACCATATTCAGTCACCGAAAAAAACAGACCTAATTATTTGAGTGCACAGGCCGTAAACAGAGATGAAACACAAATAACTAAAATTATACCTTATGATTGAGAGCAACCGAAATAAAGATCTGGAAAAGCGGATAGAGGCTTATGTAGACGGGAACTTATCACCGCTGGAGATCGATGAGTTGTGGGCAGAACTGCTTGATAACGAGTACTACTACGATTATATGAAAAGCGTTGCCAGCCTGAAGAAAATTTCTGAAGAGAGGGAAGATGAATCACGGCTTCAAGGTACCGAATCACGGAAAACTGTGTGGTTATCAGCGGCAGCAGCAGTTCTGTTGATGATCAGTGCTGCAACCATATTTAATATAAGTACAGAACCGGCAGAAACGGTCTCGCCAATCACTTCGATTGAGCTTGATTATTACCGCTCGGCCGACGGTTCAGCATCTGAGAACATGGAATCTGATGTAGTTCGTCGTGCAATTTCCACGGCCAACACGGGCGATGTTGCGCAAGCTCTGAGTTTAATTAATGAAGAGCTCATGAAAGAAAATTCCGACTATAAAGAAGCCGAACTGCTTATAACAGCTGGTTCAATTCTCTACAATTCAGGAAGATTTACGGACGCAATTGAACGTTTTGAAACAGCCCTGAAAATCAATTATGACGATATGATGCTTAGAGAACGTAACTACTGGTATCTCGGCAATGCATATTTCCAGGTCAATAAGCTTGATGAAGCAAAAGTAGCTCTTGAGCAGGCGTTTGAACTCAACGGCGCCTATAGCAGAGTCGCTCAAAGCTACCTGAGAGCTTTGTCTGTCAGATAGTCAACAAGCGCATTCATACACTTGCTTTGTAATAAGTTTTGAAAGGCAGCCCGGTTTAAAACGGACTGCCTTTTTTTATGGGATGAATTCTCGATGCTTATTTTTATGGGATGGTCAGTCTATCATTCTAAGCCAATGTCCCGATATTCACTAAAGTCATGCCGTACAATAGAGTTCCCGTATAAGCACTTCTTCTTTTCGCCAGAAGTATAACCGCTTAACTTCGATAAGATAAAATAATTCGACCTATCTGTTATCATGCCTGGTGCTACATGTTAACTAAAGATCTCAGCCTTACTTATTGATCAGCACGTCAGTCAAAAATTTGTCATCA
>Ga0102928_1000647_pt1 | contig 22505 bp, 17 predicted proteins | sample SalPonR1_B_D1_MG_FD_78504 | JGI IMG/M metagenome (GOLD analysis project Ga0102928, IMG submission 78504) | Salt pond soil microbial communities from South San Francisco under conditions of wetland restoration - Salt Pond MetaG R1_B_D1_MG | ecosystem: Environmental > Aquatic > Marine > Intertidal...
CACCACCGAACTGGTGGTGCTCGACGACGGATCCACCCGATTCGACACCGTCTCGGTGGTGCGGTTCTCGAAGCTGTCGATCGTGGATCAGCTCTTCCACACGGTGGCGAGCCCACCGGTGGCCTACCTGCTGCTGCTCACCGGCCTGGCACTGCTGGTGTTCGAGTTCTTCACCGCCGGCGTCGGCATCGCAGGCGGTGTCGGCGCCGTGTGCACCGTGCTCGCCTTCACCGGGCTGGCCGTGCTGCCCACACGCACGTGGGCGGTCGTGCTGATCGCGCTCGCCATGCTGGCGTTCGCCGTCGACGTCCAGGTGGGGATACCCAGATTCTGGACCGGGGTGGGCATCGTGTTCACCATCATCGGCAGCTGGTTCCTCTTCGAACCCGTTCCCGGTTCGTCGATGCGGCCGTCGTGGCTGGCGTTGATCGCCGGCATCGGCGGGATCATGCTCACCTTCATCGTCGGCATGCCGTCGATGGTGCGGACCCGGTTCGCCACGCCCACCATCGGCCGCGAGTGGATGATCGGCGAAGAGGGTGTCGCCGTCGAGGCGGTCGACCCGGAGGGCACCGTGGAGGTCCGCACGGCTCGCTGGCGGGCCCGCACCAACCGCGCCACACCCGTCGCCGCCGGCGAACCCTTCCGGGTCGCCGCCATCGACGGTGTCACTCTCGAGATCGAGCCCCTCGAAGGAGCGGCACGCGACTACAGGGAGATGCGGGGCAAACGCCGACAGGCGGGTGACGACGAGGCCTCCCACACAGCCGCCGACGGGGCGCCGGCCGACGCCGCCAGCGACGCCTGAGCACCGCCGCCTCAGACGGTCGGCAGCCGGGGGCCGGCGATGCGAAGATCACCGCGACGGCGGGTGATCCCGCGGGCGTCGAGTTCGGCCACGAGCGGCAGCGCGAACTTGCGGCTCGCGCCGGTGGCGTCACGGAACTCGGCGACCGTGAACCCGTCGGGCCGGGCTGCGAGCAGCCTCGCCGCCACGTCCCCCGCTGCGTCGATCGCCTCGTGATGGAAGTGCACGCCGTCCCGCTCCACCACGTGACCGCGCCGCACGAGCTCACGCAGCTCGCCCCTTTCCACACCGTCGACGGGGGGCGGACGGAGCAGTTCGGTGCGCAGCGAGTCGAGCAGCGGATGGTGCTCGAACGGATCGACGGCGTCGGCGGGCCGAACCCGACCCGCATCCACCGTCACCGACTCCAACCGGTCGAGCAGCGCCCGGTCGCGTTCGTCGAAACCGGCGAGGTCTGCGCCGGCCGGCCCTGCCGCTTCGACCCGCTGCTCGATGGCAGCGACGGCGTCCTCGACGGCGTCGGACGTGGTGACCCAGTGGCCGACGGTCGGCTCCACCACCACCCCGGTGAGGCGTTCCAGGTCGTCGACGGTGACCCAACCGCGCTCACGTACCACCCGGTCGATCGAGCGGTCCGGGGTGGCCTGTGAGGCTCGACGCACGGGTGCGATGTCGAGGATCTCGCCACCGCCGACCGTCTCGTCGCGACCCGACTCACGCAACACGAACCGGTCACCGGGCAGCAGCGGCAGTGCAACGGGCAGGAACATCCGCACGGCACCGTCGGCGCCCGGCGGCAGCGTCTCCGTGCCCAGCACACGCAACCGCACCGGGTACTCGCCGGCACCCACGTAGGCGACGAACGCACCTCGTCGCGACACGTCGTGGTCGAGTGACGACAGCACGCTCAGCGACGCATCGACGCGGTCGGTCGTCAACCAGCGATCCGGCTCGACGACGGCGTGCCCCCTGCCGATCCGGTCGTGCTCCACTCCCGCCAGATTGAGTGCGACGCGGTTGCCGGGCCCGATGCGATCGACCGTCCGGCCGGCGGTCTGGATCGAACGGATGCGCACCGGCAGGGCGCCGGGCTCGAGCACGACCTGCTGGTCCTGGTTCAGCGGTCCGCCCACCAGCGTCCCGGTGACGACGGTGCCGCTGCCCTTGGCAGCGAAGACGCGGTCGAGCCACATCCGCGGCCGCCCGCGATCGCCGGCCGCACCTGCTGCAGCGATCAGCGTGTCGAGTCCGGTGCGCAACGCATCCAGCCCGGCGCCGGTGGTGGACGACACCGGCAACACCGGTGCCGCCTCGAGGAACGTGCCGCTCACGTGGTCGGCCACGTCCAGCGCCGCCAGCTCGAGCAGCTCGTCGTCGACGAGGTCGGCCTTGGTGAGCACCACCAGACCGGAGGAGACACCGAGCAGCTCGAGGATCCGGAGGTGCTCCTCGGACTGCGGTTTCCAGCCCTCGGTGGCGGCGACGACGAACACGCACGCCGTCACCCCACCCACGCCGGCGAGCATGTTGCGCAGGAACCGCACGTGGCCCGGCACGTCGACGAAGCTGAGCTCGGCCCCCGACGGCAGCACGGTGTGGGCGAATCCGAGATCGATCGTCAGCCCCCGGCGCTTCTCCTCCTCGAACCTGTCGGGATCGGTGCCGGTGAGCGCCAGCACGAGCGACGACTTGCCGTGGTCGACGTGGCCGGCCGTGGCGACGACGGTCATGGCACCATCACGACACCATCACGACGTCGTAGTGAGGGAACGCAGGGCAGAGACGACCGCGGCGTCGTCGGCCGGCACGACCGAGCGGAGGTCGAGCAGTGTGCGGTCGTCGCGGGAACGTGCGATCACCGGCGGTTCGTGGTGCCGCAGAGCGGCGAGATGGTCGCCGGCCACCACCACACCCCACGACGGCATGGTCACCCCCGGCGCCGAGCCCGCACCCGGCAGCGCCTCCATCGGTTCGGCGGAGACCGCCGGCCCGGCGCCGCGGTCGGAAGAACCATGCGCATCGCCGTCGGGGCCGGTGTCGCGAGTGACGGCATCGACGACGGCGTCGGCGCGCCGGTGCAGCTCCTCCACGGGTGCCGCCACCATCGCCCAGAACGGGACGTCGGTCGAGGCACGCCGATCGAGATAGGCCATGGCGGTGCGCTGCAACGCGCCCAGCACCAGCCCGCCGGGGCGAAAGGCGCGCGCCAACGGATGGCGCAGGCACTGCTCGACCAGTTCGCTGCGACCGGCGATGATGCCGGCCTGCGGTCCGCCGAGCAGCTTGTCGCCGCTGAACGTGACGAGTGCCGCACCGGCGGCGATCGACTGCACGGCCGCCGGTTCGTCGGCCAGCCACGCGGGCGGAGCACCGGGCAGCCACGGGCAGGTGGCGTCGATCAGACCGCTGCCGATGTCGGCCACCACGGGCACACCGAGCGTGGCCAGTTCGGCCACGGAGGTGTCCTCGACGAAGCCCTCCACCCGGTAGTTGCTGGGATGCACCTTCAGCACCATGGCCGCGTCGACGTCGGGACGCTCGACTGCCCGGCGATAGTCGGCGAGCCGCGTCCGGTTGGTGGTGCCCACGTCGACGAGCCGGGCGCCGGACTGCTCCATCACGTCGGGGACGCGGAACGATCCCCCGATCTCGACGCTCTCACCCCGACTGACGGGCACGTCGCGACCGGCGCCCAGGGCGGCGAGCACGAGCAGGACGGCCGCCGCGTTGTTGTTCACCACCATCGCCGCCTCCGCCCCGCAGAGACGGGCGAACAGTTCACCGACCGCACGCTGACGCGAGCCGCGCCCACCGGTGCGGAGGTCGAACTCCACCGTCTGGGCGGCGGCGGACTGGTGGTGTTCGAGCGGTGCTCGGCCGAGGTTGGTGTGCAACAGCACGCCGGTGGCGTTCACGACGGGCGTGAGCAGGGTGCGGCGGAAAGCCTCGGCCCGAGCGGGTGCCGATGCCGGGTCGCCGGCGTCGATCGAGGCCCGGGCGATGTCGACACAGATCGGGTGCGGCAGGCCCGACGACGCCAGCGAGCGCGCCAGACGGTCCACCGACGGCGGGCGGTCGATCGTGTCCGTCATCGATGGCAGCCTACGACGGCATCCGGCCGCGGCGCCGCCGAGAGGCAGGCGACGGGCCTCGGCGGAGACAGGTCGTCAGCGCGGCGTGTCGCCGGGCGGCGTGTCGGCCTCGTGCGAGGACGTGGCAGCGTCGTCTCCCGATGACGACGGCGCGGTGTCGCCCGAATCGAGCTTGTCGACCTGGTCCTTGGCCACCCGAGCACCCTTGTGCACCTTGTCGGCGTGGGCGCCGGCCTTGTCGTCGGCCACCCTGGCGGCCTTGTCGATGCCCTGCTTCACCTGTCGCTTGTTGCCGGAGATCGCTTGCTTGGCCTTGTCGAACAGTCCCATGGTGCGTCCTTTCGATGGTCGCTGACGTCGGTTCCACCGTAACCCACGCCCGGAACCCTGTCGCCCGGACCTCGATTCCGTGCTCGCTCCACGGAGCGGCGAGAAGCGACAGCGGGGTCTGACCCCGCTGTCGCTTCTCGGCGCCCGACGCACCAGATCACTCGACGGCGGCCCGGCGGTATCCTGACGGCGTCGTGACACAGCGGATGGCGAACCGATGAGTTGGTGGCGAGCCGTCGTCACGTACCCCCCGACCTGGGCGGCCGCCGTCATCGTGGCGGTCGTCACCTGGGGTCTGCTCACCTGGCTCGACCCGCCCGGTGCGCTCGCCGCCGTCCTCGTGGTGCTCGCCGTCGGTGCCGTCATCGCGTGGCCGCTCACCATGACCACCACGGGCAAGCTGTCGGAACTGCAGTTCGCGATCCCGCGCGTCACCGAGGTCGATCCCGCCGAGCTGGCCGCACTCGCCGCCGAACTGGCGGCACTCGACGACACGCAACCGGCCGAGCAGCTCGCCGCACTGCAGCACAAGCGCCAGAGCCTGATCAACGTGCTCGAACGCCGACTGGACGCCGGCGAGCTCACCTACTCGCGTTATCTGGCGACCGCACAGCAGGTGTACGCGTCGGCGCTCGACAACCTCCACGAGGTGGCCGTGGCCTCCGAGAGCATCAGGACGATCGACGAGCAGTACATCCAGCGCCGCCTCGCCGAGCTGCGCGACGACGACGCCGACGAAGCTGCCGCCGACCGCGAACGCGACACCCTCGAGCGGCGCCTCGAGTTGCGCGACACCCAGCGCCGCAAGATTGCTCGTCTCATGGCCCAGAACGAATCGGCCCTCACCGCGCTCAACCGCACCACCACGGCCCTCGCCGACGTGCCGATCGGCAAACGTCCCGAAGACGCCGACGCCGCCATGGCCGCCCTCGACGAACTGGCCGACCGCGCCAGCCAGTACGCCGATTGACCCACGATCGCCAACCCTGCCGAGCGGATCGGCACACCGACAGGAGCACGAACATGACCGACACGCCGACAAGCACACCGACCGGGAGCACGTCGTCCTCCACGGCCCTCGACCTGCGCCTCGACGTCGAGGAGGCGAAGACCGAGCTGGCGATGCCCGAACCCGACCCGACCGACGAGCTGCGTGCCCGCGCCCACGAACAGGTCGATCAGCTGGTCAGCGTCGACCCCGACGACCAGGAGGCCCGCGACGCGGCCAGGTCAGCGGTCGAGTCGATGGGTCGCGACCTGCAACAACGCGCCGCCACGCGCAGCAAGATGCTGCAGGCACCGATGCGCGACATCGCCCACGCCAGCGAGGACGGTGGCCCGGTGGCGAAGTCGCTCGCCGACCTGCGGATCGAGGTCGAGAAGCTCGACCCGGCCGGTCTCGACACCGAGGCGGGCTGGTTCACGCGTCTGGTGGGCCGCATCCCCGGTGTCGGCACTCCGCTCAAGCGCTACTTCATGCGCTACGAGAGTTCCCAGACCCAGATCGACGCGATCATCCACTCGCTCGAACAGGGGCGCGACCAGCTCAAGCGCGACAACGTCACCCTCGGCGACGACCAGGCGAAGATGCGCGAGCTCACCGTGTCGCTGGCCGACCAGATCGCGCTGGCACAGGCACTCGACCAGGCGGTGGTCGACAAGCTGGCCACCGACATCGGACCCGACGACCCCCGACGGCAGTTCGTGGAGGAGGACATCTTGTTCACGATCCGCCAGCGCACGCTCGACCTGCAGCAGCAGTTGGCGGTGAACCAGCAGGGCGTGCTGGCCACCGAGCTGATCATCCGCAACAACCGCGAACTGATCCGCGGGGTGGATCGTGCGCTCGACGTCACGGTCAGCGCACTGCAGGTGGCGGTCACCGTCGCCCTGGCCCTCGCCCACCAGAAGATCGTCCTCGACAAGATCGACGCCATCAACACCACCACGTCGGAGATGATCGCCGGCACCGCCGAGCGGTTGAAGACGCAGGGCACCCAGATCCACAAGCAGGCGACCAGCACGATGCTCGACATGGATGCGTTGCGCTCGGCGTTCGAGGACATCGACATCGCCCTGGAGGAGATCTCGACGTACCGGCGCGAGGCACTGCCCACGATGGCCGCCAACATCATCGAGCTCGACCAGCTCACCGAGGACAGCGAGGCCGCCATCGAGCGGATGGAGAGCGGCCGTGCCGCCACGGCGACGCTGGACCCCACCGACCTCGGCGAGATCAGTTCGAGCGGCAACGAGGAGCGTGGCCGATGAGCGGCGCGTTCTCACCCCGTTCGACGTTGCGTCGCCTCGGCGTCCCGCTCGTGCTGCTCGCGCTCGGCACCGCCGCGTGCGGCACCCTCGACCAGGGCAGCGGCGAACCGCTCGAACCGGCCGAGGCGTCGGAGCGTCTCGACGAGCTCGCCGACGACATCGGGTGGGTCGACAATCCGGTCACCCGCAGTGCGTCCATCCCGCCCCCGACCGGAGCGAACCTGGCCGACACCCTGCCTCCGATCGACGAGTTCCCGGTCGTGGTCCGGTCCCGTGGGGCCGACCAGGTGGTGGAGGTGTGGTCCTCCACCGAGAAGTCGGGTGAGGGCACCGACGGCTGGATGACCGAGGCCGCACAGGCGTTCAACGACGCCGGCGTCACGCTCGCCGACGGCAGCACCGCGGGCGTGGACCTCCGCAGCATCGCGTCGGGCACCGGCTACCAGTTCATCGCCCGCGGCCAGGAGCTGCCCCAGGGCTTCACGCCGTCCAACCGGCTGTGGGTGGAGATGGCCGCCGAGTTCCAGACCGTCACCCCCGTGGCCGAGCAGACGGTGGCCAACGTGGCCGGCATCGTGATGAAGGACGCCACGGCCGACGAGCTGGTCGCCGGCTACGGCGAACTCACCGCCGCCAACCTCGTCGACGCCGTCATCGCTGGTGATCTCGTGATGGGCTACACCGACCCGTTCGCCTCCAGCACCGGGCTCAACTTCCTGGTCACGGTGCTCGACACGATCGCCGAGGGCGACCAGTCACGCCTCACCGACGACGACGTGGCCAGCGTGTTCGAGGAGTTCCAGCGTCAGGTGCCGTTCGTGGCGCTCACCACCCTGCAGATGCGCGACTCGGTGGAGAACGACACGGGAACCCTCGACACGTTCGTGATGGAGTGGCAGACCTACACCAACACCGACTCGCTCGATTCGGGGTTCCAGTTCGTCCCGTTCGGTGTCCGCCACGACAATCCGCTCGTGGGCATCGGCGACCTGTCGGCCGACGAGCAGGAGGCGCTCGAGCTGTTCGCCGCATTCGTCGCCGAGCCCGAATGGCAGGAACGTGCCGCCGACGCGGGCTTCGACCCGGCGCCGTACACGGCCGACATCGAGACACCCCCGGGGAGCAGCCTCATCGGGGCCCAGAACGTGTGGAAGGACAAGAAGGACGGCGGACGGCCGGTGTCCACCGTGTTCGTCGTCGACGTGAGCGGTTCGATGGAGGGCACGCGCATCCAGTCGGTGCGCAGGGCCATGCTCTCGGCCCGCGAGTTCATCAAGCCGGAGACCAGCGTCGGCGTGGTCGAGTTCAACGACATCGCCATGAAACGGCTCGACATCGGCGAGTTCGACCTCAACCAGCAGGGCCGGTACTCCGCCATCGCCGAGGACCTCGGTCCCGGTGGCGGCACGGCCATGTACGACGGCATCGTGCTCGGGCTGTCGATGCTCGACCAGCAGCGGCAGGTGGACGGCGACAGCAAGCCGATCCTGGTGGTGCTCACCGACGGCGAGACCACCAACGGCATCACCTTCGACCAGGTCGACGACGTGATCGAGGGTCTGCGGATCCCCGTCTACACCGTCGGCTTCGAAGCCGACCTCGACGAGCTCGACCGAGTGTCGTCGTTGGTCGAGGCGGCGAGCATCGACGCCAGTGAGTCCGACGTCGAGTTCAAGATCGCAGCACTCTTCAATGCCGGTGGCTGACCCGCTGCGGTCGCCGGCACCGGCCGCGGCGACCCGGTCACGAGAGCGTCGACCGTGAAGCCGTTCGCGATCTGGTTGGCGATCGTGGTGGTCGTGTTCGGCGCCTACGCGCTGATCGCGTCGTCGTTGCGGGAGACCACCCAGGTCTTCGTGTTCGTCGACTCGTCGAATCCGATGGAGCCGGTGTGGGGCGACGTGCAACGCGAGCTCGACCGCATCGACGACCGGTCGAGCAGCGAATTCGCGCTCGCTCACGGCCAGAGCCGCAGTGCCGAGCTGCTGCACTCCTGGCAACCCGAACTCGAGTTCTCGGGGGTGACACCGTTCGCTCCGTGCTCGTTCGAGGGGATCGGCACCTTCACCGAGGCGGGCGAGGCCGACGACCGGATCCTCGTCACCACCGTCGGATCGTGCCCGACCGACGCGCTCGAGGACTGGGAGATCGTGGTCCTCGAACCGTGACGACCGACGGCTGCGCCTCGCGACGCATGCGACACCTACGCTCGGCGTCGTGACGCTCCCCGTTCCCATCGTCCAGCTCGATCCCGACCTGCCGCTGCCCGAGTACGCCCACGAGGGCGACGCCGGCCTCGACCTGTACGCCCGCGAGTCGGTGACGCTCGCCGCCGGCGGCGGCCGGGCGTTGGTGCCGACCGGGATCGCCATCGCCATCCCGATGGGTCACGGCGGATTCGTCCTGCCGCGCAGCGGTATGGCCGTGAGACACGGCATCAGCGTGGTGAACGGACCCGGCCTGATCGACGCCGCCTACCGTGGCGAGATCAAGGTGATCCTGATCAACACCGATCCCGATACCGACTACGAGGTGCACCGCGGTGACCGTGTGGCCCAGCTGGTGATCCAGCGGGTGGAGTCGGTGGCGTGGCAGGTGGTGGACTCGCTCGACGGCGTGGACCGCGGCGGCGGTTTCGGCCACTCCGGACGCTGACCCCGGCGAGTTCCCGTGGGTTCGGCCCGTCAGCCCCAGGCGAAGACGGGTTGCTCGAAGTCGACGACGCGTTCGTGGAGTCGACCGTCGAGGCCGACCCAGCGGAACTGCACGAGGACGGCGCCGGTGGGGGCATGGATCAGGTCCCCGCCCAGCGGCACCTGCACCACCGGCCGGTCGCTCTCGGGGATCGCCACGAAGCGCGGCGAGTCGGGACGGACCAGTTCGTGGAGGCCGATCCGGTACGCAGCCAGCACCTCGGCGGGGTCGGGGCGGAGTTCCACACCTGCCCCGCCCCACACCACCACAGGCGTGATCACGTACCCCGAGCGGGTCGCATAGTCGTCGAGCAGGCCCAGCACCGCCGACTCGGGGAACCGCACCCCGACCTCCTCGTCGGTCTCGCGCAGCGCCGCGTCGATCGGCGCCTCCCCGTGGTCGAGGCGGCCACCCGGCAGCGCCCACTGCGACGCATGACGGTTGAGCCCGGCACTCCGCCGGCAGAGCACGAACGACGCCCCACCCGCGACGCCCGTCATCGCGCCGTCGAGCCCGGACACGTCGGACGGGATCACCGACAGATCCTCCGCCGTCGCCTCGTGCGGATCGACGAGATCGCTCCCCGTGTCGGAGTCGACCAGCAAGATCGCGACGGCGGCGTGCCGACGGCCGTCGAGCGGCAGTTCGAGCCGATCGTGCCGGCTCAGGTGGTCGGTGATCGTGCTCCGGAGCCGATCGGTCAGCTCGAGGGGTTCTCCGGCAGTGTGTCCGCCGACGGCGCGCCGATCGGGTCGGTGCTGCTCGGTTCCGGGGGAGCCGTGGAGGGGTCGCTGGGCGTCGCGGTCGTCGATGACAACACCTTGGCAGCCAGCGCGGTGCTGATCGGCACCGAAGCGACCAGGCCGATCGATCCGACGAGCGCCCGCACGATCTCCACGGCGACGATCTCACGGGTGGCCACCGAGGTGACACTCTGGCCGGACTCGCTGAACAGCAGCAGCAGGGGCAGCGACGCGCCGGCGTAGGCGAGGAACAGCGTGTTGACGGTCGACGAGATGTGGTCGCGGCCGATCCGCAGGGCTCGCCCGTAGAGCTCGGAGAAGCCCGCTGCCGGTGCGGCCCGCTTCAGCTCCCACACTGCGGACACCTGGGTGACCGTCACGTCGTCGAGCACGCCGAGTGACCCGATCACGATCCCGGCGAGCAGCAGGCCGCGTGGGTCGATCTGCGAGCCGAGTGCCTCGAGATAGCCGACGTTCTCGTCGCCGAACCCGGTGAAGTTCGATGCGGCGAGGAACACCCAGGCGAGGACGCCGGTGACGGCGAGGCTGGCGAACGTGGACAGCAGTGCGGCGGCGGTGGCGAGACCGACACCGTGGGCGAGGAAGAGCGCCACGAAGGCGATGGCGCCGGCGGTCACCAGAGCGACCACGACGGCGCTGCTCCCGTCGAGCAGAGCGGGGAGCGCGAACACCACGATGACGACGAGGCTCATGGCCAGGCCGGCGAGTGCCCCGACGCCCCGCCATCGCCCGAGCACGACGATCGCCGCCACGAACAGCACCAGGAGCAGCAGCATCGGCGTGCCGCGCTGGAAGTCGTAGAAGACCACCTGCTCGGTGCCGTCACCGAGTTGCTGGATCTCCACGAGGATGCCGTCGCCGGCGGAGATGGTGCTGCCGAGCGGCTGTTCGAGCGTGAAGGGTTCACCGCTGCGGTCGCCTTCGGTCACCGTGCCCTCCACGAGGGTGCAGGCGAGCAACGGGTCGAACGAGCACGGCACCTCCTCCACCGACGTGACCGTGGCACGGATGGGATCGCCTTCCAGGCCGAGGGGGTCGAGCCGGTCACTGTCGCCGCTCGGCCACAGCAGGATCAGGCCGAGGACGACCACGACGGCACAGAGACCGACCGCGATCCACATGTTGCGTCGCACGGTCGGCGGCACGTACTGGTCGAGTGACTGGTCGTTGCCGTGCGCGTGCCCGTGAGCCATCGTCCCAGTGTGATCCACCGGGGCCCGGCGGCGGTGGCACCGGCTCCCCCGGCCGGACGGGATCTACGGGCCGTCGGCACGTCCCGGATCGGCGTCGCCCGGTCCGGGTGCGTGCTCGGCGACGTGGGCCGGGTCGTGCAGGTGACGGTGTCCGGCGTCGGCATGGCTGCCGTCGACGCCGAGGTCGTGGCTGTGGCCGTGTCCGTGCTCGTCGACCAACACCTTGCTGCCCGCGATCTCCACGATGCGGCCTCCGAAGGCATGTGCGAGATGATGCGGTTGCAGTACCGAACCCGGGGGCCCGTCTGCGATCACACAACCGGCCAGCAGCATCACACGATCGGCCCGCGCCGCCTCCTCGAGGTGGTGGGTGGAGAACACCACGGTGGCGCCACGCTCCACTTCCTCGGCGACGATCGCGAGGATCGTCTCCTGGCTGGGGATGTCGAGACCCGTGATCGGCTCGTCGAGCAACAGCAGACCGGGTGCGCCGATGAGCGCCTGGGCCACGAGGACCCGTTGACGTTGACCACCGGAGAGTTCGCTGAACGACCTCCGGAGCAGGTCGGTCACTCCCAGTCGAGCTGCCACCTGCCGGATCTCCTCACGGTCGGTGCGGGTGATCCTGCCGACGAGGCCGCGCTGCCGATAGCAGCCCATGCGGAGGACGTCGTCGACCTCGAGCGGCATCCAGTCGTGGTGGCCGTGCTGCTGGGAGATGAACGACGCCTCGACGCCCGGTGCCCGTTCCACCGACCCGGTGGTGGGTTCGATCAGCCGGCCGAGCAGCTTCAGCACCGTGCTCTTGCCGCTGCCGTTGGCGCCGACCAGCGCCACCGACGATGCGGGCGCGAACGAGGTGGTGGTGCGATCCAGAGCGATGAGGTCGCCGTAGCGCACCGACACGTCGTCGAGACGCGCCGTCGGTGAGATGGGCGGGGCGGTCACCGCACGGAGGGTATCCGTGTCGGACGGCGGTTGGAATGAGAATCGTTCTCAGTATGATGACGGGCATGCGCTCCTCCTCTCTCGCCACCGCTGCCGTCGTCGCCCTGGTGCTGGCCGCGTGCGGATCGGACGACACCGCCGAACCGGCCGCGGAGTCGCCGTTCGTCGTCGCCTCCACCAGCATCTGGGCCGACATCACCCGCAACGTCGCCTGTGGCGGGCTGGCGGAGGTGGACACCATCGTGCCGTTGGGGGGTGACCCGCACTCGTTCGAGCCCTCGCTGCAGGACCGCGAGACGATGGAGGGCGCCGACCTGATCGTGGCCAACGGGCTGTTCCTCGAGGAAGGTCTCGCCGACACGATCGATGCGGTCGCCGGGCGCGGCGTGCCCGTGGTGTACGCCGCCGATGCCGTCGACGTGCTGACGGGCGAAGAGGGCCACGACGACGAGCACGAGGGCGACGGGGAACACTCCGACGAGGAACACTCCGACGACGAGCACGAAGGCGACGAGGAACACGCCGACGACGAGCACAGCGACGGTGACGACCACGACCACGAAGGCGGCGACCCGCACGTCTGGTTCGACCCCAACCGGGTGATCCAGGCCCTCCCGACGATCGCCGACGGTCTCGCCGACGTCGGCGTCGATGCCGACGCCCTCGACACCTGCGTCGCCGACTACACCGACCGGCTCACGCAACTCGACAGCACCATCGACGACACCGTGTCGGCGCTGCCCGTCGAGCAACGGCTGCTCGTGACCAACCACGACTCCCTCGGGTACTTCGCCGACCGCTACGACTTCGAGGTCGTCGGCACGGTCATCCCGTCGTCGAGCTCACTCGCCGAGGCCAACCCCGCCGACCTCGAAGCGCTCGCCGACACCATCGAGCGCACCGGCGTGCCGGCGATCTTCACCGAGACGCAGCACTCGTCCGCCGATGCCGAGGCCCTCGCCGATCGGGTCGGCGCGACCATCGTGGAGCTGCGCACCGGCACCCTCGACGAGCCCGGCACGCCGGGCGGCGACTACATCGGATGGCTCGACGGCACGGCCACCACCGTCGTCGAGGCACTGGCCGGCTGACGCGGCTGCGCACACCGTGGCCTCCCTCCGGCCGTCGCCGGCGCACCGGGCGATCCGTGTGATCATGGTGTCCTGATGCAGTTCCTGACCGATCCGTGGGACTGGTGGCTCCGTCCGTTCCTCGACAACGAATTCATGCGCGACGCACTCGTCGCCGGGATCCTCACGGTGATCACCACGTCACTCGTCGGCACCTGGGTGGTGCTGCGCGGTCTCAGCTTCCTCGGCGACGCACTGGCACACGGCGTGCTCCCGGGAATCGCCATCGCGTTCATCATCGGCGTCGACACGTCGATCGGCGCACTGGTGGCAGCCGGGGTGATGGTGGGCGGCATCTCGCTGATCCGGCGTCACTCACCGCTGCCCGACGACACGTCGATCGGTGTGCTGTTCGTCGGCTTCCTCGCGCTGGCGGTGGTGATCATGTCGAGCCAGCAGGCGTCGTACACGGGCGACCTCAACCGCTTCCTCTTCGGGTCGATCACCGGTCTCGACAGCAGCGACCTCCTCCGCCAGGCGATCGCCGCGGCGATCGCGTTCGTGGGTGTGACGGTGTTCTACCGGGCGTTCGTGGTGATGACCTTCGACGTCACGCTCGCCCGCATGCTCGGTCTCCGGCCGGGCCTCGCCCAGGCGGTGCTGCTGGCGTTGCTCGCCGTGTCGATCGTGGCGTCGTTCGAATCGGTGGGCAACCTGCTCGTGTTCGCCTTCCTCATCGCACCGCCGGCCGCGGCGACGCTGTTGGCCAAACGGGTTCCGGTGATCATGGCCCTCTCGGTCCTGCTCGGCATCGTCGCCACCTACGTCGGCATCCTGCTCAGCTACCACCACGGCAGCGCTGCGGGCGCCACGATGGCGCTGTGCTCGGTGATGCTGTTCTTCCTCGTGCTGGCCGTCACCTCGATCCGCCGTCGGCCCCGCCGCCGCGCGGCGAACGGAATCACGGAACCGGATCAGGCGCTCGAGGTGCAGTCGGCGCAACGGCCGTAGAGGTCGATCGTGTGATGAGTCGGGGTGAACCCCTCGGCCGCCGCGAGTGCCTCGAATGCGTCGTCGAGACGGCGCTCGAGCTCGGGCGTCAACGTGACGTCGCGTACCGAACCGCACGACTCGCAGATCAGATGATGGTGGTGTTCGGTGAGATGCTCGGCGAGTTCGTAGCGGGCGTGTTCGGTGGAGTGCACCAGCCTGCGCACCGCTCCCACCTCCTCCATCACCGCGAGGTTCCGGTACGCCGAACTCTGCGCCACCTGCGGGGCCCGGTCGATCAGCTCGGGCAGCGTGACGGGGCCGCCGGCGTCGGCGAGCGCCGCCACCACGGCCCGACGACCTGCGGTGTACCGCTGGTCGTGCTGGTCGAGGAGGTCCCTCACCGTGCGGTGGATGTCGGCGTGCGCTGATGGCATTCGTGCTTCCTGTCGGGCTCTCGTGCGGATGGGCCGAAGTCAGCCGCGGTATCCGCTGGTGATCGGGAGCCGCCGATCCTTGCCGAACGCCTTGCGGCTCACGCGCACGCCCGGAGGCGACTGGCGCCGCTTGTACTCGGCGATGTCGACGAGCCGGGTGATCCGACGCACGAGGGTCTCGTCGTGGCCCAGCTCGACGATCTCGCCGGCGGTGCGGTCGTGCTCGACGTAGAGCTCGAGGATCGGGTCGAGCACGTCGTACGACGGCAGGCTCTGGTCGTCGCGCTGATCGGGTCGCAGCTCGGCCGACGGCGGTTTGGTGATCACGTCCTCGGGCACCACCTCGCGACCGGCACGGCGGTTGACGTACCTGCACAGGTCGTAGACCCGCAGCTTCAACACGTCCTTGATCACGGCATAGCCGCCCACCGAGTCGCCGTAGATCGTGAAGTAGCCGACGGCCATCTCGCTCTTGTTGCCGGTGGTGAGCACCATCCAGCCGAACTCGTTCGACAGCGCCATCAGCAGCTGGCCGCGGCACCGGCTCTGGATGTTCTCGTAGGTGAGGCCGGGCTCGCGACCCTCGAACGACGGCGCGAGCATGTCGATGTAGGCCTGGAACGCTGGTTCGATCGAGATCGTGCGCATGTCGATCCCGAGGCTGTCGGCCAGTTGCTGTGCATCCGATCTGGAATGGTCGCTGGAGAAACGCGACGGCATGGACACGCCGTGCACGTGGTCGGCGCCGAGGGCATCCACCGCCACGCACGCCACGAGGGTCGAGTCGATCCCGCCGGACAGCCCGATCACCACGTCGGAGAAGCCGTTCTTGCCGCAGTAGTCGCGGGTGCCGAGTACCAGGGCGTCGTACAGCTCGCGGTCGGCGTCGAGCGGTTCGGCCACCGAGGTGGGCGCAGGGTCGTCGCGCACCACCGGCGCCGCCGAGACGTGCACGACCGGCAGCAACGCCTCGGTGATCCGTCCCCGCGGATCGAGCAGCCGTTTGCGGTACACCGGCGGCACCGGCACGTCGACGATCAGCAGATCCTCCACGAACTGGGGGGCCCGCCCCAGCAGGGTGCCTTCGTGGTCGAGGACCACCGAGCCGCCGTCGAACACGAGCTCGTCCTGGCCGCCCACCTGGTTGACGTAGACGACCGCACAGTGGGCGTCGGTGGCGCGAGTGGCGAGCATCCGTTCGCGCTCGTCGATCTTGGCGGTGTGGAACGGGGACGCGTTGATGTTGATGTTGATCTCGGCGCCGGCGGCCGCCTGCTCGGCGACCGGGCCGAACGGGCTCCAGATGTCCTCGCAGATCGACACGCCCACCTTGACCCCGCCGATCACGAACAGCTCGAGCGGGTCGGAACCGTGCCCCGGCGTGAAGTACCGCGCCTCGTCGAACACCGTGGAGTTCGGCAGCAACCGCTTGTGGTACGTGCCGAGGACCTCGCCGTCGGCGCACACCGCAGCGGCGTTGTAGAGGTCGCGGTCCTGGTCGACGAACCCCACCACCGCGGCGCACCGCCGGGTCCGCGCCGCCAGCTTGGCGAGCACGGCCAGGTTGTCGGCGACGAAACCCGGTTTGAGCACGAGATCCTCGGGCGGATAACCGGTGGTGGACAGCTCGGGGAACGCCACGATGTCGCATCCGGCGGCATCGGCGCGCTCGTACGCCTCGACCATCTTCGCGAGGTTGCCGTCGAGGTCGCCCACCGTGGGGTCGAGTTGAGCGAGCGCGATCCGCAACACCGTCACGCCACCGAGGATACCGATGCGGCACACCGTGGGTGATCTGGCACTATGGCCAACGTGGGTCGCAAGAGCGTCGTCGTTGCCTGGCTGGTCGCCGCGGCCGCCATCGCGGCGTCGTGTTCGCCCGGCGAGGGCCCCGAGTCGATCCCGCTGCCGACCTCGCCCGACACCACCACGACCACCAGCACCACCACGACCACCACGACGGTCCCACCGACCACCCTGGTGCCACCGCGGTACGAGGCCACGATCCGCCGCACCACCGACGGTGTCCCCCACATCTCCGGGGAGACGACGAGCGATGTCGCCTACGGCCAGGGTTGGGTCAGCGGTGAGGACCACACCTGCGCACTCGCCGACCAGGTCACCAAGATCCGTGGCGAGCGGTCGCGCCATCTGGGGCCCGGCGCCGAGGGGGAGAACCTCGACAGCGACTTCGCCTGGAAGGCGATCGACATCATGGGCATCGCCGCCGCCGACTTCGAGAACGCCTCGCCGCTCGTCGTCGACCAGTTCGAGGCGTTCACCACGGGCTGGAACGACCAGCTCATCGATGTCGGCGTGGCCGACGTGCCCGGTTGGTGCGCCGGCGAGGACTGGGTCCGTCCCCTCGAGCCGGTGGAGATCTACGCGTACGCACGGTCGGTCGCCCTCTTCGCCAGCAGTGCGAGGCTGACCGACTTCATTGCCGAGGCACGGCCACCCGAGGCCCCCGCCGACGCAGCGGCGCAGGCGTCCGGCTTCGCCTCGACGGCCACCTTCCCTGCGTCCGCCCCGTCACCGGCTCCTTCCCCGGCGCCGGACATCGACCTGTTCGGCGACGCCCTCGCCGCCGCCGGCCTCGCCGACGGCGGCAGCGCCGCCAGCAACGCCTGGGCGATCGGCAGCGACCGCGTCACCGGCGACAGCGGCTCGCTGCTCGTCGGCAACCCGCACTTCCCCTGGGAGGGTGAACTCCGCTTCGCCGAAGCGCACCTCACGGTTCCCGGCGAGTACGACGTGTACGGCGCCAACCTCCTGGGGCTCCCCGGCATCGGGATCGGCTTCACCGAGAGCCTGGCATGGAGCCACACCGTGTCGGCCGGCACCCGCCTCACCGCCTACCGGCTCACCCTCGATCCGGCATCGCCCACCTCCTATCTCGTCGACGGCGTGCCCACCGCCATGACCCCCACCGATCACACGATCGAGATCCTGCGCGCCGACGGCACCGTCGACACCGAGACCCGCACGCTGTGGCGCAGCGAATTCGGCCCGATGATCAGCGTTCCCGGCCTCGGCTGGACGACCGACACGGCGATCACGTTCCGCGACGCGAACATCGACAACGACGAGTTCGTCGAGCAGTACGCCCGGATGCCCGGCGTGACGAGCATCGACGAACTCGTGGCACTCCAGGCCGAGTACCAGGGCGTTCCGTTCTTCAACACCGTCGCCGCCGACTCGACCGGCCTCGTCTGGTACGCGGACTCGTCGGCGACGCCCAACCTCACCGACGAGGCCGAGTTCACGTTCCGGGCAACGCTGACGACCGATCCGGTTATCCGGGCCGCCTACGCGAACGGCCTCGTGCTGCTCGACGGTTCGACTGCGTCGACCAACTGGGAGGAGGAACCGGACGCGCGCGACCTCGGACTGGTGCCGTTCGCCGAGATGCCCCGGCTCCGCCGCACCGACCACGTCTTCAACGCCAACGACAGCTTCTGGGTGCCGAACGCAGGTGTCACGCTCGACGGCGACTACTCGATCCTGCACGGCGAGCAGCAGACGCCGCTGTCGATGCGCAGCCGGCAGAACGCCGCCGTCGTCGGCAACGACAACCGGGCCGGGCTCGCCGGCGACGACGGGCTGTTCACGGGCGAGGAGTTGCGCGACGCCGCGTTCGACAACAGCGGCCGCACGGCGATCCTGTTGAAGGACGCTGCGGTCGACGCGTGCCGGCTGTTCCCTCGGATCGACGTGCCGGCCCTGCTCGACGACGAGGGCGTCGAGAGCCTCCCGGCCGGCACGGTCGACCTCACCGAGGCGTGCGGCGTGCTGGCCGGTTGGGACGGCGTGTACGACCTCGACCGCGCGGGCGCAGTGGTGTGGCGCGAGACGATCGGGCGGTTCGACCGCGACGCGTTCCGCAACGCCGGCGTGTTGTTCGCCGATCCGTTCGATCCGTCGAACCCGACCCGCACCCCCGCCATGCCCACCGCCAACCAGGGCGCCATGCTCGAGGCGATGGCCCGTGCGGTGCAGACGCTCGACGCGGCCGGCTTCGCCGTCGATTCCACCCTGGGAGCCGCGCAGTTCACCGAACGGTCCGACGTGCGGATCCCGTTGCACGGCGGAACCGGCACCGACGGCGTCACCAACGTCGTCGACTGGTCGGATCTGTCGTCGTCGAGTGCGCCGGTGCCGGTGCGTGGCGAACCGGTCGCCGTGGGCAGCTCGCTGCGCGGCGAGGGGTACCGCATCAACTTCGGGACCAGCTTCGTCTTCGCCGTCGATCTCACGGGCGACGTCCCGCAGGCGTGGGCGCTGCTCACCTACGGCCAGACCGGCGACCGCACGTCCCCGCTGCTCGATTCGCAGACGGTCCGCTTCAGCGAGAAGAACTGGCGCGACGTCGCCCTCACCGACGCGGCGATCGCCGCCGACCCCGAGCTGCGCGAGTACACCGTCACGGGCGACTGACGCACCCGTCGGGGCAGCGCCGCTCTCCGACTCTCACTCGAAATATCCGAAGGCATCCACCACGAGCTGCGTTCCCGTGAGTGAGAACAGACGCTCACGCCCGCCCGCGAGAGGCGTGACGGCGAGCGCGGCACGGACCTGGCCGGGTGCGGTGGCGTTCAGATTCGACACGAACGGGCGGGTCGCCGTGTCGGGGTACGCCGCAACGTAGCCGGCCGACGACGACGGCGCCATCGTGAGGTTCTGGGCGATCGCCGACGCCGATCCGGGAACCGACCGTGGGTCGAGCGTCGCCGTGGCCCCGGGGCCGAGCCGGCCCAACCCGAATGGCACCCGGGTGTCGACCTCTCGCGTCGGTGGCAGGAGACGGAATCGGCCGCTCGTGCCGCGCGGCCCGGTGGCGTCGGTGAACCAGCCCACGACGTCGAGCACGACGTGGTCGACTGTCCGGAGTCGCACGTCGACCGAGCCATTGGCGCCGAGTGGCGCGATCACGAGGTTGGCGCGGCGATCGGGTACCCCTCCGGCACGTCCGTTGACGTTGAGGTGCGAGACCTGCAGCGGCGTGGCACCACCGGCGAAGACGGTGACATGGCCCGGCTCCGGTTGGGTTCCGCTCACGCCGGTGACGACCAACGCCACCGACGACGCACCGCTGTCCGGGATGCCGTTGCGTCCGGAGACGGGCACGTTGACGATGTCGGTGACGGCACCGTCCGTCGTCAGGGCGTACTCGTTCGTGGTCGTCGCCGGCTCACGGGTGTCGACGAGGCGCGACGGGATGACGTCGACGTATCTGCCGGCCCTGGCAGACGACGGCGCATCGGTGAACCACCCGACCACGTCGACCACGAGGTGGGCCGTGGTCCGCAGATTGACGAGGATCCGACCCCGGGCGTCGACGGGAACGATCGAACTGTTGGCGACCACACCACCATCGGGTGCGTTCACGTTGGAACTGGCCGGTCGCCGGGTGCGGGGTTCCCACACCGTGGCGTACGTGTTGCCGGCGGGCCGGACGACGGTGAGATTCACGAGCGCCGCCGTGGCGCCCGCCGGCGCATCGAGCGCCAACAGCCGGGTGGTGCCGCCGCGAACCGGTGCGACGGGGGTGGTCTCACGGCTGTCGAAAGCCCGCACCGGGACGGGCAGCGTCTGCAGCACCAAGGGCCCGCTCGCCGGCGACGGCGCTGCTCTCGGCGGTGCGATGCGTCGCACCTGCGACGACCCGTTGAGCGTGTACCAGAGCGCGTAGCCGTCGGGCTCGAGCACGAACGCCATGTCGGCGAGACCGGAGGACACCCGCGCGAACGGAGCGGCGAAGTCGACGGTGCCCGCCCCCGTACGCAGCCAGATCCGCCCCGACCCGCCGTCGGCGAACAGGTACCCACCGTCGAACCGCTCGGGCCACACACCATCGGGTACGAAGGCGCCCGCCGTCACGTAGGTGCCGAGTGAGCGGCGATAGGCGACGATCGGATCGACGAGACCGGCAGACGGGCCCGCACACGACGGCGCGGTGACGCCTCGAGGGCACGTCCCTTCGCGGAGATTCCAGCCGTAGTCGGCGCCGGCGCGGCCCTCGTTGACCTCCTCGAAGGCTCCCTGCCCGACGTCGTTGACGAAGAATCTCGTCGCGCTCGTGTTGGGGTCGAAGGCAAACCGGTACGGGTTGCGCAGACCCCAGGCGAAGATCTCCCGGCACTGCGTTCGTGGCGTGGCCGGCGTGTTTCCCCTGCTGCCGCAGCGCACGGTGCCCGGCCCGGCGAGCGGGTTTCCGGGAGCGGGCGCACCGGTGAACCGGTCGAGCCGCAGGATCTTGCCGTTGAGCAGGCTCAGGTCACGGGCCGCGTCGTTGGACCCCGCCGAGCCGGAGTCGCCGCGGGGGTCGCGACCGGCGTCGCCCGTGGACACGTACAGCCGCCCGTCGTTGCCGATCTCGATGTCGCCGGCGTTGTGGTTGCCGTTGACCGACGAGATGTTGTCGATCAACACCTGCTCGCTCGCCGGGTCGATGGTGACGCCGGTCATCGTGAAGGCGCTGACCCGGTTGACGCATCCGCCGGGGAACTCCGGGGCCACCCGCGTGTAGAAGACGTAGACACGACCCGTGCGAGCCACATCGGGGTCGTGGGTGAAGCCGAGCAGGCCGCGCTCGCTGCCTTGGCAGACCGCCAGGTCGAGCGCCGCTGCCGGCGACAGGACACCGGAGGCAGGGTCGATCACGCGGACGCGGCCCGTGTCCTGCTCGAGGACGACCACCGCACCGTTGGGCAACTGCTCGATCGCGGTCGGCGTGGAGATCCCTGCGACGGCTGTGTCGGCGAAGCCGGTCGGCAGTGCCGCGGCCGGCGACGGGGCGGGGACGACGGCGGTGACAGCAGCGAGCGCAGCTGCTGCGATCGTCGCGATCGCGACGAGGCGCGGTCGGTCGGACAGCATTCGTGAACGGTACCGGACCATCGTCCCCCGAGTTCGCCGGCGACGGCGTCGGGAATTCATCGGCGCCGCCAGTTCACACGCCGTTCACAGTTGGGCAACGACTCCGCAACCCGACGCTGCGACGATGCCGCTCGCCATCGGGTGGGCCCCTACGGTGGGCGCACCTGTTCCCCCGAGAGAGTTGAGGACATCTGTGGTCTACAAGGCTGAGTACATCTGGATCGACGGCGCCGAGCCGACCAACCATCTTCGTTCGAAGACGAAGATCCTGCCGGACGGCGCCGAGCTGCCCATCTGGGGATTCGACGGTTCGAGCACCAACCAGGCGACCGGCGACAAGAGCGACTGCGTCCTGAAGCCCGTCGCCAGCTACCCCGACCCGCTGCGTGGCGGCGACGACGTGCTGGTGCTGTGCGAGGTGATGCTGGTCGACGGCAAGCCGCACCCCACCAACACCCGTGCGGCTGCGGCCCGCACCGCCAAGAAGTACAAGAAGCACGAGCCGATCTTCGGCATCGAGCAGGAGTTCACCCTGATGAAGGACGGTCGGCCCTACGGCTTCCCACCGGCCGGCTATCCCGAGCCCCAGGGTGGCTACTACTGCGGCGTCGGCGAGGACGAGATCCACGGCCGCCCGCTGGTGGAGGACCACCTCGACGCCTGCCTCGAGGCCGGCCTGTCGATCTCGGGCATCAACGCCGAGGTCATGCCCGGCCAGTGGGAGTTCCAGGTGGGCCCGCTCGGCCTGCTCGAGGTCGCCGACCAGCTGTGGGTCGCTCGCTGGCTCCTCTACCGGATCGGCGAGGACTACGGCATCGCCGCCACCCTCGAGGCCAAGCCCGCGAAGGGCGACTGGAACGGTGCCGGCGCCCACACCAACTTCTCCACCAAGGAGATGCGTGAAGAGGGCGGCTACAAGTACATCGAAGCAGCGTGCAAGGCGCTCGGCCAGAAGACCGAGCTGCACATCGCCAACTACGGCACCGGCATCGAGGACCGCCTGACCGGCGCCCACGAGACCCAGCGCCA
>Ga0102928_1000648_pt1 | contig 22476 bp, 23 predicted proteins | sample SalPonR1_B_D1_MG_FD_78504 | JGI IMG/M metagenome (GOLD analysis project Ga0102928, IMG submission 78504) | Salt pond soil microbial communities from South San Francisco under conditions of wetland restoration - Salt Pond MetaG R1_B_D1_MG | ecosystem: Environmental > Aquatic > Marine > Intertidal...
CAGCTTCACCAATGCGAGCGACGAGGTGATCCTGCCCACGGGCGAGGCGCGCTTTTACCTGGATGGGCGTTTCACCGGCCAGCGCCCGATCGACCTCATCCCGGCGGGCGGCGAGGCCGAGCTGTCGTTCGGCCCGATCGACGGGCTGCGCCTCAGCCGCATCGTCGAACAACGCTCCGAGGGCGAGCGCGGCGTCATCACTCGCTCAAACGGGCAGCAGGAACGCGTCCGTATCGAGGTCGAGAACCTGACCGGCGAATCCTGGCCCCTTCGCCTGCTTGACCGCGTGCCCTATTCGGAACAGGACGCGCTTGAAATCGACTGGACGGCCACACCCGCCCCCGACACCACCGACGCCGAGGACAAGCGCGGCGTGCTGGCCTGGTCCTTCGACCTTGCCGCCGGGCAAAGCCGTGCGATCACGCTTGATTATTCGCTGGAATGGCCGAAGGACAAAATCCTGCGGTAACGGGCGCGCGCCGCCGCACGCAGCGCCGCCGCGTCAGATCGGCACGAACCTTTCGGTCGAGGGATCGTATTGCTCGACCCCGCCCTCGCCGATCTCGTGCCACAAGCCATGCAGGGTCAGCGTGCCCGCCTCGATCGCGTCGGTCACGAACGGGAAGGTCATGAGGTTTTCCAGCGAGATCAGGACCGCCTGCCGTTCCAGCGCGCCACGGCGCTGATCTTCGTCGGCAATGTCCTGCACCCGCTCATAGCCGGGGCGCAGGATATCCATCCAGCGGCCCACGAAGCTGGATTTCTCCTCGAGTGCGGGCGCCTTGCCTGAACACATGTCCATGCACCCCTGCACACCGCCGCAATTGGAATGGCCCATCACGATCACATGCGCCACCTTGAGCGCCGTCACCGCGTATTCCAGCGCGGCCGAGGTGCCGTGCTGATTGCCGTCGGGTTTATAGGGCGGCACCAGGTTGGCGATATTGCGATGGATGAAGAACTCGCCCTGATCGGCCCCGAAGATCGAGGTGACGTGAACGCGGCTGTCGCAGCACGAGATCATCATCGCACGCGGATGCTGCCCTTCCTGTGCAAGCCGGCGGTACCAGGCCTGGTTATCGGCATAGGCGGTGGCCTTCCAGCCGTGATAGCGGTGCACCAGATAGGTCGGCAGCGGGCGTGCTTGTTTCATAGTATCCCTTGGCGATCTTATGTTCAGCAGCCTTTGATAGAGGGAATTCGTCGCGAATTCGAGAGAGAATATCATTCTTCGCAATCATTTGGGAACCTTCTTGCGCGACAGTTCGCCCACTGCATGTGGGGCTTTTGAAGACCGGGGTGAGAACGTGGAACAGGTGACATTGCTCAAACAGACGGAATCCGTACGCCTGGATGGCACGCGGCTTGATGACCTCGTGGCGCAGCTTGGCCCCTCGGGGGCCGAGAACGTGGTTTGCCGCGCGCTCGAGGAAGTGGCCGTGCGCCTCTCGCATGCCGAACGCTGCCACCGCGAAGGGCGGTTCGAGGACATGCGCCGCGCGGTGCGCAGCCTGATCGCGATCTCGGGTCAGATCGGGATGCATGCGCTGGCGCGGGTCGCTGGTGACGTGGTCGCCTGCGTCGATAATGGCGATCACACCGCGCTGGCCGCGACGCTGGCGCGGCTTTTGCGTGTGGGCGAGGCATGTCTTGGCGCATTATGCGACAGCCGCGACGTCACGATCTGACGGCCCCCGCCATTTGATCGCTTGCAGGTGCTGTCAGGGCGGCTAGGCTGGGCGGGTGAAACCCCGAACCCAAGGGAGCGCGCCTCATGGACCTGACTTTCGCCCCCGCCGATGCGGCGGCCATTCCGCTGCATGTCGTCGCGCAAGATGCGCTTGACGCCTTTTGCGATGCACAGCCGGAAAAGGTGGCCCGCTGGCTGCGCGCCACCGGCTTTAACGGTGCTCTGGGCAGCGTCGCTCTGGTGCCTGATGATGCAGGCGGGATCGCCATGGCGCTGGCCGGTGACGGCACCGCGCAGACCCGTGCGCGCGGACGCTTTCACCTGGCGGGCGCGGCGGCGCTTCTGCCCGAAGGGGTCTATGCGCTGCATGGCCTTGCGCCGGAACGCGCCGCGACCGAATCGCTGGGCTGGCTCATGTCGCAATACAGCTTTGACCATTACCGCGAACAGAAACACACCACGGCGCGGCTGATCGCGCCCGAAGGCGTCGATGCGGCGCGCCTTGAAGCCATCGCCGCGGGCGAGGCCCTGACCCGCGACCTGATCAATGTCCCGGCCTCGGATATGGGGCCCGCCGATCTTGAGGGGTCCTGTGCCACGCTGGCCACCCGCCACGGTGCGTCGATCGAAGTGATCCGGGGCGAGGCCCTGCTGGAACAGAACTTTCCGCTGATCCACACGGTCGGGCGCGCCGCCGCGCAGGCGCCGCGCCTCATCGACATGCGCTGGGGCGACAGCGGCCCGACACTGACGCTGGTGGGCAAGGGGGTCTGTTTCGACACGGGCGGCCTTAACCTCAAGCCCGCCTCGGGCATGGGGGTGATGAAAAAGGACATGGGCGGCGCGGCCACGGTGCTGGGGCTGGCGCAGATGATCATGGCGCTGGACCTGCCCTTGCGGCTGCGGGTGCTGATTCCGGCGGTCGAAAATTCCGTAGCCGGCAACGCCTTTCGCCCCGGTGACATCCTGACAGCGCGCAACGGGCTCAGCATCGAGATCAACAACACCGACGCCGAAGGGCGGCTGGTGCTGGCCGATGCGCTGGCGCTGGGCGCCGAGGACGCCCCCGACCTGATGGTGTCGATGGCCACTCTCACGGGCGCGGCGCGGGTCGCCGTGGGGCCGGACCTTTCACCCTATTACACCGATGACGCGGCGCTGGCCGGGCTGCTCGATGCGGCGGCCGAGGTCGCCGCCGATCCGGTCTGGCGGATGCCCTTTCACACGCCCTACGAGTCGATGATCGAGCCGGGCATCGCCGATCTCGACAACGCGCCCAAGGGCGGTTTCGCCGGGTCGATCACCGCCGCCTTGTTCCTGCGCCGCTTCGCGGGGCAGGCGCGTTATGCCCATTTTGACATCTATGGCTGGAACCCGGCCACCGCGCCAGCGCGGCCCAAGGGCGGCACCGGCATGGGCGCGCGCGCCCTGCTCGAAGCGCTGCCCGGGGCGCTTGCACTATGAGTGACCGGCGCCTGACACCGGCCAATGCACGCGTCGCGCATGAATCCCTGCGCGGCCTTGTCGATGCGCCGCGCTACGCCGAGGGCCAGACCCGGCTGATCGGCGTGCCCGTCGCCGACCTTATGGACGCGCCCGACGGGCGGCGCGCGCGGCAGATGCAGATGGGCGAAAGCGTCAATGTTCTGGACACCCATCAAGGCTGGTCCTTCGTGCAGGCCACGCGTGACGATTACGTCGGCTACCTGCGCGACGAGCATGTGAGCGAGGGCGCCGCGCCCACCCATATGGTCGGTGCGCGCGCCACGCATGTCTATTCCGAGCCCGATTTCAAATCGCCCGAGCGTGCGTTTCTGGGTCATGGCGCGCGCCTGCATGTGCTGGATGAGGCGGGCCGTTTCGCGCGCACCCCGCAAGGCTTCGTGCCCGCGGCGCATCTGTCGCCGCTTGATGAGGTGGCGGGCGATCCCGTGGATGTGGCGGCGCTTTATCTGGGCACGCCCTATCTCTGGGGTGGCAATTCGGCGCTTGGCATCGACTGTTCGGGGCTGGTGCAGGCGGCCTGCCTTGCCTGCGGCATTGCCTGTCCGGGCGACAGCGACATGCAGGCCGAGTCGCTTGGCGTGGCGCTGCCCGACGGAAGCGCACCGCGCCGTGGCGACCTCATGTTCTGGAAAGGCCATGTGGGCTGGCTCAGTGCGCCCGACATGCTGCTGCACGCCAATGTCCATCACATGGCCGTCGCGCATGAGCCGCTGGCCCGCGCCATCACGCGGATCGAGGTCCAGGGCGACGGACCCGTGACCGCGCATAAACGACTGGAGGGATGATCCCATGTCCGATAGCTTCTTTCACCCGGTTTCGGGGTTCGATCTGCCGCGCTTTGCGGGTGTGCCCACCTTCATGCGCCTGCCCCATGTGCCCCCGTCCCATGAACGTTTCGGGGATGTGGATATCGGCTTGATCGGCGTGCCCTGGGACGGGGGCACCACCAACCGCCCCGGCCCGCGCCACGGCCCACGCCAGCTGCGCGACGCCTCGACCATGATCCGCGCCCAGCACCAGGCCAGCGGCATCCGCCCCTTCGAGGCGCTCAACTGCGCCGATCTGGGCGATGTCGGGCCGAACCCCGCCGACATCATCGATTCCATGACCCGGATCACCGAATTCTACGACAGGGTGAAAGCCGCCGGGATCACCCCGATGACCGCCGGGGGCGACCATTTGACGACCCTGCCGGTTCTGCGCGCGCTGGCGCGTGAGGCGCCGCTGGGCATGGTCCATTTCGACAGCCATACCGATTTGTTCCACTCCTATTTCGGGGGCACGATGTATACTCACGGCACCCCCTTCCGGCGCGCCGTGGAAGAGGGGCTTCTGGATCCCAAGCGGGTGGTGCAGATCGGCATTCGCGGCACGATGTATGACTCCGAAGACCGCGATTTCGCCCGCGCCGAGGGCATCCGCCTGATCGAGATCGAGGAATTCCACGCCCGTGGCGTCGCCGATGTGATGCAGGAGGCCCGCGCCATCGCCGGCGAGGGCGCGACCTATGTGAGCTATGACATCGACTTCGTCGACCCCACCTTCGCGCCCGGCACCGGCACCCCCGAGGTCGGCGGACCGAACAGCTGGCAGGCGCTGCAGGTTTGCCGCGAACTCGCCGGGCTCGATATCGTCGGCGCCGACATGGTCGAGGTCTCGCCCCCCTTCGACGCGTCGGGCGGCACTGCCTTTCTGGGCGTGTCGATCATGTTCGAGCTTTTATGCGTGATGACCGAAAGTGCGGCGAACCGCTGAGCGCGCATGTGTCCGGGCCAGCGCCGGGGGGCCAGCCCCCCGGACCCCCCGAGGTATTTGAGGCCAGATGAAGGGGCGGGCGGGGGCGTCAGTCCACCGCGCGGATGAGCTTGCGTTCGAGCACGCGCAGCACGGTCTTGAGGTCATGGCCGCGTTTCAGGACCTGCCCGTCAAGGCCGATCACCGCATATTGCCCCTGCCTGTTGCGCAGGCGCGGGCGTTTTTCGATGCGGTAGAGCGGGTGTTCGGCGGTCCGGCGAAAGACCGAGAACACGGCCACGTCGCGCAGGCAGGAAATCCCGTAATCGCGCCATTCCCCGGCGGCGACCATGCGGCCGTATAGCGACAGGATGACGCTCAGTTCCGTGCGGTGAAAGGCGACCTGCTCGGGGGTGCCGCGCACCGGAAGCGGGGTGGGCGATTGGAATGTCATGTTATCAGAGTTGCGCCGTTCACCGCGCAAATCAAGATGTTTCGCCGTTCGCGCGGTCTTATCCGCACCAGATCCGGGTGATCCGGCCGTCTTCGTCGAGTTCGACGTTGAGCCGGTCGGCCCGGTAATCCATGGTCATCGCCGATCCCGGCGGCACCACACGCAGCGGGCCGTCAATGGCGCTTTCGTCAAAGGCGGCGCGCTTCTGGCCAACCAGTTGCTGAAGCCCGCCGGCACCGCATGCATCGGCGTCGGGCGAAGGTGGCGGCGGGGCCTCATTGGCCATGCAACCCGCCAGGACCAGACCGCAAAGGGCCGCGGATCCATATCGCATCGCTTGGTCTCCCTTTTGGTGTCAGCTTGCCTGTCGGGTCGGGCGCGGTCCATCCCCTGTCGCACATGATATTGAATTTCCGCGCTGTTTCGCTCAATGTCGTTTCAAACGTGAACCGGAGGATCCCAGCTATGCGCACCACAGCCGCCGTCGCCCTGGAGGCGGGCAAGCCGCTTGAAATCATGGACGTCAACCTTGACGGCCCCAAGGCGGGCGAGGTCCTGGTCGAGATCAAGGCCACCGGTCTTTGTCACACCGATGACTTCACCCTGTCGGGCGCCGATCCCGAAGGTCTGTTTCCCGCGATCCTCGGCCATGAGGGCGCGGGCGTGGTGCTCGAGGTGGGGCCGGGTGTCACCTCGCTTGAACCGGGCGATCACGTCATTCCGCTTTACACGCCCGAATGCCGCGAATGCGACTACTGCCTCAATCCGAAAACCAATCTCTGCCAGTCGATCCGCTCGACCCAGGGGCAGGGCGTCATGCCCGACGGCACCTCGCGCTTCTCGATGCTGGATGGCACGCCGATCCTGCATTACATGGGCTGTTCCACCTTTGCCAACCACAGCGTCCTGCCCGAAATCGCGCTGGCCAAGGTGCGCAAGGACGCGCCTTTCGACAAGATCTGCTATATCGGCTGCGGCGTCACCACCGGCATCGGCGCGGTGATCAACACCGCCAAGGTCGAGATCGGCTCGACCGCGATCGTCTTCGGCCTTGGCGGCATCGGGCTCAACGTCATTCAGGGGCTGCGGCTGGCGGGGGCCGACCAGATCGTGGGCGTCGATCTCAACCCCGGCAAGGTGGAGATGGCGACCCGCTTCGGGATGACGGATTTCGTGAACCCGACCGAGGTCGAAGGCGATCTGGTGGCGCATCTGGTCGAACTGACCGGGGGCGGCGGCGATTACACCTTCGATGCCACCGGCAATGTGCAGGTCATGCGCACGGCGCTGGAATCGGCGCATAAGGGCTGGGGCGAAAGCGTCATCATCGGCGTCGCGCCCGCGGGCGCCGAAATCTCGACACGTCCCTTCCAGCTGGTCACGGGCCGGGTCTGGCGCGGCACGGCCTTTGGCGGCGCGCGCGGGCGCAGCGACGTGCCCCGGATCGTCGACTGGTACATGGACGGCAAGATCGAGATCGACCCGATGATCACGCATACGCTCAAGCTCGACGAGATCAACAAGGGCTTTGACATGATGCATGCCGGGGAATCGATCCGCTCGGTGGTGGTCTACTGACACGCCGCCCCGTACCGGTCCACGCATCATTGCACATCGCCCTGTGCGGGCGGTGCCCTTGTCGCGGCTGTGAAAGCGCATAGGCTCTGGTGCAAGATACAGCACAGCGCGAAAGGATTGCCCCCATGAGCAAGGACGACAGCTACACGCCCCCGGAAATCTGGACATGGGAGGGCGAATCCGGCGGTCGCTTCGGCTCGATCAACCGGCCCATCGCCGGGCCGACCCACGACAAGGAGCTGCCCGTCGGCAAGCACCCGTTCCAGCTCTATTCGATGGGCACGCCCAACGGCGTCAAGGTGACGGTGATGTTCGAGGAGCTTCTGGCGGCGGGGTATGACGCGGAATATGACGCCTGGCTGATCCGCATCACCAAGGGCGACCAGTTTTCGAGCGGCTTTGTCGAGGCCAACCCCAATTCCAAGATCCCCGCGATGATCGACCATAGCGGCGACGCGCCGCTACGGGTGTTCGAATCCGGCTCGATCCTCTTGCATCTCGCCGAGAAGTTCGGCGCCTTCCTGCCCGCCTCCGGGCCGGGGCGCACCGAGACCCTGAACTGGCTGTTCTGGCAGATGGGCAGCGCGCCTTATCTGGGCGGCGGATTTGGTCATTTCTATCACTACGCGCCCGAACAGTGGCAATATCCCATCGACCGTTTCACCATGGAGGTGAAACGCCAGCTCGATGTGCTGGACCGCCAGCTTGCCACGCATGAATTCATCGCCGGCGATGACTATTCGATTGCCGACATGGCGATTTGGCCGTGGTATGGAAACCTTGTGCTGGGCCGCCAATATGGCGACGCGGCGCGGTTTCTGGATGCCGAAAGCTATGAAAACGTGATGGCCTGGGCCAAGAGGCTGGATGCACGCCCGGCGGTGCAGCGTGGCCGCATGGTCAACCGCACCAGCGGCGAGCCGCATGAGCAGCTTCGCGAGCGACACGACGCCGGGGATTTCGACACCCGCACCCAGGACAAGATCGCCGGTCAGGAGGGCTGATTGCCCGCCCGGCCCGCAACGAAAGGAAAAAGGGACGCCATGACAGAACGCACTCCCCTGATGGCGGTCCTGATCGACGCCGACAACACCTCGCCGAAATGGACCGGCGCGATCTTCGAGGAGATCGCAGCCATCGGCGAGGCCAGCGTGCGCCGCTGCTATGGCGATTTTTCCTCGCAGCAGATGAGCGGCTGGAACCGCGTGCAGGCCGAATTCGGCCTTGTGCCGCATCACCAGCCCGCCAATACCGTGGGCAAGAACGCCAGCGATATCGCGCTGGTGATCGACGCGATGGACCTGATGCATTCGGGCCGTTTCGACGGGTTCGTCCTGGTCAGCTCCGACAGCGATTTCACCCGCCTCGCCAGCCGCATCCGCGAACAGGGGCTCGAGGTCTATGGCATCGGCGCGCGCAAGACGCCCGAGGCCTTCCGCAAGGCGTGCAAACGCTTCATCTATCTCGAGAACCTTGGCGCCGAAGGCGCCGAAACCCCGGTGTCGCCGGATGGCAAATCCCTCAACGAGGCGCGTGATCTTCTGTTCAAGGCGATGGACAGTCTCGATCAGGACAGCGACTGGTATGCGCTCGGACGGCTGGGCCAGCAGGTGACGGCGGCCAATCCCGATTTCGACACCCGCAGCTATGGCCATCGCAAATTGTCCGACCTGGTGGCCGCGATCAAGGTTCTGGAAACCCGGCGCGAGGGCAATCATCTCTATGTGCGTCGCGTCGACTGAGGGCTGATCGGCTCAGCCCGCATCCACCAGCCCGCGCCCCGCAAGCAGCGCATCGACCCCCGGCATCCGACCGCGAAACGCCGTATAAAGCGACTCGGGCTCGGCTGCGCCGCCGCGCGACAGGATATGGCGCTCCAGCGCCTCTGCGCGCTCGGGGTCGAACGGCCCCGCGCCCTCCTCGAAGGCGGCAAAGGCATCGGCATCCATGACCTCGGACCACATGTAGCTGTAATAGCCGCTGGCATAGCCATCGCCTGAAAACACATGCGCGAATTGCGGCGTCGCGTGGCGCATCGTGATCGCCTGCGGCATTCCGATCCCCGCCAGCACCCGCGCCTGCTCTGCCATCGGATCATCCGGCGCGCGCCCCTTGTGAAACGCCAGGTCCACCAGCGCCGAGGCCAGGTATTCCACCGTCTGGAACCCCTGGTCGAAATGCGCCGCCCCCAGCAGCCGATCCCGCAATTCGCCCGGCATCGGCGCGCCGCTGCTATAATGACGCGCATGGGCCTCCAGCACCTCGGGCACTTCCAGCCAATGCTCGAAAAGCTGGCTCGGCAGTTCCACGAAATCGCGCGCCACCGAGGTGCCCGCGATGCTTTCGTAACGCACATCCGACAACAGGTGATGCAGCGCATGGCCGAATTCGTGAAACAGCGTGCGCGCCTCGTCATAGCCCAGAAGCGCCGGGTCGCCCTTGGCGAAATTGCAGACATTGATCACCACCGGCCCCTGCGCGCGCGGCACCTTGGCCTGCGCGCGCATCGCCGAACACCAGGCACCCGATCGTTTGCTGGCGCGTGCGAAATAATCGCCGATGAAGACACCCACATGACGCCCTTCGCGCGTCACCTCCCAGGCACCGCAATCGGGGTGATAAAGCGCAATATCCAGCGCCCTGAATTCCAGCCCGAACAGCCGGTTCGCCACGCCGAAGGCGGCCTCGATCATCCGCTCGAGCGACAGGTATGGCTTCACCGCCGCCTCATCCAGATCATGCTCGGCCTGCCTGCGCCGCTCCGCATAATAGCGCCAGTCCCAGGGGCGCAAATCATCGTTCACGCCGTCATCCTGCATCATCTTCGTCAGGATATCCGCATCGGCCTCGGCCTGCGCGCGCGCGGGCGCCCAGACCTCCATCAACAGCGCCTCGACCCGCTCGGGCGTGCCCGCCATCTCGGTTTCCAGCTTGAACGCCGCGAAACTCTCATAGCCCAATAGCGCCGCGCGCTCTTCGCGCAGGCGCAGGATTTCGGCGGCAATGGCGCGGTTGTCACTTTCGCCGCCATTCGCGCCCCTTGCGCTCCAGGCGCGAAACGCCGTCTCGCGCAGATCACGCCTTGGCGCGAATTGCAGGAACGGCACGATCAGCGAGCGCGACAGCGTGATCACCGGGCGCTCCCGGCCCATCTCGCGCCCCGCGTCGCTTGCAGCCGCGATCAGGAACTCGGGCAGCCCGGCCAGCGCGTCCTCGTCCAGCTCCATGACCCACCTGGCCTCATCCGCCAGCAGGTTCTGCGTGAACGCCGTGCCCAGTTCCGCCAGCCGCGCCATGATCTCGCCCATCCGCGCCTTCTCTTCACCCTCAAGCGCCGCGCCCGCGCGCCGGAAACGCCGCCGCGTCAACATCAAAAGCCGCATCTGCTCATCGCTCAAGCCAAGCTTGTCGCGCCTCGCCCAAAGCGCCTCGATGCGCGCCGCCAGCGCGGTGTCGCCCGTCACCTCCAGCGAATAGGCCGCCAGCCGCGGCCCGAAATCGCGCTGCAATGCCTGGCGCGCCGGGGTGCTGTCGGCGCCCGCCACGCTGAAGAACGCCGCCAGCACCTTGGTCAGTGCCGCGCCGCTCGCCTCAAGCGCCTCGATCGTGTTGTCGAACCGCGCCGGCTCGGGATTGTCGGCGATTTCGCGCAATTCCGCACGCGCCGTCTCAAGTGCTTCATCAAAGGCCGGGGCGAAATGCGCGTCCTCGATCCTCTCGAAAGGCGCGATCCCGAACGGGCCGTCCCAATCTTCCAGCAGCGGGTTGCTCATGCCCCGGTATCCTTCTTTTCATGCGCCCCGCAAACCGGGCAATCTTCGCGCCGCTGCAGCGCGATCTTGCGCGTCTCGCCCCACAGCGCGTCATGGATCAGCATCTCGCCCAACAAGGGCTGCCCGGCGCCCGCGATCAGCTTGATCGCCTCGCCGGCCATCATCGCGCCCACGACCCCCGGCAAGGGCCCCAACACGCCCGCTTCGGCGCAAGACGGCGCCAGCCCTTCGGCGGGGCGCTCGGGAAAGATGCATTGGTAACAGGGCGTGCCGCGTGCAGGGTCAAAAATGCTGAGCTGCCCCTCCCATTGCGACATCGCCCCGGAAATCAACGGCTTGCCCGCCGCCACGGCGGCAGCATTGGCAAGGTAGCGCGTGTCGAAATTGTCGGTCCCATCAAGGATCACGTCATATTCGGCGAACAGTTCGGGGGCGATATCCGCGCTCAGCCGCCGCTGATAGGGGCGCACCACGACGGCCGGGTTCTGCGCCTGCATCGCCTCCATTGCCGATTGCACCTTGGGCCGCCCGATATCGGCATCCCGATGGATCACCTGCCGCTGCAGGTTGGAATTCTCGACCACATCGTCGTCAATGATCCCGATCGTGCCCACGCCCGCCGCCGCCATGTACAAAAGCGCCGGCGATCCAAGCCCCCCCGCGCCAATCACCAGCACGCGCGCCTCCTTCAGGGCCTTCTGCCCCGGCCCGCCCAGCTCTCTCAGAACGATATGGCGCGCATAGCGCTCAAGCTCCGCCTCGCTGAACAGCCCCTTGCGCGCGGATGTCGCGGATGTCTCGCCCGCCTCCCGCGCCACCGCCCTGCCGCGTAACCGGCGCAGCAGCCCGGCATAAACCAGCCCGAGCGCCACGAACCCGCCCAGGATCAGCCAGAGCGCGGCGCTTTCCCCCGTCGCCATGCGCAGCGGATGACCGGGCGGCAACAACAGATGCAACAGCACCACCGCCGCCCACAGAAGCGCGATCATGCCCCATCTCAGGTGCCTGGGCGCGCCCATCGCCCAGCCCACGCCCCACAGCACCCCGGCCATGACCAGCACCAACGCCATCAGCCGCGCCCCGTCGATCCGAAGCCGCCCTCGCCGCGCGCGGTGTCATCCAATCCTTCGACCATTTCGAACCGGGCCTGCACCACCGGCGCGACCACCATCTGCGCGATCCGCGCGCCATGTTCGATGTGAAACGCCGCCTCGCCCGCATTCATCACGATCACCCCCAACGGGCCGCGATAATCGCTGTCGATCGTGCCGGGGCTGTTGGGCAGCGTGATCCCGTGGCGCAGCGCCAGCCCCGAGCGCGGCCGCAGCTGCACCTCGTAACCTTGCGCAATCGCCAGCCTCAACCCCGTCGGCACCAGCGCCCGCGCGCCGGGCGCCAGCGTCACGCCTTGGGCGCGCGCCTCCGGCGCGAAATTGGCCCTCAGATCGGCGCCCGCCGCGCCCTCTGTCTCATAGGAAGGCAGGCCAAGCGCGCGATCCGCGCCCTCTTCCCAAACGAATGCGATCAGGACCATGCCCGCCCTTTCATCGTTCCAGAAATACTCAAAATTCTCACCCCAGCGTCCGGGCGATCCGCTCGGCCAGCCTGCTGGCGACCTCGGCTTTCGTCATCCGGGGCCAGCTTTGCGCGCCCTCGGAATCGATCAGTGTCACGGCGTTATGCGCGCCGCCCATGATGCCGGTGGCGTGGCTCACGTCATTGGCCAGAATCCAGTCGCAGCCCTTGCGCTTGCGCTTGGCGGTGGCGTTGTCGATCACGTCATCGGTCTCGGCGGCGAAACCGATCACCAGGGCGGGGCGGCCTTCCTTCATCTGGCTCACGCGCGCCAGGATATCGGGGTTCTCGGTGAATTCCAGCACCGGCAGCCCACCCTTGCCGCCCGGCGTTTTCTTCATCTTGCTCTCGCTTGCGGCGGCCACGCGCCAATCGGCCACGGCGGCGGTAAAGACCGCCGCATCGACCGGCAATGCGGCCTCGACCGCCGCCAGCATCTCCTGCGCGGTCTCGACCCTCATGAGCTCGACATCCTCGGGCGGCGCCACATCCGCCGGGCCGCTCACAAAGACCACCTCGGCGCCGAGCGCGCGCAGCGCCTTCGCGATCGCCGTGCCTTGCGCGCCCGAAGACCGGTTGGCGATATAGCGCACCGGGTCGATGGGCTCATGCGTGGGGCCGGACGTGACCAGCACCCGCTTGCCCGCCAAAGGCCCGCCCACCAGCGCGCGTTCCACTGCCGCGACGATCTCCAGCGGTTCGGACATCCGGCCGGGGCCGAACTCGCCACAGGCCATGTCGCCCTCGCCGGGGCCAATGAGGCCGATCCCGTCGCCCTTCAGCGTGGCGATGTTGCGCTCAGTCGCGGGATGTTCCCACATTCTCACATTCATCGCCGGGGCCAGCAGCACCGGCGTATCGGTCGCCAATAACAGCGTCGAGGCGAGGTCATCCGCATGCCCCCCCGCCATCTTGGCCATCAGATCGGCGGTGGCCGGGGCCACGACGATCAGATCGGCGCTGCGGCTCAGTTCGATATGGCCCATCTCGGCCTCGTCGGTCAGATCGAATAGATCGCCGTAAACCTTGTGTCCGGCCAGCGCCGAGACCGATAGCGGCGTCACGAACGCTTCGCCCGCGCGGGTCAGAACCGGCGTCACCTCGGCGCCGCGCTCGCGCAGCCGCCGGATCAGGTCCAGCGCCTTGAAGGCGGCGATGCCGCCGCCGATGATCAAGAGGATGCGTTTGGATGCCAGCATGGCGCGTTCCAGTTCCGGTTCCGGTCAGACCCGCGTGACACTAGGCGCGCGGCGGCGGGCTGACAAGGCCGCTCAATCGCCCTTGGCGAATGCCTTGCAAGGGTCTTCGCGCGCGACCATCGGGGCTGACAGCACCTCGTCGAACCCGCCCTCCAGCGCCCGCCCGTCCTCGGTTTGCCCGATCACCCTGAGCTCAAGATCGGGCGCGATCCGCGCAAAATAAGACGGCACACCCCAGTCGCGCCGCGCATGGCCATTGCCGGTAATCACCGCCACCGGCCCGCCCGTGGCCTCGATGGCGCGCATGACGCCATGCGCCAGTTCCGCGTCGCGCAGGCGCTGCACCGCCACCATGCCCGGCAGCATCGCTTCGGGCAGGGCGTCGCAATGGGCCTCCATCTGCAAGGCTTCTCGTGTCGCCTGCTCGCCCTCGGGCAGTGGTTCCGTCAGCCCATAGGCCGCGCCATCGCCCGAAAAAACCGCGCCCAGACCGTCCTCGAACACCTTGCGCGCCGCTGCGCGCGGCACCTGCGCGCCGAATATCCGCGCCTCGGGCGCGGCGGTGAAGATCGGGTGGTAATAGTCGAAATCGGGCCAGCCCGACGCCTCCCATTCCAGCGCCTTGGCCAATGCCGCGCGGTCGCCCCGGTTTTCGGGCGTCACCACGTCGGCCTGCGCCGGGGTCAGCATCTCGAAGACCAATGCCTTGGGCGCGAAGGCGGCCACCATCTCGGCCTGCACCTGGTGATGGGCCGGATTGTCATGCACCTCGCCCAGGATCAGCACGTCCTGACCCGTGGCGGCAGCGGAAGAAAGGCAAAGCGCCAGCGCGGCGGCAAACAGGGTTTTCATGCCAGCAGGCTTTGCACCTCTCCGCCGTGGCGTTCAAGATGCTTTCGCATCTTCTGGAACGCCGCGGCTTCCAGCTGGCGCACCCGCTCCTTGGACAGGCTCAGCTCTTGGCCCAGACTTTCCAGCGTGCGGGGGGCGTCGCGCAGCTTGCGTTCGCGCACGATGAACCGCTCACGCTCATTGAGGATCTGCATCGCCTCGCGCAGCCAGTCGCGCAAGGCGTCAAGATCGTGATCGCGCTCGACCAACTCGTCACCGCGCGGGCCTCCGTCTTCGATCGTGTCGATCCACTCGCGGCCCTCATCCTCCGAGGATTGCGTCGCGTTCAGCGAAAAATCACTGCCCGACAGCCGCCCTTCCATCATCTCGACATCGCGCAGCGGCACGCCCACCTCGCGCGCGATCGTCTCGCGCAGCTGGTGGCCGTCCAGTTCCTCGCCCCGTGCCATCGCCTCGCGCTCGATGCGGGCCTGCACCCGGCGCATGTTGAAGAAAAGCGATTTCTGGCTGCTGGTCGACCCGGTGCGCACCATCGACCAGTTGCGCATCACGTAATCCTGGATGCTGGCCTTGATCCACCAGACCGCATAGGTCGAAAACCTGACGCCGCGATCGGGGTCGAACTTGTCGGCCGCCTTCATCAGGCCCAGCCCGGCCTCCTGGATTAGGTCGTTCATCGGCGCGCCGTATCGCTTGAACTTTGCCGCCATCGAGATCGCCAGCCGCATATAGGCGTTGATCAGACGGTGCAGCGCCTCTTCATCGCGCTCGTCGCGCCATGCATAGGCGAGTTTCAATTCGGTTTCGGCATCCAGCAATTCGGCGCGCATCGCCTTGCGTGACATGCTGCTGCTGCCATGAGGTGCATCAAGTGCCATATTGGCTCTCCAACCTGTCGGGCCGCGGTGAGTTTGGTTCTTTTGCGGTCTTTCAGGAGCTGTTACGCATGGCCGAGCATATCAGATCAAAATGGGAACTAAACAGATGCTTCCCCGGCTCACGTTTATTTTAGGAGGCGCCGCCAGCGGCAAGACCGCCTTTGCCGAATCCCTTGTGGCGGGGTCAGGGCGTGGGCGCGTATACCTGGCCACCGCCGAAGCCCATGATGACGAGATGCGCGCCAAGATCGCCCGCCACCGCGAGCTGCGTGGCCAGGGCTGGCGCACCATCGAGGCCCCGACCGACCTGGGGCGCGCACTGGCGGCCATCAGCGGCGATCAGGCGGTGCTGATCGACTGCGCGACCATGTGGCTCAGCAATCATCTGCTGGCGGAGAACGATCTGGAACAGGCCGAGGCCGAACTGATGGCGGGCCTTGCGCTTTGCGCTGCGCCGGTGGTGATCGTCTCGAACGAGCTGGGGCTTTCGGTCGTGCCCGAAAACGCGCTGGCGCGCCGCTTTCGCCAGCTTCAGGGCGAGCTGAACCAGAAACTCGCCGCCAGATCCGATCTGGTGGTCAACGTGGTCGCGGGCCTGCCGCAAGTGCTGAAAGGCGCGCTGCCATGAGCCGCGTGCATTGGGTGCGCCACGGGCCGACCCACGCCAGGGCGATGGTCGGCTGGTCTGACCTGCCCGCCGATCTGAGCGACAGCGCGCGCATCGCGCGGCTTGCGGCGCATCTGCCCTCCGGGGCGCTGGTCGTGTCCTCCGACCTTCAGCGCGCCAGCGCCACCGCCGATGCCATCGCCGGCGACCGGCTGCGCCTGGCGCATGACCCGGACCTGCGTGAAATCAATTTCGGCGACTGGGAACTGCAGGCTTTCGACACGGTCCCCGATCAGGACCGGCTGCGCGCCTTTTGGGATAATCCGGGCGATGCCTGCGCGCCGGGCGGCGAAAGCTGGCACCAGGTCAGCGACCGCGTGACCCGCGCCATCGCCCGCCTTCGCGCCACCCATCCGGGGCGCGACATCATCGCCGTCGCCCATTTCGGCGCGATCCTGACACAGGTGCAACAGGCGCTGCGGGTCTCGGCCTACGAGGCCTTCTCGCACAAGATCGACAACCTGTCCGTGACCGAACTGCATTGGCAAGGCGACGGCTGGCAGGCGCAGCGGATCAACCACCTGCCCTGAGCGCGCACCGAGCCCGCGCTGGCCTGCCTCAGTTCATCAGCCCCGCATGGCGCAGCCCGTCATCCACCAGCGCGCGGGTGGGATCGCTCAGCCCGATCAGGGGCGAGCGCACCTCCTCGCTGCACAGGCCCAACCGCGACATGGCGTATTTCACGCCCACCAGCCCCGGCTCGGTAAAGATCGCCTGATGCAGCGGCATCAGCCGGTCCTGCAATTCCAGCGCCTTGGCGTAATCGCCTTCAAGCGTCGCCTTCTGAACCTGTGCCACCAGCCGGGGCGCGACATTCGCCGTGACCGAGATCACCCCGACGCCGCCCTGCGCGTTGAACCCGTGCGCGGTCGCGTCCTCGCCCGAGATCTGCACGAAATCCTTGCCGCAGGAAATGCGCTGCTGGCTGACGCGCGCCAGATCGCCGGTCGCGTCCTTCACCCCGATGATGCGCGGCAATTTCGCCAGCGCCGCCATCGTGTCCGGGGTCATGTCCACCACCGAACGGCTGGGAATGTTGTAGATGACGATCGGCAGATCGCAGCAATCATGCAGCGCGGTGAAATGCGCGATCATGCCCTGCTGTGTGGGCTTGTTGTAATAGGGCGTCACCACCAGCGCGGCATCCGCGCCCACCGACTTCGCGTGCTGCACGAAGCGGATCGATTCCAGCGTGTTGTTGCTGCCCGCCCCGGCGATGACCGGAATCCGCTCGTCCACCGCGCGCACCACTTCGCGCACGACGCATTCGTGCTCTTCATGGGTCAGGGTCGGGCTTTCGCCGGTCGTGCCCACCGGCACAAGGCCGTTGCTGCCCTCACCGATATGCCATTCGACAAGTTTCTTGAGCGTGTGCAAGTCCACTTCGCCGTTCTTGAACGGCGTGACCAGGGCAGGAAAAGATCCTTTGAACATGACACGCTCCTCTCGTTTCGCTTGCGGGCGATTGAAACCGCCCTACTCTTTGCCGCGCGGACCCTAGCGGGATGCCGCCGGGCTGCCAAGTTTGTGAATGGACGGTTTGGCCGCACATGCATAGGCTGGCGCTGTCTATCCTTCGCCAAAGCGGGAAATGCAAGAGATGTTGCGCGGTCTTGGGCTTGTTATCTGGATTGTTGCCGGGACCGCCGGGGCGGTCGCTGGCGGGTTTGCGGGTCTCGTGCCCTCAACCGCCGCCGCCGCCGATGCGCCGCGCCCGCTGGCCAGCGCCTTTCACGCCATGAAGGCCGACCGCTGGGACGTGGCCGCGCGTCTGGCCGCACGCGACGGCCCCGCGGCCTCGGCGCTGATCGAATGGTATCGCCTCAGCGCCGGGCGCGGATCGCCCGATGAAATCCTCTCGTTTCTTCGGGCGCATCCCGACTGGCCCGGTCTCGACTACCTGCGCCGCCAGAGCGAGGAAACCATGAGCGGCGCCGACGATATCCAGATTCTCGCCTTTTACGACAGCGGCTACCTGCCGCAGACCGGCAAGGGCGCGCTCAGCCGGGCGCGCGCGCTCTTCGCCAATGACCGCGCAGGCGAGGCCGAGGCGACGCTTGCACTGGCATGGCTGACCATGGACCTGACCGAGGCCGAACACATCGCCTTCATAGAAGCTCACGGCCCGCTTCTGGCACCGCATCACGAGGCACGCTTCAACATGGCGCTCTGGCGGGGCTTGCGCGACGCCGAACAGATGGCGCCGCTGGTCTCCGAAGATCGCCGCCGCGTCGCCAAGGCACGGGGCATGATTCAGGACGGCGACAGCGGGCTGGATGCCTATCTCGAAAGCCTGCCCGACGATCTGCGCGCCGACCCGCTGATCAGCCACGCGCTCTTCAACCGCCATATCGACCGGGGCCGCAGCGATGACGCCATCGCCGTGATCCTGCGCCAAAGCCGCGCCGAGGCGGGCCTGGGCGAACCCGAACGCTGGGCGGGTTGGCGGCGCTACCTCGCGCGCGCCCGGATGCGCGACGGCGACCCCCAGACCGCCTATGCGCTCGCCTCCCAGCACCGGCTGGTTCAGGGCGCGTCCTTCGCCGATCTCGAATGGCTCTCGGGTTATCTTGCGCTTCGCTACCTGGACGATCCCGACCTCGCGCTTGACCATTTCCAGCGCTTTCGCGGCGCCGTCGAGACCCCGATCTCCCTGGGTCGCGCCGGGTACTGGATCGGCCGCGCGCTCGAGGCAGCGGGCGATCCCGAGGGCGCGGCCATCGCCTATGCGCAGGGCGCCGACCACCAGACCAGCTTTTATGGCCTTCTCGCCGCCGAACGCGCGGGCCTGCCCGCCGACCCCAGCCTTGCCGGGGATGAGACCTTCCCCGATTGGCGCGCCGCGCCCTTCGCCTCGGGGGCCTTGCACAAGGCGGCGGTGCTGGCGCTGGCGGCGGGCGAGCTCAATCTGGCCGAGCGTTTCTTCACCCACCTCGCCGACTCGCTTGATCGCACCGGGCTGGGCCAGATGGGCGCGATGGCGCAGGATCTGGGGCAGCCGCATCTTCAGGTGATGCTGGGCAAGACGGCGGCACAGCGCGGCATTGTCCTGCCGGGGCCTTACTACGCGCTTCACCCGATGGCCGAAATGGACCTCGCCGCGCCGATGGAATTGGCCCTCTCGATCGCCCGGCGCGAAAGCGAGTTCGACCACCGCGTCGTCAGCGGCGCGGGCGCGATGGGGCTGATGCAGCTCATGCCCGGCACCGCCTCCGACATGGCGCGCGAACTTGGCCTTGGCGATCACAGCGCTTCGCGTGTGCTCAATGACTGGCGCTACAATGCCCGGCTCGGCTCGGCCTACCTGGCCGGTCTGGCCGCGCGGTTCGGGGGCAACGTGGTGCTGATGTCTGCGGGTTACAATGCCGGGCCGGGGCGGCCGATCGGCTGGATGGAAGACAGGGGCGATCCGCGCGCCGGAGATATCGACGTGATCGACTGGATCGAACACATCCCCTTCCGCGAAACCCGCAACTACGTCATGCGCGTCGCCGAAAGCCTGCCCATCTACCGCGCCCGCCTTGGCCGCCCGCCCCATCCCGTGCCCTTCACCGAGGAACTGAAAGGCGCCACGCTCCTGGCCCCTTCGGATTAGCGTGCCGCCTTTTTTTGCCGCTGGCGCTGGCGCCAGAGCGTGAACAGCCCCGCCCCCACGATCAGCGCCGCGCCAAAGGCCACGTTGGTGCGGATCGTCTCGCCGAACACCACCAAGCCCAGCGCGCTGGCAAAGACCAGTTGCAGATAGGCGAAAGGCTGCACCGAACTGGCCTCGGCCACCTCGTAACACTTGATCAGCGTGAAATGCCCCAGCGCACCCGTCACGCATAATAGCGCCATCCAGCCCCAGTCCGGGCCGCTCATCGGCTCCCAGAACCAGGCGCCCACCGCCGTCATCGCCACCGACCCCACCGTGCCCGTCCAGAAAAACGAGGTCGCCGCACTGTCCTTGCGCGCCACATAGCGCGTGAGCAACCCGTAAAGCGCGAACATGAACGCCGCCATCAAGGGCACCACCGCCTGCGGCTGGAACACGCCGAAACCGGGCTCGAGGATGATGATCACCCCGACGAACCCGACCCCGATCGCCGCCCATCTGCGCCAACCGACACTTTCGCCCAGCACCGGGCCGGACAGCGCCGCGATCAGCAGCGGGTAACAGGCAAAGACCGCGTGGCTTTCCACCAGCCCAAGCAGGGTGAAGCCGAAGATCATGACGCAAATTTCCGCCACCAGCAGCACCGCGCGAAACCCCTGCACCAATGGCTGCGCCGTCGCCGCCGCCGCGCGCAAGCCACCCGCCTTTCGCGCCGCCACCGACATGACGAAGGCCGCAAAGAACCAATAGCGGATCATCACCACCATCAGCACGTTGTATTCCCCCGCCAGATGCCGCGAGATCCCGTCCTGAACCGCAAAGATAAAGGTCGTGACCACCATCAGCATGATGCCAAGGCGGGTGTTCTGTTCGGTCATCGGGTGCCTTTCCGGGCGCGCGTCATGTGCCTCTTGCGCCCGTAACCCGGAATCCGCTCCACTTCAAACCCCGCCGCCTCCAGCCCCCGGCGCACGAACCCGGCGGCGGTATATGTCGCCGCCGTTCCATTCTCTGCCGTATGGTCGGCGACCTCCCTCATCAACCCGGCGTCCCAAAGCTCGGGGTTCTTCGCGGGCGAGAACCCGTCCAGAAACCATGCATCGGCCTTGCCACTCCATGCGGCCAGCGTCTCGCGGGCATCGCCCACGATCAGGCGAAACTCCAGATCGGGCAGGGTGATCTCTCGCGCGCCGGCCTGCCAATGGCCGGCAAGCGTTTCGGCGACCCCCGCCAGTTCTGGAAATCCCGCCTGTGCGCGGATCATGTCCTCGGCGCCCATCGGGTAGGCCTCGAAACTGGTGAAACGCAGCACCCCGTCAACACCCGCCTGCCGCCATGCGACGATGCTCGCCAACAGGTTGAGCCCGGTGCCAAACCCCAGCTCCGCCACATGGAACCCGTCGCAAAACCGCCCCGGCAGATCATTGCCCGCCAGAAACACATGCCGTGTCTCGCTCAACCCGTCCTCAAGGCTGTAATACGGGTCCTCGAACCGTGTCGAGACCGGCACGCCCCCGTCGCGCCATTCCAGATCGGCCGTTTCACTCATGCCTCGTCCCGGATCGCCTGTTGCAGATGTCGCGCGGGCGCATCTGTCTGCCGCACCGCGCATGGCATGGGCACGGGCGCCGGCCTGTGCCATAACGCCGCCGACAATGCAGGCCGGATCGGGGAATGGCAATGGTCGACGTGACAGTGATGGGCGCAGGCATATTCGGCCTCTCGGTGGCCTGGTCCTGCCTTCAGCGCGGCGCGCGCGTGCGGGTGATCGACCCGAACGGGCCGGGGCAGGGCGCCTCAAACGGCGTCGTCGGCGCGCTCGCCCCTCATGTCCCGGAAAACTGGAACGACAAGAAGGCGTTTCAATTCGAAAGCCTGCTCATGGCCGCGCCCTTCTGGGCCGAGGTCGCGGCGGTCTCCGGCCTCTCTGCGGGCTATGCCCGCCTTGGCCGCCTGCAACCCGTCGCCGACGATCACGCGCTGGAACTGGCGCGCGCCCGCGCCATAAGCGCGCAGAGCCTCTGGCAAGGGCAGGCCGACTGGCAGCTGATCCGCGCCGACGGGCTTGACTGGGCGCCGCTCACCCCGACCGGCTGGCTCATCCGCGACACGCTCAGCGCCCGCATGCATCCCCGTCAGGCGGGCGCGGCCCTCACGGCCGCCATCCGCGCCAAAGGCGGCGAGGTGCTGACCACGGGCACCGCTTCGGGCGCCGTGGTCTGGGCCACCGGAGTCGCCGGGCTCGACGAACTGAACGCCCATCACAGCCGCATCGTGGGCAGTGCCGTCAAGGGGCAGGGCGCGGTGCTTGATCTGGCCGCCCCCGGCCAGCCACAGCTTTTCGCAGACTCGATCCATGTGATCCCCCACGAGAACGGCACCACCGCCATCGGCTCCACCTCCGAGCGCGACTTCGACGACCCCTCCGCCACCGATGCCCTGCTCGATGAGGTGATCGCCCGCGCCCGCGCGGCGGTGCCCGCCCTTGCCGAGGCCCCGGTGATCGGCCGCTGGGCCGGCCTTCGCCCGCGCACCCGCTCGCGCGCACCCATGCTGGGGGCGCATCCTCTCCATCAAGGGCAGTTCATCGCCAATGGCGGTTTCAAGATCGGCTTCGGCATGGCCCCCAAGGTCGGGCAGGTGATGGCCGATCTCGTGCTCGACGGCGTCGATTCCATCCCCCCCGGCTTCCGCCCCGAGGCGTCTCTCTAGGCGTCGGTATTTGGCAGAAGCAAGGCGCGCGATGGCCAGACCGTGGGATGGTCTGGCACTCGCGCGGCGCCTTCGGCTTGATTGCGCGCGGGGGGGCGAGTTCGAGATTGGTTTATTGCGGGGCATTGGCCGGAGGTTAGGCACGATGGGCGGGAAGCGGTCTTTCGCTGCATTTGGTTTCAAGGTCAGCTATCAGGCGAGAGCACATATCAAATAGGCGTGCAGGATGGGTGCTCTTCAAAGGAATGCGGCTTGTTGGCCTA
>Ga0102928_1000650_pt1 | contig 22434 bp, 16 predicted proteins | sample SalPonR1_B_D1_MG_FD_78504 | JGI IMG/M metagenome (GOLD analysis project Ga0102928, IMG submission 78504) | Salt pond soil microbial communities from South San Francisco under conditions of wetland restoration - Salt Pond MetaG R1_B_D1_MG | ecosystem: Environmental > Aquatic > Marine > Intertidal...
GATCGCGGCGAGCGGGACCTCCTTGTCGGGGGAGCCGGCGACCCGGAAGACGCCACCCGAGAACTCGAGGTCGTCGACGCTGGCCTCGAGCTGGTGAGCGGCGATCTGCTTGGCCTTGTCGACCACCTTGTCGCAGGCCATGCCGACCGCCACGCCACCGACGGGTAGCGAGCGTGACCCGTAGGTGTCCATGCCGAGCGGGGCGATCGCCGTGTCGGAGTGGAGGACGTCGACGTCGGCGGGATCGATGCCGAGCTTGTCGGCGACGATCATCGACCACGCGGTCTCGTGGCCCTGGCCGTGGGGTGACGTGCCGGTGACGACCTGCACCTTGGAGGTGGGCAGCACCCGCACGGTGGCGGCCTCCCAGCCGCCGGCGGAGTAGGCGAGCGAGGCGAGCACCCGTGACGGAGCCAGCCCGCACATCTCGAAGTAGCTGGACATGCCGATGCCGAGCCGTTTGGTGGCGCCGTCGACGTTCTGTTCGGCCTGCCGGGCCCGGAACCCGTCGTAGTCGACGAGATCGGCGGCGATGGTGGCCGCCTTGTCGTGGTCGCCCGAGTCGTAGACCAGCCCGGTGAACGCCTCGTACGGATACTTCTCGGTGGCGATGAAGTTGCGCCGCCGGAGCTCGAGCGGGTCGACGCCCATCTCGCGGGCCAGGGCGTCCATCGAGCGTTCGATGGCGTAGGTGGCCTCGGGGCGCCCCGCGCCGCGGTAGGCGTCGGTGGGTGTGAGCGTGGTGAACACGCCGGTGCACGAGAAGTCGTAGGCCTTGGGGAGGTCGTAGACGCCGGCGTAGAGGAAGGCGCCGAGGATCGGGATCCCGGGCGTGATGAGCTGCAGGTAGCCACCCATGTCGGCGGTGAGCCGCACCCGGACGGCGGTGAGCTTGCCGTCGGCGTCGGCGGCCAGCTCGACGTGCTGGATCTGGCCGCGACCCTGGATGCTGGCGACCGTGTTCTCCGAACGGGTCTCGTTCCAGCGCACCGGCACGCCGTGGCGCTGCGCCAACGCGAGGCACAGCAGCTCCTCGGCGTAGACGTCGAGCTTGGCGCCGAAACCGCCGCCGACGGCGGGGGCGACCACGCGGAGCTGGTGTTCGGGAATGCCGAGCGTGAGGCTCGCCATCACCTTCAACACGTGGGGGATCTGGGTGGCGGTGTACAGCGTGACGTCGCCACCGAACGGCTGCGGGACGGCGGCGACGGCCCGTGGCTCCATGGCCATCGGGATGAGGCGTTGCTGCACGTATCGCTCGCTGACGGTGTACGCGGCGTCGTCGAAGGCTCGCTGCACGGCGCCGTCCTCCTCCTCGACGAGGAGGTTCCAGGTGTACGACGAGTTGGTGCCGAGGTCCTCGTGGACGACGACCCGGTCGGACAGTGCATCCTCGAGGTCGGTGACCGCCTCGAGCGGGTCGTACTGCACGTCGATCAGATCGATCGCGTCGTGGGCGACGGTGTCGTTCTCGGCGATCACCACGGCGACGCCGTCACCGACGTAGTGGACCTTGTCGATCGCCAACGGATGATGCGGCGGGTTCAACATGTCCTCGGTGACCGGCCACGCACACGGCATCGGCGCCGCCCACGAGTCGGCCAGATCCGCACCGGTGTACACCGCGCGCACGCCGGGCAGTGCTGCTGCGGCCGAGGTGTCGATCGAGGTGATGCGGGCGTGGGCGTACGGGCTGCGCAGGACCGCCATGTACAGCGCTCCCGGGATCTTCATGTCGTTGGTGAAGACCGACTCGCCGGTGAGCAGCGCCGGGTCCTCCTTGCGGAGCAGACGGGTGCCGAGCACCCCGGTCGTGGAATCGTCGGTGACTGTCATTGCTGGACCCCCATCCAGTTGTCGTGCCGGTTGCGTGCCGTCGGCGCCGTTCCCCGTGGGGCGCCGGTGACGTGGTGGTTCGGATCAGGCGTTCGCCGACGCGGCGGCGAGCACGGACTTGACGATGTTGTGGTAGCCGGTGCACCGGCAGAGGTTGCCCTCGAGGCCGAGGCGGACGTCGTCCTCGGTCGGGTTCGGGTTCTCCTCGAGCAGGCTCGTGGCGGCCATCACCATGCCCGGGGTGCAGTAACCGCACTGCAGGCCGTGGTTCTCCATGAACGCCTGCTGCATCGGGTGCAGCGTGCCGTCGGCGGCGGCCATCCCTTCGATGGTGCGCACCTCCTGGCCGTCGGCCTGCACGGCCAGCACGGTGCAGCTCTTCACTGCTTCCCCGTCGAGATGGATCGAGCAGGCGCCGCACGACGACGTGTCGCAGCCGATGTTCGTGCCGGTGAGCCCCACGTGTTCGCGGATGTACTGCACCAGCAAGGTGCGAGGTTCCACGTCGTGCGTGTGCTCGGTGCCGTTGACCGTGACGGTGATCTCCACTGATGCCCCCAATGCTCGTGGTGTGTGGAACACACATCATGCCCCAAATGCGACGCCCCCGTGGAATGGTGCTCCCCGAACACCGAGAAGAAGCGACAACGGGGTCAGACCCCGCTGTCGCTTCTGGGCGGCGGAGGCGCGGTCAGAGCAGGTCGTTGAGGTCGACGATGGCCAGGTAGGTGAGGAAGCCGATGATCGCCACGCCGAAGATCGTGTAGTGCCAACGCTTGGAGTGGTCGGCCTTCCAGAAGCGGCGGATGCTGTACACGATCGACACCATCGCCAGCACGCCGATCACCACTCCGATGACCGGGCCGACGCCTCGGGCGATGCCCACGGCCGGCAGCACGAACGGGAACACGATGTACATCAGCAGGCAGCGGCACGTGCTGATGAAGAGCGACTTCTGGAACGCCGTGCGGGCTTCGGCGGCGGTGGCGGTGCGGCCTTCGGGAAGGCGCAGCAGCTTGCGCATGAACCGGTCGGGTGCCGACGGCGCCGGCGTCGGGGAGACGGGGGGTGCGGTGGTGCTCATGGCCGCCCAGAACGGTACGTCGCCGCCACGGCCCCGACAACTTCGGCGGGGCTGTCGACGACCACCGCGGCGCCTGCGCCGTGGAGTTCGTCGTGGGAACCGAAACCCCACGACACGCCGATGCAGTCGATCCCGTTGTGCAGGGCGCCTTCCACGTCGTGGTCACGGTCGCCCACCATCACCACACCGCGCCGGTCGTCGCCGTCCGCGAGGCCCGGGCCGTTGGCCATGCGGGAGAGTTCGCCGAGTGCGTGGGTGATCACCTCGGCCTTGGTGCGGCGGCCCGAACCCATGTCCACCGTGGCGCCGGCCTGCAGCACGAAGTGGTCGGTGAATCCGAAGTGCTCGACGATGCGGATCGCCGTGGGCTCGGGCTTCGCCGTGGCGATGGCGAGCGTGTAGCCGGCGTCGGCGAGTCCGGTGAGCATCTCGGCGACGCCCGGATACACCTCGTTCTCGAACAGACCGATGTCCTCGTATCGCTCGCGGTAGGCGAGCACGACGCGTTCGATCTCGGTGGTCGGTACACCGAGCCCGGGGAAGGTCGCCTCGAACGGCGGGCCGATCACCGCCCGTACCGCTTCGTCGGTGGGCGGCTCGAACCCGCAGGCGGTGAAGGCGTGCTGCAGCGAGCGGGCGATGCCGAGCGACGAGTCGGAGATGGTGCCGTCGAGGTCGAGCAGCACGTGGGTGCGTGTCACGACCGGCTGCCGGCGAGGTCGTCGAGGCGGCGGAGGTCGTCGTCGGTGCCCACCGTGATCAGGATCTGGTGGGGTTCGATCACGATGTCGGGGTCGGGATTGGTGGTGAACGACCCGTCGACGCGCCGGAGGGCGAGGACGAGCACGCCGGTCTGCTTGCGCAGGTCGGCGTCGCGCAGCGTGACGCCGGCGATGGTGGACCGCTCCGGCACCGTGAACTCCTGCATACGGAACTCGAGCGACCGTTCGTGCATCACGACGTCGACGAATTCGGCGACGTGGGGCCGCGCCACGAACGACGCCATCCGGGCGGCGCCGAGTTCCTGTGGGTTGACGACGCGGTCGGCCCCGGCGTTGGCGAGCTTGGGGATGCTCTCGTCCTGCCGGGCGCGGGCGACGATGAACAGGTCGGGCACGATGGCCCGTGCCGACAGGGTGACGAACAGGTTCTCGGCGTCGCCCTCGAGCGCCGCGACGAGTGCACTGGCCTGTTCGATGCCCGCCGCCCGCAGCGTGGAGTCGAGGGTCGCGTCCCCGACGACGGTGGGATAGGAGACCCCGGCGACCCGTTGGGCGTCGACGTCGACCACCACCACCTGGTGTCCGGCGGAGGCGAGGTCCTCGGCCACGGCTCGCCCGACCCGTCCCCAGCCGCACACCACGGTGTGGTTGCGCAGTTTGCTGATCTCCCGGTCCATGAGTCGCCTCCCGACGAAGTCTCGCAGCTGGCCCTCCACCACCACCTGCACGGTGAGGGTGAAGGTGTAGAGCACCGTCGAGACGCCCGTGATGATGATGGCGATCGTGAACCACTGTTCTGCGGGGCTGAAGTCCTTCAGCTCGCGGTAGCCGACGGTGGTGACGGTGGTGACGGTCTGGTAGACGGCCTCGGTGAAGGTGAGGCCGAACGACCAGTACCCGATGGTGCCGATGACGCCGACCGCCAGCACCATGGCGACCGCTCGCTGCAGTCGCCGCATCGCCGAGTCGTCCACGCCCGAACGGTACTCCCGTCGCTCACGCTCGCCCCGATTCCGCGCCGGTGGGCGCCCCGCCGCGTGGATGACGGTCAGTCGTCGAGCTGGTCGAGGCCGCGACGGGCGAACCAGAGGGTGAGTGCGCTGATCACCACGAGCGCCAGCACGCCGCCCCACGTGTTCTCCCAGGTCACCTCGCCGAGCCAGCCCTCCCGGGCCAGGCGGAGCACGTTGGTGAACGGGTTCACCCGCGCCACACCGTGGAGCCAGCCCTCCATCACGTACAGCGGCGTCTGGGCCTCGGAGAGGAACAGGCCGACGAACAAGGTGAGCTGCATCAGCGCGGCGGCGCGCATGTCGCGGAAGCGGAACGCCAGCCCGAGCCCCCAACCCGTTCCGGCCACGGCCATCCCGAGCCCGGCCACGTAGGTGGGGATCACCCCGATCAGCCCGTCGCTGAGACGTGCGCCCACCAGCAGGCCGACGGTGATCACGAGGGTGGTCACCACCAGCGAGCGGGCCACCGCGCCCAGCAGCGGGCCGGTGATCAGCGACGCGCGGGGCGCCGGCGTCATCCGCAGACGGTCGTAGAAACCGGTCTCGAGGTCGCGGATCGCGGCCAGGCCGATGCCGACGCCGGCGAATCCCGACCCCATCAGCACGCCGAGGGGGAGGAACCAGTTGATCGACCGGTCGGTGGGGAAGCCGGGGATCTGGGTGATCGCGTAGAACGTGCCCGAGAAGGCGATCGCCTGGAACACCGGCATCAGCAGCGCCGGGAGGAACGCCGAGGGCAGGCGCCGGATCCCGCGGAGGTTGCGCGTGGCCAGACCCACCGAGGCCGCAGCGATCGACGTGCGGGTGGTGTCGAGTGCGTGGGTCGGCCGTGGCGCCGTCTGTTCGTCGACGCTCACGATGCCGCCAGTCGCTTGTCGAGGCTGCGCAGTGCCAGGGCCACGGCGCCCACGGCGAGCAGGGCCGGCAGCAGCACCGCTCGCACCACCGCCCAGGCGGTGAGGCCGTCGATCACGAGGTCGCGCATTCCTTCCACGAGGTACGAGACCGGGTTGTAGTCGGCGAACGTGGCGTAGATGCCGTTCATCGTCTCCCGCGGGAAGAACGCCGACGAGAAGAACAGCGCGATGAACAACAGCGGGAACGAGCCCTGGACCGCTTCGGACGATCCGGTGCGCATCGCCATCGTGGACATGACGGCGCCGACCGCCAGAGCGAGCAGGGTGCCGGCGGCCACCAGCGCGAGTGCTCCGATCGGGCCACCCGCGATGGTGAGTCCGAACGGCAGGAGCACGGCCGTGAAGAACACGGTCTGGGCGGCCCCGAAGGCCATGCCGCCCGCCAGTCGGCCGACGATGATGCCGTGGCGTGTGGAGGGGGAGGCCAGCAGCCGGTCGAAGAACCCGTTCTCGATGTCGGTGGCCAGGGCCGTCGCTCCGGTGACCGAGCCGAACAGCACGCCCTGCACGATGGCGCCGGCGAACGCGAAGTCGAGGTAGGAGTCGACGGCGGGGAAGCCCGGCACGTCGGTGGCGCGGGCGAACGACGACGTGCCGAGCGCCAGGAAGAACAGCGGGAACACGATCGAGGGCACCACCAGCGACGGCTGGCGCCACATGGCGATGATCGCCCGCTTCGACATGGCCCAGGTCTGGGCGGTGTGCGACGGGCGGAGCCGGGGATGATCGGGTGCGCCGGGAGCGACGTCGTCGACGGCGATGGTCACGGTTGGGCCTCGTCGGCGCCCTCGAGGCGGTGGCCGGTCGCTTCGGCGAACACGTCGTCGAGGCTCGGTTCGTGCAGCTCGAGGTTGCGGACGTGGACGCCGGCGTCGTCGAGTTGGCGCACCACGGTGGACACCGCCCCCGGGCCATCGAGGAGCCCGACGCCGAGCGTGCCTTCCGGGCTGGGACGCAGTTCGCCGAAACGGGCGAGCACCTCGCCGGCGGTGTCGTGACCCTCGGGCGGCACGGTCACGAACAGGGTCGGGGAGCCGACCTCGGCTTTCAGTTCGGCAGGGCGGCCCTTGCGCACGATCACGCCGTGGTCGATGATCGCGATCCGTTCGGCGAGCTGATCGGCTTCTTCCAGGTACTGGGTGGTGAGCAGCACGGTGGTGCCGTCGTTGTTGAGCCGGCGGATCTCCTCCCACAGCGAGATCCGGCTCATCGGGTCGAGACCGGTGGTGGGTTCGTCGAGGAACAGCACCGACGGTTCGTGGATGAGCGACAGCGCGAGGTCGAGGCGACGGCGCATGCCGCCCGAGTAGGTGCCGACGCGGCGGTCGGCGGCGGCGGTGAGGCCGACGCGTTCGAGCAGCTCGTTGGCCTTCGTGCGGTGCTGCGACCTCGGCAGGCCGTAGAGGACGGCTTGGAGTTGGAGCAGTTCGGCGCCGGTCATCAGCGGGTCGATGGCGGCGTCCTGCAGGGCGACGCCGATGTTGCGGCGGACCGAGTCGGCCTCGGCGACGATGTCGAAGCCGGCGACCCGTGCCCGTCCGCCGGTGGGGCGCAGCAGGGTGGTGAGCATTCGCACGGTGGTGGACTTCCCGGCGCCGTTGGGGCCGAGGAAGCCGAAGATCTCGCCGGGCGGGATCTGCAGGTCGACGCCGTCGACGGCCTTCACGGCGCTGTCGCCGGTGCCGAAGTGCCGCTCGAGGCCCTCGGCGACGATCTGGTGGCCGCCGGTGGCGAACACGGGCCTGGCCGGGGGACGAGGGGTCGACATCGCCGTCCAGCATGCCACCGGACCTGCCGCCGACCTCTCACCGCCGAGCGTTTGCGTTGCGGTTCTGTTGGGCCGCCCCGACAATTTCGTCACGCAAACGCAGGGGGTTTCGGGGCGAAGGCCGCGCTTCGGCGGCGGGTCGTCCGGTCAGCGGCTGCGCAGGATCTGGCGCACCAGCGGTTCGTAGTGCTCGAGGGGGTTGCTCTCGTAGTCGGGGTCGAAGGCCGTCTGGTCGTACTTGGCGCAGAACTCCTCCGTGCGTTCGAAGTGCGGAGAGTCCCGATGGCGCTCGCGGGCGTCCCTGTCGAGGCCGATGTGGTGCCAGAAGTAGTAGCCCTGGAACTCGCCGTGGTGCTTCACCATGAAGTGGTTGGGCTTCGACACGAAGGGCTTCACGATCGCTGCCGCGATGTCGGGGTGGGCGTAGGGGCTCAGCGTGTCGCCGATGTCGTGGATCAGGGCGCAGAACACGTACTCGTCGTCCTGGCCGTCGCGCTCGGCACGCGTGGCCGTCTGCAGGCTGTGCTCGAGCCGGTCGACGGGAAAGCCGCCGTGGTCGGACTTCAACGCACGCAGCAGGTCGAGGACGCGGTCGGCGACGAACCCCTGCGTGATCTCGAGTTGCGGGGTGATGATCGCCCAGTCCTCGGCCGTGGACTCCTCGAACGATGTGAAACTGGCGCGGGGATTCGCCGTGTCGGTCATGGTGGCTCCTTGTGATGGCAGTTCGAGTCGGGACGTGGGGTCAGACCCCGCTGTCTCGACCCGAGGCGTCCTGGATGGCCCGCCAGACCTTCTCGGCGGTGGCGGGCATGTCGATGTGGCGCACACCGAGATGGCCCACGGCGTCGATCACGGCCGACTGCACGGCCGGGGTGGACCCGATCGTGCCCGACTCGCCGATGCCCTTGGCCCCCAGCGGGTTCACGAAGGTGGGCGTCTCCATGTGCACCACCTCGAAGGTCGGCAGTTCGGCGGCGGAGATCATGCCGTAGTCGGCGAGGTTGGAGGTGACGGGGTTGCCGTCCTCGTCGTAGCGCACCTCTTCGAGCAGCGCCTGGGCCGTGCCCTGGGCGATCCCGCCGTGGATCTGCCCGTCGAGCAGCAGTGGATTGATCACGCGGCCGGCGTCGTCGCAGGCGATCTGTCGGAGGTGCTTCACCTGGCCGGTGCCGGTGTCGACCTCGACCACCGTCACGTGGGCGCCGAACGGGAAGGTGGCCTGGCCGGCGTCGAATCGGGTGTCGATCGTGAGTTGGTCGTCCTGGGCCCGTGCGGCCACGGCCAGGTCGGCCCACGTCTTCGACACGGCCGGCGTGCCGGCGACGTGGAAGGCGCCGTGTTCCTTGTCGAGCACGACGTCGGCCTCGTCGGCCTCCAGCAGCTGCGCGGCGAGCTTCTGCGCCTTCTCCACCAGTTCGATGGCTGCCTTGTCGACGGCCACGCCGCCGTGCTGGAGGGAACGCGAACCCATGGTGCCGCCCCCGACGGGCACCCGGTCGGTGTCGCCCCACACCAGCGTGATGCGGTCCATCGGGATGCCGGTCTGGTCGCTGGCGATCATCGACCACGCCGTGTCGTGGCCCTGGCCGTGGGGCGAGGTGCCGGTGTACACGGTGGCCGATCCGTCGTCGTCGACCTCGATCTTGGCAGCCTCGCCCATCGGGTCGACACCACCGGTGATCTCCACGTAGACGCTCACGCCGATGCCGAGCTGCTTGTCGTCGTCGGCGTCGCGACGGCGCTGCTGCTCGGCACGCAGCTCGGCGTAGCCGGCCGCCTCCAGTGCCTTGTCGAGCGCCTCTTCGTAGGCGCCGACGTCATAGGTCTGCCCCACCGCGGTGGTGTGCTTGTCCATGAACCTGGGGATGAGGTTCATGCGGCGGACGTCGGCGGGGTCCTTGCCGATCTCGGCCGCGAACAGGTCCATCGCCCGTTCGACGGCGGCGGTGGCCTCGGGGCGGCCGGCGCCGCGGTAGGCGACGGTGGGCGTGGTGTTGGTGACGACGGAGGTGGTGCGCACCTCCATGTTGGCGATGTCGTAGACGCCCGATGCCATCGGTCGGGTCATGAACGGGGCGAGGATCGCGCCCATGTCGACGAAGGCGCCCGAGTCCTGGATCACGTGCATCTGGTAGTGGGTGACCTTGCCGTCCCGGGTGCCTCCGATGGTGACGTACTGCACCTGGGCCCGGCCGTGTCCGAGCGCCATCATCGACTCGCTGCGCGTCTCGCTCCACGTGACCGGGCGGCCGACCTCCTTGGAGAGCCGGCCGAGCAGGATCTCCTCGGGATAGGTGCCGATCTTGGCGCCGAACCCGCCGCCGACGTCGGGCGAGATGATGCGCACCGCGTCCTCGTCGACCCCGTTGGCCGCCACGATCGGTGCCTTCACGCCCTGCGCGTGCTGTGTGGACAGCCACTGGTAGAGGCGACCGTCCACCCAGGTGGCGGCCGAACCCCGCACCTCCAGCGGACAGGGTGCGACGCGCTGGTTGACGAAGCGTCCGGTGACCGTGACCTCGCAGCCTGCGGTGAACTCGTCGGTCGCCGAGTTCTCGGGCATGCCGAGCGCCGTGGTGTCGAACACCGCGTTCGAGCCGGCGGCGTCGTAGATCAGGGTGTCGGCGGTCAGTGCCGCTTCCGGGTCGACGAGGGTGGGGAGGAAGTCGACGTCGACGAACACCAGCTCGGCGGCGTCGACGGCCTGCCGGAGCGTTTCGGCGACGACGGCCACCACCGGCTCGCCGACGTAGCGCACCTTGTCGCTGGCGAGCAGTGTGCGGGCCACCATCGGGTTGAACGTCGAGGGGACCGGCTCGAGTCCGAGGTCGGCGGCGGTGTACACGCCGAGCACGCCGGGCATCTCCTTGGCACCGTCGACGTCGATCGAGGTGATGGTGCCGTGGGCGACGGCGGAGCGGGCATAGGCCACGTGGACGGCGCCCTGGAGCAGCTCGTCGGTGAGGTCGTCGACGTAGACGCCTCCGGTGGTGAGGAACTTCGGGTCCTCCTTGCGCTGGACCCGTGTTCCGAGAATGCTGCCTCCGGCCATGTGCGACCCTTTCCCCACATCGTCGGTGTCGTGCGGATCGACGCCACCGTTCGGTCAGTTCGCGGCGTTGCCGCCTGGTGTGGAACCTAGTCGGCGACGGCGGGGGCGGGGCCAGCCGTGCGCGCCGCGACGATGCCCGTCACCACGTTGTACGGCCAGCCGTCGGGGAGGTCGGCGGGCAGCGGGGGGAGCGGCAGGAACGTGGACCGCTGCTCGCCGGCGTCGACGAACCCGATCTCTTCGCGTGCGGCCTCGCGGATGCCGTCCTCGGTCTGCAACCGGTCGACCTCTGCCGCCAGTTCGCCGTTGACTCGCTGCAGCTCGTCGAGCTGTGCCTGGCGCTGGTCGATCTTCACGTCCTGGTCGAACCAGGTCTGGACCGGCAGCACGAACACCGCCGCAGCGATGGTGCCGCCGACCAGGAGGATCAGCAGGCCGCCGAACAGTGCCACCTTGGGCTTGCGCAGGATGCGCTTCTCGACGGGAATCGGCCGCGTGAAGTCGCCGAGGCGTGAGCGCCCCTCGTCGGAGGCTTTCGGCGGCGTCTTGGGCCGCGAAATGGAGGTGGTCCCGGAACGGCTCACGACGAGCATTCTCGCATCCGAGCCCCCAGAATCCGCGTCACACCAGTTCAGCGCAGCAGGAGTGAGCGCTGCATACGCCCGCGCACAGCCGGCGAGGGAAGCGCCAGCGACGAGCCGGACGCGGCGCGAGGAGGAAGCGCAGCGGACGACGAGCCCGCCACCAGCAGGGAAGCGCAGCGGACGACGAGCCCGCTATATGAGCGGTGCGAGGGCGGCGCGGCCGCGGTACTCGGCGTCGTCGCCGAGGGCGTGCTCGATGCGCAGGAGCTGGTTGTACTTCGCCACCCGGTCGCTGCGCGCGGGTGCGCCCGTCTTGATCTGGCCGCAGTTGGTGGCGACGGCGAGATCGGCGATGGTGGAGTCCTCGGTCTCGCCCGAGCGGTGGCTCATCACCGACGTGTAGGCGTGGCGGGTGGCGAGACCGACGGTGTCGAGCGTCTCGGTGAGCGACCCGATCTGGTTCACCTTCACCAGGATCGAGTTGGCGACTCCCTTGTCGATCCCGGTCTGCAGACGCAGCGAGTTCGTCACGAACAGGTCGTCGCCGACGAGCTGCACCTTGTGGCCCACGGCCTCGGTCAGGGTGGCCCAGCCGTCCCAGTCGTTCTCGTCCATCGCATCCTCGATCGACACGATCGGATACGTGTCGACGAGCCGCTTCCAGTAGTCGGTCATCTCCGCCGGTGACAGCACCTTGCCCTCGCCCTCGAGGTGGTAGGCGCCGTCGCGGAAGATCTCGCTGGTGGCCGGGTCGAGGGCGATCGCGATGTCGTCGCCCGGGGTGAAGCCCGCCTTCTCGATGGCCTCCACCAGCACCCTGATCGCCTCCTCGTTGGAGTCGAGGTCGGGAGCGAAGCCACCCTCGTCGCCGACGGCGGTGGAGAGACCGCGCTCTTTGATCACGGCCTTGAGCACGTGATAGGTCTCGGTGCCCCAGCGCAGCGCCTCGGAGAAGCTGGGCGCGCCGACGGGCATGACCATGAACTCCTGCAGGTCGATGGAGTTGTCGGCGTGGACGCCGCCGTTGATCACGTTCATCATCGGCACCGGCAGCACGTGGGCGTTGGGCCCGCCGAGGTAGGTGTAGAGCGGGACGTCGAGTTCGACGGCCGCGGCCTTGGCGACGGCGAGACTCGTTCCGAGGATGGCGTTGGCGCCGAGGCGGCCCTTGTTGTCGGTGCCGTCGAGGTCGAGCATCACCCGGTCGACGAACCGCTGGTCGACCGCGTCGAAGCCCTCGAGGGCGTCGGCGATCTCGTCGTTCACGAAGCCGACGGCGGTGCGGACGCCCTTGCCGCCGTAGCGGTCGTCACCGTCACGGAGCTCGACGGCCTCGTGTTCGCCGGTGGAGGCGCCGGACGGCACGGCGGCGCGCCCGAGGGCGCCCGAGTCGAGCATCACCTCGACCTCCACCGTGGGGTTCCCACGTGAGTCGAGGATTTCGCGGCCGACGATGCTGACGATGTCGCTCATGGGGCCACAACGTAGTGGGCGGCCCCGTCGCCCGGAACGGGGACATCGGACACATGCTGCACGGGTGCGCCGGCTCGCTGGCGTTCGCCGTCAGCCGGCTCGGTCGGGTGGTTCGACGGCGGGGATCTCGAGCGTCGGGTCTCCCAGGTGCAGCTGCTCGTCGGGTGCGTGCTCGAGCACCGTGGCGACGTAGGAGGCCAGCGCATCGTCGAGCGACACGTCGTGACCGTCGCGTTCGGACAGGAACCAGCGGTGTTCGAGCAGTTGGTGGTAGAGCTCGGCAGCTTCGAGCTTGGCGAACATGTGGCCGGGCACCTTGGCCAGGATCGGTTCGAACCGTTGGTCGAGCCATCGGACGGCGACCACGTTCTCGGGAAGGTGCCGCAGCTCGACGCCGCTCGCCGCCGAGTCGCGGACACGCTGCTCGCGGAGTTCGGCGCCGAAGGCGAGGATGTCGCCGAGCAGCCGCCGGGCCTGGTTCTCGGTGGTGCTGAGCCCGGTGAGGTCGCGGAGGCGGTCGGCGTGGAATCCGTGCTCCACCACCCGTGGGATGTAACGCAGCCCGCCGCCCGAGGTGCCGACGATCTCCATCTCCTCGACGTCGTAGCCCAGCTCGTGGAGGCGGGCGAGGCGTTGCTCGATGCGGTACGTCTCGTCGGGCGGGATCTCGGCGGCGTCGGTGAGTTCTCGCCACAGTCCGGCGTAGCGTTCCTCGATCTGGGTCGACACCTCCCACGGGTCGATGTCGGCCTCGAGGCGGCCGCCCATCTGGAGGTCGAGCAGGCCGCCGGCCACGTTCTCCGTGGCGATCTGCAGGTCGAGCCGGCGCTGGCCGTCGGTGAGCGTCGGGTGGCGTTCGGCCGTCTCCACGTCGATCACGTAGGCCGACAACGCTCCGGCGTCGCGACGGAACAGGGTGTTCGACAGCGAACAGTCGCCCCAGTAGAACCCGGCGAGGTGCAGCCGCACGAGCAGTCCGACGAGCGCGTCGAGCACCCGCTCGCCGAGGTAGGGGATGGTGAGCCCGCGGCCGGCGAGGAGGGTGCGGTAGGGCAGCGAGTAGTCGAGGTGGCGGGTGACGAGGAGCCCGTCGACCTGGTCGCCATCGCCGTCGCTGCGTCCCGTCACGGCAGCAACCGCTTCCGCGGTGGGCAGGCCGTCCTCGTCGAGTTCGCGCAGCAGGCGGTACTCCCGTTCGACGAGTGGATCCGGGAGTTCCTTGATCACGTAGCTGACGTCGCCCACCTCGATGAGCCGCACCACGTGGCGGTGCAGGCCGAGCACGCCGTGCATGTGCGGCTCGTCCCAGTCGTCGAGGCGGTCCGTCCAGGGCAGGCCCGCCAGGCCCGGATGATCCGCAGGGTTGGCGAGCTGGAGGCGCATCGCTGCCAGTGTGCCCGATCCGGCAGGCGAAGCCGTTCGTGGCAACTCGGCGTCGCCGCATTTCTCCTCAAGTTCCTGGCACCACGTGCCGATGGCGACGACATGGAACCGCTGGATCCACCACGCCCGGATGCGGCAGCGGCCGCTGGGCCGGGCATCGCGGGTCCGTTCGCTCCGCCGACGGCGGCCGATGCGGCCTCGCCGGCGTCGGGTGGATCCCGTCCTTCCGAGCCGACCCGGTCGCAGCTGTCGATGCCGCGGCCCGAGTTCATGCCCGGTCATCGTCCCCGAGCGACCTCGGTTCCCGACCTGCTCCCGATGCTGCCGATCCGGATCGTCGGAGCTGCGGCGCTGATCGTGGGGTTCGTGCTCGTCGCCCTGCAGACCTACCGGGTCGTGGACGACACGACCCGGGCCGAGGACACGTGGTCGGATGCGCTCACCTGGTGGGCGGTGCTCGCCGGCGTGATCGCCGGTGGAGCGGTCCTGGCGTGGACCTGGGCCGTCACCGAGAACGCACGGCGGCTCCTCGCGCCGGCCGCCAACCGTGAGCTCCCCGACCCGCGTCGGGCGCTCGTCACGTGGGCACTGCCGTTCGCGTTCGCGACGGGGGCGACCGGTGTGGTCGCCGTCCTGGCCGAGCGGCTCGAGACGTCGCCGGACGGGTCGTCGTCGTCGCTGCCGCTGGCGGTCGCCCTGCTGTCGCTCGTGCTGGTGATCCCGATGACGTACGGGCCCGTGAACCACCTCGCCGGTGTGGTCCGGCAGCTCGGCGGCTACTCGGTGGAGCTGGCGAAGTGGATGTGGGTGCCGGTGGTGCTCGCCGTGATGGGCGTCGTGTCGATCGTGTTGCTCCGCCTCGGTGGCGCCGTCGAGGACACGGGTGACGAGCTGGCACCGCTGTGGGTCGTCGCCGTCATCGGGATCGCCCCGTGTGTCGTGGTGATCCTGTTGATGTGGCGCGCGGCCACTCTCGTCGAGGAGGCCATCACGCTCGCCGTGCGCCGTCGACGTGGGCGGCTTCCCGACGCCGAGCCGGGGCGGCACCGCACGAGCGTGTCGAAGATCGACGTCCGCCAGCACGTCCGGCAGGTTCCCGGTGCCGATCTCCTGCGGCTCGCCGTGGTGAGCACCCTCGCGGGGCTCGCGCTGCTCGGCGTGGTGGGTGCGGTCGTGATGGTGCTCTTCTGGCAGGAGAGCCGCGACGGCCTGATCGGTGCCACGCAGAGCGAGCGGGCGTGGGACGCGTTGCGGGCGCTCCACGACGTGGAGCGGGTCGTGGCGTTCGCGGTGATCGGACTGGCGTCGCTGTGGACGTTCGTGACCGTGCTGAACGTCCGTCTGGCCACCGGGCGTCGCCGGAATCCGCTGGTGGCGGCGCTGGCGTGGCCCGTCACGGGGGTGGCGCTCTGGATGATCGCCGACCGTTGGGTGAACGACCAGCCCGCCCTCACCGTGGTCGCCGGCCTGGCGGCCCAGGCGATGGTGCTCTACGTGCCGTTCCTCCTGCTCGAACGGGCCGCCTCTGCGGTGGGGGCTCGCCGTACTCCGATCCGCATCGCCTACGTGTTCGCCGTGGTCCTGCTGGTGCACATCCAGGGTCTGGCCGGGCTGGCGACGGTCACCGAGACCACCGACGGGGCCGACTACGGCCGTCTGGCCTGGTACCTCGCGATCGGCGCCGTGGTGCAGCTGTTGTCGACACTGGCGGTCACCGAGGCGACCCGGACGATCGGCGGGGCGGCGGCACGGGAGGCCGAGCACCACAACTTCCTGGCCGGTCAGCGCCGCGCCGCCGAGAAAGCCGTACCGGCCTCGTCGGATGTGTCGTCGTCGCCCGCACCTCGGGTGGAGGGGCTCCCGGACGGTCGTTCCCCGTCGGAGCGTGTGAGCGGATGAGCGCCTCCGCGTCGGGGCCCGCCGGAGGTCTTCCGTTCGCGCCGCCGTCGGCCGACGGGCGCGTCGAGGCGAGTCCGTCGCCTGCGGCCTACGACGACACCGTCGCCCCCTGGACCAGGCTCGATCCGGCGGCGATGCCGGCGGGGTTCGTGCCGCTGCGCACCGACCCGCCGCCGAGGCTCTTCGCCACCTGGTGGGTGCGGTACCTGCTGTTCCTCACCCAGCTCGTCGCACTGGTGACGGTGCTGCTGACCGAGTACGCGGAGGGTCCCGGGGGCGTGTTCGAGGCGCCGGTCGTGGTCGTGCCGTATGCGATGGCGATGGTGCTCGTGGTGGTGTGGAGTGCGCTGGCGATGCTCGACGCAGCACGGCTCGTGCCCGGCACGCGCTACAACCCGCGTTCGCGTGCGTCGGTGGTGACGGTGCTGTGGCTGTTCGCGTTCGCTGCTCCCGTGGCCACGGTGCGGGTGGTGGGGTGGGGGCAGGATCGTCTCGACGCCGATGCGGTGGCCGTCGGCGGGGGGTCGGCCGACGCCCGGGTGGTGATGGCGATGATCGGGTCGGTGCTGGTGTGTTTCCTGGCGGTGTGGGCGCCGTTCCGGTACCACGTGCGTCACGGGCAGCGCATCGGAGCGGCGCCCCGGGTGATGCAGGCGTGGTTCTGGACACCGCTGGTCGCCGCTGTCGGTGTGTTGCTCGTCGATGCGCTGGGGTTGCGGGAGATGTTGGAGGAAGACGGCGTGACCGATCTCGAGCGCACGATCGAGCTCGGCGTGGTGTTCGGTCTGCCGGCGCTGGTGATGATGCTCGCGACGTGGCGGGCGACCACCGTGTTCGACGAGGTGATCGACATCCGTTGGCGCCGCTGGAAGCACGAATGGGAGCAGACGATCGCCTCGATGACCGCTCAGCCGCCGCCCCCTCCCGAACCCCCGGTCTGAGAAGCGACAGCGGGGTCAGACCCCGCTGTCGCTTCTCGGGTGTTCGGGTTCAGCGTGTACGGGTCTTGGCGAGGCCCCACAGCTCGTCGAGTGTGGGCAGGTCGGCGTCGCGGAGATCGATCGACCGTTCCGTGGCGAGCTGCTCGACGATCTCGAACCGGGCGCGGAACCGGTCGGTCGCCGCCCGGAGGGCGAGTTCGGGGTCGACGTCGAGGTGGCGGGCCACGTTGACGACGGCGAACAGCAGGTCGCCGAGTTCGGCGGTGGTGTGGTCGTGGTCACCGCTGTCGATCGCCTCCACGAGTTCGCCGTGCTCCTCGGTGATCTTCGGGAGCGCTCCGTTCACGTCGGCCCAGTCGAAGCCGACCTTCGACGCCTTGCGGCTGACCTTGGCGGCGTAGGCGAGCGACGGCATCGAGCGGGGGATGCCGTCGAACACCGACGTGCGTGACTTCTCGGCGCGCTTGATGTCGTCCCAGTTGCTGAGGACCTGGTCGGTGCTCAGCTCGGCTGCCGGATCGTGGCGGAGCCCGGCGTCGGTCCCCGTGGCGTCGGTGCCGAACACGTGGGGGTGGCGGCGCACGAGCTTGTCGTGGATGCCCGAGGCCACGTCGGCGATGGTGAAGCGGCCCTCCTGCTCGGCGATCGTGGCGTGGAACTCGATCTGGTAGAGCAGGTCGCCGAGTTCCTCGATGAGGTCGTGGTCGGTCGACGGGTCGTCGGGATCGAGGGCCTGCACGGCGTCGACGACTTCGTAGGTCTCCTCCAGCAGGAAGGGCACGAGCGAGTGGTGGGTCTGGTCGATGTCCCACGGGCACTGCTCGCGCAGGGTGCGGGTGAGCTGGTGGAAGCGGACGTACTCGGCGCCGACGGGTGTGGCGAGTTCGGGGATCCAGAGGGAGGTGAGATGGTCGGCGTCGACGGAGCGGTCGAGGTCGGCCCAGGTGGTGTGGGTGATCTGCTCGTCGGGTGTGCCGAGGGCCTGGAGCACCGTGACGGGTTCGTCGCCGGTGGCTCCGTCGACGGCGAGCTTGATCTCCGAGAGCACCCAGTCGGCATGGGTGTGCGCCACGAGGAGCGGGCCTCGTTCGCCGGCGGCGGCGACCGCGAAGTCGTGGCCGTCGACGAGGCGGACGCCGGCTTCGACGGGGTCCACGCCGAGCCGTGCCCAGGCGACGTCGAGGAACGACATCGCCGGCAGGATGCGCAGGTCGATGCCGGCGTCGTCGGAGCGCTCGCGCAGCTGGCGCACGGTGCGCTCGAGCACGAGCGGTGACCCGGGTACGGCGTAGAGGATGCGGCCGTGTTCGGTCGCTGCGGCGAGGAGTTCGGAGGTGATGTGCTCGTAGACGTCGTCGAAGGTGTCCGCCCGGTCGTAGACGTCGTCGAACGTGAGCGCCTCGCCGACGATCGACGCCGACGGGTGCACGGCGGTGCGCAGGTACCGGTGCCGGTGGTCGTCGATCGCCCGCCGTGTCTCCTCGGTGACGTGGTCGAGGCCACCGGGGCCGAGGCCCACGACGGTGATCGTGGGTGGATCGTGCGTCATCGCAGGGCCTCGTTGGTTCGCACCGGTCAGCCGAGCGCGATGACCTGGCCGAGTTCGGCGTCGAAGGTGCCGTAGCGGGGGTCGACGTGGATGTCGGCGTCGGCGGCTGCGTCGCCGAGGTCGACCGATGCCGTCACGAACTCGATGTCGGCGGGCGCCAGCTGGTCGAACGTGCGGAACTCGAGCACCGCCCAGGCGACGGGTTGGTCGGCGTTGTCGAGCAGCACCGTGGTGGCCACCGGCGTGTCGGCGGACAGGGTGGTGGCGGCGTCGATCAGTGGGGTGCCGGCGGCGGCGTCGAGGTCGAGGGAGGTGATGCAGGGCAGTGCGCCGGTCTCGGCGACCAGCGTGGGATCGATGTTCGCAGCGGCGAAGACGTCGGCGAAGTCGTCGCCCTCGCGGAGTCGGTCGGCTGCGGTCTCGGCCTCGGCCTCGGTCTCGGTCACGATCGCCGACAGGCAGATCGAGCCGCCGACGGCGGGGCCGGCGTCGTACTGGGCGGCGACGTCCGCCGGGTCGACGAGCTGGCTCTGGATCCAGAGTGTGAGCTCGGCACGCGCCGGGTCGAGCGGCACGGCCTGGTCGGTGGTGATGCCGGCGGCGGCCAGGCGCTGCTCGAACTCGTCCTGGCCGAGCTCGGTGCCGTCGACGCGGGCGGCGACGTCGTTGTCGGGCAGGGTGGTGCAGCCCGACGCCAGGACAGCGAGTGCGAGCGGGACGGCGATCGTGAGCGAGCGGCGATTCACGGATCCGCACGCTACCTGCGCCAGCCCCCGCCGCCCGCCCGCCACGTCCCGACGAGCGCTGCCCGCCCGCCACATCCCGAAAAATGCCTCGTTCGTAGCGCTGAGCGCTCGGATCGGGGCAAATTCCGGGTGGTGGTGCGTCGATCAGTCGGCGTCGGGCGGGACGAGGTCGCGGAGGAAGCCGACGAGGTACTCCGACGGGTCGGTGTTGCGGGGGAGCGGCACCACCAGCTGGTGCAGGTCCTCTTTGTACTTGGCCCCCTTCGACAGGCGGCGCAGGCGCATCGTCTCGCTGAGCCTCAGCTCGAGCGGGGTGAGACGGGCGTCGGTGGTGGTGATCTGCAGGTCGGTGACGCCGAGGCGGTGGCACTCGGCGCGCAGGTGGCCCACCTGCAGCAGCGCCGCCGCCGGCTCGGGGAGCGGCCCGTAGCGGTCCTCCCACTCGGTGCGGATGTCGTCGACCTCGGCGGCGCTGGTCACCGCCGCCAGTCGCCGGTACGCCTCCAGCCGCAGCTCCTCCTTGGCCACGTAGTCGGGCGGCAGGAACGAGTCGGTCGGCACGTCGAGCTTGATCTCCGGTGGCTGGTCGGGCGCCGGCTCGCCCTTCATCTCGCTGACCGCCTCGGTCACCATCTGGCAGTAGAGGTCGTACCCGACGGCGGCGATGTGGCCCGACTGCGACTCGCCGAGCAGGTTGCCCGCACCGCGGATCTCGAGGTCGCGCATCGCGATCTTGAACCCCGAGCCGAGCTCCGTCGACTCGCCGATCGTGCGCAGACGCTCGTAGGCCTCCTCGGTGAGCACCTTGTCGCGCGGGTGGAACAGGTAGGCGTACGCCCGCTGCCCCGAGCGGCCGACACGGCCGCGCAGCTGGTGCATCTGGCCGAGGCCGAGCAGGTCGGACCGCTCGACCACCAGCGTGTTCACGGTCGGCATGTCGATGCCCGACTCGATGATGGTGGTGCACACCAGCACGTCGTACTCGCCGTCCCAGAAGTCCTGCACCACCGTCTCGAGGGTGCCTTCGTCCATCTGGCCGTGGGCGACGGCGATGCGGGCCTCGGGCACCAGCTCGCGCAGGCGGCGGGCGGCGGTGTCGATCGACTGCACCCGGTTGTGCACCCAGAAGACCTGTCCCTCGCGCAGCAGCTCGCGGCGGATCGCCTCCACGGCGACGCGCTCGTCGTACTCGCCCACGTAGGTGAGGATCGGCTGGCGTTCGGCCGGCGGCGTCTGCAGCAGCGACAGGTCACGGATGCCGACCAGCGACATCTCCAGCGTGCGCGGGATCGGCGTCGCCGACAGGGTGAGCACGTCGACGTTGGTCTTCAGCTTCTTCATCGTCTCCTTGTGCTGCACGCCGAAGCGCTGCTCCTCGTCGACGATCAGCAGCCCGAGATCCTTGAAGCGCACGTCGTTGGCGAGCAGGCGATGGGTGCCGATGACGCAGTCGACCTCGCCGCTCCTGATGCCCTCGATCACCTTCTTCGCCTGGGCGGCGGTGAGGAACCGGGAGAGCACCTCCACCCGGATCGGGTAGCCGGCGAACCGGTCGGCGAAGGTGTTGCCGTGCTGGGTGGCCAGCAGGGTGGTGGGGGCGAGGACGGCGACCTGCTTGCCGTCCTGGATCGCCTTGAACGCGCCGCGGATCGCCACCTCGGTCTTGCCGAAGCCGACGTCGCCGCACACCAGCCGGTCCATCGGGTACGGGCGTTCCATGTCGCTCTTGATGTCGTCGATGGCGGTGCGCTGGTCGGGCGTCTCCACGAACGGGAACGCCTCCTCCATCTCCGCCTGCCACGGCGTGTCGTGGGGGAACGAGTGACCCTCGGCGTTCACGCGCTTCTGGTAGAGCACCACGAGTTCCTGGGCGATCTCGCGCACGGCGGACCGCACGCGGCTCTTGGTCTTCGCGAAGTCGGAACCGCCGAGCTTGTGCAGCTTGGGGGCCTCGCCGCCGACGTACTGGCGCAGCGTGTCGATCTGGTCGGACGGCACGTAGAGCTTGTCGCCGCCCTTGTAGGAGATCAGCAGGTAGTCGCGTTCCACCCCGCCGATGGCCCGCTTCACCATGCCCTCGTACTTGCCCACCCCGTGCTGGTGGTGGACCACGTAGTTGCCGGCGTGCAGGTCCTCGAAGGTGCTGGCACCCTGACGGGGCTGCTTGCGTGCCTTGCGATGGGCGCGGCGCCGACCGGTGAGGTCGCTCTCGGCGACGATGGCCACCTTGGCGTTGGGCAGGGTGGCGCCGCGGTGGAGCGGGGCGACCACGGTGTGGCCGCCGGGCGGCAGCGCGAGGTGGTCGCCGTCACGTCGCCGGGCGACGGGGAAGTCGAGTCCGTGGTCGAGCAGGAGGCTGCGGAGACGTTCGGCCGACCCGGCCCCGTCGGCGGCCACGACGACCCGGAAGCCCTTGCCGATCAGTTCGTTGAGCCGGTCGGTGAGGCCCGAACCGTCGCCCGCCACGGGCCCCCATCCGGAGGCCTCCACGAGCGGGGTGTCGGGCGACTCGGGGGTGGAGTCGATCGACCAGAACGAGCCGGCGCTGTCGAGCAGCGTGTCGGGATCGGCGTGCAGGCGCGGGAACGACTTGTCGGGATCGCGTGCCCACGTGGAGGCGAGCGTGCGGGCGAGGTCGTCCTCCTCGGCGATGAGGTCGGCGGCGCGGTCGCGCATGCGGCGGGGCTCGACCAGCACCACCTTCGCGGTGTCGGGGAGGACGTCGGTGACGAGGCGGTCGTCGTCGACCAGCCAGGGCAGCCAGCTCTCCATGCCGTCGAAGTGGGCGCCCTCGGCGAGGCGTTCCCACTGCTCGCGGCCCCAGGGTTCGCTCTGGACGAGGCGGGCGGCGCGGGCGCGGACGTCGTCGGTGGGCATCAGTTCGCGGGCGGGGAAGATGCGCACCTCGGCGAGGTCGTCGACCGAGCGCTGGTCGTTCACGCCGAACCGGGTGAGTCGGTCGACCTCGTCTCCCCACAGGTCGATGCGGATGGGTGCATCGGCGGTGGAGGGGAACACGTCGACGATGGCGCCGCGGCGGGCGAACTCGCCCCGGTGTTCCACCAGTTCCTCGCGGCGGTAGCCGAACTCGACGAGGCGGGCGGCGAGGTCGTCGGGATCGACCTCCGAGCCCGGGCGGACCACGACCGGTTCGGTGGTGGTGGCGCCGGGGCCGAGCTTCTGCAGCAGGGAGCGCACGCTGGCGACGATCACGGCGGGGCAACGGTCGGGGTCGCGCAGGCGCCACAGCACGTCGAGGCGCTGGCCCATGGTCTCCACGCTGGGGCTCACGCGCTCGAACGGGAGGGTCTCCCATCCGGGGAAGTGCGCCACCTCGCCGGCGGGAAGGAACGGAACGAGGTCGTCGGCGAGCTGCCCGGCCATCGTGCCGGTGGGGCACGCCACCACGAGTGGGCGGCGTGACGACAAGGTGGCGAGCGCGGCGATGGAGATCGGCCGGGCGA
>Ga0102928_1000652_pt1 | contig 22418 bp, 20 predicted proteins | sample SalPonR1_B_D1_MG_FD_78504 | JGI IMG/M metagenome (GOLD analysis project Ga0102928, IMG submission 78504) | Salt pond soil microbial communities from South San Francisco under conditions of wetland restoration - Salt Pond MetaG R1_B_D1_MG | ecosystem: Environmental > Aquatic > Marine > Intertidal...
GCGTGGGGCGATGCGCGGGGATCGGCGATGGCGCGTCTGGTGTCAAACCCCGTGGCGATGGCTATCGAGGCTGTCCTGAGCCGGGAAATAGCGCCTGGGGTCAGCCCCGCCCCGCATGATCCGAAACTGGTCATGCGGTGGCTGGACGAGGTGCAAACGTTGGCGCAACACCTCATGGTAGTCGACCATCTGAAATGACGCGCAAGGCTCTTACGCAAGAGCCTTGCACCCCATCAAAACCGTTCAGTCTTCCTGAAACACCCGGGCGAAGATCGTGTCGACATGTTTGGTGTGATAGCCAAGGTCGAACTTCTCTTCAATTTCTTCCACACTCAGCGCCTTGACCACCTCGGGATCTTTCAAAAGCTCTTCCTTGAAATCCGTCCGGTGCTCCCAGACCTTGAGCGCGTTCCGCTGCACGTAGGAATACGCGTCTTCGCGGCTGACACCGGCTTGCGTGAGGGCCAGAAGCACCCGCTGGCTCATCACGAGGCCCGGAAACTTGTTCATGTTTTCCAACATGTTCTCGGGGAAGATCAGCATCTTGTCGATTACGCCGGTGAGACGCGCCAGGGCAAAGTCGAGCGTGATGGTCGCATCCGGCCCGATCATGCGTTCGACCGAACTGTGCGAGATGTCCCGCTCGTGCCAAAGTGCGACGTTTTCCATCGCCGGGATCACCGCAGAGCGGACCATGCGGGCCAGACCCGTCAGGTTTTCGGTCAAAACAGGGTTCTTCTTGTGTGGCATGGCGCTTGAGCCCTTTTGCCCCATGGAAAAGAACTCTGCCCCTTCCAGCACCTCGGTGCGCTGCATGTGTCGGATCTCGATCGCGATGTTCTCGACTGAAGATGCGATGACGCCCAGCGTTGCAAAGAACGCCGCATGCCGGTCGCGCGGGATCACCTGTGTGCTGATCGGTTCCGGCACAAGTCCAAGCTTGTCGCACACGTGCTCTTCCACCGCCGGGTCCACATTCGCGAATGTCCCGACCGCACCAGAGATTGCGCCTGTGGCAATCTCGGCGCGGGCATCGCGCATGCGGCTGAGGTTACGATCCATTTCCGCGTAGAACCGTGCGAAGGTCAGACCCATCGTTGTCGGCTCTGCATGAATGCCGTGGGACCGACCGATGCGCACTGTGTCCTTGTGCTCATATGCCCGGCGCTTCAGCGCAGCAAGCAGCCCCTCGAGATCGGCAATCAGGATGTCTGCAGCCCGCACCAACTGGACGTTGAATGTCGTGTCGAGCACGTCCGATGATGTCATGCCCTGATGCACGAACCGCGCCTCATCAGCGCCCACATGCTCGGCCAGATGGGTCAGAAACGCGATCACATCGTGCTTGGTCACCGCTTCGATCTCGTCGATCCGCGCAACATCGAATTCAACGTCTTTCGCTTTCCACACCGCTTCGGCGTTTTCGCGCGGGATCACACCCAGATCGGCCATCGCGTCGCAGGCATGCGCCTCGATCTCGTACCAGATGCGGAACTTCGTTGCGGGCTCCCAAATGGCGACCATGTCGGGGCGGGAATAACGGGGGATCATGTGGGCGATCCTTTCATCGGCTGGCTTGCGGAAATCTGCCGCAGTCCTAAACTGGGGACCGGTGCGCGACAAGAGAGGCCAACCGCCATGAGACGCTTTGCCCGGCGCGGGCCGGATTGGAGGGCGCATTGACGCCCGCCTGCCCACTGACGCTGGATGATTTTCGCGGCACATGGGATCTTGAGCGTGCCATCACGGACCATCGCGCGGGATCGACAGCACGGTTCGTCGGGACAGCCGTGTTCTCGGCCGATGCGGAAGGGCTGGCCTATGTTGAAACCGGAGTGCTGACCCTGCCGGGCCATCCGCCGATCCAGGCAGACCGCAGGTATCGCTGGCGGCAGGACGGCGCGCTCATTGTCGTCGATTTCGAGGACGGACAGCCGTTTCATCACTTCGATCCATCCCATCCCCAAGCGGCCCACTGGTGCGACCCCGATCAGTATGATGTGGGGTATGATTTTGCCTGCTGGCCGCGATGGCGCAGTGTCTGGACGGTCCACGGCCCGCGAAAAGATTACCAAATGACCAATCTGTACCAGCCTGCCGCAGAATGATCTGCAAAGATTTTGCCTTAGCGGCGTTCCGTGCTACCGTCGACTTGTCCAAAACAGGAGACTGACTGATGACGATCAAGACACTTCTGACCACAGCTGCCCTAACATTGGCCAGCGCCACGTCCAGCTTCGCGGCATGCCAATGGGGCCACGAGGAAGCCAAGATGAGCTGCGCCGACGGCATGGTTTACGACGCGGATACGAACTCCTGCCAGGTTGTCAGCGGCTGAAACTGATCCATGCAGCTTGCATTTGATGGGCGGCCGACTCGGCCGCCTTTTTTTATGCGCCAGTTTCATGCGTCGGTTTCATGCGTCGGGGCACTCCGTCGGCACCCGCTGACGCTTTCTTAACTTTCCTTGCCTATTCCGGTCGCACAGGACGGAGCAAGGGCGATGACACAGCTGACAACACGATCCGGTGCGCCTGCGGATACCGCGCGAACAGCCCCTGTCAAACGGCTGTCGCGGCGGGCCAAGGCAGCTATCGTGGTGCAGTTCATCCTCAAGGAAGGCGCCGATGTCCCGCTGACGGCACTGCCAGAGGATCTTCAGATGCAATTGACCCAGCTCCTGGGTGAAATGCGCTATGTCGACCGGTCGACAATGAACGCAGTGATCACCGAATTCGCGGAAGAGCTTGAAGCGGTCGGTCTATCCTTCCCGGGTGATATCGCGGGCGCGCTGTCCGTGCTGGATGGGAAGATCAGTGAACAAACCGCCAATCGATTGCGCAGGGAATCGGGTGTGCGCCAGATCGGCGATCCCTGGAAGCGGATTGCCGATCTCCCGACCGCGCGGTTGCAAACCTTTGTGAAATCCGAATCCGTTCAGGTGGCTGCCGTCATGGTGTCCAAACTCGATGTGTCCAAAGCGGCCGACTTGCTGAGCAGCCTGCCTGGCGATGTCGCCCGGCGGATCACCTACGCCATGTCGATGACCGACGCCGTCACCCCGGACGCTGTGGACCGCATTGGCCTCAGCCTGGCCAGCCAGCTTGACGCCGAACCTCTCAGGGCGTTTCGTGTGCAACCCTCGGAACGGGTCGGCGCGATCCTCAACTTTTCGCGCGCGTCGACACGGGACGACTTGCTCAGCGCACTGGATGAAGAGGACAAGGGCTTCGCAGAAGAGGTACGCAAATCCATCTTTACCTTCGCGCATATCCCCGACCGGATGAACGCCATCGATGTCCCAAAATTGACCCGCGATCTGGACCAGGACACGCTGGCCCAGGTGATCGCCGGGGCTGTGGCAGAAAGGGACACGGCCAGCGTGGAGTTCATCTTGTCCAATATCTCCAAACGCATGGGCGATGCCCTCCGCGAAGCGGCGGAGGACCTGGGCAGCGTCAAACCGACAGAGGCCGAAACTGCCATGAATGCCGTGGTGCGTGTTATCCGCGATCTGGCAGACAGCGGAGAGATCACGCTCATCACCCCGTCGGAGGACGAGGAAGCCTAGGGTGCAGACACTATGTCCGGATCACCGATCCGCTGTCCTTGCGAAACACGAAGCATCGATCGCGCCGCACGGTCAGCCACATCACTGTGCCCTTCCTGGGAAGAAACACGTTCGGCACCGTGGCGCGGATCAGGCTCTGGTCGTGGTCCATGCGAAATTCGACAAGGCTCTCGGACCCCATGAACCGCGCTCTTTCCACCGTGCCGCGCGCCGGCGCACCGGCCAGCGGTGTCGGGTTTGGACCGCGCCCGTGCCTGTCAAAATCGATGCCGACATGCTGCGGGCGAAACACGATTTCAACCTCTTCCCCGTCCGGCACACCGGGGGCGAGGAACTGCCCGAACGGCGTGTCGGTCAGCGCGCCGCGCACCGTGCCCGACAGCAGATTGACATCGGAAAAGAATGCAACCGCTGCCTTGTCGGCAGGCGCGTTGTAGATGTTGTAGGGCGCGCCGCGTTGCACGATCTGGCCGTCGCGCATGAGGGCGATTTCATCCGCCATGCGCATCGCCTCTTCCGGCTCATGCGTGACCAGAAGGACCGATGTGCCCTCCTCCTTGAGCAGTGCCAAGGTTTCATCCCGGATGCCATCGCGCAGACGATTGTCGAGGCCTGAAAACGGCTCGTCCATGAGCATGATCGACGGGCGTGGCGCAATGGCACGCGCCAGCGCGACGCGTTGCTGCTCACCACCCGAAAGCTGGTGCGGATATTCGTCGATGAAGTGGGACAACCCCACCCGTTCCAGCAATTCGCTCACACGGGGCTGCTTGTCCTTGCGGGACCCGGTCAGGCCAAAGCCCACATTGTCCCCCACTGTCAGATGTGGGAACAACGCGAAATCCTGGAAAATCAGACCGATGGAGCGCCGTTCCGGCGGGACGCGGTACACCGTGTCGCAGACCAACTGCCCGTCCACATGGATCGTGCCGCTCGTTTGCATATCGACACCGGCGATGATCCGCAGGGTGGTGGATTTGCCGCATCCAGACGGGCCCAGCAGGCAGGTCACGTGGCCAGGCTGGATCGCCAAGGACACGTCATCCACCACGCGTTTGCCATCGTAGTCACGCGTGATGTTGCGGATTTCAAGCCGGGGTTGGGTGCCGATCACTGCTGCCTCACGAGGGTTTCCGAGTAAAAGTATCGGATAAGCCCGGACCGGTTAGCAGCCCGGCGGCATGGCGACAACCCCTCAGGCGCGCGTCGTACCATCGCCGACAACGATGTATTTGAAGCTGGTCAACTGCTCGGCCCCAACAGGGCCACGCGCATGCAGCTTTCCGGTGGCGATGCCGATCTCGGCCCCCATGCCGAACTCTCCGCCATCCGCAAACTGGGTCGACGCGTTGCGCATCAGGATGGCGCTGTCGATGCGGTCGAAGAACCGGTTGGCTGCGGCATCGTCTTCGGTGATGATGCAGTCGGTGTGGTTCGAGCTGTGACAGTTAATATGGTCAATTGCTGCATCCAGATCGTCGACCACGCGCGCGGCGATGATGCTGTCGAGGAATTCGCGCCCCCAATCATCCTCGCTCGCCGCCACCGTGCCTTCGATGGTGCGAAGCGTTTCATCAGCCCGCACCTCCACACCGGCATCGACAAGCGCGCGAATGACCCCTTGACCGATGGTTTCGACCGCACCCTTGTGGATCAACAGGCATTCGGCCGCACCGCAGATCCCAGTGCGCCGCGTCTTGGCGTTCAGGATAATGTCGAGAGCCTTGACCGGATCGGCGTCTTTATCCACATAGATATGCACAATCCCTTCGAGATGGGCAAAGACCGGCACGCGCGCCTCGCGTTGCACAAGCGCGACGAGCCCCTTGCCGCCGCGCGGAACGATCACGTCAATGAAATCGACCATGGTGAGCATTTCAGTCACCGCGGCGCGGTCGCGTGTCGGCACAAGCTGGATCGCGTCCTCGGCCAACCCGGCCTGTCGCAGACCTTGGACAAGGCAGGCATGGATCGCCCCGGAGGAGTGAAAGCTCTCGGACCCGCCACGCAGGATCACGGCATTGCCGGCCTTGAGGCACAGGGCACCTGCATCGGCCGTCACGTTGGGGCGGGATTCGTAGATCACACCGACAACGCCCAAAGGCGTGCGCACCCGCTTGATATGCAGACCGCTGGGGCGGTCCCATTCCGCCATCACCGCGCCGACCGGGTCAGCCTGTTGGGCGACAGCGCGCAACCCGTCAACGATGCCGCGAATACGGTCCTCGTCCAGCATGAGCCGGTCCATCATCGCCTCCGACAACCCCTTGTCACGGCCGAACACCATGTCCTTGGCGTTCGCCTCCATGATCGCCGCGCGGTTTTTCCACACCGCGTCGGCCGCGCCGGTCAGGGCCGTCTGTTTGCGCTCTGCCGAGGCATAGGCCAGTTCCTGCGACGCCGCCTTGGCGCGGGCGCCGATCTCTTGCATGACTGCGGGAATATCTGTGAGGTCTTTCATCGGTATCGCCTTTGCAAAGCTCGAATTTGCATATTTGGAAAGAGAAGACGTCTAAATCGCCATATCATCGCGATGTATTACCACGGCGCGGCCGGGATAGCCCAGGATTTCCTCGATATCGGCCGATTTGTGCCCTTTGATCGCATCGGCCTCGGCGCCTGTATAGCGGCTCAGGCCAAGGCCCAGCTCGCGGTTTTGCGCATCCTTGATGAGCACCGGATCGCCGCGCTCAAAGTGCCCCGAAACACCAATGATGCCCGGCGGCAAAAGCGACGTGCCGCGCCGAAGCGCCCGCGCCGCGCCGTCGTCGATGCGAAGCGCGCCTTGCGGTTTCATCGCCAAAATCCAGCGTTTGCGCGCAGTATGCGGATCGAGTTGCGGTGTGAACCACGTCGCCCGCGCGCCCTCCTCCAGCGCCTTGAGCGGATGCAAACGCGACCCTTCGGTGATTGCCAGGGCGCAGCCCGAGGCAGTGGCCGTGCGCGCCGCCATCACCTTGGTCTTCATGCCGCCTTTCGACAACCCCGAGCCCGCATCGCCCGCCATCGCCTCGATCTCGGGTGTGATGGCGTCAATGATGGGAAAGTGCCGCGCAGTCGGCTCCTGCACCGGGTTGGCGCTGTAAAAACCGTCCACGTCCGACAGCAGGATCAGCTGGTCCGCACCGACGGTCGCGGCGACTTGCGCGGCGAGACGGTCATTGTCGCCATAGCGGATTTCGTCGGTGGCCACCGTGTCGTTCTCGTTCACGATGGGAATGACACCAAGGCCGACCAGCGTTTCCAGTGTCGCGCGGCTGTTGAGATACCGGCGGCGGTCGGTGCTGTCCTCGAGCGTGACAAGCACCTGTGCGGTTGTCAGACCATGCGGGACAAACGCCTCTTCATAGGCGCGGGCGAGCCGGATTTGGCCCACCGCCGCCGCCGCCTGCGATTGTTCCAGGGGCAAAACGCGGGGCGGCAGACCCAGCACGCCGCGCCCCAGGGCAATAGAGCCGGAGGAGACGAGAATCACGTCGGTGCCCCGCGCCGTGATCCGGGCCACGTCTTGCGCCAGCGACCGCAGCCAGTCCACGCGCAACGTGCTGTTGGTCTTGTCCACAAGAAGCGCCGAGCCGATCTTGACGACCAGCCGGCGCGCATCGCTCAGGGTTGCCACGGCTCGGTTTCCTCGGTCGCCTGTTCGCGGATGCGAGTAATCTTGACATGCTGACGCAGCGCCCGCAGCACGTCGGTCAGGCCCTCGCCGGAGACGCCGGACATGAGCATGACCTCTAGGCCCGATTTGCGCTCCAGCTCTTCCTTGAGAAAAGCGCGTTCCTCCGCATCCAGCGCGTCGATCTTGTTGAGCACGGTCACCCGTGGTTTGTCGGCCAGCCCTTCGCCATAGGCGTCGAGCTCGTCTATGATGGTCTGATAGTCGTCGAGCAGCGTCCCGGAGGTGCCATCCACGAGATGCAGCAGCGCGGCACATCGTTCGACATGGCCCAGGAACAGGTCGCCCAGTCCCCTGCCCTCATGCGCCCCTTCGATCAGGCCGGGAATGTCCGCGACCACGAATTCGGCATCATCCACGCCGACCACGCCCAGGTTGGGATACACCGTGGTGAAGGGGTAATCCGCCACCTTGGGCCGCGCGTTTGACGTGGCCGCGAGGAAGGTGGATTTGCCGGCATTCGGCAGCCCCAGAAGCCCTACATCGGCAATCAGCTTGAGCCGCAGCCAGATCGTGCGCTCCACGCCCTCTTGACCGGAATTGGCGCGACGCGGAGCCTGGTTGGTCGCCGTCTTGAACCGAAGGTTGCCCCAACCGCCATTGCCGCCCTTGGCAAGCAACACGCGCTGACCCAGCTCGGTCAGATCAGCGATCACCGTCTCCTCGTCCAGCAGTTCGGTCCCGACCGGCACACGAAGCACGATGTCATCCCCGTCGGCGCCGGTGCGCTGACGCCCCGCGCCGTGGCGCCCGTTTTCCGCGAAGAAATGCTGCTGGTACCGGAAATCGATCAGCGTGTTCAGCCCGTCGACCGCCTCGGCCCAGACATCACCACCCCGGCCGCCATCGCCGCCGTCGGGTCCGCCGAATTCAACATATTTCTCGCGACGAAAACTGATGCAGCCGTTCCCGCCAGCGCCGGAGCGGATGTAGACTTTGCAGAGGTCGAGGAACTTCATGTGTCAGCCTTTGATCGGACCTGCGCGCCGTCTACCGGGTTTGCCCCGGCGCGTCAGCCCATTCGTTTGAGATAGGTCCATGTCGGGACCGTTGCATTGCGCGCCACGGAAAAGGTTTCCGCATCGCCGATATATTCAAAGCCGCAATGCGTCAGAACGCGGGCCGAGGCCGGGTTGTCCTGAAACACGCTGGCAAAGATCGTCTTGTTGCCCAAAGGGTTGGCCTGCACCAGCGCCTCGACCGCCTCGGAGGCAACGCCGGTGTTCCAGAACGGCGGCGCGACCCAATAGCCGATTTCGGACTGGTCGCGGTCCAGCCGCTTGAGCGTGATGACCCCCATCAGTTCCGACGCGTCCTGCGCGGTGCCGTCCATGGCCCATGCGTCCTCGTCCCGGGTGTCACCGGTGACACGGTCGACAAACCCTTGCGCCGCTCCGGGTGGATAGGGATGCGGCAGCGTGGATGTCATGCTCGCCACGCGCTGTTCGCTGGCATAATGGGTAATCAAACCCACGTCAGACCCCCGAACCGGCCGCAACACGAAGCGGTCGGTCTTTATCGCGGCTTGCTGCCCGGGTGATGTTTTATCAAGGACCATCTGCTCTCTCCTCGTCGCAGAGTCCGAACAGGGCAAGCTGCCCCAAACGGGAAAGGGGATCGACGGTTTGCCGATCCCCCTCACGATTTTACGAAAACCTCTAGGTCGGCTTACTCTGCGACCTCGGCCATTGCCAGAACCGAAATGAACGTGCGGCCCTTGAGCCCCTTGTGAAAGGTCACGTTCCCGTCGACGGTCGCAAAGATCGTGTGATCCTTGCCCATGCCGACGCCATCACCCGGCCAGAACCTGGTTCCGCGCTGACGCACGATGATGTTGCCGGGGATCGCGGACTGGCCACCGTAGAGTTTGACGCCAAGGCGGCGTCCGGCAGAGTCGCGACCGTTGCGGGATGAACCGCCTGCTTTTTTATGTGCCATTGGTCAGGTCTCCTTACTTCGATGCCAGTTCTTTGGCCTGTTCGATCCAGCCTTCACGCTCGATCCGGCCCTTGAACGACAATTTCTCGCCGAATTCTTCGACATCTGCATCCGTCCATGCTGCGATCTGGGCAAAGGACGTGACCCCTGCCTCGTGCAGCTTTTTCTCGAGCGCCGGACCAACACCCGACAGCAGCTTGAGATCGTCAGAGCCGGCAGCGGCTTGCGGCGCGGCGGCCTTCTTTTGAGCCTTGGGGGCCGCAGACTTTTCGGCCTTCGGCGCCGCAGACGCCGTCGGGCCGGCGGCAGACGCGACACCGGAGCCTGCACCGACCGCGGCTTTGACGCCGGAGGTGTCCGCGCCGGAGTCGAGGATATCGGTCACCCGCAGCAGCGTCAGCTTCTGACGGTGACCCACGGTCCGCTTGGAACTGTGCTTGCGGCGCCGCTTGACGAAGTTGATGACCTTTTCACCCTTGATCTGGTCGACCACCTCGGCCTGCACGGCTGCGCCGTCAACCAATGGCGCGCCAACGACGACCTGGTCGCCACCGACCATCAGAACATCATTGAATTGTACCTTTTCGCCGGCATCCGCCGCCAGCTTTTCAACGCGCAGCATATCGCCCGATTGGACCCTGTACTGCTTGCCGCCGGTTTTCATCACCGCGAACATCGTGTCTTTTCCTTTATCATCCGCGTCCTGTGGCCCCGGTCGCCCGGTGTTTCGTGGGGTACCCCGCCTCGGACAGCGCGTCCCGCCAGGGACGTCAGTGCCATAAAAACAAAAGGCGGGACAAAAGCCCCGTCTTCAGATGCACGGCTTATGCGGCGCGCGGGCCACCGTGTCAATGCCCTTTCGGACACATCCCCCTCTTCTTTGGTTTCCAAATATCCCAAGGGGGTGTGGGGGGACAGCGTCCCCCCACCCGGTCGGATCGCGCAGCGATCCGAGACCGGCCCTAAAGCTCCTGCACCTGCATTTCCCGCGCGACGGCCCGTCCCAGCGCATAGGAAATATCGTCATACATCTTGTTGAACCCGGCAAAAAGCGCACGGTTCAGCGCGCTGCCGTCATCCGTGCGCGACAGGTCGGTGTAGTCGTCGACCACGCCCTCATCGAGCGGGCGATACGCCAACAAAAGGAACGCATGGACCCATTCGCGCGTGTCCTGTCGTGTTTCCTCTTCGGAGGACCACACCTGGGCCAGAATATCGGATTCGGTCATCTGCAAGGCGCCGCCCTCCACCATGCCAAGGTAGAACATGAAATTGGCGTTCAGCGACCCGACGAGATTCGCCTCGACCAGGTCATTGGCATCGACGAAGTCGGAGATTGCCTCCAGGGTTTCAGACCCGCTGTCCTCGAGATCGCGAAAAGCGGCGCGCGCCGCGTCCTCGATCTCCTGGTCACGCATCGCGTCCCGCGCGCTCAACTCGAGCTTGACGATCTCCCGGCCGGCTTCGGACCGAAAGAACGCCAGCAATGGCGCTGTGTCGGCGTCTCCGAATTCCTCGGCGAACCCGTCGCGCACCGTGGCCAACATCCGGTCTTCGTCGTAAATCCGTTCGATGGTGGCCTGCCAGGAGTCGGTCGCTCCGCCGGGCACCATGTCCTGTGCAAGCGTGTCGCCATACGCAACGCCCTCGTTGCGCATGATATCGACGATCTCCGGCACACCCAATGCGTCCAGCAGGTCATCGGTCGGGGCGGCCATCGCGGGGAACGTGGCGCCAAACGTGCCAAGCCCCATTGCCACTGCTGCGATCAAGTGTCGAACCATCGAACTCTCCGTCATCTCTTTGGCCATACCTATGTCGAAGCCGGCGTTATTCCAACCCGACCCGGCGTGATCGCTTTGAACGGTCGGCGGTGAAATAGAGGTTGCACCCGTCTGGCTCAAAAGCTAAACGCGCCGTCACCAGACCCCCGCGGAGAGGTGCCGGAGTGGTCGAACGGGGCGGTCTCGAAAACCGTTGACCCTTCACGGGGTCCCAGGGTTCGAATCCCTGTCTCTCCGCCATTTATTGAAACACCCGGTTTTTGCGCAGAGCTGGACGGAAGTCTCCGGTGTCGAGGCTCTGCTGGTCCACGTGAAAATCAATTACCGCACGAAAATCGACGTCGCGCCGGGCTGCGATCGGGGGCACTCTCAGCCGGCGAAGGGAATGTCCAGAACGCCCACCACCGGCATCAGGAACGCCCCGTTGTCCGGGTCCAGCGCGTCGGTATGGGATCGGGTGATGGCTGTGACCGCGTCGGCGACGCTTTCTTCGGTTCCGTCGAACAGCGCAAGCGTGTCGGTTGCCGCATCAACATCCGACAAGCCGTTATGGACTGCGTAGAGCGCGCCGAGGTCGGTTTTGGTCTCGAGATATGCGCGGTCGGAGGTTTGCTGATCCACGAAGGCCTGTGAAGCGTCCTGTGCCGGCGCCGCCCTGGCCCCGTCGAGCACGGAGAGGATGAAGCTGTCGCGGCCCACCTCGTCGGATCCGAGCGCGTCGATCCAGAAATCGAACCCGTCCCGATCCGGCGCGCGGCCCAGCACGTTGTCATAGACCCGCGTGACAAGATCAGCGTCAGTCTGAACGTCGGAATATAGGGCGAGAGTTTCATCCTGGTCGAGGAAATCCGCCGCGATCTGCTGTCGTGACAGACCATTGGCAAAGGCGGTGGCCCAGAAATTCAACCCCAGCGCGTCCGGGGCGCGGTTGAAATACGCGATGTAAAGCTCGACAAAGCTTTCCAGTTCGGGCGCGGACAGGCTGGCCGGCCCCGCGTAGGTTTCCAGGTCAAGCTGTTCACTGCTCTGTTCGGTATAGAACGCCACAGTCTCGATCCGCGACAAGCTGTCGGTGCCCGTCCCGTCAGTACGGCGGTCTTCTACGGTGATGGTGTCCGGCGCGATTGTCACGGTAAAGGAGGACCGGTCCCCGAAGTATCGGGCGAGGTCTTCACCTGCCCCGCCATCCAAATGGTCGTCACCGGCGTTTCCTTCAAGTTCATCGTCACCGTCCCCTCCAAGAAGCCTGTTGTTCAGGGCGTTGCCAACCAGGATATCGGCATGGGCCGACCCTGTCGCATGCTCCATGTCCCCCATGAGCCAGACCATTTCGGTGGGTGCTGATGCGACAAGTTCCGCGTCGAATTGCGCGCCGGGCAGCGCGAAGCCGCTGCGTGTCTCGACCAGGTCGCTGAGTTGCACGAAGGGCAGCGCGATGATCCAGCCCTCGGATTGGCCAGAGACATCCACGCGGTCCTGCCCGTCGGCATCCCAGAGTGTGTAATAATAATCCCGGCTGACAAGATCGAAGGTCGTGTCGCCGGCATTCGTGGTGGTGTCGGGCCCGTAGAGGTATTGCAATGCCAACACATCCAGAACCATCGGTGTCGCGGGGTCCCAGCGCTCCAATTCGTCGGCGTATTGGTCGTCATAGGACATGATCGAGAACCAGTCGACATCCCGCACCAATGTCTGATCCAAGTCGGATATCACCGGGCGGCCGAGCGTGGCTTCGAACGGATGCTTGAGCCCGAGCGCATGGCCCAGCTCGTGGATCACCGTCATGAAGCCGTCCGATCCCGGTGCAAAACTGGACATGATGTTCTGCCGGGCCGCGAAATTCATGAAGATATCCCCGCCCTCTGTCCCGTATTGTTCAAAATCGTAGAACACGCCGGGACCCGGGTAATAGGCATAAGCCAGAGAGCCGTCACTCGCTTCGGTATTGTCAAGCGTGTAGACAATGTCAGCCCCGGCCTCGCCCGCATCGATCGGGCTGGCGAAATCGCCCCGATCGTCGAAATCCACGTCAATGAACGGCTCGAATGACGCAAGCGCTTCTGAAAAAATTTGAACCGCGGCCGGACGATCCGTCCAGACATCCCCATACAACCCGTCGGCCACCGCCCAGCTGATCGTGCGGCTGTCGGACAGGTCCCAGACGAAACCGCCCGTCATGACATCAATAACCGGGTCTCCCGTCGGGTCGAAGATGTCAGCAGTCAGAAAGGCCATGTCGAAGGTCCAAAAACAGGGTTGGTCTATCCGGTGACAACAAACGACGTCAGCGGCAGCGTACCATTCCGGACGTTAGCCGAAGGACCGGGGAAGTAAACTGAGTGGTCGCCTCGATGCCAGTGGTTCAACGAAGAATTGTTCAGGCGTTATACCATCCAGAACCCGTTTTTCTTGATCCGCTGGCGGATTGGCTGTTCGCGGCTTGGCAGATGGTTGCGATCGAACAAGTCGCGGACCTTTTGACCCCGGCTCTGGAAGATCATGCGCTTGAACGGCTCGTATTCCTTGAGAAGGCGCTTGATTTTATTGGGAGCGGCGATTGCCTCAAGCAAGGCAACAACCTCGTCCCGTTCACGCGCATACAGAAGCGGAATATTCCGGTAATGCGCACTGGTCTTTCCATCCAGATACCCGGCGGGCAACGCGTCACGCCCTCCGCCCAGCTTGTGAATCACCAAGGGTAGCGCGATCTGGTCCAGCCATGGCTTCAACGGCTGGCAGATCAACGGGTCAGGTGGATTGGCCTGAATATCCAGCGCCATGTCCAGGAAAGTCTGACCGAAGACATGCGGGCATTTGTAAAAGAAATACCCCGCGTTGAAATAAAGATAGCGGCGCCAGTATTCATCTGGCTGGCTCAGGTCCAGGGAGCTTTCGAATTCCAGACCGTAGCGGTCGTACAGCGATTTCCAGATCTCGGTATAGCCGGGGCCATAAAGTTCAAGCTGCGGCCAGGTGCCTTCAACGCGCAGCGACGCGCCCGGCCTGTCGAAATCGAACGGCACCTCGCCCAACTCTCCAGTGATCAGGGTGTCCGTGTCGAAGAAGATGAACGGCTCGCCCTTGGGCAAGGCAAAAAGCGCCTCGATCTTGTTGCCATAGGGATAGGCGCTGCCGAAATGCCTGGTCTCGAACGGCAGGATCGTGCCGCCATTTTCGGTAATCTTGTCGCGCAGCGGCTCTGGGCGGATCGTCGGATCCGTTTGCCACAGCGGGCCTGGCTGCGGCTCGGCGACGTGGAGCGAGAATCGCGAGTCCTGCGTGCTCTGTTTCATCGACAGCGTGAAAAGCAGCGCCTCGTACGCGAGCCGCCCCATCTGGCCAACAATCAGAACGTTCACATTTTTAGGTTGGGCCGTGCGGCGTGCCATAGCTGTCCCTTGATGAAAGGTTCATTCTTGAGGGGACCATAACCGCCGGTTCGGGCCGCGCCTAGGGTCTGGCCCCCGGGGTCATTCAATCCTCGGCGATCGCATAGACCAGTGTCACACCGGCACTGATTTCGGTCTCACCTTCGGCCACGGGCACGCCCGCATCAGCGGCGCGGGCCATCCGCAATGTCTCGGGACGTGGCGCGCGGCTTGCGGTCTCACTCAGGCTCAAAAGCCGGCCCAAGGTTACGCCCGACGCCTCGGCAAACAAATCGGCGCGCGCCCGGGCGTCCTCGACCGCCTTGCGTCGCGCGTCGTTCATCAACGGCTCCGGATCGGAGATGGTGAACTGCAACCCGCCCAGATTGGTCGCACCTTCGGTCAAGACAGCGTCCAGAACCGGGCCAAGAACGTCGAGGTCGCGTATATTTGCGGTGACACGGTTCGATGCGCGGTAGCCTTCGATGCGACGTCGCCCGTCGGTGGAGGACTGGTTCGACCACATCGGGATGAGCGACAGGTCGGACGTCTGGATATCCCTGGAGGCGATTCCGGCCTCGGTCAGCCGTTCCAGAATCGCGGACGTGATCGCGGATGTCTCGTCCATTGCGATTTTCGCGCTCTCCGCGTCGGCAGCCGCGCCCATCGTTATGATCGCCATGTCCGGAGCGGCCGACACGCTGCCATCGCCCGTGACCGTGATCCGTCCAGAAGTGTCGGCAAAGGCCGGGGCCAGACCAAGAGACAGGACAATTGCGCCAAGAACCGTAGAAAATTTCGACATTTCGACCTCTTGTGCACCTGCAAACTTTGATCAGGACAATCGCGACAGTCTCTCCTTTTTGCAAGCGTGGAAACGTACCGCGCGAAAGATCGCCTCGGATGCCCGAAGACCCATCATCGAGACTCCCATCCCTCGTGCAGGACTGTTAAACTCTCAACATGACGCCAGAATTTGCCCTGACTCTCTCTTTCGATGGTATCTCTCTTTTGCGACGCGTTCCCGGCGGCTGGGTGACGCTGGGCGATGTCGCCCTGGACACGGACGATCTGCGCGGAGCCCTCGCAGAACTGCGCGCCGAGGCTGACGCGGTCTCGGCAAAAGGCGGACAGGTCAAGCTGATCATCCCAAGTGAACAGATCAAGTATCTGTCGCTGCCCCACATGGCGCAAACGGATGCGGATTTGCAGACCGACATCCGCGCAGCGCTGGACGGAACCACGCCTTATGCGGTCGACGACCTGCGATTCGACTGGTCGATCGTCGATGGCTGGGTCTATGTCGCCGCCGTCGCCAACGAGACGCTGGACGAGGCCGAGGCCTTTGCAAAGAGCCACCATTTCGACCCGGTCGCGTTCGGTGCGATTGCGCCCGAAGGGCAGTTCAGCGGAGACGTGTTCTTTGGCGCAGCGGCAACCTGGGCCGGCCCCGCGCCGGACCGCGACACCAACGCTGTCCTGGTCCTGCCCGCCGACGCCGCGAAAGAACTGTCCAGCGAAGAAGACACCGCGACAACAGAAGCGTTGGACGTCGGGCGCGCCACTCCTGAAGCCCCGACCGAAGACAGCTCCGCAGCGAACCCGGGGGCCGTGGAAACACCACCGCCCGGTTCGGATGTGCCAGACCTCGTGGCTGCATCCGGCCCCCAAAGCGCCGCCGATACGGATGATCCTGACGAAGCAGAGCCCGGGGACAGCCCCGCGCCGTCTCCATCTCTTCGAATGGAGCCACCGCAAGCGCCCAATCCGCCCTCCTTCGCATCGATCCGCGCCTCGCGGGATGCCACCGACACATCCGAAACGCCAACAGCCCCGCCGGTTGCCGGTGTTTCAGCTGGCACCGAAGTCCCCTCTGAACCACGGTTCAAACTTGGCGGTGCGCATAAATCGACAGGCGACACCGATGTCACCACGCCTGCCCTTCAGGTTGAAGACACCGCAGGCACCGGGACCGAACACAAGGGCTTCGGCTTTTTCAGCCGTCGCAAGCCAGCTCCCGCAACGGCGGATCCCACCGCCCCCGACGCCACGGTCGCCGCCACCCAAGACACGGCGGACAAGGATGCGCCGCCGCCACGCAGGCACGACCCGGAACCGGCGCGGGCCGCCGTTGCCAGGATCGCCGCGATGCGCGCCCAACATCCCCCCGAAACCGAGGAACCGGAGACCCCGATCGCCAGCGAACGCCAACGGATGACAATCTTTGGCGCCCGGACCGAGCCCGAGATCGGCGGCAAACCGCGGTTCCTTGGCCTCATCCTGACCAGCGCGCTGCTTGTGTTCCTGCTGGCTGTCGCCGCGTGGGCCAGCGTGTTTCTGGACGAGGGCATTTCCCGTTTTCTGGACCGCGATTCCGACGCGCCTTCCATTGCACGCATGCCCGATGTCCAGCTCGAACCGCTTGATGGCTCTGTCACTGCACCTGCGGATGACGATGACCCAACCGAACTGGCCGCGCTGGACACCGGCAAAGGCCTCGCGCCGCCGGATGACGGGCTGTCCAATCTCTTGCCGCCGCCCCCGGCGCTGACGGCGGAGGAGGCCGAGGCGCGCTATGCAGCGACAGGCATCTGGCAAAGGTCCCCGCAGCCCCCAGACACGCCCCGGCAAACGACGCTCGATGATCTTTACATCGCGTCCATCGACGGGTCCGTTCAGCAATTCGATGCGGTGGCTTTGCCCAAGGCGCAGGCGCTGCGCAACGACCGGACTTACCTGTCGCAGCCCAATCCGGCGGCACCCGGCACGGATTTCACGCTGGATGAGCGTGGACTCGTGGTCGCGACACCCGAAGGTGCGATAAACCCCGACGGCATAAGGATTTTTACAGGCCCGCCGCCTGTCGTGCCGCCGAACCGCACCGCCCCGCCCGCAACCGACCCCGAGCCGCAGCAAGATGAACAGACCGTCGCGCGCGATCCCGCACTCGAGGAAACGCGGCCGAAAACCCGCCCCGACGGTCTGATCGAAAACAACGAACGGGCCCAGTTGGCCGGGCGCACCATGGCGGAACTTTCGGCGCTGCGCCCGAACCCGCGACCCGAGACGCTCAAGGCCGAGCAGGAAGCAGCGCAGCCTGCCGCGACAAAATTTGCGGTCGCCGAATCGACGGCGCCGGTCAACAGGCCGCGCAACTTTTCAGCGATCGTGAAGCAGACACGCGAGGCGCAACAGCAACGCCCGGCAGAGACCACCCAGGTGGCGGCCGTCGCTCCGCGAAGCGTCCAGCCGCGTGTTCCCTCGACCGCCAACGTGTCGCGACAGGCCACCGTGTCGAACGCCATCAACCTGCGCCGGATCAACTTGATCGGGGTCTATGGCAAACCCACCAGCCGCCGGGCGCTGGTGAGACTGTCGAACGGACGCTACCAGAAGGTACAGGTTGGAGACCGGCTCGATGGAGGGCAGGTTGCGGCCATTGGTGAAAGCCAGTTGCGGATCGCCAAGAATGGCCGGAACGTGGTTCTGGATATGCCGGACGGGTGAACGCGTCCGCTGTGGCTGCACGCCTCTTTTGCAGCAATACGGCTTTTGCCAGGTAAAGCGGCAAACCGCATCGCCGCCGGGTGTCATTTCCGCGCCAAGATCGCCATGGTGCGAGCAGTTCGAAAGGCATCTTCTGTATGGCTGAGTTTCTATTTCTCGCGTCGGTCTTCTTGCTGGCCGCTGTGATAGCGGTGCCCATTGCCGCGCGCCTCGGCCTCGGGTCGGTGCTCGGATATCTGCTTGCCGGGGTTGCCATCGGCCCCGGTCTGGGGCTGATCTCGGACGCGACCGATCTGCAACATTTCGCCGAATTCGGCGTGGTGATGATGTTGTTCATCATCGGGCTCGAACTTGAGCCTCGTGCGCTCTGGGACATGCGCCACCGCTTGATCGGCATGGGCGGGCTGCAAATCCTTGTCACGATGCTGACCGTCATGACAGGGGCGCTTTACTTGGGGTTTGTCTGGCAAACCGCGCTTGCCATCGGGATGATCTTTGCACTCTCGTCGACCGCGATTGTGCTGCAAACGCTTAGCGAAAAAGGGCTGATGCAGACAAGCGGCGGCCGATCCACCTTTTCGGTGCTGCTGACACAGGACATCGCGGTGATCCCGATGCTGGTCATCCTGCCGCTCCTGGCGGTGCCAGCCGCACCCACACTGACAGAAAACGGCTCCATCATGCGCAGTCCGCTGGATCAAGGCGATCACGGCGCGACACATGGCATGTCCCTGGTCGAAGGGTTGCCCGGCTGGGGTGTCACGCTGGTCACGCTTGGTGCCGTGGCGCTTATCATCCTCGGCGGCATCTACGGCGCGCGGCCGCTCTTTCGTTTCATCCATGCCGCCCATCTGCGCGAGATGTATACAGCGCTGGCTCTGCTCATCGTGATCGGCATCGCCTTTCTCATGACCGCTGTTGGCCTGTCTCCGGCGCTTGGCACGTTCCTGGCCGGCGTGGTTCTGGCCAACAGCGAATTTCGGCACGAGCTGGAATCCGACATCGAACCCTTCAAGGGGCTGCTGCTGGGCCTGTTCTTCATCACGGTCGGGGCCGGCATCGATTTCGAGCTGTTCTTTTCCGAACCGGTGAGCATCCTCGCATTGGCGCTCTCGATCATGCTGCTCAAGGGTATCATTCTTTACATGCTCGGGCGCGCCTTCAAGCTGCGCGGGCGGGACCAATGGCTGTTCACCCTGGGTCTGGCCCAGGCCGGGGAATTCGGCTTCGTCCTGATCTCGTTCTCGCTGCAACAAGCGATTTTTCCCGCCGATCTGGGGGATCGCCTCCTGCTGATCGTGGCGCTGTCCATGCTGATAACGCCCTTGGCCTTCTTGCTGTATGAATTCCTGTCCAAACGCATGAAAGACACCACCAAGCTGCCGGAACATGACGATATAGATGAGCAGGGCACCGTGATCATCGCCGGGATCGGGCGGTTCGGGCAGATCGTGAACCGCCTGGTGCAATCTGTCGGTTACACGACCGTCGTGATCGACAACAACCTGCAAACCATCCAGCTGATGCGCCGCTTCGGCTACGAGGGTTTCTTCGGCGACCCGCTGCGCCCCGATCTGCTGCATGCCGCGGGGATCGACAGCGCACGTGTGTTGATGGTGGCGCTGGACGACCCCGTGGCGGCCGAACAGCTGGTCACCTATGCCCGTCGCCTGCGCCCGGACCTGCACATCGTGGCGCGGTCGCGCGACCGCACGCACACCTATCGGCTTTACCAGGCCGGCGCCAACGACATTGTCCGCGAGCTGTTCGACAGCTCCCTGCGCGCGGGGCGCTATGTCCTGGAGAATATAGGGTTGACCGAATTCGAAGCGGCGGAAGCGGAAAAGCTGTTCTACAAGCACGATCGCTACACTGTGCGGGAGCTGGCCGACCTGTGGGATCCGAACCTGCCCTCGGCACAGAACGACCGCTACATCGCCCGCGCCCGCGAACTCGAGAAAGAACTGGAAGCCGCATTGCTTGCCTCGTTGGAAAACAACGATGACAACGCCGCATGAAAAAGCGGCCCCGAATGGGACCGCTTTCGCTAACAGATAAAGAGTGTCGCCCGATCAGGCGGCGGCGGGTGCCCGTGACGTCAGGACCTCGTCCACCTGCTTGGCCGCGGCCAGCTCATCGCCGCCGGAGGTGGCAGCAATCTCTCGGGTCAGGCGTTCCAGAGCCGCCTCGTAAAGTTGGCGTTCGGAATAGCTCTGCTCGCGCTGATCGTCGGCGCGGTGCAGGTCGCGCACCACTTCGGCAATTGCGATCAGATCGCCGGAATTGATTTTTTGTTCATATTCCTGTGCGCGGCGCGACCACATGGCCTTCTTGACCTTGGCTTTGCCTTTAAGCGTCTTCATCGCCTGGCTCACCACGTCGGGTGAACTCAGCGACCTCATTCCGATTTCCGTGGCTTTGTGTACCGGCACCCGCAGGGTCATCTTGTCTTTTTCGAACGAGATCACGAAGAGTTCGAGCTTGATGCCCGCAATCTCTTGATCTTCGATGGACACGATCTGGCCAACGCCATGTGCCGGGTAGACAACATACTCGTTCGGACGAAATTCGGATTTTTTAGCTTTCGACATTCAGAACCTTCCTTGGCAACCACTCAAGTGACACAGACGAAAAAGAACGATCGGAGGCTGCGCTTCCGGTCGTTACGATCCAGTCTACTAAAGCAAGCTAGTTCAGCTTAATTTTCATGCGCAGGGCAGCGCATGTCCCATGAGTGCGATTTCTAACAGAAATATAACACAAAAAACGCGCTTGCGGTAGCCGGGGCTATGAACCGATAAGTCTGTATAGTTTCAACGCATTACGGGCATTTGCGCCATCAAGCGCCTTGCCGCGTCCGAATCATCACCCGCCCTCGCCCGGCGCTTCCGAGAAGTATTTGTCGAGCTTGCCGCTCTCGCCATCATGTTCTTCGGCCTTGGGCAGCGGGTCTTTCTTGGTGATGATGACCGGCCACATCTCCGAGTATTTGCGGTTGAACTCCACCCATTTGTCCATGTCCGGCTCCGTGTCCGGGCGGATCGCGTCAGCAGGGCATTCAGGCTCGCACACACCACAGTCGATACATTCGTCGGGGTGAATCACCAGCATGTTTTCACCCTCGTAGAAGCAGTCCACGGGACATACCTCGACGCAGTCGGTGTATTTGCAGTTAATGCAGGCATCGTTGACAATGTAGGTCATAGGCGTTGTCCATCAGTCACTTTAGCGGGTAGCTAAGGCACTGGTGAAAATCATTCAAGAAGGTCTGACCGGGTTTGTTGCATGGCGCGACGATCTTTCTTGCTCGGGCGACCCTTGCCTTCGAACCGCGGCACATGCGGCGCAGACGCGCGCGGCTCGGGTGGCTGCAAATCCTCGTAGAGCATTTGCGCCTCCACCGCCGGGCCGCGTCGCTCTCCCAACGCCAGCACCTTGATCACACGAACCTCTTTCGCTTGCGGAAAGGTCAGCACATCCAACTCCGACACCGCATAGCCCGGTTTTGCGACCGGCTGTCCGTTGACCCGGAGTTTTCCAGACGACACAACCTTGGCGGCAAGGCTGCGCGTCTTGAAGAACCGCGCATGCCACAGCCACTTGTCGATGCGAAGTTTTGAAGTCAGCCCCGAGATGGCGTTCTCCAATGCATGATATTCCTGCAGTCTACGCCAATATGGCACAACCGATTATAGAGATCGAAGTCCTGCGTAAATACGACAACGCGATCTTGGATGAGCATAGGACTGCACAAAATGATGGCAGCGTCCGATAATCCGACCTTTTGATATTCTTCTAGCGCAACGACAGTTTCACTGGGTTTGTATACCTCTGAAAGGCTCAAGATGTATCTTGCCAATGCCTCGGCTGCGCCGGGTACAGCCTGCTGTTTGCCAGAACCAAGGTGATTAGAGGCTTCAGAAAGCACGTTTGGCAAAGACACGTGACCAACGGCGGGGGCAATCGTATCTCGAAGGCGCAGAAACATATTTTCGGTGTGGCTTTTAGTCTTTCCTGTACCAATCAGGTCAGGCCGTACAATTCCATAAAGGAAAAGGACGAGTGGCCCGCTATCCAAAAGTACTCGCAAGACAACTACGCCATCTTTGAAAATTCACCGTTCTCGTCCAAATAAAAATGACGAATCTCTCTGACTGTGGTTGTCGTGACGTTTCCAAACCCACCCAATGCCGCTAATGAACCTATGGATGCCGGCTCTGATCTTTCCTTTCTGGAACCATCAAAACCTATCGAGACAACCCAGCCGCCGTTCTTTGGCTCCAATTCTTCCAAGAGCACATTTTGCAATGATTTGCCCCGAGCGACGTATTTTTCGAATAGCTCAAAAGCAATGTCAATCGCCTGATCTGCTGATAGCTGCTTGCTGCTTTGCGCCATACTAGAGACTCCCTAAATGCTCTCAGTCCTTATTCTTCAGCCCCATCAGGGCCGCTGCAAAGGGATTGTCCGGATCGATCTGCTTTTCTTTCCTGGGCGGGCGCGACTGGGCGGATTTACCACCCGTGTCCCGTGGCTGGCCCTTGCCTTTGGGTTTGCCCTTGCCGCGCGGCCGA
>Ga0102928_1000654_pt1 | contig 22384 bp, 23 predicted proteins | sample SalPonR1_B_D1_MG_FD_78504 | JGI IMG/M metagenome (GOLD analysis project Ga0102928, IMG submission 78504) | Salt pond soil microbial communities from South San Francisco under conditions of wetland restoration - Salt Pond MetaG R1_B_D1_MG | ecosystem: Environmental > Aquatic > Marine > Intertidal...
AATATTTTTTTATTAATATGTTATATTTTTATCGATTATAATAGCATTAAAAACACCGCATCAGATTTGATGCAGTGTCATATGTTTCCATTATTTATTTCTAGTATCCTTAACTTCTTAATATGTTTCGTGGAAAACTTCAAAATGAGCTTGTGGATGATCACAGGCAGGGCATCTAGTTGGCGCAACCTTTCCCTTATGTATATAACCACAATTGTTGCACTTCCACTCTACTTCCTCATCCCTTTCAAACACCTTACATTCTTCAATATTTGCAAGTAACTTCCTGTATCTTAACTCATGACGCTCTTCTACTTCAGCAACTTCTCTCCATACATAAGCAATATTATCAAAGCCCTCTTCCTCTGCTACTTTTGCAAATTCAGGATAAAGTTCAGTCCATTCCTCATTTTCACCATTAGCAGCAGCTAATAGATTTTCTTTTGTATCACCTAGTCCAACTGGAAATTCAGCAGTAATTTCTAAATTTTCCCCTTTTAAACTTTCATTTAAAAACTTAAAAAATCTCTTCGCATGTTCCTTTTCATTTTCAGCAGTTTCCATAAATATATTAGAAATCTGTACATATCCTTCTTTCTTAGCAGTAGATGAATAATATGCATACCTAGTTCTCGCTTGACATTCACCTGCAAAAGACTTCATTAAATTTTCAGCTGTTTTAGTTCCCTTTAAAGATTTCATACACTTCCTCCTTGTTTATTATTAATTATATTAACTATTATACCATAAATACTTTAAACTATCTTAAAGTATTTAATTTAATTATCATTGAAGCTTCTTATTTCCTCTCCAAACGCTTCCATTCCCCAAAGGGGAATATTTATGACCCAAGCCTCTTTCCTATAGTTTACCATCGCAGTTCAGACTGATACTGAAGATTTGAACTTTTCATTCCTCATATTGTGCATATTTTAAATTATCAGCCGCCTCAATGTTTTCCTAACCTCAGCAAAATTATTAAAATGTTTGGTGTATAGTTTTCACATTTAATACCTTCAAATAATATATATTCTTTGGATCATATTATAAACCATAGAAATAAAACCCCTGAAACCATTTCGATTAAAGGGATAAAATTCTTGTTTACTATTCAAACTCTATTGTTCCTGGCGGTTTACCAGTTAAATCATAAAACACCCTATTTACATGGTCAACTTCATTTACAATTCTAGAAGTAATCTTTTCAAGTAAATCCCAAGGAAGCTTTGCAGACTCTGCAGTCATAAAGTCGGTAGTAGTTACCGCTCTTATAGCCACTGCATAATCATAGGTTCTAAAGTCACCCATAACACCAACAGATCTCATATTAGTCAGTGCCGCGAAATACTGATTAGCTACCACACCAGATTTATCAAGTTCTTCTCTGTATATTGCATCAGCTTCTTGAACTATCTTAACCTTTTCTGCAGTAACTTCACCTATTATTCTAATTCCAAGACCAGGTCCTGGGAATGGCTGCCTATTCACAAGATGCTTAGGTAAGCCAAGCTCTTCTCCAAGCTTTCTAACCTCATCTTTAAATAACATTTTTAGAGGTTCAATTATTTCCTTAAAATCAACAAGTTCAGGTAATCCTCCCACATTGTGATGAGATTTAATAACCGCTGATTTACCAAGTCCAGATTCAATTACATCAGGATAAATAGTACCTTGTATAAGGAAGTCAACTTGACCAATTTTCTTAGCCTCTTCCTCAAACACTCTGATGAACTCTTCACCAATTATTTTTCTTTTTTCCTCTGGTTCAATTATTCCCTTTAGTTTATCATAATATCTTTTCTTTGCATCTATTTTTATGAAGTTAAGGTCATAATCACCATTTGGTCCAAACACTTCTGATACTTCTTCGGCTTCGTTTTTTCTAAGAAGGCCATGATCAACAAATACGCAAGTAAGCTGGCTACCTATAGCCTTAGACAAAAGGACTGCAGCTACGCTGGAGTCTACTCCTCCAGATAAAGCACAAAGCACTTTGCCATCTTTTACTTTATCTCTGATTATTCTTATCTGTTCGTCTGCATAGGAATCCATCTTCCAGTCCCCTTTGCACTCACATATACCTAAAACAAAATTCCTAAGCATCTTAGTTCCTTCTTCAGTGTGATTGACCTCAGGATGAAACTGTATAGCATATAACTTATCTTTTCTATTTTCCATAACGGCAACAGGACAGTTATCAGTATTTGCAATGATATCAAAGTCTTTAGGCACTTTTTCAATATAGTCAGTATGACTCATCCAACATACAGTTTCGTCCTTTACGTTCTTTAATATGGTTTCCTTATTATTAACCCTAACTAAAGTCTTTCCATATTCGCTAACAGGTGCAGTATTAACCTTACCACCAAATTGATAAGTCATCATCTGTGCACCATAACATAAGCCTAATATAGGTATTCCCAGCTTATATATTTCTTCATTAACTCTAGGAGATTTTTCTTCATACACACTATTTGGTCCGCCGGTAAATATTATACCCTTAGGATTCTTTTCCTTTATAGCCTTCATATCAAGGTCGTAATTATGCACCTCACAGTACACATTACACTCCCTAACTCTTCTAGCAATAAGTTGATTATATTGTCCACCAAAATCTAGAACCAAAATTAATTCTCTATTCAAAATATTTCCTCCCAGACTTACCTTACTATATTATTTGAAGTTTCCTTTAATATTACATCATGAGCTCCACCTTCTACAATAGATGTGGAAGATACTAACGTTAATTTAGAATTCTTTTGTAATTCTTTAATACTAAGAGATCCACAGTTGCACATGGTAGATTTAACCTTGCCAAGGGATATATTGACATTATCATGAAGTTTACCAGCATATGGAACATAAGAATCAACGCCTTCTTCAAACTTCATTCTAGCATCTCCTCCCAAATCATATCTCTGCCAATTTCTAGCACGGTTAGATCCTTCGCCCCAATATTCCTTTACGTAGTTACCGTTAATATTAAGCTTGCTAGTAGGTGATTCATCAAACCTAGCAAAATATCTGCCAAGCATTAAGAAATCAGCCCCCATAGCAAGAGCTAAAGTCATGTGATAATCATATACAATTCCACCATCAGAACAAATTGGTACATAAATACCAGTTTTCTTCATGTATTTATCCCTCGCCTTGGAAACTTCACATAGGGAAGTGGCTTGACCTCTTCCTATACCCTTTTGCTCTCTAGTAATACAGATGGAACCACCACCTATACCTATCTTAACAAAATCAGCACCAGCCTCTGCTAAAAAATTAAATCCTTCAGCATCTACCACATTACCGGCACCAATCTTTACATCTTCACCATAATTATCTCTTACCCATTTAATAGTCTCTGCTTGCCATTGAGAAAAACCTTCAGAGGAATCTATTACCAACACATCTGCTCCGGCATTCACTAAAGCAGGTATTCTTTCTTCATAATCCCTTGTGTTGACCCCTGCACCAACTATATATCTCTTATGAGAGTCCAAAAGTTCATTAGGATTGTCCTTATGGCTGTCATAATCCTTTCGAAACACAAAATGTGTTAGTCTCATATTTTCGTCAATAATAGGTAACTGATTGAGCTTATGCTCCCATAATAGATCATTAGCTTCAGATAAAGTAATTCCATCCTTACCATATACAAGCTTATCCATGGGAGTCATGAAATCCTCTATTTTTAAATCTTCATTCATTCTACTAATCCTGTAATCCCTGCTAGTTACAATACCAACAATCTTACCTTCAGATGTACCATCCTCAGTAATAGCAACAGTAGAATGTCCCGTATTTTTCTTCAATTCAAGTATGTCTCCCAAAGTCTGATCGGGCCTTAAGTTTGAATCACTTCTTACAAAACCAGCCTTATGAGACTTTGCCCTCTTAATCATCTCAGCTTGATTTTCAATGGACTGAGAACAGAAGATAAATGATATTCCGCCTTCCCTCGCAAGAGATACTGCCATATCATCATTTGATACCGCTTGCATTACAGCAGATACCAAAGGTATATTAATATTCAAAGATGATTCTTCCTCAACTTTATGTTTCACAACAGGTGTTTTTAAACTAACATTCTCCACCTTACATTCCTTACTAGAATAACCAGGAACAAGTAAATACTCATTAAATGTCCTAGATGGTTCTTTAAAAATAGACGCCATTTTTACCTCCAAATTCAAAATTAAATATAACTAACCCAAATTATTAACGCTCAGTATACCACAAAAGAGGGAAAAGATAAAGCAAAATTTTTCCTATAATTCAACTTCTTTATTACCCCTATCAATATATTTAATTTCTGCCTTTCCACCGAGATGTTTTTCCACAGAAGCCTTTAATTCTTCCATGGCTAAAACCATTGTATCATGCATTTTAGGATTAACAGATTCAATAATTAAAAAAGCATTTTGGGTATCTTCAGTAAGCATGGTTCTTTTACCATCCTTCCAGTTCCAACATCTGCAAACAGCACCTTTATCATCCTTGTAAATCACTTCACCAGGAAGTGCATTATCCGGCTCATCATCACCCAATGCTATAAAAGGTTCACCACCATTGGCCATTGTTAGTAACAAATCACCCTTGATGGTATCAAGATCTTCGCCACCACACGGAAGACCATATTTTAATGATATAGCATTATATATGTCCACAATGGGATTAATCCTTCTTACGGGATTTCCTTTATTCACCCTTTTAAGAAGATTCTCTATGGAGGACCTTGCACCTTTTTTAGTTTTAAACTTTTTGTACGCATCTCTCCATACAGCTATTACTTCATTTTCAGAAAAAACAGCGGTAGTAAAGAACTTGTCAATATCTTCATTGGCTTCATCCAAAGCATATTCAATCTCTTCATCGCTATTTTCATTAATATCCTTATTATTAATTCCCTTAGCAATTAATACAGCAATTTCCACATCAGGAAATATCTTCAGAAAATCATCCTTCACAATAAATTTAGACATAATTACCTCCAAATGTTTACAATTCTCTCCAGCGCATCCTCCAGCACACTCTTAGGACATGCAGCATTCAACCTAACAAAGCCTTCAATTGATGGCCCAAACAAGGAGCCAGGCTCAAGTATTACATGTGCTTCATCTGCAATTTTTTTAAGAAGCTCCTCTTCAGATAAACCATAATCCCTAAAGTCTAGCAAAGATAGATACGTTCCCTCAGGTATATTAAACCTAACTTTAGGTAAATTTTCCTTTATGAAGCTATCCATAAAATCGAAGTTTTCATCTAGCACTTCATTAAGTTCTTCTACCCATTCTTCACATTCATCATATGCTGCAACCGCAGCCCTTTCGGAAAAAGGATTTATAAACTCACTACCAATATAATCTGTAAGCCGCTTTCTAAGTTCACTATTATCAATAACAAAATTAGTTATCTCAAGTCCCGCTAAATTAAAAGTTTTATTAGCAGCAGTGGCAAGTATCATTTTATCACCATGATAAAGGTTATATGCAGAAGTAAACTTTTGATTGCCTCTAATTAAATCAGCATGTATCTCATCAGCTATTACAATAACATCGTAAGCATCGCATATTTCCATCATTTTTCTTACATCGTCTTCATTCCAAATCCGCCCCACAGGATTATGGGGATTGCATAAGATAAACACTTTGTTATTAGGATCCCTTGCTTTTTTCTCAAAATCTATAAAGTCTATACTATAGTGATTGTCCATATCACATAACAGCTTATTGTTTACAATGGTCCTTCCAGTTTCCCTTATTTGACCTGCAAAAGGATAATATACAGGTTCTTGAATAACTACGCCGTCACCCACATCTGTGAGGGCCCTTAGAATATTTCTAATACCAGAAACGGTTCCCTTACTGTACACTATAGAGTTTTTGTCAATATCAATATCATGTCTTCTTTTATACCAGTCAATTATACTTCCATAATATTCTTTGGACTCATTGGTATAACCATACACCCTATTATCAACTCTATCAATAAGACTATTAACAATCTTAGGTGCGCAAGGAAAGTCCATGTCTGCTACCCATAAATATATGGTATCATCATAGCAATTCAAGTTTAAAAAATTCTTTACTATATTAGGAGAAGTTTTCAACGAACTAGTGCCTTGCCTATTTATTTTTGTCTCCCAATCAAATTTTCTCAAAGTATATTCCCCCTTGTTTTTATTTAAACCATTATATCACATTAATGTGAATATATGAAAAAAATCCAGAAGCATTTTGCTTCTGGATTAATATTTGGGTTACATCATGCCACCCATTCCGCCCATGCCTCCTGCCGGCATAGCTGGTGCAGGATTTTCTTCCTTGATGTCCACAGCACATGCTTCAGTTGTAAGTAACATACTTGAAACACTAGCTGCATTTTGTAAAGCAGATCTGGTTACCTTAACAGGATCCACAATACCAGCTTTAATCATATCTTCATATTTTTCATTTGATGCATTGAAGCCTACTCCGATTTCGCTATTTTTAACTCCATCAACTACTACGCTACCTTCGTATCCAGCATTTTCAGCAATCTGTCTAACCGGTTCTTCCAATGCTCTCATAACAATCTTTGCACCAGTCTTCATATCGCCTTCTAATGTTTCAACATATTTAGCAACATCTTTAATCGCACCTACCAGAGCAACTCCGCCACCAGATACAATACCTTCTTCTACAGCAGCTCTAGTAGAATTTAATGCATCTTCCAATCTTAATTTCTTTTCTTTTAATTCGGTTTCTGTAGCCGCTCCAGCATTTATTACCGCTACACCACCTGTTAATTTGGCAAGTCTTTCTGAAAGTTTTTCCTTATCAAAATCAGAAGTTGTTTCTTCAATTTGATTTTTGATTTGTTCAATTCTAGCATTGATTTCATCCATTTCGCCAGCACCATTAACAATTACTGTATTATCTTTATTAACTTTTACAGTACCAGCACGTCCAAGCATATCAATAGTAGTCTCTTTGATTTCATAACCAAGTTCTTCACTAATTACAGTACCACCAGTTAAGATAGCAATATCTTCCATCATTGCCTTTCTTCTGTCACCAAATCCAGGAGCTTTTACAGCAACAACATCTAAAGTACCTCTTAGTTTATTAACCACCAATGTAGCTAAAGCTTCACCTTCAATATCTTCAGCAATTATCATAAGCTTTTTACCAGATTTCATTATTTCCTCAAGTATAGGAACCAAATCAGCAATTGTATTTATCTTCTTATCTGTAAGTAATATATATGGATCTTCTAAAACAGCTTCCATTTTATCAGCATCACCTACCATGTACGGAGATAAGTATCCTCTGTCAAACTGCATACCTTCAACAACCTCTAAAGTAGTTTCAAGTGATTTTGATTCTTCTACAGTAATTACTCCATCTTTCCCGACTTTTTCCATAGCTTCTGCAATAAGTTCACCTATTTCACTATCAGAAGCAGATACGGATGCAACCTGAGAAATACTTTCCTTACTGTCAACCTTTACAGAAGTTTCCTTTAAGTGTTTAACCGCTGCTTCAGTTGCCCCGATTATACCTCTTTTAAGTATCATTGGATTAGCACCTGCTGCAACATTTTTGAATCCTTCATTAATTATGATTTGAGCCAGCAATGTAGCAGTAGTAGTACCATCACCTGCAACATCATTAGTTTTTGTAGCAACTTCCTTTACCAACTGTGCACCCATATTTTCAACAGATTCCTCAAGCTCAATATCTCTCGCTATAGTGACCCCATCGTTAGTGATTAGCGGAGAACCATAAGGTTTTCCAATAAGTACATTTCTTCCTCTAGGTCCCAATGTAATCTTTACTGTATCTGCAAGTTTATCTACACCTGCTTGTAATTTTCTTCTAGCTTCTTCGCTATAGTATAAATCCTTAGCCATTTTATGTCCTCCTATTTCTCAACCTTTGCTAAAATATCATCTTGGCTCATAATTGTATATTCAACTCCGCCGTATTTAACTTCTGTTCCTGCATATTTTGAAAATACAACCTTATCGCCAGCTGCAAGCTCCATTTCCTCATCCTTTGTTCCAGGACCAACAGCAACAACCTCAGCAACCTGCGGTTTTTCCTTTGCACTGCTTGTTAATATAAGTCCACCCTGAGTCTTCTCCTCGGCTTCTAATTTCTTAATTACAACTCTACTTCCTAGTGGTTTAATACCTACTCCCATTTTCGTACCTCCTATTATTATTTATTAGCACTCTGTTTCCGTGAGTGCTAACCTACTTTGATTATTTTAATTCCTAAACACCAATTTGTCAATATCTTATATATAAAAATATGTGAAAAATTCTTCACATTTTACCTTTTTTATCCCTCATATAATAAAAAAGGTATTGTTGTGCAAATCCTCCATAGTCACCAAACCTTTCCAACGCTAGCTTTTTAATGCTTTCATCTCCTTCAGCACCGTACAATTCCTTCATTACTTTCCTGACCCAAACGTCAATGGGATAAGAATCATAATATCCTAAGCCAAATAGCATAATGCAGTTTGCAACTTTAGGACCAATTCCTTTAAGTTCAAGCAACCATTCATAGGCCTCCATAGAAGAATTAAATTTCTTTTCTTCATATAACTTGGCCGTTTCAATTAAATATTTTGCTCTATACCCTAGCTTAACTGAGTCAAGATCACAAACATCAAGTTTTGCTATAACTTCTGGTCTAGGAAAAGTATAGTACTCTCCTGTTATTTTCTCTCCATATAGTTTTGAGAGTTTTTCAATACAGCCTTTAATTCTTGGTATATTATTATTCTGAGATATTAAAAAAGAAACTATAACTTCCCATAAATCTTGTTTAAGTATTCTAATACCATAGCCATATTCTATCGCTTCCTTTATAACCTTATCCTTTTTAATTAATTCATTTTTTATTAAACCATAATCCCTATTAAGATCAAAGTATTCATTCCAATCATATTCACCAGTTGCTTCAATTATTAGATTATTATTTTCCAATAAAACATTAGCAACTACATTTTCTACTACTCCTGTATATGAACTATCCGCATTTTCATGCCATCTAAAGCATTGACCGCATTCAAAAATATGTTTAAGCTCAATATCCTTAACTTTGTAATGTACTGTTTTTTGCATAAAACTTAATATCCTTAACCTCTATATTAACCTTCCTAACATGAAAAGCCGTCATTTCTTCAACCATATTTTTTACTTTCCTTTGAAACTCTATAATAGTTTCTTTAATATCAATTGTATATCTAACACTCACAACAATTTCAATTTCAAGCCAATCTGTATTTGCATTATCATAATAATCCTTAACAACCAATTTACTATTATATTCTGAAGCGATACATCTAATTATATCTCTAATTACTCTTTCATTAACAAAGAATTGCCCTCCATAGCTAAAAGTAGGCCTTACCACAGTTCGCTCTTGGTTAAGACTATTATCATTCATTGATAAAGCTTTAAATATTTTAAGAGGATTTAAAAAGTACCCTGCAAAATCCCTCTTAAGCTGAAAAGTAGGGGCAGGTATTACATGCTCTCCCTGTTGCCTTCTTTGTTTTTTAGCCATGGCCCTCTCATTTTCAGTAGTAATATCATCTATATACAATCTCTCATGGGGCCTTGGTAAATCCAATCGCTCGATTATTATATTAACCATCTTATCTGATGTTCCAATCACAAGAAGACTATCAGGATTAATTTCATTTATTTTTTCTTTAACCCTTTCTCTCCATTCAGGGTACACAAACAAAGCAGTCTTTACGGCACCTATAGTAGTTTTAGCCTTTTTTGCAGAAGTCCCCGCAGCCACCTTACTGTCATAGATAAAGAGACCATCATCAATAATTCCTTTAATATTAAATTGTTTACACAGGTTCATGGCCTGATAACTCTTACCAGTGCCACTTGCGCCTGAAAAAGAATATACTTTCATATTTCAATAACCAATTGTATTTCAACTGATTTTCAGTTAAAAATTCACTCTTTCATGTTTTATTTATTTTTATAAATACTATAGACTTCTTCATCCTTTCATTAAAACATATTTAACGTTGGGGTGAAATTATCACAGATTAACAACACAGAAAAACTTTCATCTTTACAAAAGATATTACATCTGTTATAATACTTTTCGAGCATAGAAGCATTAAATATAGGAGGTAACAACATGTCATTTAAAATTACTGATGAATGCATCGGTTGTGGAGCTTGTCTAGACGCATGTCCTACTGGAGCTATCATTGAAGATACTCCATATAGAATAGACGAGGCAACATGCATCGACTGTGGAGCTTGCGTGGGCGAATGCCCTACTGGCGCTATCATTGAAGAATAAGCGTAATTACAAATAACCGTAGCATTCGCTACGGTTTTTTATTTGCTATTTTACTTTATTCTTAGCTAGGTTTGCCATTTCATCTTTTTGCTTATTAATTGATGATTCCCGTTCAGAGAAATCATTCATTTGAAATGCCAAAGTATGAAGATTCTCGCTTAAATGCACATTTTCTAGGGCCACCCTATTAGGCACCTCAATATCTATTGGCGTAAAATTCCATATGCCCTTTATTCCTGCAAATATAAGCTTGTCTGCAACTTCTTGCGCACTATCTCTGGTTACACAAATAACACCTATATCGATACTATTTTTTTCAATGTAATCAACAATATTTTCAAAGTCATGCACTTCAATCTCGTTTATTTTAAGGCCTATTACCTTTGGATTAATATCAAATAACCCCATAACCTTAAAACCAGATCGATAATAATAAGTATAATTTGCTATAGCCTGCCCTAGATTACCAGCACCAACTATAACCATCTTATACTCCTTGTCAAGGCCTAAAATAGCACTTATTTCATTGTATAAACTTTCAACACTGTAACCATAACCTTGCTGACCAAAACCGCCAAAAGTATTTAAGTCCTGCCTAATTTGTGATGCAGTATATCCTATTAATGCACTAAGCTCATTGGAAGATATTTTAGTAACTCCTTTTTTTCTAAGTTCGTTTAGATATCTTCTATACCTGGGCAATCTTTTTATAACTGCACTTGAAATTCTTGTGTTCTTAGTCATTATACTTCCTTCTTCCATTGAGATTACTCTACGTTTTCTTCTACGTATTTAACCAAATCCTCTACAGTAGCTAGATTCTCTGCTTCTTCATCTGGAATTTCAATACCATATTCTTCTTCGATGCTTAAAATAATCTCAACAGCATCTAAAGAATCCGCTTCCAAGTCCTTCATTAAGTTAGTCTTAAGTTCTATTAGACTTTCGTCCACTCCCAGCTGATCAATAATTAATTCTCTTATTTTTTCAAAAACCATTTCAGTCCTCCTAATTTCGTTTATTAATAAAACATATTATAGACAAATATTACAGATATTGCAACCCCCTTTTGATGCTTTACTGCAGCTTCATCCATTCCCCATATTTTATTTCTAAAGTTTTCATGCAATAATCAATCTCTTCTTGATACTCTCTTAATAGTGTATGATTGGTAAAGTTCCTTTCATCGCACATTTCTTTTTTGTAGTATTCAATCTTTTCTTCAAGCCCAAATATTTCGTCTTCAAGCTTTTTTATGTCCCTTAACCTTCTCCTTTCCCTTGCTTCTTCTTCCTTTTTTTTCTTCCTCTCATCAACAGCAGAAAAAGAAGTCACCTCAACATTACCACTATCTTTGTATTTATTCAAGTCATTTAAATGAGTTTTGCCAGACTTTATTTCGCTGCTCTTTTCAACATAATAGTCATAGTTGCCAAGATATTCAACTATTCCCCAAGGGGTCAATTCAAATATCTTATTGGGAATCTTATTTAAAAAATATCTGTCATGTGAAACCACAATAACCGTTCCTTCAAATTCTTTGATGGCATCTTCAAAGACTTCCCTTGAATCAATATCTAGATGATTAGTGGGTTCATCAAGAATCAAAGTATTAGAACCCCTAAGCATCATCTTAAGAAGAGACAATCTAGCTTTTTCTCCTCCACTTAACGATTTAACAAATTTAAAAACATCATCATCTCTAAAAAGAAATCTCCCAAGTATGGATCTTATTTCACCATCAGTATATAGAGAATAATCATCATGCAATTCATCCATAACCGTTTTATCATCGTTTAGTAACATTTGACCTTGATCGTAATAACCAAAGTCCACATTGTGTCCAACCTTAAGGTATCCATCATCGTAAGGAATATTACCCATAATCATCTTAAGCAGAGTGGTTTTGCCCACACCATTATCCCCAACTAGACAAATCTTTTCACCTCTTTTTATATCGAATTTTACTTTTTCAAAAAGATTTTTATCAGGAAAATCCTTCCTTAATTCTTCAGCCATCAAAACATCATTACCACTTCTATAGTTCTCCCTAAAGGAAATTTTCATTTTATCCTTGGAAAAAAGAGGTCTTTCTAATTTTTCAACAGAATCAAGACGCTTTTCCCTAGACCTTGCCCTCTTGGCAAGCTTCTCAGTTCCTCGTCCCTTAAATCTTCTTATAATCTCTTCTTGTTTATCAATTTCCTTCTTCTGCTTTTCATAAGCACTAAATTCCGCATCCCTTTTTTCGCTTCTTTTAATAGAATACTCAGAATAATTCCCCGTATATACAGTAATTTTTTTGTTTTCAACTTCAAAAACTTTGTTTACAAGTTTGTCTAAAAAATACCTGTCATGGGAAACTATTATCAAAGTACCGTTATATGACCTTAGGTACTGTTCAAGCCATTTTAAAGTACCAATGTCCAAATGATTGGTAGGTTCATCCAAAAACAAGATATCCGGCTTTTTTAATAGCAAACAAGCCAAGGACAACCTCGTCTTTTCACCTCCACTCAAAGTACTTATCTTTTTGCTGTAGTAGTCCTCGGAAAAAGCCATACTTTTTAGCACACCTTTAATTTCACTTTTGTATGTATAACCACCTTGAGCTTTGAAATCTTCTTGCAGTTTAGTAAATCTATCAATATTACTGCTTAAATTAGGGTCATCAGCATTTGATAATTTTTCAGATAAAATATGAAGTTTCTTTTCCATTGAATAAAGCTTAGTAAATATACTGTTCACCTCTTCAATAACAGTATTATCAGAATCAAAAACATCATTTTGTTTTAAATAACCAAGTTTTAAATCCGAAGACACGAAAAAACCACCGGATGAAGGTTCTAATTCACCGGTTAGTATTCTTAATAAAGTGGTTTTCCCAGCACCATTAATACCAACTATGCCAACTCTATCGCCTTTATTTACATGAAACGATACATCCTCCAATATGGAATCTACACCGTATGATTTGCATAACTTATTTGATGATAATACTATCATATATCGAGCCCCGGATAAGCATCCAATGACAAATCCGAAAATTCCCCCTTCTTCATTTTGTAGTAAGCTGCAGTTGCTATCATAGCACCATTATCTGTACATAAAAGTTTATCCGGCCAATAAACATTTATATTATATTCTTTAGCTTTTTCAGTCAATATTTCCCGTAGTCTAGAATTAGCAGCTACACCACCAGCGACTACTATTTTATCTTGACTAAGTTTTATTGCAGCTTCTATAGACTTATTAACTATAACTTCCAAAACAGCTTCCTGAAAACTAGCAGCAAGATCTTCAGGTTTTATTTCTTTGCCTTTTTGTTTTTCACTATTGACATAGTTTAAAACGCCAGTCTTTGTACCACTAAAGCTAAAATCGTAACTGTCTTTTTCGAGATAAACTCTTTTAAAACTAACAGCTTCTTTATTACCCGCCTTTGCTATCTCGTCAATTTTAGGGCCTCCTGGATAACCAAGTCCAATTACCCTAGCCACTTTATCATATGCTTCACCAACCGCATCATCCCTAGTGCTACCTAAAACTTCAATGTCACCATAATCATTAACCATAACAATATTAGTATGCCCACCAGATACAATTAAGCTGAGAAATGGTGGTTCAAGTTCTTTATAGTTTATGAAGTTTGCCGATACATGTCCATGCATATGATTAACCCCAATTAATGGAATGTCCTTTGCAAAGCTTATTGCCTTTGCAGTGGCAATTCCAATAAGAAGTGCCCCAACAAGTCCAGGGCCACATGTTACACCAACTAAATCAATATTTTCAATATCAATATCGGCCTCAAGTAAGGCTTCTTTTAAAACACCATTGATGTTTTCCAAATGATGTCTAGAAGCTATTTCTGGCACTACTCCTCCAAAGCATTTATGTATATCTATCTGTGATGAAATGACGTTGGAAAGGACTTCCCTTCCATCAGCCAAAACAGCTATTGCAGTTTCATCGCAACTAGTTTCTATTCCCATTGTAATGTGTCTTCCGTCTTTCATATTTCTTCTCTCCACATTATTATCGCATCTTCTTTATTATCTTCATAATATTCTTTCCTTGTACCATATTCAATGAATCCGAATTTCTTATATAATTCTATAGCTTCCATATTGCTAGCTCTAACCTCTAGGGTGAGACAATTAGCATTATGTTCTTTAGCTAAATCAATTGCTCTATCCATCATGCGAGTGGCAATCCCATTGTTGCGAAAATCTTCTTTTACCGCGATGTTAGTTATGTGGCCTTCATCTAAAATGAACCATATCCCCATGTATCCAACAACTTTATCGTCTAACTCGGCAACTAATATATTTGATAGATTATTGACTTCAATTTCTCGCGCAACGGACTCCTTACTCCATGGGTCAGTAAAGCATTCCTTTTCAATCTCTGCAATTTCCAAAACATCATCCGTAATTGCGCATCTTATATTCATTTAAACTTACCTTCTTCTAGTTTCTGCTGAGCTTCGGCTTTTCTCATATATTCAGGAGTAAGCTCACTGTATTTAATCACTTCTCCCCTATTATACATTTTCAATGCAGCTTTTGCTATAAGTTGTGAAGACTGATACCGTATGCCCTCGTCCGCAAAAGTGAAATTAATATTGCCTTCCATCATAGCTTCTTTAATCTTGTCTTCATATGCATCTATTCCATCGCCAAAAAATATAACATTGTCTGATTTTTCAATAATGAGTTTTTCTAAAACATCTTTTATCATATATGGTCCAGATTTTAATATATCATCATTGCCTTTATATATACCACCATACACTTGTCCCCTTCTTGCATTTAATATGGGGCAAATCACTCCGTTTTCTTCCAATTCTTTAAATGAATCCAAGGTTTTAACTGCTATACATGGGATGTTTAAAACTTGAGCTACAGCCCTAGCAGTACCAACTCCTATCCTTATACCTGTAAATGAGCCGGGCCCAATTGAAGAGGCCACGGCGAAGATATCTTTTTTTGATATATCAAAATCTAAGATACATTTTTCTGCAAGCAAAGTAATCTCTTTTAAATGATTGAAATTATCATCTGTGCTATGAGTAACAATGTGACCTTCATCATTTATCAAAGAAACTGAACCATATTTTCCAGTTGTCTCAAATGCTAATATGTACATCTATAGATTCTCTCCCCTTCTTTATTACCATATTCTATATCAATTCTAATATATTTTTCTGGTAACCCTTCTATTATTTTATCAGCCCATTCTATTACGCATACACCACCATCATAGAAGTATTCATCTGCACCGATTTCAAAAAGTTCATCTTCATTTTCTAATCTATATACATCAAAGTGGAAGAGAGGCAATCTTCCACTTCGGTATTCTTTTACAATTGTAAAAGTCGGACTATTAACTACCGTTTTAACACCTAATCCTTCCGCAATATATTTAGTCAAAGTGGTCTTGCCCGTACCCAAGTCTCCGACTAAAGCTATTACATCACCAGGTTTTAAGTAACTAGCTAGTTTAATCCCATATTCTCTTGTGTCTTCTTCGTTATTAATATTTACAGTTTTCAAATCCTATCATTCCTTATTCATGATGCAAAAAACTTGATATCCTCTTATAAACTAAAAAAGTAATAATGGCATTAACTCCACCTTTCAATAGGTTAAATGGCACTATAATTGTTAGTATCATAGGCTTTACTGCTTCAACAGGTATTCCTAAAAAGGCCGGGGTAACCACCAAGTTCATTATACACATAATTACAGTCATTGTTAGTACCCCGACAATTAGACTTATAACTGCTGTCTTTCTAGTTTTGTTCTTATTATACATCATACCAATTATAAATGCCAATGCACCTGTTGCAATGAAATGCATAATGAAACCGTATACGCCATCTCCTCCTAATACAAAAGCTTGTATCAAGGAAACGATTAACGTTACTAGCACTCCTGCCACCGGGCCAAAAGCAAATGCAGTGATATAAATTGGTATATCCGCCGGATCATAAACTAAAAATGGTGCTGGTGGGAAAGGTATCCTTATTAATACCACCAAAACACACGATATGGCAACCATCATTGCCATTTTTACCATTTTTTTGGTATTCTGTGATAAACTACTCGTTCTCATAACATCTTCCTCCTAAAATTTAATTGGAATCTGTCAGGCATTGAAAAAGCCTTGAAAAAATTTTTCAAGGCAAAAACAACAAAACTAATTCTTGTTTCTTTCATCCGGACTATACCGTCGGTATGGGATTTACACCCATTCAGCATTCGCTCGTGGACTTATGAATTATCAATTACCACCGGTGAGGAATTACACCTCGCCCTGAAACAGATCTTTATTACTGATTTATATTACAATATATTTAAACACATGTCAACTCATATATGGCATCTGCATAAATTTTTGCCATCCTTAAGAATTTATCAAGATCAAGCCTTTCGTCCTTTTGATGCATCCTGTCTTCATCTCCAGGGAAAGCACCCCCAAATGCTACAATATTTTTTGTAGCTCTTGCATACGTCCCTCCACCTATAGTTATGGGTTTTGATTCATAGTCAGAGGTATGTTTTTGATACACCGTCATCAATGTCTTTATCATTTCATCTTCCGGATTTTTATATATAGGTTCTTGAAGTTTTTCCTTTATTATTCCAACGTTTTCATGGCTTAACGATGCTTCCACGCCTTTGTAAACATCATCATGGGAAAATGTTACTGGATACCTGGTATTTATAACAACTTGAGCAACTTTCTTGTCCATTTCAATCATACCAACATTTAATGTCAATTTTCCCGAAGGTTCATCAATAAAATCAATTCCTAGTTTTTCTCCATATATATCATAACCTATTTTATCGTTGTATAGAGCAATGAATTCATTGGTTTCATCAAAAGTAAAGTTTAATTTTCCTAAAAATTCCATCATAACGGATATTGCATTTCTCCCAAGCTCCGGATGCGCTCCATGAGCGGATATCCCACGGACAACAACCTCTAAGGATTTTCCTACTCCCTTAAAATTTATTTTAATATCCTTTTCCTTCTTGAAAACATTCCCCAAATCTTTTATTTCTTCGTATACATCTCTATTATCGCTCTTCAAAACAGCTCTAGCATAATCGGGCACCATATTGGGAGCATTACCTCCTTTTATGCTACTTAGTTCAAGACCTGTAATCAACTTGCTCGCAGAAAACTTCTTGGCAATAGTGAAATCTATTATTCCCTTTTCTCCATTTATAGCAGGAAAATCAGCATCAGGTGTTATCCCAAAATCAGGAGCCTTCACCTTTTCAAGATAACGATAAATCCCCTTCCAACCAGTCTCTTCATCCAAGCCTATAATAAGCCTTATATTTTTTTTAGGAACTATACCAGCTTCCTTAATAGCCTTCATAGCATATAGACAAGCAATCATAGGACCCTTATCATCTGTAGTTCCTCTGCCGTACATATAGTTATTTTCTATAATAGCACCATAGGGTTCATGGCTCCAACCGTCGCCTTCAGGAACAACATCTAAATGTCCAATTATACCAAAGGTTTCCTCGACTTTTTCATCCCCTATAAACTCAATATGGCCTCCATAATTATCGACGTTTAAAACCTCAAAGCCCATTTCTTGACCTAATTTCAATGTGTTTTTAAAAACTTCATTAACACCTTTACCAAAGGGTAAAGTTTCACTTCCATAAAAAACTGGAGCATCTAAAACACTTTTTACCTTAACAGTATCAGCCAATGCTCCAATCATTTCTTCATTGTTTTTATCAATAATTTCAAGATAATTCATTATTGAACGCCTTCTACTCCTTCAATTTCAGGGTAACTCTCTTTTAGAATTTTAAATACCACTGCCTGTAAAGTCTGTTGGGCACTTGGACACCCAGCGCAATGACCTTTAAGTCTTACTTTAACAATTTTATCTTCGGTGTATTCAACAAACTCTATATCTCCGCCGTCTCTTTGTAGTGCGGGTCTAATTACTTCTATTGCATCTTTTAATTTATCTTCCATTATTCTTCTCCTTCTATATCTTCTTCATCATCTTCTTTTATGTCTATAGTTTCTACAACAATCTTTTCTTCAGTTATTACGGCCGTATCATTGGCAACATAATCAAGCACTGGGTTTCCATCGCTTAATGTGGCTATATTTATAGGTCTTTGAGGATTTCCATCCTCTGAGAACCTAAAAGTTCCTGTTACGCCTTTCAAATTATATGTATCTGCCAAAGCTTCTCTAACTGCTTCATGATCTGTACTCCCCGCATCATTAATAGCATTTATGATTAATAGGTAAGCATCATATCCTAAGGCTACATTCTCTGATGGAACTTCATTTTGACCATACTTTAATTTGTATTCCAATAAGAACTTATCCGCTTCTAAGGAAGCATTATCGTTAGTTTTTTTTGGTTCCGTTACAATTGTATCCGATGCAAACGCAACCTTTATATCAGGATGTTTTTTCATCATGTCATAGAACTCTTGTTTACTCCAATCCTTGGTTCCTAAAAATGTAATGTCTGTTAACCCTTGATTTTCAATTTCAGTAAAAATTGCATCAGCTTTATTTAATCCAACTGGCATAAATAAAACGGAAGGCTCAAACCTTTTTATGGATCCCATTAAAGTCTCAAAATCACTTTCATCAGAGTCAATTGAAATATTCATGGATAAAGAATGTTTCTCATTGTCATATGTATCCATTTGGTATACAAAATTTCTAATTATTGACCTATGAGCATCATCATCTTTAATCTTAATAATACCAACAGTACTTGCCTTCATTTTTTCAATTGCATATTCTGCTAGACCTTTACCTACAGTTGACTCAAGGGCACTTACTCTAAAATAGTAGTCATTGTCTAAAGTTATAAGGGGATTGGAACAGGATGGTGTTATTGCAGGTATCTGAACCTGTTTAATTGTATCACTAGCAGCCAATGAGCAAACTTCCCCTGCACTTCCTATGATTCCTATAGGGTCTAATTTTATAAGTCCTTCAATTGCACTTTTAGAAGTATAGATATTTGATTGATTATCAATTACCACTATTTCAATTTCTTTACCGATAACCTCTCCATAAATGCTGTTAGCCAATTCAATACCAGCAATCTCATCCTTACCTTCCTTAGAATACTCCCCTGTCTGAGCTTCAAAAACTCCAATAACTATCTTTTCTTGATAATCGCTGGATAAATATGTTTGTTCAAAAATCTTATATGTTGAACATCCAGTTAGTACTGTAGCTATTAATATTAGAATTACTAAAGGCAGCAGTATTTTTTTTAATTTCATCATTTTACCTCTCATATTAAATACCTCTTATCGCTTCTTTTAGATAATCTACAGATTCAATCTGATTTATTTGATTTCTAAAAGCCGAAGAATTTGGTAAACCTTTGGTATACCAAGCAACATGCTTTCTCATTTCCCTAACTGCAACTGTTTCGCCTTTATGTTTTGCAGTTAAGTCTAAATGTTTTAGCATAATTTCTTTTCGTTCTTCGATTGTAGGAATAGGTATATTAATATTACCGTCATATGCCATTATTAGTTCTCGAAAAATCCAAGGATTTCCAAGAGCTCCTCTAGCAACCATTATAAAGTCACAACCAGTTTCATTAAGCATATTTATCCCATCTTCCTTGGAAAAAACATCACCATTACCAATAACTGGTATTTTTACACTATTCTTAACTTCCTTAATTATATCCCAGTTCGCATATCCTGAGTAGTACTGTTCTTTGGTTCTTCCGTGGACAGCCACTGCCGCTGCACCACCTTCTTCTATAGCTTTTGCCACAGAAGTCGCATTAATATTACTTGCATCGTATCCTATTCTTATTTTTGCTGTAATAGGAACGTTTGATACCTTCACCAAAGTATCAATTATCTCATAAATTTTATCTGCGTCTCTTAATAAGGCAGATCCTTCTCCATTTTTAGTTACCTTTGGAACAGGGCAGCCCATATTGACATCAATTAAATCAGGTTTATATTCTAATACTATTTTTGCTGCTTCAGCCATGATCTTTGGATCAGATCCAAAAATCTGGACACCTATAGGTCTTTGATCTTCAGAAAGACTAATCATATTTCTGGATTTTAAGTCGCCATAATATAGTCCTTTTGCGCTAATCATCTCAGTATATAGCATAGAAGCTCCAAGATCTTTTGAAATGCTTCTCATTGCTTTGTCAGTAACCCCTGCTAGTGGCGCTAAAAAAAACGGGTTCTCAAAAGCAATATTTCCAATTCTTTTGTTGAATATAGTCATTAGTCTAGTAATAACTCCATTTTTTCTTCATCATTTAGGACCCTAATGTCTAATTTATCTCCATTTTTCTTTTGCTTAGCCTTTTTGTTCTTTCTATTCTTTTCGTATATTACTTCTAAACCTTCTAGAGTTAAAAGCTTGTCAACGTAATCAATGCAATCAAGGCCAGTTTCAAGTAAAGTTGCAAGACCACCTGTAGCAATTACCTTGACATCATCTTCATTTCCATGTATCTCACCTAATTCTTTTTTCATCATCTTTGATATATAGTCCACAACTCCCATATGACCATAAATCAAACCTGATTGCATGCTTTCTATTGTATTTTTACATATGGTTTTCCCCGTGATTTCCAACTCAACTTTAGGTAATTTTGAAGTTTTTTCAAATAATGCTTCAGATGAAATCTTTAACCCCGGTGCTATTGTACCTCCCAAGTATTCCGCATTTTCAGAAACGGCACAAAAAGTTGTTGCCGTACCAAAATCAATTATAACTAGCGGTCCACCATACTTAGCATGGGCAGAAACCGCATTTACAATTCTATCGGCACCAACTTGTTTGGGATTATCATATTTTATTATTAATCCAGTTTTCACACCAGATGCTACAACAATAGCCCTATTATCAAAGTACTTTTGGGACATATGTTGCAAAGTATATAGAACTGATGGAACTACAGTGGATATGATTACATCATGAATATCTTTAGGGTTAAGTCCTTCGTGATAAAACAATTGATATATAAGCATACCATATTCATCAGCACTTTTTTTATTATCAGTTTCAAGTCTCCAGTTTGTGACAAGTTTTCTATCATCAAAAACTCCTAGAACAATGTTACTATTCCCCACATCAAATGCTAATAGCATTAAACTGACCTCCTATACTACTTTTTCTAGTCTTTGCAATGCCAATGCTATAGTTAGCCCTGGTATTATTCTATTTCCTGTTATTTCAGCACCTAGTATTTCATTAATTCTCTTTAACCTATATTGTACTGTATTTGTATGAATACCCATGAAAGAAGCAGTATTGTTGCTATTCATCCCTGCATCTAACACAAATGTTTCCAATGTATCCAACAACTGTTTAGCTTTATTAGGCGCCAACTCCCTATTAAAAGACTCCAATAATTCTAAATAATCTTTCTTAAGGTGTCCATTTTGTATATGAATGTTAATACAGTTACTTACTAAAGTAAGCTCATATTTTGTAAACACTCTCTTATATGGGAAAACGCCTTCAACAAATGTCCATGTTTCATTTATTAGCTTAAACCCATCAGCAGCACCTTCTATCCCGTCGATACCAGTGACATGAAATATTCTTACTTCTTTGTGATTTTCTTTTAAGCTATTAAACAAGTCTAAGCACACATTCTTATCGCTAATTTCTTCGTTTCCTTTATCATTTTTTAATATAACACCGTAGGTATCCTTATCTTCAACCACCTTAATCAATTTAAACTCATCTTGATCGTTAAAATCATCCATGATCTTTATACCATCTTCGTTTTCGATTCCAGATGCATAAAACACACTAATCACCTTATCGTTAGACAAATCAGCTTCACCTTTGATACTATAACCCATGCTTTTATTACCCCTGTACAATGCTTTTACAAACTCAGCATTGGCATCACTTTCAGGTGTAAATTTCCACATACCCATGGCTAACTCAATAATCTCAGCAAGTTTAGTTATTTCTCCAGCAGAATAATTGTCCTCGTTATCGACAATGAACAAGAAATATTTTTCTTTATTAATTACAAC
>Ga0102928_1000655_pt1 | contig 22347 bp, 23 predicted proteins | sample SalPonR1_B_D1_MG_FD_78504 | JGI IMG/M metagenome (GOLD analysis project Ga0102928, IMG submission 78504) | Salt pond soil microbial communities from South San Francisco under conditions of wetland restoration - Salt Pond MetaG R1_B_D1_MG | ecosystem: Environmental > Aquatic > Marine > Intertidal...
AACACCAAGATGAACCACATGCGTCGGGGCCGCCGCGACGCGCAGCACGCCGACATCGACAGGCCGGCGGCGCTGCCCGTCGAGCAGGATCCGACCTGGGTCAGCCAGGCCAAGGGCGACGAAGCCGAAGCTCGCCGGTCTTCGCTGACCGCACTGGTGACGGCGCACGCCGCCAAGATCAAGCGGTTCCACGCCAAGACGCAGAAGCTGATGAGCGCCAACCGGGATCTCGCCGGCAGCGCACCGAAGATGTCGGCGCGCGCCGAGGAAGCCGAGCAGCAGGAAGACAGCAGCGCCCTCGTCGAAGTGGCGGGCGGGTTCGGTGCGGCGATGGCGAGCGCGCAGGCTCTCGCCGCCGAGCTCCCGGCCGATCGCATCCTCGCCGAAGTCGGCGGGTAGCACCGATGGCCACCGCCCGGTCGATCCCGATCGGCCGCCTCGCGGTCGAACTGCGAGCCGGCACCCGACGCGTCCCGATGGTGGTCACACGCGCCGGTGTCGGGCCCACCGCCGACGACGACCGTCGACTTCAGGTGCTGATGCATGCCCAGGCCTACCGATCGGCGCTCGACCTCGGCTGGTTCGGTCTGCGCCCTGCCATCCTCCCCGATCCACCCGAACCGGACTCCAACGGCAACGTCGTGGTCGAGCTGCGTCTGATCGCACCGGGTGGCCATGCCGTCGGCCCCACCAACGCGGAGCTCCGGTCGTGGGTCGATGACCTTGCGAGCGGAACCGGGAGCGACCTCGCGGTCGACTCCTGGGTGATCACTGCGATCGGCGGCACCGCGCCGGAACATCGAACCCTGTGGCACCACCTCGCTTCGCTCCCGTCGGTCGACGCCGACCCGGTTGCCGATCCCGACGCCCCGGACGGTCTCGACGATCTGGACGACTCGGTGTTCGACGCGACGATCGATTCGGTCGTCGCCTATCTGCGCGATCAGGCGCCCGACGGCGACGTCGACCTCGATCTCGACGCAGCGGGTGAGCTGCTGTCGAGCTGGCTCGCTGCCGGATCGATCGACCCTGCACACGCCCTCGACGCCACCCGACGCGACCTCGCGAGCACGCTCGGGGTGGCCGCTCCGATCGACCCATCCGGGCTCGCGGAGCACCTCGCCGCCACCTGGGGCGTGTTGGTGGACGACGGCGCCCGACCGGCGCTGGTCGACGAGGGCCGGGGCATCGTCTACCCCGTTGCCGGTGAGCACGGCGAATGGCACGGTGTGATCGAACAACGAGATCCCGACACCGTCGTCGTCTACTCGCTGGTGCCCGTCGAGCTCCCCATCGATCGTTTCGTGGATGCGATGGAGCTGACGCTCCGGCTCAACGAGGGCCTGACGACCAGCACGTTCGATCTCGACGTGGAGAGCGGTGAGATGGCGGTGCGCACCGGCGTCGACCTCTCCGACCGACCACCGCGGTCGGCGGAGGCGGTGGGGCTGCTGCGACGCTCGATCCACACCAATGCCGCGGTGCTCGACGACCACCTCGCAGCGGTCGCGGCGTTCTGCGACGGCGCGACGGTGAGCGACGCCCTCTCCGTGCTCGACTGATGCTCAGCCGAGACCGAACTCGGCGAGTTCGACCGGGCGACGCTCGGCGATCGAACGGTGGGCGGCAGCACCCACGGCGACGGCCCACATGCCTTCGGTGAGCGTCACGTCGGCCGGTCGACCGGCCCGGATCGCATCGATCAGGTGCAGATGCTCCATGAAGCTGGCGCCCTCGTGGAACTTGGGGTACGGCACACGGGGATCCATGGGTGCGGGCACCTCGCGCACACCGTGTTCGTGCTGGCCGGGAGCCCCCGCTGCTGCACGCTCACCCACCCAGACCACGTCGCCGGGCACCACCGTCTCGATCTTGCCGGCGTCGCCCGTGACCACCAGTTCCTGCTCGTACCGGCCGCCCTCGGCGAACATGCAGAGGTCGAGCGCCCCGCGCACGCCGTTGGCGAACTCCACGATCACCAGGGCGTTGTCGAGGATGTCGGCCGTGCGCAGCTCCCCGTCGACCTCGTACACCTCGTCGAGGTGGTTGACGTCCTGGCCGCCACTCGCCATCACCGAGACGGGATGGGCACCGGCAGCGAGCTCCATCAGGTTGAAGAAGTGGCAGCACTTCTCCACCAGCGTGCCGCCGGTGTTCTCGTTGAACCGGTTCCAGTTGCCCACCTTCTGCATGAACGGGTACCGGTGCTCGCGGATCGACACCATGCGTGTGGTGCCGCAGACACCCGTGGCGAGTTGTTCGAGCATCATCGCCGGGGTGGGCATGTACCGGTACTGCTGACCCATCCACGTGATCGCATCCCGGCCCTCGGCGGCATCGACCACCCGCTTGCAGTCGTCGACGGTGGTGCACAGCGGCTTCTCGATGAGCACGTGCTTGTCGGTGGCGAGCGCATCGGCGAGCACCGCCGCATGGGTGAAGTTCGGTGACGTGATCACCACCACGTCCACGTTCGGATCGGCGAGCAGGTCGCGATGGTGCTCGTAGGTGGCGACGTCGGCACTCGAGCCCTCGCCGTCCGGCGCCCTGTCGACGCACGACAGCGCCCACTCGATGCTCGACGGAACCGGGTCGGCCACGGCGCGGACCGCAGCGCCCGGGACGTGACCGATGTCGAGGATGTGCTCACCGCCCATCATCCCGGTGCCGATGACGCCGTAGCCGATCGTGTCGCTCATGGCCGCTCACCGTACCGCTACGGCACCGGCGCGACGCCAACGGATGCCGTCGCCGCCGATCACGATCGGGGGCCAGTCGGTTGCTGGTGGCCTCCGCCGATGCGACTGACCCCGATGTGATGGGAGTCAGTGGAACAGCGGGGCGAACGCGGCGGTGTCGACGTATTCGTCGAGGCGGGCGATCAGGCCGTCGTCGTCGAAGTTCATCACGACGCACACGTCGGCATCGGCCTCGACGCCGTCACCGCGGTGCATCGTCACGTGATGCTGTTCGACGACGCTGCGTCCATCGTCGGCGGTCATCCGCCGGACGTTGCCGTAGCCGTACTCGATACCCGAGTTGGTGAGGCCGTGCACCATCGACAGCATCCCGTCGAGGTCCGTCTCGACGCCGTTGCGTGCGAAGACGGCCTCGGGCGCACACAGGGTCGCCAGAGCTTCCCAGGCATGCGCCGCCGAGTACTGGAAGAACTGCTCACAACGTGCGGCGATGTCGATTCGATCAGCCATCCGGACCCTCCTCCTGCTGCCGACATCCCTACCTGTCGGCGACGTCGAGAACCGTACCCCACCGGCACCGGCGCCAACCTCACGGTCGAGTGCACGTAGCCTGCCCGGATGAGCGAGTTGCTGATCGAGTCTCCCGCTGCGTCCGTCGAGATCGAGGAGCGCCTCCGGGCGGCACTCCCGGCCGACGTCGACCATGCGTCTGCCCGGCTGGTGGAGGAGCGGTCCGAGCACCTGCGGGTCCGTCGCCACCAACTCGACCCGATCTTCAACCAGTTCGATGCCGGCGTGATGATCGCGATCTGGCACGACGGTGGCCTCGGCTATGCCGCCACCAACGACCTCAGCCCGGCGGGTCTCGACGACGCAGTGGCCACGGCGCGGCGCTGGGCGGCCATCACGGCGGGCTCCATGGTGCCGGTCTCGGCGCCGACGGGCCATGCCGTCGGCTCGTACGAGAGCCCGGTGGAGGTCACGTGGGACTCGATGCCGCTCGCCGACCGGATCGAACTGCTCCAACAGCAGTCGCGCCTGCTCGGCATCGACGACCGCATCGTCGACTGGAGTGCCTCCCTCGTGCGACGCGAGATCGACCAGCTCGTGCTCACCGTGTCGAGCGACGGCGGCGAGGGCCGGATCGACCAGCACTTCCGCTTCCTCTACCCGGGGCTGCGAGCGACCGCCAACGAGGGCACGAACACCCAGACCCGCACGTTCGGCGCCAACGCCTTCTGCGGCCAGGGCGGTGCCGAGGTGCTCGGCCGCTACGGGTTCGGCGACGCCGCGTCGCGCATCGCCGAACAGTCGCTCGAACTGCTCACGGCGCCGAACTGTCCCAGCGGGGTGATGGACCTGCTGCTCGCGCCCGATCAGATGGTGTTGCAGATCCACGAGTCGATCGGACACCCGCTCGAACTCGACCGGATCCTCGGCGACGAACGCAACTACGCCGGCACCAGTTTCGTCACGCCGGAGATGTTCGGTGAGTTCCGGTACGGCTCGGAGCTGCTGAACGTGACGTTCGACCCCACGGTGCCGGGCCAGCTCGCCAGCTACGCGTTCGACGACGACGGCACCCCTGCCGAGCGGCACCATCTCATCGACAACGGCATCCTCGTGCGCGGTCTCGGCGGGGCGACGTCGCAGGAACGCAGCGGTGTCCCCGGGGTGGCCAACTCCCGCGCTGTCAGCTGGAACCGGCCACCGATCGACCGGATGGCCAACCTCAACGTGGAGCCGGGGGAGTCCACGGTCGCCGAACTGATCTCGTCGATCGAGGACGGCGTGTACCTCCACACCAACACGTCGTGGTCGATCGACGACAGCCGCAACAAGTTCCAGTTCGGCTGCGAGTACGGACAACGCGTCGTCGACGGCGAGATCGTCGGGACGGTCCGCAACCCCGGCTACCGCGGCATCTCGCGCACCTTCTGGCGCAATCTGAAAGGGGTCGCCGACCGCGACAGCTTCACGGTGATGGGCACCCCCAACTGCGGCAAGGGCGAGCTGAACCAGATGGTGGGCACCGGCCACGCGTCGCCGGCTTGCCTGTTCGGCGACGTCGAGGTCTTCGGTGGTGAGGCATGAGCACCGGCGCCCAGACCTACTTCGACGAGATCGTCGCCGCGGCGACCGGCCGGCTCGTGGGCGACGAGGTGCTGCTCGCCAACGTGGCGGGCGAACGGACGGACTTCATCCGCCTCAACCACGGCGACGTCCGCCAGGCGGGCACCGTCGACCAGCGCGTCCTCACCGTCGACCTCGTCGAGGGACGCCGCCACGTTGCCGGCAGCATCCCGCTCACCGGCGTCCGCTCGCTCGACGACGCTCGCCTGTCGGCACTGCTCGGCCAGCTCCGTGAGCAGCGGCGGCACGTCGAGGACGACCCGTTCCTGCTCTACAACACCGAACCGGTGTCGACCGAGCGGGTCGAGCACGGGGAGATCCCCGCACCCGACGCGGCACTCGCCGACATCCGCGCTGCTGCAGGCGGACGCGACCTGGTCGGCATCTACGCCGCCGGCGACACCTACAGCGGATTCGCGAACAGCCTGGGACAGCGCAACTGGTTCCAGTCGGCCACGTTCAACCTCGACTGGTGCTTCTACCTCCGCGCCGACAAGGCCGCGAAGAACCTGTACGCCGGTTTCGAGTGGGACGACGACGCGTTCGCCGCGAAGGTCGACTGGTCGATCCGCCAGCTGGCGGCGCTCGAACGGGACCCGATCGACCTCGCTCCCGGCGAGTACCGCACCTATCTGGCCCCTCGTGCGATCGAGGAGGTCACGCAACTGTTGTCGTGGTACGGGGCCTTCGGGCAGCGAGCGCACGAGACCCGGCAGACACCGCTGCTGAAGATGCTCGTCGAGGATCTCACCCTCTCCCCGCTCGTCAACATCGCCGAGGACACCGCCGGCGGAGTGGCACCCAACTTCCAGTCGGCCGGCTTCGTCCGTCCCGACCGCGTTCCGCTGGTGGTCGAGGGCGCCTACGCCGACACCCTCGTCTCGCCCCGCTCGGCGGAGGAGTACGGGGTGGCGACCAACGGTGCCGGCGACGCCGAGCAGCCCGAGTCGCTCAGCATCGCCCCGGGTGCGATTCCCACCGACCGGGTCGGCGAGGCACTCGGGTCGGGCCTCTACGTGGGCAACCTGTGGTATCTCAACTTCTCCGACCAGGCTGCCTGCCGCACGACGGGGATGACCCGGTTCGCCACGTTCTGGATGGACGACGGCGAGATCGTGGCACCCGTGAACGTGCTGCGCTTCGACGACACGGCGTTCCGTCTGCTCGGCGACCGGCTGGAGGGTCTCACCGACACGGCCGAGGTGCTGCTCGACACCTCCACCTACGAACAACGGTCCACCGCCAGCCAGCGGCTCCCCGGTGCGTTGGTGAGCGGCATGCGTTTCGTGCTCTGAGACGCCGCCGGGAACCGGGCGTGCGGCAGCGGGGGTCGCCGCCGTACGGCAGCCGTTGCTGCCGTACGGTTGCCAGAACCGGGCCGCCTCGGTACGTTCGGACGGAGCTGCCACGCAGCTGTTCCCCAAGACATCGAACGAGTAGGACCCCGACATGAAGAAGTTCCTCGCACTTTTCGCCCTCGTCGCTGCTGCCGCTGCTGCGGTCAGCGCCATGCGTCGCGACGACATCAAGGCCGACGCCCAACGCGCCACCACAGCCGCCAAGGACGCCGCCAACAAGGCGAAGGAAACCGCCCTGAAGGCCAAGAACGAGGGCGCCGACGCGGTGTCGGATGCCGCCGACGCCGCCCAGGACACGGTGCAGGATGCCGGCGATGCCACCCAGGAGACCGGCGACGCCGCCCAGAACGCCGCGACCACCAACTGAGTCCCTCCGGGTTTCCCGCTGACCACGACCCGACGGCACGGAACGGACGGGTTGCACCGACCGCCGCCGCCCGGTGCATGATGGAGTGATGGGGAACCCAGGGACGACGCGGGCCCAGCTGTGGGCGGCCGCGGCCCACGAGGCGATCGAGGCCGAGGGACCGGCGGGTCTGGTCCCGCTGCTCGGCGACGACTTCGTCCAGGAGTCACACCGCGGCATGCAGACGTCGGCGACCGGCGAGGCACTGCTCGGCACGGTCAGGGTGATGCGCGACATGGACACCCACGTCGCCGGGGTCCATGTGGCCGTGGCCGGCGACCTGCACCTGCTGACGCGGCGGGCCTACCGGCACGGCAACGACGTGGTCGAGTTGCTCGCCGTCAGCGAATGGACCGAGGAGGGCAAGCTCTCCCGGCTCGTCGAGTTCGACGCCGACGCCGTCGACCAGGCACTCGACGTGCTCGCCGAGATGAGCGGTGAGCCGGTCGTGCGACTCTGCGACTGAGTGACGCCCGACGGCGTCAGCGACGAGCAGTAGCCCGACGTGCCGAGTCGAGCGCGGCTGCGAGAACCTCGGGCTCGTCGCTGGCGATGCGGACCCCCAGGCGCCCGAAGACGGCCGCCACGGCCACCAGCAGCGCGGTCACACCGACGGCGAACCACACGCCGGTGGGGTCGTCGTCGGCCGCGAGCACCAGCACCGACACCACGGAAGCGACGACCACCACGAGCAGCAGCACGAGCCGGGACCTCTGGTGGTGTCGGTACCCACGTCGCCCAGGCGACGACCCGGGCCCGCCTCCGTCGTCTCGCCGCAGCGCTCCCGATCCCGTCGGCCGGGCAACTCTGTGACAGGCCTCGTCCACACTCGGCATCAGCACATCCGCACGAGCAGGAGGCTCATCGATGCTGGTACTGATCGCAACCAACGAACTGCAGGGGACCGTCGACGGCGACTACGCGTGGACGGTCGAAGGCGAACTGGTCACCCCGGTGGTCGTCGAGTGCCGCTCGGGCGACCGGTGCGGCTGCCGCCGCGGTTTCCCCGGGCTCGGCTCGGAACGCGCCACCACCACGGCGATGGTGGTCGACCGGCCCGAACTCACACAGGAGGATCTCCGCCGTGCCGTTCGCGACTGGCTCGATCGCGGGGGCTGGGTCGACCTGCTGACCGACGGCGTCAGCGAGCGCCTCGGCCTCGATCCCGACCACTTCGAGGTCTGCACCGAGGTCGACGAGATCGTCGAGGACATGGTCGACGAACACGTCGACAACATCGCGCTCGTGTGCCGCTCGTTCCCCGTGGGCACCGTCATCGCACGCGACGGAGACCTCGTGCGGGAGCGCTGGCTGCCGTCGGTCGCCTGAGCACCGCCCGATCGGCGAGACTGTGGTCGACGATGAGCTTCTACTCCGACCACGTCCTCCCCCACGTCATCGACGTGGCCTGTCGGGGCGTCGACGACACGCGTCGCCACATCGTCCCGCGAGCCACCGGTCGGGTGCTCGAGATCGGGATGGGGCCGGCACTCAACCTGCCGTACTACGACCGCGATCGGGTCGAGCTCGTGTGGGGTCTCGAACCGTCCGAAGGCATGCGCCGCAAGGCTGCCGGCCGGATCACCGACTCCGATCTCGACGTGCGCTGGCTCGGCGCTCCCGGCGAGGAGATCCCGCTCGACGACGACGTCGCCGACACCGTGGTGCTCACGTACACGCTGTGCACGATTCCCGATCCCGAGCGGGCGCTGGCGGAGATCCGGCGGGTCATGAAGCCCGGCGGGCACCTGCTGTTCGCCGAACACGGCGAGGCACCCGACGACGGCGTCCGGGCGTGGCAGCACCGTCTCGACCCGATCTGGACCCGTCTCGCCGGCGGGTGCCACATCACCCGACCGATTCCCGACCTGATCGAGTCGGCCGGCTTCCGGCTCGAGGAGATCGAATCGGGGTATCAACCCGGCCCCAAGATCTCGGCCTACGTGTCGACCGGCGTGGCCGTCTCCGACGAGCAGTCGGTGGACGACTCGTGACCCGCCCGCCGCCTGCGCCACCGTCGCGTTGGGCCACCGCCGGTGAAGCCCTCAGCGGGCTCCAGGCCGTGCGGCTGGCCGCAGCCACACCACGGCTCGCCCGCACCCCACGCGGCACCGGGCGACCGGTGGTGCTCGTGCCGGGGCTCGGAGCGAGCGACACGTCGTTGTTGCCGCTGCGCCGGTTCCTCCGCGACCGCGGACACCATGCCCGCTCGGCCGGGCTCGGACGCATCCACGGCGACGTCGAGTCGCAGGCCCGCGAGCTGCTCGCCCGAGTGGTCTCGCTGGCGGACGATCGCCGCGACCGGGTCGCTCTGGTCGGCTGGAGCCTCGGGGGCATCCTCTCGCGTGCCGTCGCCCGGGAGCGGCCCGACCTCGTCCGCCGGATCGTCACGTTCGGGACCCCTGTGTCCGGCGGCCCGGCCCACACCGCATTCGGTCGGCGCTACACCGACGCCGAGCTGCGCGAGATCGACGCCCTGATCGAGGCTCGGCGGGCCCAACCGCTGCGGACCCCGATCACGGCGATCTGGAGCCGACGCGACGGTGTCGTGTCGCCGCACGCCTGCCTCGACGACCACTCGGCCGAGGTCGACCACGTGGAGGTGTCGAGTACGCACCTCGGCATGGGCATCGACCCCGACGTGTGGGCCGTGATCGCCGACCGCCTCAGCCGGCCCTGAACACCGCCGGCACCACCCGGCGATGAGCCGAACCCCAACATGCGGTGGTTTCGCTCATCGCCCGCCGGGCCGAGTCGCCCGGTCGTCGTCAGTCGTCGACGAAACGCAACTCGTCACCGAGTGCGACGCTGCCCGGTGCCACCACGTTCGCGTAGACGCCGACGTTCTGGTCGAGCTCGCGGACGATGTGGCGGAGCACGGCCCGGTCCTCCGGCGCCGCACCGTCGATCTCGCGCGTCACCATCACACAGCGTGGACACGGTGCGACGAACTCGACCTCGGCGTCGCCGATCGTGGCTCGCCGACCCGCCCAGGCGAACTCGGGGTGACCGGCGGGGCCGGCGTCGTCGAGCACGATCGACGGCCGGAACCGGCGGACGTCGACCGCCGAATCCGGGAGTGCGTCGGCGAGCGCCTGCAGCGCAGCAGTGGTCATCACCAGCAACGGGAAGGCGTCGTAGTAGGTGCCCGGCGGCGACTCGTACTCCATCACCTCGGGTGGGAACACGCTGAAGTCGGGAAGTGGTTCGCCCTCCTCGCGGCCGAAGATGCCGTTCAGTTCGACGAGCATGTCGTCGCTGTCCGGGCCGCCGCGCCGGTAGTGGTCGAGATCGTCGGCAGGCCGGAGCCGTTCGAGGCGCACCCGGTGGCCGAGGGCTGCACTCACCCGTTCGTCGACGTCGCCGTCGGCCGTGCTGACGGTGGCGCCGTCGGGCAGGTCGATCTCGACATGGCCGTCGCCGACGTCACGGGCGGCCAGCTGCATGAGTGGGCCGATCTTCTTCGCTCCCCGGATGCCGCCGCGTTCCAGATCGCGCACGGCCCACGTCCGGTCGCCGACGATCCCGGTGGCGTCGATGTCGACCCCGTCTACTCGACTGCCGATCATCGACTTCACCGGATAGGTCCACAGCTGACTCACCTGCATGCGGGCGACTGTAGTCAAGGTCCCCCGAGCGACCGACGGGCGGTCGCAAACACACCTCGACGGTCAGGACGGCTGCGCCCGACACGTCGCCCGCGCGCAGCCGGGCGAGAGCGTCGTCGGCGTCGGCGAGTGGCACGACGTCGATCCGCGTCCGAACCGGGATGTCGACGGCGATCTCACCGGGTCCGGGAGCTTCGAACGCCCGCTCGACCGGCTGCAGCGGGGCCACCGACGCCGTCGCCGGCGTGACGAGCTGCTGCGCACGGACAGTGGACGACACCGGTGCCGGACCCTCGCCGTCAGACCTCGACGTGGAGGTGTTCGAGACCGCGCAGGTTGATGCGACCGTTCCAGATGGCGTCACCGACGATCCGCGCGTGCGGGAACCGGCGGACGAAGGTGCCGATCGCGACCTGGGCCTCCAGTCGCGCCAGTGACGAACCGAGGCAGTAGTGGGCACCGCTGCCGAACGACACGTGCTGGCCCGCGCCCTCGCGCCGGATGTCGAGCTCGTCGGCCGTGGGGCCCCACTTGGCAGGGTCCCTGTTGGCGGAGGCGAGGCCGGTGAGCACGCCGTGCCCCCGCTCGATCGTGTGCCCGCCGAACTCCATGTCGCGCATCGTGACCCGGAACGAGAACTGCACCGGGCTGACGTAGCGCAACAGCTCGTCGACGGCGTCGGCGTCGAGCGAGCGGTCGTCGCGCAGCAGTTCGAGCTGGTCGGGGTGCCTCATCAGCTCGAAGATGCCCGTGCCGATGAGGTTGACCGTGGTCTCGTGGCCGGCGACGAACAGCAGGCGGACCTGGTCGCGCAGCTCCCGGGTGGACAGTCGGTCGCCGTCCTCCTCGGCCTCGATCAGTGCGGTCAGCAGATCGTCGGCGGGATGCTCACGCTTCCAGGCGATGACGTCCTCGATGAGGTCGTCGATGTGCTTCGATGCGTGTGCGGCGGCTCGGATCTCGTCGTCGGTGATCACCGGGTCGAGCGTCTTGACGAGCGCCGACGACCACTCGGCGACCTGGTCCTTGTCGGACTCGGGCATGCCGAGCATCTCCGAGATCACGTCGAAGGGCAGCGGGAAGGCCAGCTCGGCGACGACGTCGCCACCACCCCGCTCGGCCATGCCGTCGAGGATCTCGTCGACCATCTGCTGCACCCGCGGCCGCAGCGCCTCGATGGCCGACGGCGTGAAGGCCTTGCTGACGAGCCGCCGCAGCCGCGTGTGATCGGGTGGATCGACGACGAGGATGCTCGTACTCGGCTCGGGCGGGCGGCCGTAGGCCTCGGTGAAGGCGGCCGTGAACAGATCCTCGCGTTCGCTCTGGCGGAACTCGACGTTGCGGTCGTCGACGCTCATCGCCGGATCCCGGAGCAGCCGGAACACGTCGTCGTAGCCGAACAGGATCCACTGTCCCATCAGTGACCAGTGCACGGGATCGTGCTCGCGCAGCTCGGCGAGATGCGGGGCCGGGTCGTCGACGTAACCGGGCTGGAGCGGGTTGAAGAACACGGCCTGCTCCCCGCCGCTCACGGACGTGTCGGCTCGCGTGTCGCTCATCGGCCCAGGGTAGGCCGACGCCGGGCGCCGCTCACGACGCCAGGACGTCGTCGAAGGCCGCCGCCACGGCGTCGCGGAAGTCTCCCGGGGCGTCGATGGCGACCGGGTCGATGAACAACCCGATCTCGAATCCGTCCTCGTAGGACAGCGCAGTCGCGTTGCAGGCGGTTCCGGCGACCGGTCCCATGGTGACGATCCGCAGCACCCGGGCGCCCGACACGTACAGGGGGATGGGAGCCCCCCGCAGGTTCGACGTGGCGAAGTCGATCTTCGCTGCCGTCGCCCGTGCGGCGCTGGTGACGACGGAGGTGGGCAGCAGGTTCGCCACACCGGACAGCGCCCCCATGCCGCCGCCGGTGGACATCGACTCCCGCTTCGCGGCGATGCGCTCGTGGATGTCGACGATGCGTTCGTGCAGCGGCACCGACGTGCCCGGCACCTGGACCGGCACCGGCGTGAACGAGTTGCCACCGACCGCACTGTCGTGGCGGGTGCTCAGCACGAAACTGGTGTTGAACGCGTCGACCTCGACACCACGGTCGGCGTGATAGCGCACCGCTCCCTCCACCAGCCCGGCGAGGAACACGTCGTTCACGGTGGCGCCGTGACGGTGGGCAGCTTGCTTCAACTCCTGCAGAGGCACGCTCACGTGCTCGAGATGACGATGGCGCGACCGCTCCTTCCACAGCGGCGACCCACCGGCCACCTCGTTGCCCTGACCGGTGAGGGCTCCGACCGTGGAGCTGGCGGCGGTGACCACCCCGCCGATGGCGTCGCGGGCACGCCGTGGGTCGGCCGGCCAGATCGCGACCTCGCCGGCGAGGCGCCGAGCGGTGCCGAGTTGGCGCCGGACGAGATGGCCGACCGATTGGGTGACCGTGGCCGGGAATCCGTCGGCGAGGTCGCCGCCCAGCTGCTTGGCGTGGTGCGACTCGACGGCGTCGGCGACGATCTGCTCGAGGTCGACGTCCTCGGGCGGTGGGGCGTCGGGTTCGAGCTGCTGGTACATCTCGGCCATCCGGAGTTGTCCGATTCCGTCGGCCACCGCGTGGTGCACGATCGCCCAGAGCCCCGAGCGGCCGCCCTTCAGCCCGTCGATGATCACGAACCGCCAGAGGGGTCGGGTCCGGTCGAGCGGCTCCTGGTACAGCTTGGCGGCCAGGTCGAACAGCTGCCGTTCGGTGCCCGGCTTCGGCAACCTGATCCGGCGCACGTGGTAGTCGAGGTCGAACTCGGGGTCGGGCACCCACGCCGGCGGGGCGAGCCGTCCGAGCCCGGGCACCACCCGCTCGCGGAGCCGGGGCATCTTCGCCGCCGCAGCCCGCAGGACACGTCGGAAGTGGTCGTCGTCGATCTTGCCGTCGAGGATGGTCAGCGACGCCCCGCTGGGGTTGAGCCACGGGTCCTTCTCGACGTTCCACATCAGTGCCTCGTGGTCGGTCATCCGGTCACTGAAGCGCTGCTCGCGTTCTCGTTGTGCTGCCATGTCACTCACTCGGGTGTCGGTGATCGGTGGTCGTTGTCAGGCGGATGTTCAGGTGTCGGTTCCGGGACGCCGTTCGGCCTCCGCCTCGGGATCTCCGTGATACCCGGGCGGGTACGTCGACGCCAACTCCTCGGGCGTGGGCGTCCGCCGCTGCCGAGCCTCGGGGGGCAGCAGTGCGACGAGCGCCTTCATGATCTTCTTCGTGTCGGCATCGGGGCTGCGGTGCGCGAGCTTCACCGGTGGGCCGACCGTGGCGGTCACCAGCGGCCGGTTGCGCAGGGACACCTTCGGGAGCCGACTGCTGCGGGGCCACACCTTCTCGGTGCCCCACAGGCCCACCGGGATCACGGGAACGTCCGCTGCGGCTGCGATGCGCGCCGCACCCCACCTGCCCTGGAGTTCCGGCTCGAAGAAGGCCGGACCACGCGGAATCGTCCCCTCCGGGGCGATCATCAGCAGGTCGCCCGACCTCAGTGCAGCAACGGCGGCGTCGACGGGTTCGTCGGAGCCCGTTCCGCGATCGACGCGGATCCCGCCCGACGCCTTGAGGAACGGGCCGACCAACGGGACGTCGAACACCTCCTTCTTGCCGAGGCCACGGACGTTCCGCCCGGTCTTGGCGATCACGAGCGCCATCACCACCGGGTCGAAGTACGAGCGATGGTTGAACACCACGATCGCCGGGCCCCGCGCGGGGACGTGCTCGAGACCCGAGAACTCGAAGCGGGCATAGGGCGCGTACAGCTCGGGACGCACGAACGGCCGGCCCCACTCCTGCAGTTCCCGTCCGGCGATCTTGGCCACGCCCTCGGCTCTGTCGAAGTTCACCACCGGCCAGCCGCGGAGCAGCGCCGTCGCCTGCAGCTGGAGGTCGGGGTTGACCGCCACCGGATGTCCCACCGAGGCGAGCAGCGGCGCGTCGAAGTAGCTGTCGGAGTAGGCCCAGCTCTCGGAGAGCACGACACCGTGACGTTCGGCCCACCGGGCCACGGCTTCGGACTTCGGCCTCCCCCACACGAAGTCGCCGGTCATCCTGCCGGTGAACACGTCGCCGTCCGGGCCCTCGGTTCGTTCCCACTGGGTGGCGACCACATCGTCGAAACCCAAGCGGTCGGCGAACGGCTTCACGAACACCAACGGCGAGGTGGTGGCCATCACCAGCCGCCGACCTGCAGCACGATGCTGCTCGATCGCCGACGCTGCACCGGGCAGCACCAGCTCGGCGAGTTCCTCGGCGGCGCCCTGCATCGCCCGCTCGACGGTCTCCACGCTCCACCCCTTCGCGGCGCGGCTGGCGAGGCGGGCCGGCTGCATGAGGATCCACGTCTCGCCGAACTGCTCGTAGAACCGGGTGAGGACGTCGGCGAGTGGCAGCTCCCCCGATCCCCCGAGCCCGGCGGCAGCGAGATGGGCCCGGAAGACCGTCGCCGACGATGTCGAGATGAGCGTCCGGTCGAGGTCGAAGAAGGCTGCAGCGCCGCGCGACATGCCGAGACACTAGGCCGCGATGCACCGCCCGGTTCACGGCGGCTCACGGTTGTCGGTTCAGGCAGGGTCGGCGATCGCCAGGCGCCACCACCGGCGGAGACGCTCGCCGTGGTGGCCGGCGACCATGACCAGGTGATTGCCGAGCGGTCGCTCCAGCAGGTCGTCGACCGAACCGTCCGACAGGGCGACGGTCACCTGTGTGCGACAGAGGTCGGGTTCGTCGCCCTGCTCGACGATCTCGCCGTCGGCGATCCAGCAGAGCTCGAGGTCGCGTCCGCCGATGCGGAGCAACGTGACGGGCTGCTCGGCGAACCGGCCCGAGATGCCCACACCGATACCCGACTCGAAGTGGGTCGACAACGAGTAGCCCTCCGTGAGCGACAGCGCCACGGTGCAGTGGGCGAGCACCACCTCGTTGCGCCTCCGATCGAGACGGGACGGGTTGGCCATCCACGATCCCTGACCGAGCAGGTGCCGGGCCCAGAGCATCCCCACCGTGGACGGGAGATCACCTTCGCAGCCGGCCACGATGCCGTCGTCGTTCAGTTCGGCGAGGGCGAGACATCCCGACGTGCCCGGATCGTGGAGGAGATCGAAACAGCGCACGGAGATCGCGTCGAAGCGGCCACCCTCCACCACGTCGTCGAGGGCGCCGGCCACGCTCGCAGCCGCATCGACGCCGGCGCGATCGACGGGGGCGTGGGAGCGACCAGCGGAGTGTTCGGCACGCTCGACGAACCGGTCGGCCAGGCGGCCCGTCGGCACCACCGGCGTCCGGCTGAGTTGGGCCGGATGCGCGACCAGGACCGCAGGCATGTCGGCACCACCACCAGCTCGGGCGCTGCGCCATCGGTGGCCGCGTCGTCGAGGCAGCGGCCGTCGAGGTCGCCGGCGAGGGCATGGATCGGTGCCACGATGTCGTCGACCGCCGACCTGTCGTGCAACGGCGAGGCCACGATGCTGTAGACGAACCGATCGGCGGTCATGCCTGCGGTGCGCCGATCATTCCGGTGATCCTGGTGCGCAGAGCGTGTTCGGGCTGGGCGCCGATGACGGTCTCGACGAGATCACCATCCCGGAGGAACAGCAGCATCGGGATGCTGGTGGCGCGGTAGCGCTGAGCCGTGTGCGGTGACTCGTCGATGTTGACCTTCACCACCTTGAGGTCGGAGGCGAACTCTGCGGAGAGCCGCTCGAGGATCGGAGCGACCATGCGGCAGGGACCGCACCACGGTGCCCAGAGATCGACCAGCACCAGCCGTGAGGTGGCAACGGCGTCGGCGAACTCGGCGTCACCGGCCTCGACGAGCCAGGGGAGGTCGTGGTGACACTTCGCGCAGCGGGGGTTCCCGGACGCGGCGAGGGGCACACGGTTGCGCGCCCCGCAGGAGGGACAGGCGACGACTCCCATGCCGCTCACGGTACGGGCGGCGACCGGCTGCGGACAGGGCCGATCGGCCCCACCGGTCGGTCCGGCACCGCCCACCGACCGGCCGACGACCTAACGTCGACGCGATGACGGGAGCCGACACCACAGCAGACGGCGGCGAGGAGCTGGAGCTGCGGGGCATGTTCCCGTTGCGCTCGTATCTCGGCATGGACATGTCGGGCGACGAGCCGGGCCTCGGCATCGCCTCGGTCGATCTCGCCGAGCAGCACCTCAACCCGTACGGCGTGGTGCACGGGGCGGTGCTCTTCGCCATGGTCGACACGGCGATGGGCAAGGCGACGATGAGCGTGGTCGACGACGGCCGGTACTGCGCCAGCGTCGAGGTGTCGCTGCGGTTCATCCGTCCGGTCTCCGAGGGCCGGGTCACGGCGACGGCCACGGTGATCCGGCGTGGCCGTCATCTCGTGCATCTCGATGCTCGCGTGCACGGTTCCGACGACCGTCTGGTCGCCACGGCCGACGGCACGTTCGCCCTGCTCGGCGAAGCCGCCACCTGACGCTCCTCGACGTTCGACACCCGCGTCTCCACCCGACGTCGCGACCCGAGTCTCCGGCGGTCGATCGCATCACGGTGACGGCGGGGACGCCGGTGCGGTAGGAATGGCGCCGTGGGCTACGTGATCGCACCGTCTGCCTCCGCCCGCCGCGAGGTTCGCCGGATCGCCGCCGAGCGCCTCGGGGAGGCCGTCGAACGGCTCGACACACTGATCGACGCGGTCGGCGACGACGCCGACGTGGACACCGACGTGGAAGAAGCGATCCACGAGATCCGGAAGCGGTGCAAGGAGGTCCGCGGCCTGGCCCGGCTCGTCGGTCCGGCTCTCGGCAGCCGGTTCCACCGGTTCGACCGGACGGTGCGCTCGGCCGCCAACGAGCTGTCGGCCCTGCGAGACGCCCATGCCGTTCTCGCCACGTTCGACACCCTCGTCGATGCCCAGCCGACCGGCGACTCCGGCGCCCGGCACGATCTGCGAGCAGTCCGTGCCGGCCAGGCCGCGTTCGCCGACGCCGCGACCGAAGCTGCCGGGAGCGGCGACGACCGGATCCGCACGGCGCGCGACCTGCTGCAGGAGGCGCTGGCGGCGTCGCAGAAGTGGAAGGTCCCGGCGGGCTTCGAGCCGCTGGGGGACGGCCTCGGCTCGACGTACGATCGCGGCCGTCGCTGGCTGCGTCGCGCCGAGAAGCACCCCACCGACGAGCGGCTCCACGAGTGGCGCAAGGCCGTGAAGCACCTCTGGTACCAGACCCGATTGCTGCACGACACGGCCCCCAGCGTGATGGGTCCGCTGGCTGACAACCTCGACGATCTCGCCGAGGCGCTCGGCGACGACCACGACCTCGCCGTGCTGGTCGCCCGGCTCGACGGCGCGGGTGCCGGCACCGCAGCCGCGGTGGGCCACACCGTCGACCTCGCCCGAGCCCGGCAGGCCGAGTTGCGCCGCCGGGCGTTCCGGATGGGCCACACGATCTACGCGGAGGACGGTGGTGCCTTCGTCGCCCGGGTGCAGAGGTACTGGCTCGACACCGTGCGTCTCGGTCCCGAACTCGTCGTCGGCGGGATCGCCACCCTCTCGCGCGAGCGCTCGGAGGAGCGGGCGTCGGGCGACAGCGGATCGGGACGCGAGCTCGAGCGCAAGTTCCGGCTCGACGGCGGCCTGCGATCGGTGCCGGGGGACCTCGAGCGCTGCGGCTCCAGCGAGATCCGGCAGGGCTATCTCGCGGTCGACGGCGCGGTCTCGGTGCGGGTGCGAGACGCCGGCGACTGCACCCTCACCGTCAAGTGGCGAACAGAGGCCGACGGTCCGGGCGAACGCGGCGAGCTCGAATGGACGATCGCGCGACAACGGTTCGAGTCGGCATGGCCGGCCACCGCCGGCCGGCGTATCGTGAAGACGCGCCATCGGGTCGGACTCGACCGGCACACCGTGGAGATCGACGTGTTCCACGACGAGCTCGACGGTCTGGTGGTCGCGGAGGTGGAGTTCGACTCGCCCGACGCACTGCGGTCGTTCGAGCCCCCGCCGTGGTTCGGCGACGAGGTCACCGACGACCGGCGCTACAGGAACGCCTCGCTCGCCGTCGACGGGCGACCGGACCCCTGACCGCTCCCACATCACGACGGTGTCGCTGCGGTCCGGCTCACGCCGGCACTCGTCGGACGCGCGAGAGTGATCGATCGTGAGCGAGCAACTGCACTGGCGTTCGGCGACGGAGCTGGCGGCGGCCGTCCGTCGGCGTGAGGTGTCGAGCACCGAGATACTCGATCACCTCGTCGATCGGATCGAGCGCCTCGACGGCGAGATCAACGCCGTCGTCCAGTGGGATCTCGACCGGGCCCGCGGGCTCGCCCGGGAGGCCGACGACGCCGTGGTGCAGGGCATCGCGGGCGGGCCGCTCCACGGGGTGCCGATGACGGTGAAGGACTCGTTCCAGACCGAGGGGTGCATCACCACGTCCGGTTCCCCCGACCTCGCCGACTTCGTCCCGACCGAGGACTCCTGGCCGGTCGCCCGGCTGCGTGACGCGGGAGCCATCCCGTTCGCCAAGACGAACCTGCCGTTGTTCGCCGACGACATCCAGAGCTTCAACGAGGTGTACGGCACCACCCACAACCCACACCGCCTCGACCACACTCCCGGCGGATCGTCGGGTGGCTCGGCGGCAGCGCTGGCGACGGGCTTCACGCCGCTCGAGGTGGGCAGCGACATCGGCGGCTCGATCCGCGTGCCGGCGCACTACAGCGGTGTGATGGGCCACAAACCGAGCTACGGCATCGTGCCCGGCCACGGGCAGATCCCCGGCATGCCGGGGACCCTCACCCAGGCCGACCTCGCCGTGGTCGGCCCCATGGCCCGGACGGTCGAGGATCTCGAACTGGGGCTCGACGTGATGGCCGGCCCCGACCGCTGGTCGGCCCCGGCGTGGCGGCTCGACCTGCCGGCACCCCGCTCGACCGAGTTCGCCGACTTCCGGATCGCGGCCTGGCTCGACGATCCGGCGTGCCCCGTCGACACGGACACGACCCGGGTGCTCGGCGACATCGTGGCCGCCGTCGACGAGGCGGGTGCCCGGATCGACACCGACGCCAGGCCGGACGTGACACTCGAGAAGGCATTCCGGGTGTTCGGTGAGCTGTTGTTCGCAGCGCTGGCCGGTGGCCAGCCGAAGGAGTCGCTCGACGCATTCGCCGCCGACGACACGGAGTCGCCGCTGGGGTGGATCAAGCGCAGTACCGCTGCGCGCCACCGCGCCTGGCTCGCCAACAACGAGCGGCGTCTGCAGATCCGCCAGCGCTTCGCGGAGTTCTTCGAGCGCCACGATGCGCTCCTGATGCCCGTGCATCCCCGCCCTGCGATCCCGCACGACCAGTCGTTGCCGCAGTTCGCGCGGACGGTGGAGATCGACGGCGTCGAGCGGTCGTATCTCGACCTGTGGCCGTGGATCGCCCCGGCCGGGCTCGCCTACCTGCCGGCCACCGTGGTGCCGGTGGGCATCAGCGCCCAGGGCCTCCCGATCGGGATCCAGATCGTGGGCCCGTTCCTCCACGACCGCACCGTGCTGCAGCTCGCCCGGCACATCTCCGCCCTCGCCGCCGACCGCAACGGCTGGCCCTCTCCCTGCCCCCGACCCCCAGCACCACCGTTTGCGTGACGGAAATGTTGGGGCGGCCCGAAGAAAACGTCACGCAAACGAATCAGCGACAGCAGCTCGTCCGTTTGCGTGACGGAAATTTTGGGGCGGGCCGAAGAAAACGTCACGCAAACGATCGAGCACGTCCACCGGCGACGCGGGTCAGGGGGATTCGAGGAGGGCCTTCAGGTTGGCGAGTGCGACCGGGAGGTCCTTCGCCGCCTGCTTCCACAGCAGATCGAGGATCTTGCCGAACCCCCGCTTGGCCTGCAGCCCCTGCCGGTACACGATCCGGCAGCCTTCCTCGGTCGGCTCGATCCGGACCGACTCGGCGAGCGTCTCCAGGATCGGCAGCTTCGACGACGTGACGGCGAACGCGAAGTGCTCGTTCTCGTCCCAGGCGGTGAACTCCTCCTCCAGCGTCAGGCGCTTGGCGGTCACCCGCCGTCCCCCGCCGACGCCTTCCCCCGACCCGATCGCCTCCACCCGGTCGAGCGCCGTGAACCACTCGGGCCAGCCGGCATGATCGGCGATGCGCTCCCACGCTGCCGCAGGCGGGACGGCCACCTCGATCGAGGCCTCGACACGAATCGGCGCGGCGTCGATCCACTCGGGTGGCTGGATCGTGTGGGTCGGCATGGCAGGAGCCTCCGGGGTCGGGCCGTCGTCCGACGGCCGGCGGTCAGGGAAGATGAACGGTCACGGGCAGCCGGGTCTCAACCCGTCTCCACCAACGCCTTGTCGAGCGCGTCGAGGGCCTGGTCGATCTCGTCGGCCGACACGGTCAGCGGCGGCATGAACCTCAGCGTCGTGCCCGCCGCACCGGCGGTCATCAGGATCAGCTTGCCCTGACGCAGGCAGTGCGACACGACCGCCGACGTGCGCGCCGCACTGTCGAACTGAGCAGCGACCATCAGCCCCAGCGCGCGCACCTGCACGATCGCGGGATGGTGCTCCTGCAGACGACGCAAGCCGTCGGCGAGCTGCACGCCACGCCGGTTCACCTCGTCGAGGAATCCGTCGGCGGTCAGCACGTCGATGGTCGCGAGCGCAGCCGCGCATCCCATGGCGTTGCCGCCGTAGGTGCCTCCGTGCGATCCCGTGGGCCACCGGTCGTCGAGCTCCCGCCGCGTGCCGAGCGCCGAGAACGGGAATCCCGAGGCGATCCCCTTGGCCATGCAGACGATGTCGGGATCGACGTCGTAGTGCTCGATGGCGAACAACGTGCCGGTCCGTCCGAACCCCGACTGCACCTCGTCGGCGATGAAGAGCATCCCGTGCTGCTTGCAGCGCTGATCGATCGCCTCGAGGAATCCGGGAGGCGCGGCGACGTAGCCGCCCTCGCCCAGGACCGGCTCGATGATCACCGCCGCCGTCTCGCTCGGCGCGGTCACCATCGTCAGCAGATCGTCGAATCCGCCGAGTGCCCGTACGACCTCGGCCTGGAGGTCATCGGCGCGCACGTCCGGATACGGCGCGATGAACACGCCCGACGGCAGCGGGGCGTGCCCGGCCCGGTAGACGGACTTCGACGTGGTCATCGCCATCGCCTGATGGGTCCGACCGTGGAAGCTGCCCTGGAACACGATGACGTTGGGCCGGCCGGTGGCCTGCTTGGCCAGCTTCACCGCCGCTTCGGTGATCTCCGCGCCCGAGTTGGCGTAGAAGAACGTGTCGATGCCCGGTGGGGTCAGTTCGGCCAGCCGTGCGGCGAGGGGTGCCAACAGGTCGTGCGTGTAGACGTTGGCCTGGGCGTGGACGAACCGGCGTGCCTGGTCGGCGATCGCCGCCACCACGTGAGGGTGCGAATGGCCGGTGGAGGTGACGGCGATGCCGCCGGTGAAGTCGAGGTACCGCTCACCGCCGGTGGTCGTGACCCACGACCCGTCGCCGGAGGCGACCTCGAGGTCGGTCACCTTGAACCAGACGTGCGACAGATGGTCGGCATGGTCGGTGGTCATCGGGCTCATCATTCCACCTTTCCGTCCGATTGCCCACGGCTACCCGACGAACCGGTCGAGCAGTTCGCCGAGGCGCGACGTCGATCCGGTGCGCTCCTCGTTCCGGTCGATGCGACCGGCGATCCGCAACCCGCCGTTGATGCCGAGCCAGCGGAGCGGCTCGGGTTCCCATGTCCGCGAACGGTGATCCACCCACGGCAGCGACACGAGGTCCGAGCGCTCGCCTCTGACGAGATCGGCAACGGTGCGACCGGCCAGGTTCGACACGGCCACGCCTTCGCCCACGTAGCCGCCCGCCCATGCCAGCCCGGTGCCCCTGTCGAGCCCCACGGAGGGGCGCCAGTCACGCGGCACGCCGAGGACACCACCCCACCGGTGGGTGATCGGCGTGTCGGCGAGTTGCGGTAGCAGCTCCACGAGCGTGCGGGCGATGGTGTCATGGACGTCCGAGCGCTGTTCGGTGACCGCATCGATGCCCGACCCGAACCGGTACGGCGCCCCCCGGCCACCGAATGCGATCCGGCCGTCCGCGGTGCGCTGGCCGTAGATCACCATGCGCCGGTCGTCGG
>Ga0102928_1000658_pt1 | contig 22319 bp, 14 predicted proteins | sample SalPonR1_B_D1_MG_FD_78504 | JGI IMG/M metagenome (GOLD analysis project Ga0102928, IMG submission 78504) | Salt pond soil microbial communities from South San Francisco under conditions of wetland restoration - Salt Pond MetaG R1_B_D1_MG | ecosystem: Environmental > Aquatic > Marine > Intertidal...
GATTGACAGCATCATTTTGTGTAAGGTCAAATACGGGAGGAGTTACAAAATCGCCACACTGAGACAGGTCAGTTGGTGGATTGAGGATTTCAGGTTCTTCAGTCACACTCAATTGAAAGCTTACCACCGAAAAACAAGACGGATTACCGTTATTTTGAATCCTTACCCAGATAGGTTCCGGGTTTGTGGTGTTGGTATAGTTGTTCGGGTTGGGAATAGGACTGTCACCGTTTTGAGCATCAGCATCGGAGGTATGATAAGAGATACTGTGGGTGGTGGTATCTTGATTGGATCCAAATACCACATTATTCTGCTGAGTGAGGTCAAACTGGGTCTGGCCGGTATCTCCGGTAGGCGCACAAACCACAATATCCTGAGGTTGATTGGCCTCTACATCAAAAATTTGAATGCTAAAACTGGCTGTGGCAAAACAATTACTGTTATTAATATTTTCCGCACGAACGAAAATGGTTTCAGAAGTAGACCCCGGATTGTAATTGGCCGGGTCTGTGATTGGATTTGTACCCGCATCGGCATCGGCCTGGGTGTTGTAGTAGGAGAGCTGTGTATCGACGGCATTGGCAATACCTAGGGTTGCGGCATTATTCACTGTAAGATCAAAAACCTGTGTGCCGGAAAAATCACCGCACTGCGATAGGGAAGGTGTTTGGGTGATTTCCGGTTCTTCAATGATGTTGAGTACAAAATCACTTACCGCAAAACAACTGGGATCATTGTTATTCTGTACCCTTACCCAAATGGTCTGCGGGTTGGATGTATTGGTATAATTATCGGGATTGGGGATTGGATTAGCACCGCCCTGAGCATATGCATTTGAGATGTGATAGGAAATACTGTGGGTGGTAGAATCCTGATCAGGCCCAAATACGGTATTATTTTGCAGAGTGAGGTCAAATTGGGTTTGGCCGGTATTGCCTGTGGGAGTACAAACGGCAATGTCGTCCGCCTGATTGGCTTCGACATCGAAGATTTGAATGGTAAAGCTGTCAACGCTAAAGCAATCGGCGCTGTTGATGTTTTCTGCACGCACAAAAATGGTTTCAGAAGTAGACCCCGGATTATAGTTGGCCGGGTCGGTGATAGGGTTAGTGCCCGCATCAGCATCGGCTTGGGTATTGTAGTAAGTCACTTGCGTCTCAGCAGTATTGGCAATGCCAAGGGCAGCAGCGTCGTTTTGGGTGAGATCGAACACCTGAGTTAGAGTAAAGTCGCCACATTGGGAGAGGTTCTGGGTTTGGGTGATTTCGGCACCTTCAAAAATTTCAATAGTAAAGTTAACGTCTCCAGCAAAACAATTATCATTTGTACCATTTTGAACAACAACATAAATTGTAGTGATGCCATAGCTGGAAGCTTGATATGTTGTAGGGTCCGGAATAGCATTGGCAGTATTATTATTATCTGCATCTGCTTGATTTTCATAGTAAAACACTGTAAAATCTGCAGGATTTTGTCCGTTTAGTGCTGTAGCATCATTTATTGTGAGATCAATAGATAAATCACTCAAAGAATTTACACAAAATGATAAATCATCAAAACCAGATCCTATTTCTACTTCATCTAAAAACAATGTAAAAGATGTTACTAAATGACAATCAGGATTTAAAATGTTTTGAATTCTGATATAAATTTCTTCATTATCTACACCATTGTAGGTTGTAAGTTGTGAACTGTCAATAGCATTGGCAGGATCACCCGCATTGGCATCTGCTTCGAGATTATAGTATAAAATTTCAAAATCTGATGGATTATCGAGTTGAAGGCTATTGACATTAACCTCAGTTAAATCAAAGGTAGCATTGGTTTCTCCACTACATTGTGTAAGTTCTGTAATTGGATTATTGATAACGGGATTATCAAAAAAGCTAACTACGATTTCGTCTTCCAATTGAGACGCACCTGAAGTAATAATGGATTTATAAGTACCACCTGGAGCTGTAACGCTAAGGTTTGGTCCTATTTCACCAGGAATGGTTTCAAAATTTCCAGTTGCCGGGTTTAAAAGTTGCCATTCGTAGGAATCTGCACCACTGGCTTCAGCAAATATGGTCACGGTCTCACCTTCACAGGCGTCAATATCTTCACCAAGGACTAAGTCTCCACATGAAAGGCTTCCAGCACCCGGATCACCTTCGTTAATTTGTTGCAAACTTATAAAACCTTGACTTTGATTAAAATTTGTTATTACAATAATATAAAATTCACCAGCCTGTGCATTTTGCACGCCCATATTTTCAATAGGAGCTGCGGAATAGCTACAGCCATCAAATAAACTCCCATTGGGTAAATCCGGTACTTCGGTATTTGAATTTAAATTATTACAATTTCCGTCAGGACTATTAAAAGGTCCCCAAATTTTAAAATCCACATCTAAGCCTGTACCGCTAAGGTCAGCATTGGTATTTTGTTCAATTAAAAATGCCAATTCACCACTGGTTTCAACCTCAAAATAAAACCAGGCGGGGTAGGGTTCCAATCCAAGACAGCCGTAATCGGGCCCGGCTTCTGCATTTGGTAATCCCCCTGTTTCATTACTGGAGTTAGGAAAAACAAGGGCTGACCCACCTGCACAAAATTGTAGCGCATCAGCACAAAAAAATGCAGAGGCAGAAACAACTTCAACCGGTATTTGTAGCACATCATTTTCACATCCAAAATCATCAATGATGGTTACAGAAACGGTAAAATTACCGAGTGACTCATAAGTGTGTTGTACAATAGGGACAGAGGTGGTTACTGGAGGAGTTCCATCACCAAAATCCCAAATGTATTGAGAGCTGTTACCATTGCCAGGCGGAAAAACAGGATTGATTTGAAAATTGGTTTCCTGAAAAAATTCTATTTCATAGTTTTGAGTAGCTGTATTGAATTCAGATGGTACAATTTGATTTAATGTGGCCGTGGTATCTTCGCAGGGTTCTCTACATCCTATTGTAGCCGCCCATCCAGGATTTGGAAAAAAAGTAGCGGATTGAAAAACTATTGTTAAGCACCCTGTTGGGTTTTCATCTGAAGCTGAAATGAGCTCAAGTTCCGGATTGTCAGCTAAATCACCAGAGAATGATCCTAGTAACTGTGTGGGGTCTGCGGTGTCTGCATCATAAATTTCAAAATTAGTACCATTGACTCCAGGAACTTCAAAATCAGTAAACTCTAAAGTAGTGATTAGCAATGGATCGTCCGGGCAAATTGTAATTGTAAAATCTTCACCTGTTCCATAATCGTCAACTGCACCGCCAGAGTCAAAAAAGGTACCGCTACATTGGTTAAAAGTACCGTCCTGCATTAGAATGTCCTGAGCAGATGCGGTTAATAACGAGAAAACAAATAGTATGACGTAAACTTTTTTATCTATGTTCATTAAATCCTGAAATTGAGCTTTTGAAATTATGATGAAAAATTTGCGAAAAATAGTAAAATTATATTAAAGCTGACCCTTCTCGGCGTATTAAATTAAGCCTTATGTAACAGTTATCAACAAAAATTACTGTTGATGTATGTTTTTTTAACAAAGCTTACTTATCAACCCCTTAATTTTAAATTTATTATTTTAAAAATGATACTTTTGCCAAGAATTGATTTTACAATGAAGAATATATTTCTTTTTATAATTCTTTTTTCAAGCATTGCCATATGTGCACAAGAAAGAAAGTTAAAAAAAGTGGGAGCCGGCAGATCGAGAGCACCAAACACACAAAATAATGCAAGAGATGCTAAAAGTGTAGAAGAAACTAAAGAAAGACCACCAATAGACCAATATAAAATCATCAATTATAAAAATGATACCATTGTTGCAGACACAAGTTTAACTATTCGAAAGGAATACAAGTATAATTATTTACGTCAAGACGATTTTGAACTATTGCCGTTTCATAATATAGGTCAAACTTATAACAGTTTAGGTTATACCTTTGATGATGTTAGCCTAAGACCTAAATTTGGTGCACAGGCCAGGCGATTTTACTACATAGAAGCCAAAGATATTAACTCTTTTTATGTTCCAACACCGTATACAGATTTGTACTTTAAAACTACGTTTGAACAGGGGCAAAATCTGGATGCTTCCTTTACAAGTAATTTTACAAATCGTTTTAATTTCTATATTGCTTATAAAGGGCTAAGATCTTTAGGGAAATACCAACATAGTTCTACTTCTAACGGGCACTTTAGAATTGGTGTAGCCTACAATACAAAAAATGAGCGCTATTATCTCAAAACGCACTTTACATCCCAGGATTTTCTTATAGAAGAGAATGGTGGACTAACAGCTAATGCAAGGCAGCAGTATATTGATGGGGAAGAAGAATTTCAGAATCGCGCATCTTTAGGCGTTCAATTTCAAGATGCTGAAAATAAATTTATAGGCAGACGGTTTCTCTTTGATCACTTTTTTAAAATAAGGAAGGGTAATGACAGTACCCAAAATGGGCAAGTTCTATTAAAGCATAAACTCTTTTTAAAAGATAAAACCTTTAGATTTACACAATCCCAATCCTCTGAAATTTTTGGTGTGGCTTTAGAAAATCAAAACCTTAATAATGAAGTTCAATTTCAGGATGTAAGTAATACTTTAGGACTCAGTTATCAGATAAATCCCTTAGGTGTTTTTAGCTTTAATGTGTCTCACAGCAATTACAATTATGGTTACCAATCTGTCTTTATAGGCGAAGATTTTAGAGTACCAAATAGACTTAAGGGAGAAATATTAGCAGTAGGAGGTGCATATAAAGGTGAAATTGGCAAATTTAGGCTAGAGGGAGATATGCAGTATAACATCTCTGGCGATTTTGATGGGAATTACCTGAAAACCAGAGCTGACTATGATTTTACTGAAGATATTACGGCAACCGTCCGATTACACATAAATTCTCACGCTCCTAATTATAATAAACTTCTCCATCAAAGTGATTATCAAAATTATAATTGGTTTAATGACTTTGATAATGTAAAAACTCAATACCTTCAATTTGAAGCAAATTCTAAAATGTTTGGAAAGCTAGATGCTTCAATTACCCAAATTCAGGACTATGCTTACTTTGGATTTGCGGATAACCCCAATCAGGAAAGTGCTGCAGACTCTTTAGTAAGGCCTTTTCAATCTTCAAATGAAGTGAGGTATCTAAAACTGAAATACGAGAAAACCTTTTCTTATGGTAAATTTTCACTGGCCAATACCATTATGTATCAAAATGTATTAAACGGTGATGATGTTTTTAGAGTACCGGATTTTGTCACCCGTCAATCTTTATTTTATACCGATCGTTGGTTCAGAAAAGCCCTGTTTTTACAGACAGGATTTCATATAAAATACTTTACCGGGTATAATGCCAATGCGTATGATCCTATTTTAGCAGAATTTGTGGTTCAAAATTTTGAGGAATTAGACAACTTTTACACACTGGATTTTTTCTTTAATATAAAAGTAAGGCAGGCTAGGGTTTACTTTAAATACGAAAACTTTACCACTTTGTTTGAAAATAACACAAGCTTTTCAGCACCTAATTATCCTTATCGAGACGCCGTCATACGATTTGGACTGGTGTGGAATTTCTTTTTGTAATAGAGGTTCCCTTTTATATTATTGAAACATTCAATTTTATTTAATGTTTGTTCGCCAGACTTATCTTACTTTTGAAAACAATAAAATTTTTGGTATGAAAGGTGTTTTAATGGTAAATTTGGGTTCTCCACAATCAACAGATCCAAAGGATGTAAAAGCTTATTTGGGCGAGTTTCTGATGGACGAACGAGTTATAGATGTTCCCTATATTTTGAGAGCGATTTTAGTAAAGGGTATCATTCTTAATACAAGACCTAAGCAGTCTGCCAAAGCCTATAAAAAAATATGGTGGGAAGAAGGTTCCCCTCTAATTGTATTGTCTGAACGGCTTCAGGAAAAAATTGATAAATTTACAGAAGTGCCAATTTCGCTTGCAATGCGATACGGAGAACCTTCTATTCATAATGGATTAGAAGAACTGCATGCTAAGGGTGTCGATGAAGTTCTTTTACTGCCTTTGTATCCCCAGTTTGCCATGGCTACCACAGAAACCATTTTAGTTTTGGCAGAACAGCTTAGAGATGAGTATTTTCCCACAATGAATTTGACCACAGTTCCTCCATTTTATAATCATCCGGATTATATCAATGTACTTTCAGCTAGTATCTTCGAAAAGATTAAAGATTTAGATTACGATCATTTACTCTTTAGCTATCATGGCGTTCCAGAAAGACACATCAGAAAGAGCGACATCACCAAATCGCATTGCAAACTAGACGATAAGTGTTGTCAAACCCCTTCAAAAGCGCATAAATTTTGCTATCGTCATCAATGTTATGAAACCACAAGGCTTGTAGCGGAAACTTTAAAGTTAAAAGATGGTAGCTATAGTACGTCATTCCAGTCTAGACTTGGTTTTGATCCTTGGTTAAAGCCCTACACCGATAGGACTATTGAAAAACTTGCGCTTGGTGGTACAAAAAATATGGCCATTGTGACTCCCGCTTTTGTTTCAGATTGTTTAGAAACTCTGGAAGAAATAGCTATGGAAGGTGAAGAGATATTTCACGAAAATGGTGGAAAGGAGTTTACATTTATTCCCTGCTTAAACGAGCGTGAGGATTGGGTTAAAACCCTTAGTCGGTGGATTGATGAGTGGGCAACTCAGGGAGAACCCAAGACTAGCATGGCATGAGAAGCCTAAATTCTAACGAGCTGGGGCAAGAACCCATAAGTAAACTATTATTCAAGCAGTCCGGTCCCGCGTCTATTGGTATTTTAGTGATGTCTCTAAACATACTTGTAGACTCAATCTTAGTAGGAAACTGGATTGGTTCAGTAGCCATTGCCGCTATTGGAGTTGTGCTTCCAGTTTCTTTTTTTATTGCGGCACTGGGACTATCTATTGGCATTGGTGGAGCTTCTATCATTTCCAGAGCCTTGGGTGCTAAAAATAAAGATAAGGCTTTACATACATTTGGTAATCAAATATCTATCACTTTACTTCTTACGGTTAGTTTGGTAATTGTTGGGCTCATTTTTATGAATGATCTTATTCCCGCATTTGGTGGCAAAGGCGATATATTTGAACCAGCTAAAATATACTACCAAATCGTCCTGTATGGTGTACCAATTTTAGCCTTGTGCATGATGGGAAATGCAGTAATAAGGGCAGAGGGTAAACCTTTGTTTGCTATGATAGCCATGATTATACCATCAATAGGAAACCTTAGTCTTGATTTTGTTTTGATCCAATTATTTGATATGGGCATGTATGGCGCAGCATGGGCAAGCACTATTTCTTATGCATTGTGCTTGAGTTTTATTATTTGGTTTTTTTTGTCAAAAAAATCTGAATTAAGAATTAGTATTTCTCATTTTGGCTTTAAAGCTGATATTTTAAGAGAAATAAGTGAACTCGGTTTTGTGACTCTAGCTCGGCAAGCCGTTGTAAGTTTAACTTATTTTTTATTAAACAATATACTATTTAAACTCGGTCAAGAGGCCGGAGTGACCTCTTATGTTATCATATCGCGTATGCTCATGTTTGCTTTATTCCCGGTTTTGGGAGTCACACAGGGGTTTTTACCAATAGCAGGTTATAATTATGGCGCTGATTTAAAGTTAAGAGTGAGAGAAACGATTAACAAAGCCATACTATATGCCTCAGGTTTGGGAATACTGGTATTTACTTTAATTATGATTTTTGCAGATAACATTGTAAGGGCCTTTACAGACGATCCCGCAATACTGGCAGGTACACCATCTGCTATGCGTTGGGTGTTTGCTGCTACTCCAATTGTAGCTATACAATTAATAGGTTCAGCCTATTTTCAGGCAATAGGAAAAGCTAAACCCGCTTTTTTACTCACTCTGACTAGGCAAGGTTTTTTCTTTATACCATTAATTTTAATTCTGCCTCAATATTTTCAAGAATTTGGTGTTTGGATATCTTTTCCTTTAGCCGATTTGTTATCAACTGTTGTAACGGGTTATTTTTTAAGTCGTGAGGTTAAAAAAACACTTTACTAAAAAATCAATCTTCGTATTGCGAGTTTTTGCTTAATTTTACTTTTTTAAATATTATATTATGAAAATCAAGAATTTTTTATTTCTTTTTTTACTTGCTGCAGGAGTTATATCTGGTTGTTCAAGTGATGACGGTGGAGGCAGTCCTGCCGGACCAACTGTTCCTAATGGTGTTTTTGACACCTGGAATATGACACTATACTTTCAAAATAGTGATATAGAAACGGATGTTCCCTGTGATGAAGACCTGGAGTATGACTTGAGAAGTAACGGAAATTACTCTAAAACCTCTTTTTCTGTTCCCGACAGCGGCGATAATTGTAATATTGCTGTTGTCATCAACGGCACCTGGGAAATCATAGAAGACAATGTTTTAAGGCTTACGCCTTCTTCTAGTTCTTTTAACCCTGAAACGCTAAATTTAGAATTAATCAATAACGACACTCAATTAGAAATCACCAGATTTAATGGTCTGGTTGAAGTTTATAATAGGTTGTAAAAAAAAAGCTGTCTCAAAACTTTTTGTTTGAGACAGCTTTGTAATATTTCATTAATATCCCTTAAGCCTTGGGGTCTAAAATGTTATCTACGCGTTCTATGGCGTCTTCGATATGATAACGTGTCATTGTATCACTAGTTCTTCTCAAACCATTTTGTAAATCTTTCTTGAGTTGTTTAAGTTCAGCTCTTACCAGCGGTCTGATGTCTGAGGTGTTAACTTCAATATTACTTCTGCTAATGTATCTTCTGTATCGTGCAGGAATTGAAGATTGCTCTTCGGTCATTATTTCGTGCATACGAGTTATGTACGAACGCTGTAAATTACGTCTTGCTCTAGTGATTTCTTTTCCTCTGCTCAACTCACTAAATAAGCCTTGTCTTAAATCTTTCATCATTTCTAAAGATGAATACGCATCATCATTCAGTTCTTCATTTTCCATTATTCGCGCAAATCGTCCAAAATCAAGCAGGTTGTTCAAGGTGCTCTCTTGAAGACTTCTCAGTTGTTCAAGGTAACCATCAAACTGAATTTTGTTAAAGATATTTTCATCGAGCATCCATTCTGGCGTTTCAAATAATTCTTTATTGAGGAAGGCCATAGCTCTGGTTTGCTTATCTCTTGGTACATGTTGATAAACCGCCCCCTCTTGATCGTAGGTTTTGTAAAATTCATAAACACCACCAATATTTGCGGTAACATGACCCATATAGCGTCTGTATTGTCTTACAACTTGGCCGTAAAGGTCTTCTAAGTCATCGTAGTTTTTTCCATCCTCAGCAGTCCATTCAATAAGGTTGGGGACAATACGTTTTAAATTTGCAATACCGTATTCTGATGCCTTCATGCTATCGTCTCCTAAATCTTCTGTTTGAGAACTAGGGTCTATAACGCCACCAATTTGCTGACTACCAAATCTATATATTGGGTCTCCAGCTTTTTCCAGAATCCATTCATCCAGAATAGGTTTTTCCTCTTTAGCAGACTTATTTGGTATAGGTTTGTACCCCCACATTACAGAATACTTGTCATATGGACCAATGTTTGGCATTAAAGCCACATCTCCATCACCGGGCTGAGCAATATAATTGAACCTTGCATAATCCATAATTGAAGGTGCCGTACCGTATTTTTTGGTAAATTCCGGACTTCTCAAATCTTCAACATCATAGGCTACGCTGCTTCCCATATTGTGCGGTAAACCTAATGTATGACCTACTTCATGAGATGACACAAATCTGATTAATCGGCCCATGATTTCATCTTTAAATTCTACACCGCGGGCTTCAGGATTGATAGCAGCCGTTTGTACAAAATACCAGTTTCTTAATAAAGTCATCACGTTGTGGTACCAATTAATATCAGATTCTAAAATTTCTCCAGATCTTGGATCGCTGACATGAGGACCATTGGCATTTGGAATAGGGGAAGCGAGGTATCTGACAACAGAATATCTTACGTCTTCCGGACTCCAGTCAGGGTCTTCTTCTTTAGTAGGCGGATCCATAGCAAGGATTGCATTTTTAAATCCTGCGGCTTCAAAAGCTACCTGCCAGTCTTCTATTCCTTGTTTGATATACTTCCTCCATTTTTTTGGAGTGGCTCTGTCTATATAGTAAATGATGGGTTCTTTGGGTTCTACCAATTCACCATTTTTAAATTTTTCGATGTCTTCGTCTTTAACCTCAAGCCTCCATCTGTCGAGATATCTCACAGTTTTAGACTTTTGGGCCGCTAAACCATAATCGGTTTGTCTGGAAGTAAACCATCCTACCCTCTGGTCAAAATAACGACGTTTCATAGGTTCTTTTGGCAGTAATACCATAGAGTTACTAAACATTAAAGAGATACTGCTCGTACTGGAATTAGATGGTGGTTTTCCCGCATTATAAGTTTTAACATGTCTTATTTCTATATTTTCAGGATAACTGCGAATGGTATCAATATAAGAACGTGATTTGTCTAATCTTGAAATCTTATAGTTACGTCTTCTACTATCTTGCAAACCTATTGCTTTAACGTCTTCTTCAAAAAGTTTTGTGGCGTTTATAACGGTATTGTTATTAATAGAATCTTTTTTGTAGGCTGCTACTTCAAACCCATATAAAATAGGTTCAAAATTTGAATTGACAACAGCTTCGTGAACCGGTAAAGAATCACTGGCATAGATTTCATAAGAAACAACATTCAAATATACTTTATCCCCTTTCTTTTTCCATCTTAAGACCTGTTCATTTTGCTTGCCACCACCAAATCCAAAACCGGAAGCTGTCTTGGCAATTCTGGTCACCATTAACATTTCTCTGTTGAATAAACTGTCCGGGATTTCAAAAAAGTAGTCATCTTTCACCTTGTGTACGGTAAATAGGCCTTCATCTGATTTGGCATCTTTAGTGATGACTTTAGTGTAGGGTTTTATACCATTTTTACTTGTTTTTTTCTTAGCTGTCTGTGCAGTTTTAGGGCTCTTCGATTTCTTAAAGATTCCACAACTTACACTAGATAACGTCATAACACTTAACATTAGAAGTGTGATAAATCTGTAATGCATAATTGAATTTTAGAGATTAATGTAAAAATTTCATAGGTTTTGACTTAAAAATATAGTAAAAGTTAAATTAAATCATAAAAAAAGCGGCTTTAAAGCCGCTTTTAATTCAATTAATTTTTGGTTTAATTTTGAGCCCACACACTTCTTTGATAAGTTTCAAGTTTTTGTGAAAGAACAGCACTATTATGCTGTTGAGAAGCATTAGCATCTAGCTTGATATGTTCTCCATCTGGTGTGTAAACCATGTAAAACCCATCTTTAAAGCTAGCTAGTTTGATGAGTTTACCATCTTTCTTAGCATTCCAGGTATTATTTTCGGGAGTATATACCATTTCTAGGGTCTCACCAACTTTTTCCCCTTCTATGACTTGAATTTTGAAATTGTTTTTTGTGGCTGTCATTTTTACTTTTTGACCATCTACAACGGCAATTTGTGATTCGGTTTCGCCTTCTGCCATAGCAACAGGATTACTTCCGGTCCAAAATTCTAAGACATTAAAAATAATGAGATCACCAAACATAAAAAGACCATACACCGGTATAATGTTGAGGCCCCAAAAAATAAGGTTGTTTACAAATTTAGAATCGGTTACATCTTGATTCCAGTCTTTAAGACCGTTGAAGGCAGAAAAAGAGCCTAAACAACTTGATGACAAAAGTGTTAAGGATAACAGGCTTGCGATAATAAAATTACGTTTCATAGTATAAATGTTTAGAGGTTATAAAACAAATATAGTTATTTTTCAATAATATTATTACCTCTATCGATATCTGCCATTTTTTGGCTGGGGTCAATTTCTATTTGTTTTACTGTAAAGTCACCTTTTGGAATGGTTAAATCGTAAGTAGGCATGGCCCATGACCAGTCTTCCAGTGTGTTTTCCATATTCGGTTTTTCCCACCGCATGATGCGTAAGGGAATATAAAACACCTCTTTACTTCCATTATCATAAGTAACTTCAACCTCAATAGGCATTGGCGTTAGTCCTATTCTTTCTAAAGTCACTATCGTAGCATTGGGTGTAGTATTGATATTATTTATGCCATAATCGATGGTGTTTGTGGTTCTTGTCCAGTCTAAAAGGTACCAACTTAATTCGGCACCGGATACTTTTTCAGCTATTCTGATAAAATCATTTGGTGAAGGATGCTTAAACTTCCACTCCTTAAAATACCTTTTGAGGGTTTGACTCAAATTGTCATCACCAATAATATAACTTAATTGACTTAGAAAAACTGCACCTTTAGAATACGCTGTTGCACCGTAAGCAAAATTGTAGGCATACCGGTCTGCATGTGTAGACTGAGGTTGCTCTACGCCTGATTTAGCTAATCTGAAATAACTTTGATAAGCCCCTTCTAATGGAAATTTTTTGTTTTGTCCTAAAATTTCATTTTCAGCCAATGTAGATATGTATGTTGTAAAGCCTTCATCCATCCACTCATGTTGGCTTTCATTGGTGGCCAGTACAAACTGAAACCAGGAATGTGCCATTTCGTGTGCAGTTACCCCAAACAGACTACCAAATTTACGTTCTCCGGTAATGAGTGTACACATGCCATATTCCATACCGCCGTCACCACCTTGTATGACGGAATATTGATCATAAGGATATTGCCCTATATTCTCATTAAAATATTCTAACAATTCTTCAGTTTTTGGTTGCAATTTTTTCCAATTTTCTATGATATTTTCATCATTTTGGTAAAAGAAATGCAGAACTGTACCATCTGAAGCTATTCGTTTATCATGAATATAATCCGGGTCTGCTGCCCATGTAAAATCGTGAACATTTGGCGCTACAAAGTGCCAGGTAAGCTGTTTTCCTTTTCGGTTTACCTTTACATCTTTATCTTCGTAACCGTAGCCCACATCATTTGGATTTTGCAAATAGCCTGTTCCGGCTAGCACGTAGTCTTTGTCGATTGTAATTTTCACATCAAAATTGCCCCAAACACCATGAAACTCTCTCGCAATGTAGGGGTGAGCATGCCAACCTTCAAAGTCATATTCGGCTATTTTTGGATACCACTGTGTCATAGAATAGGAAATTCCTTCTTTATTATCCCGCCCCGATCTTCTAATCTGAACAGGAACTTGGCCTTCAAAATCCATTTTAAATTTAACACTTTCGCCAGGTAAAATAGGTTTTCTTAAGCTGACCTCTAAAACTGTATTTTCTATGGTATAGTCTACTTTTCTGCCATCTTGCTTGAGCTTTAAAACATTGATATATCCTATTTCATCGTCCTTTAACTTAGAAATTCTGTCTTCTACTCTACTATCAGGATCTTCAATCGTTCTTGACCTCACATCCATTTCACTGCCGGGTTGAAATGCGTTGAAATATAAGTGATAAAAGACTTTAACTAAAGTGTCCGGAGAGTTATTTGTGTAAATTAATTTCTGATTGCCTGTATATTGATGTGTATTGACATCCATATCAACTTCCATGGTATAATCTACCTTTTGTTGCCAATACGCGGTATTGTTTTGAGCATAAATTGAAAGTGGTATTAAAGGAAAAATAGTTAGAATCAAAAATCTCATAAATAAATGAAGTTTAATATTAGATTAATAAAAAACCCCAATGTATAGACTTTGGGGTTTCTGTGCAATAAATTTTAAATTAAGATTTAGACATTTTACTTGCTAAAATGAGGGCGTTGTACAAGTTAACCATTCTACCGGTAACTGAAATCTCAGAAAATGGCTGCACGTTTTCTGCATCTCCTCCAACAATAACATCTGTATCAATAGTTAAGCCGCTTTCTAAAATCACTGTTTTAACTTGAGCAGCTGTAAGTTTTGGAAATAGAGATCTTATTACCGCAGCAACACCGGCTACATTAGGAGAAGCCATTGAGGTACCAGATAAGTAATCGTACTCATTAAGCGGTGTAGTTGAATAAATACCTGCACCCGGTGCAAACACATCCACACTGCCTTTACCATAATTTGAGAAACCGGCTATCATATTTGAACCGTATTCTGATGTCATAGCACCAACATTTATAAAATTATCAGCTATTTCAATATTTTGACCAGGCCACTCATCATTAGGATAAACTCTATTTTTATCTAAATTTTTAGCTTCATTGCCAGCAGCATTCACGATAAGCACATCATTTTCTGCAGCGTATTTTATAGCATCATTTACCCACTCCGGATGTGTTGAAAAGTACTTCCCAAAACTCGTATTGATAATTTTTGCTCCATTATCTACGGCATAACGTATGCCAAGGGCAATGTCTTTGTCGTACTCATCGCCGTCAGGTACTGCTCTAATTGGCATAATGGTAACATATTCAGCAACACCTTTCATGCCAATACCATTGTTTCTCATCGCCGCAATTATACCGGCCACATGAGTACCATGCCTGGCATCTTCTTTCTTAGGATCCGGTCCACTCACATCGGGATTTCCATAATATTTTGTAGACATATCATCAGGATCATCTCCAAGATGTTTAGCCCTAAAATCTGTTTTAAGATTGAAATGGTTATTAACTCTGGATTCAAAATAGTCTACTGCACTTTGTAATTGTTTTTGGGCAGCCACTAAATCGTCTCCAACGTTGTTCATAATCATCATCATGAATTGTTTTTGTTGATTTAAGCTTTCAGAATCTGTTTTTAGATTCATCACATCTTCTTTGGTAAACTCATCCTTTTCTAACTCTTTACTCATAGCAGCAATAGCCGTGTTCATTTGTTGCTGTATAGTTTTATACCTTTGTAAATTGGCTTTTGATTCTGCTAATTCTTCGTCATATTCTGCCTTTGCTTTTTTATAGGTTTCGTAAGTAACTTTATCAGATTCTGATATTTCAGAAGCTGTTTTACCTTCAAATTTATCCTGATAAGCTCTTACAATTCTTGTTTTTTCGAGGTTTTCCCCGATGATATCCCCAAGAAAATTCCACCCATGGATATCATCTACATAACCGTTTTTGTCATCATCTTTATTGTTATCGGGAACTTCATCTTTATTAATCCATATTACGGGACTTAAGTCTACATGCTGTATATCTACACCGCTATCTAATACGGCTACGATAACATTTTCGCCTTTGTAGTCTAGTATTTCTTCTGCATAAGCTTTATCGACACTCATTCCCGGGATAGTATCACTTACTAAATCTAGGTGTGCCCAATTCTGTTTTTGGTCTTCAGTGAGTTCAGTTGTTTTTCTAGGTTGGGTATCGATATTTTCGATTGGTGTAGAAACTATAGTTGGGCCTGACGATCCGCAACCAATAATAAGCATGGCACCAATAGCCATGGTTGAAATTGACTTAAAATTTTTAATTTTCATTTGTTTTGGGTTTAATTGAACAAGTCTTTAAAAGTATAAGTATTATGATGCCTTACCCCTTTTTCGGTTTGTTTGACATCAATAATTTCGTTATGAGCGTCGTGTTCTAAGAAAAGGTAATAGTTTTCTTTTGCAGCTTCTTCAAGGAAATCTTTTTTTTCATCAAGGGTTAATAAGGGTCTTGTATCGTATCCCATAACAAAGGGGAGCGGTACGTGACCAGCCGTTGGCAGTAAGTCTGCTGAAAAAACCAGTTTTTTACCTTTGTATTCAATTATAGGAATCATTTGCTTATCGGTATGGCCATCAACAAAAAGGACTTCAAAATTTAGGGCCTCATAAAAGTGACGCTTAGCTGATCGTTCCAAAAATTTAAGCTGACCCGATTCCTGCATAGGAATGAGGTTTTCTTTTAAAAAAGAAGCCTTTTCTCTGGCATTAGGATTTGTTGCCCATTCCCAATGCTCCTTATTGGTCCAGAATACAGCATTTTTAAAAGCCGGTTCATAGCCTGTTTTGTCCTTATTCCACTGGATGCTTCCTCCGCAATGGTCAAAATGTAAATGTGTCATAAAGACATCTGTAATATCATCACGATGAAAACCGTATTGACTTAATGACTTATCAATGGAGTGGTTTCCCCATCGATAATAGTAGCTGAAAAACTTATCACTCTGCTTGTTACCAAGTCCGGTATCTATAAGTATAAGTTTATTACCATCTTCTATCAATAAACTTGTGGCGGCAATATCAATCATATTATTGCTGTCGGCCGGATTGGTTCTAGACCACAATGTTTTAGGAACAACTCCAAACATGGCACCGCCGTCAAGCTTAAAATTACCCGTTTCAATTGGATGTAAATTCATTGTAAAATTTTGGGGAATGCAAGATACTAAAAGTCTCCCAACTTGCTTTGTTTGTAAGTGAATTATGCTATTTTTAACGCTTAATTTCAAGATATGTTTGAATTAGCTGCAATAATCATATTAGGTATAATAGCGCAATGGGTGGCTTGGCGTTTTAAGATTCCCGCAATTCTACCCCTTATTTTAATTGGCCTTTTGGTCGGACCACTGGCCACATTGTATACAGAGGATGGGGCAAAATTTATTGAGCCCATTTGGAATGGCAGTGAAGGCCTCTTTCCGGGTGAAAGTTTATACTACTTTGTGTCGTTGGCTATTGGAGTTATTCTTTTTGAGGGTGGTCTTACCCTAAAAAGGGGAGAGATTTTAAATGTAAGTAGCGTTATTATAAAGCTTATCACAGTAGCAGTTTTAATCACTTTTATTGGTGCCGGCATTGCAGTTCATTTTATATTTGAATTATCCTGGAAAATATCTTTACTATTTTCTGCGCTCGTTATCGTTACAGGCCCTACGGTTATAACACCTATCCTAAGAAATATCCCTTTAAAACGTGATATTTCAGCAATATTAAAATGGGAAGGCATACTTATAGATCCTATTGGTGCATTGTTTGCCGTTTTGGTATTTGAGTTTATAAATGCTAAAGCCGGAGCAGAATACACTTCTGTTGCACTTATAGACTTTGGGAAAGTCATATTATTTGGCTTTAGTTTTGGGTTCACTTTCGCTCATGCTTTAATTTATTTGATAAGAAAAAAAATAATTCCTCACTTCTTGCTCAATGTAGTCACCTTAGCTTCGGTTTTAGGAGTGTTTGTGCTGGCCGATACCTTTGCGCATGAAAGCGGTCTACTGGCCGTTGTGGTTATGGGGATAATTATGGGTAATACCAATCTTCCTAACTTCAAAGACCTGTTGTATTTTAAAGAATCCTTAAGTGTCTTATTGATTAGTATCTTGTTTATTTTACTAGCAGCCAATATTAATTATGAAGATTTGCTTTTAGTGTACAATGTCAAGTCGCTAGTTTTATTTTTGATTATTGTTTTTCTTATTAGACCGCTTGGAGTCATGTTAAGCAGTATAAATTCTAATTTAAAATTCAACGAAAAACTTTTTATCAGTTGGGTTGGTCCAAGAGGTATTGTGGCAGCAGGTATAGCTTCACTTTTTGGTATAAAATTAGCCAATAAAGGCATACCAGATGCTGAATACATTACCCCTTTGGTGTTTATGATTGTACTGGGTACAGTTTTACTGAATGCAACAACTGCCAGACCATTTGCAAAGCTGGTAGGGGTATTTCTGAAAAACTCAAGCGGTATTTTAATCGTAGGTTCTTCTTCCTTTTCAAGAATTATTGCTAAATATCTAAAAGAAAATAATCGCCACGTGGTTGTTGTAGATAATAACCAAAGCAATATAGATGAAGCCAAAAAAATTGGCCTTAGTGCTTTTGTTGCTGATATTTTTTCTGATGATTTACAAGATAATTTAGAACTTAGCGATATAGGTTATTTAATGGCGCTTACCGGAAATACTACGATTAACAAGAAAGCTATTGAAAATTTTCAAAAAGAATTTGGCGAAAATGGAACCTTTAGAGTCATATCTCCGGAAGAAATGAATGATCCTGAAAATAATCCTGATGATGGCTTATTTTCTCATACAGATGATTTTATAAAACTGGTAAACCTCGCCAGAAGATACCCTGAAATTCATGAGATAAAAATTAATTCTCAGGAGCACTACAACGGCCTTATAGAAATAAGCAAAGCCGACCCTGAAGTCATTCCAATTTTTATAAAGACCAAGGATAATTCTCTGGAAATTATACCTTCAGACAGTGAAGAAATTCAAGTTGATGAAGAATGTAAACTGGTGTATTTGGGTAGAGAAATTGATCCTACAAATTCTAAAAAAATAACTCAGGAAGACTCTATAAAAGAAGAACAACAAATTTCTGATGAAGATGTAGATAAAGACAATTAAACCTATTTTAGAAATGTCAGATCAAGAAAAAATCTATCTTTTAGCTTTACATAGATTATCAAAAATAGGTGATGCTACTGCTAAACGCTTGATAGAAATATTTGGTTCGGCCGAAAATATTATAAGGGAAAAGTCGCAAAATCTAGAAAAAATTAATGGCTTAGGGACTAAAAGAATACATAGCCTAAAGCGAGAAGTTGACCTTGATGGTGCAGAACGAGAATTGAAATTTATACAAGATAATGGCATTGCATTTAGATTTTTTAAAGATAAGAGCTATCCTGAACAACTTAAACAATGTATAGACGGCCCTATTATACTTTTTCAAAAAGGGAATATCGATTTAAAACACAAAAAAATTTTAAGCATTGTAGGCACTCGTAAAATTACCAGCCATGGCGTAAATTTTACAGAGAAACTCATTGAAGATTTAGCCGTTATAAATCCTGTTATTATTTCAGGCTTTGCTTACGGCACAGATATCACTGCTCAAAAAGCGGCTATTGAGCACAAGTTACAAACTATAGGATGCTTAGCACATGGCCTTAATCAAATCTATCCTAAAGTTCATCAAAGGTATGTTGATAGTGTGCTTGAACACGGCGGGTTTTTTACAGATTTTTGTAGTGATGATGATTTTGATAGAAATAATTTTCTAAAACGTAATCGCATTATTGCCGGTTTAAGTGAGGCAACTGTTGTTATCGAAAGTGCAGAAAAAGGGGGATCTTTAGTCACAGCTGAAATGGCTAATTCTTATAACAGGGAAGTATTTGCACTACCGGGAAGGTATAGCGACAAAATGAGTTTAGGTTGCAATAATTTAATAAAAAAACAACAAGCTATGATGATGACCTCTGCCGCTGATATAGTCTACATGCTGAATTGGGATATTGATAAAAAGCCCAAGCCTATGCAGACAGAACTTTTCGTAGACCTCAACCAGGAAGAACAAAAGGTTGTAGATGCCTTAAAAGAATTTCAAAAGTCAGAACTCGATCCTTTGGCATTGGCATGTGATATACCAACTTCAAAATTATCTATGATTTTACTCAATCTTGAGCTAAAAGGCCTTGTAAGGCCTCTGCCGGGTAAACAGTTTGAATTGATTTAGACTTGTTAAGTAACAACTTATTCAAAATTCACTAATTTTTATGAACTTTCATAATTAGATTTAAACTATTTATGTTTAAATTTATATAAAATTCTATTATGAAATTATTTTTATCTTTTCTTTTTCTGAGTTTTACAGTTTTATCTTTCGGTCAAATCCCTGAAAGACAAATACTAAAAGGTGATATTAATGTTCCGCCTGATTCCGATCCTTCAAACATAAATGTTTTCAATATCAATACCGAGAAAGGGACTAATACTAATAGCAATGGTGAATTTCTTATAAAAGTTAAAACTAAAGACCATTTATTGATTTCCTCAGTACAATTTGAAAAATTTGAAATTGAAATCACTAAAGACATTATGGAAGAAAGAGATATTGTGATTAACATTAGAGAAAATGTAAACCAATTAAACCCCGTGACTGTATCTTCTAATGTCCTCAGTGGTGATTTAAATGTGGATGTCAAAAAAATTGGTGTTAAAGATACAAATTTGAATATCGATCAAAATGAACTTATCAAGGGTTATGACGCAGACATCACAACCGGAAGTCAAATAAGATCTGTAAATGTTGCGGTTGACAATGATTATTTAGATTACCCCATGGATTTTATCCAAATCTTTAAACGCTATATTAAAAAAAGAGGTAAAAAGGAAAAATCAAACTTAGATCAGAATATCGACATTGAAGTTAGGAAAATTTACGATAATGCGTTTTTTCACGATAATTTTAATATCAAAGAAGAAGACATTAATGCATTTATTTTCTTTGCTTACGACAATGGCTTTGATGATAAGCTTTTGGAAAAAGGTAACGAGATGGACCTTATAGAATTTTTATTGGATAAGTCTGAGGAATTCAACAACAGAAAAGTTGACTAGTTTTTAAGAAATAAATTAAATTAAAATAATAGCCATCCCCTATTATTAATGCTGTATACCTAAAAGAATTCTTAAAGTTTTTTCCATTCTACCTAAAGTTATAAAAAAGATTCATTTTCATTTTTAAAAATCGCTTTATTTGTGTCCTAACATGAATATTTCTTCATTGTACGTTGAAATATATTTATCTGCTGAACTTAAATTTACTTCAAAAAGAAATTAAACCTTAAGACATGATAACTGTTTCATAATGAAATTACCTTTTTTACTTATTATTGTTTCATTAGTGTTTATGTCATATGCACAAAACACACAGCTTAAAGGGCAATTTACAGGGAAAAAGTTAGAAAAATCATTTATTAATGTCATCAATATCAGCCAAAGCAAAACCACTATTAGTCAACTTGACGGGAAGTTTGAAATAGAAGCTAAGTCTGGAGACAGTATTATCGTCTCCTCTATTCAATATAAAAAGATAAAGTTTGTAGTAAAGCCTGAATTTTTTGACAAGGGTATTGAGATTCCGCTGAAACTAAAAATTAATGAATTAGATCAAATAAATCTTTACTCAATTGGCTTAACGGGTAACCTGAAAACGGATGCAAAGAATATTAAATTAAATAAACCTTCAACAGCAGATTTTGGGACTTTTGATGTTTCAAAAGTTTACGATGACGAGGTGACGATTCAATCTGAATTTAGTTTCAGAAATGATGCCATGGTACAAAACCCCATTCCTGCAAGTGTTGATTTTAAAGCTGTTTTTAGGCTTGTAGGTAAATTGTTTAAAAAACGCCAAAACAATTCTACGTCTGCCAGAACAAGCGTTGAGCAGTTGGATAGGCTAGAAGATGTTGATTTTTTCGTAAATACTCTAAAAATTGAAGAAGAACAAATAGTTCATTTTTTAAGCTATGCAAAAACAAACGGACTAACAACTGAAATGCTTAGACAGTCAAACGAATTAGATCTAATGCAATTTCTTATAAATATTTCAGAAAACTTTAAGGCTGAATATGGAAATTAAGTTTAAACACCAGGTATTGTTTTTCGTTTTTTGGAGTTGTTTATCATTAGTGGCGCAGGATAATAAAGCATTAAAAGGGCAACTTACAGGGGCGAATCTTGAAAAATCTTTTGACTGAGGCACTTAAGTATTAACTAGTATTTAAGTATAATATCTAATATACTTAACTGTTATAGAAAAACTTACGTCAGTTCGGTTGTTTTTTGTTTCCTTACCAGCAAACAAAAAACACTTTTTAAGTCAAAGCTTTTGCTTCATTTGATTGGGTATGAAACGAGCGGCGTATTTTATGGCTCTGCCTCGAAGATAATTCGTTTCAAAAAAATGTTTATTTACGTCAATTTAGTATAAGGACATAAAATTTGTAGTGAAGCCCGAATTTTTTGATGAGCAAATAGAAATACCACTTATATTAAATGTTAATAAATTATTAGAGGTTAATATTTACTCCTTAAGACTTACCAGAGGTTTTCAATAAATACAAAATGTATAAAAATCAATACATTTAGCCAATCTCTACTTGGCTTTAAGGCATATAGAAAACCATACACCAGGGCAGAAAGGCGATTGTATACGGCCATGAGTTCTCAGGGAGGTGTGCCCATAGATTATTTATTTAATTTTTTTAATGGTAATATTAAGACGTATAAAAACTTATTGAATACGAAAGAATTGATAACAACAAAGAAAAATTAATGCAACTATTTCTCACTACATTTTATACTGAAGATCAGTAGCATCCGAAACTTTTAGAAAATAGACCGTTGCACTGTTAGAATATAGATATAAGACTCTTTAAATAAGCATTTTAGCTTAAACGATAATTTAAAAAACAATTGACTTAGGCGTTTAATAAATATATTTTAAATTAATTACTTATTTAATAACCAATATATTATGTCTAAATAAAACCGTTTTTTTGCCTAAAAAAAATTTTTCGTCTATAAAGTTGATGAAATATCACCACAGAGGCACTGAGAACACTGAGATATAAAATATTAATTATGTGCC
>Ga0102928_1000664_pt1 | contig 22236 bp, 21 predicted proteins | sample SalPonR1_B_D1_MG_FD_78504 | JGI IMG/M metagenome (GOLD analysis project Ga0102928, IMG submission 78504) | Salt pond soil microbial communities from South San Francisco under conditions of wetland restoration - Salt Pond MetaG R1_B_D1_MG | ecosystem: Environmental > Aquatic > Marine > Intertidal...
CCAGACCCCGAAAACGACTACGTGGGCCTTGCGGATGAAGGCCGCGGCTGGCTTTCGACGGTCGAGCGTGGCGGACTGTCCGAGGCCGCGCTGACGCTGCCGGACGTCCCGGGCTCTTACAGGCTGGAATACGTCGCCGTCCCTGAAATGGAGGTGCTATCGACGCTGGAGGTGACGGTGCGATGAGGACGCACTTGCACCTTGTTGCCGCCGTTCTCCTCTGGGTCACCGCAGCGCACGCAGAGTCAGAGAACGACCTGCGCGAAACGGGCTTTGACGCACGCAACGAGACCTTCGCCGTCAAGTGCGACTCCGCCGAGATCGCCTGCGTGTCCCGGGAACTGGGCGGCTTCGAAACGGTCGCCCTGCGTGCCTACGCGACGACTATGGCCGACGCGGCCGCGGCGGCCGACCGCTGGCTTTCGAAGCTCGGCTTTTCCAACTCGGACCTCAAGACCCTCGACGGGCGGCGCCTGATCGTGCTCGATACGAACGCTCGGGAGGGATCCGCCGGCCACGTCGTCTACGAAGACTCGGGCGAGGCGTGGATGTATCTGCCGACGCGCAGCGCCACCAAGGTGTTCTTCCCCGGCGACGGCGACATCGGCGGCATTCCGGCGACCATGAACCGGGCAACGCTGGAAAAGCTCGGCGACATGCCCTTCCGGATCGACAGCTTGTATTTCAACTACAATTTCGGTCATCTCATCGCCCACGAACTGCTCCACACCCGTCTCGAGGGCGACGACGATGTTCACTGGCTCGAGGAAGCCATGGCCTCGGCCGTCGGCAACGCCTGGGGCGTGAAGGCGGGTTATGGCGAAAAACCCGGTCGCAAGCCGTCGATGCGGCTGAACCGGCCCTTCGACGACCCGGAGAAGGATGTCCGCGGGTTCTCGCGCGGCTACGGCAAGGCGCCATTCTTCTTGTATGTCGGCGAAGAGTCGGGATCACCCGACCGGGTGGCGTACCTTTCGGCCTTCCGCGTGCCGAAAGACTCGCGCGACGGCAAGTTGCGCGACCGCGACGGCGGCATGGGATACCTCTACGATTCGTTCGTCATGCCGGGCAGTCTGACGTTCCCGAATTCTTTCCCGCGCTTCGTCGCGTCGCGGAACCAGATCATCCTGCGCTCCCCCACAGAAAAGACCTATATTTGGAACCCCCTCGACACCGACGAAGATCTTTTCTTCTCCCGTATCTACCGACCGCTCATCGCCCAGGCGCGAAGCGTGACAAAGCTTCACGAATTCGATCGAAGCGTGGCGCGTCTGGCCGCCGACCCCATTCACCTCGAGGACACGACGCTCAGGTTCGATCCGCGGGACCGTGAACACGAGCGCTTGTCCCTCGCGAAGATCGCAATCAAATCCAAGGATCCCGGGGCCGACCTGCGCCTGGTCTTCGAGCACCGCCTGGTTGAAGGGCCCGAACACGTCTATCTGACTGTGGCCGACGGCCGCTTCGATGCCGGCTATGTCCGCGTCGTGAACGCGCCGCAGCGCCTCGCTGATGCCAAATCCCAGGACTACACGCTCAAGGTGACCTTCGCGCCTGCGGAGATCACGGTGTCCGAGTGCATCGAGGTGGGCGAAACCGTCGCGATCGATTTCGACGGGTTCAAGCCGGAAGAAGTCGACAACCTGCGCTTCGAGGTGTCGGACAACGCTACGCTGGACGGAACCGAGATCACCGCGACCGCGCCGGGGCCGCTGCGGGTCACCGCCATCATCGAGCCGCACAGGACGCGCGCGCCCGCAGCGACCGCCTCGATCCAGCCCTATGATTGGCCCGACCGGCGCGTGGCGCTCGCCCCTTCGCATATTGTGCCCGCAGGCGGCTGCCGCTGCACGGCCGAGAGCGTGATGGCGTTGTCGAACCCGCAGATGTGGAAGATGAACGATGCGTTTAGCGCCGCGATCGGGGCCGGCCCGATCTCGGGGCCACTGCAGGAGATGCTGATGGGCAGCCTCGGCCTCGGCGGCAGCCTGCCCGCGGGCCATTCCACCGGCCATCTCAGGCTGCGGGTGGGTGCGCACGATGCGCAGGGCAGCGTCTGCGTCGACCCATTGCTGAAGACGCAGCGTGGCGGGTATACGGTCGTTTCCCTTTACACCCCTTCCGTTCCGACCCTCATGGGCAGCTATGACACCTTCGCAGTCGCCCATGCCGGCTGGGCAGGATGGCCGGCCAACGCCACCGCCGCGGCCGCCATTGTCATCCGCGCCACGCCGGACGAACTCCAGGCGGGCCGCAGCTACCAGGCCGAGCTGGCAGGCTTGCAGTCGACGGGCTTTTTCCCGCTCTATTCCGAGTATCAGGGCCAGTTTTACGACTTCATCCCCTGGCAGGAAGCGTTTACCGGGCGAAGCCTGAGCATCCGGCCACAGCGCGTTGCTGGAATCGTCCGGATTGAGAGCGTCGAGCGCGGAGTCGTCGAAGGGACCCTGCGGCTCGCCGGCACCGGCGCCGAGATCGCCGTCGAGCACTGGCTTCGGGAGGGGACGCGGGACACGTTCGAGCATCGGGGCAACGAAACACCCATGCAGATCACGCTGACAGGCAGGTTCAGCGCGGCTATTTCCGATCGCGAAAACTCGATGCTACGAGCGGCCGACTTCTTCGATACCGCCACGCGCAAGAAATGAGGAGAGTTGGCGTTTTGACCGGCGCCCGACTGACTGTGCTCGGGCAGCGTAGCAGCGCCAGTTCCCGTCATCGGGCTGTTCCAAGCCCCCGATCCTGCCTGTCGAATACGGCATAAGCGCTACGAGACACAACCTTAGCAGCCAAGCTAGTCTAGCGGTGCCTCGTGGGACAAGCGCTTCTGACAATTCCACGGAAATCCTAGAAACACACAAGACGGGATCCATCGGTAAGTAGGACGGGTGCTAGGATTTCCAGATGGCCGATAGAGCAGGGAGACATCTTCCATGGCTGCGCGATCCCGCAACCTACGCATCAGAGGAATCGATCTATCCGGCTGCAGGTCAGGGTTGTGGCAAAATGGCATTCGGTTACGGCAGCTAAGGGCTCAAAGCCGTCACTGGACACCTTCTGTCAGGTGGCGACCGCTAGCGCCGGGCGGACCGGGCGTTCCGCGCCGCCTCGACGCGGATTTCGCGGACACCCTGAAGCGTCTGGTCGCTGAGGAAGAGGCCGACGACAACCTCCCGCGACCGCGGTGTCGAGACGCGCTGCGGCTCCGGTGGCGGAACGATCCGGAACTGATAGGTCAGGACGCCGTCGCGCGGCCCGTCGCGCGTCTCGCGCACCAGCGCGCCGTCGTAATGGCCCTGCGTCGGCGGCAGGCCGCGGGCGCGGACGATGGCCCCGCCGGGTGCGCGCTCGATCACCAGTTCGGTGACCTGATCGACGAGCGGACGCGGGTCCGCCGGGCGCGCGTCGAGCGGCACCAGTGTCTCGACTTCCTCCCCGCCCGCGAACCAGTTGAACGGGTTGAAACGGCTCTCGGCGATCCCGGCGCAGCCCGAAAGCATACCGAGAAGCGAAATTGCGACGATCAACCGCCTGATCATGCTGTCCCCCTTGCCGTGCTTTCAGTCGCTTACCGGAAAGAGCGTCCGTTGAAAAGCGGCTCGCGACTGGACGTCCGCGGCGTGGCGCCTTACCTCAGGCGCGAAGCAAGGAGACCCAAATGGCCACGGAAGCCTTCGAAGAGATCGCGGAGACCTTCGAGTTCCTCGACGACTGGGAGGACCGCTACCGCTACGTGATCGATCTCGGCAAGCAGATGGAGCCGCTCGAGCCCGCCTTCCGGGTTCCGGCGACCAAGGTCGAGGGCTGCGCGAGCCAGGTCTGGCTGCTGCCCGAGATCGAGGGCGAGGGGGGCGGCGCCCGGTTCCGGTTCCGGGGCGAAAGCGACGCGATGATCGTGCGCGGGCTGATCGCGGTCCTGAAGGCGCTCTACAACGGGCTCACGGTAGGAGAGGTCCTGAAGGTCGACGCCGGCGGCGAGCTGGCCCGGTTAGGCCTCAACGATCACCTGTCCTCGCAGCGCTCGAACGGCTTGCGGGCCATGGTTCAGCGGATCCGGGACGTCGCGGCCGAGACCGCGGCCTGAGGCGCTCAACCCCTGCGTGTCCCCGCGGGGACGCCTCCGTTTTCAACGCCTTGGCGCCGCGGCCTCGGAGAGCACCGTCGCGAGATCCCCGTAGCCGGTGAAGCGCCGTTCGAACGCGAGGCCGAGCCGGTCGGCGCACTCCCGCGCCCTGGCGGTCAGCGCCGGATCGTCCGTCTGGGCCTGATAGACGAGCGTCTCGTAGTGTCCGAAATACGCATCCCGAAGCTCGGGGTGACGGTCGAGGCCGAGCGGTTCCCAGACGAAGGCGTCGAACTGGCGTGCGAGGAAATCGGTGAGGTAGAAGGCGGTGAATTCGTCTTCCGCCCGCGCCGCGAACGTCTCGTTGCCTTCGAAGAACGAATAGCAGTGCGGCCCGGGGACCATCTCGACGCCGAGCGTCCTGCATGTCTCCTGCAGCCCGCCGCCGGTGCCGCAATCGGCATAGACCACGAAGATGCGATCGTAATCGGCGCGGTGCCGCGCGACCGCCGCCTCGACGGCCGGCGCGATCCTGTCGGGGGTGTTGTGCAGGATCGCCGGGAGACAGGCGAGGTCGAGATGATCCCAGCCGTTGGCCCGCCTGAGCGCGAGGATCTCGTGCGCCAGCGCTCCGCAGGCGAGCAGAAGGACGCGCCCCTCGCGCGCGGGCGCGAGGCCCACGTCCCTGAGGGTCGCGTCGGCGGTCCGGGTGTTGAGGCCGTTGGCTGGCATGTGCCGTCGCGACATCGGACGTCCTCCGTCTGCACCGCGGACGAGGCGCACCGGCGGTCGTCCGCGACACCGGCCGCGGATCAGCCGGCGGCGAGCTGGTTGTGCTTGCGCGCGATGAACTGCTTTGCCGTCTCGACCGCCACGGCGGCGTCGCGGCAGTAGGCGTCGGCGCCGATCGCGCGGCCGAATTCCTCGTTGAGGGGCGCCCCGCCTACGAGCACGATGTAGTTCTCCCGGATGCCCTTTTCCTTCATCGTATCGATCACGACCTTCATGTAGGGCATGGTCGTGGTCAGCAGCGCGGACATGCCGAGGATGTCGGCCTCCTCGCGCTCGATCGCTTCGAGGTAGTTCTCGACCGGGTTGTTGATGCCGAGGTCGACGACCTCGAACCCGGCGCCTTCCATCATCATCGAGACGAGGTTCTTGCCGATGTCGTGGATGTCGCCCTTGACGGTCCCGATGACCATCTTGCCCTGCTTCGGCGCGCCGGTCTCGGCGAGAAGCGGCTTGAGGATCGCCATGCCGGCCTTCATCGCGTTCGCGGCGAGCAGCACTTCGGGCACGAAGAGGATGCCGTCGCGGAAGTCGTCGCCCACGATCTTCATGCCGCCGACGAGCGCGATCGTCAGAACCTTGTAAGGTTCCCAGCCGCGCTCGAGCAGGATGTTGACGCCCTCCGTGACCTCGTCCTTGAGGCCGTCGTAGAGGTCGTCGTGCATCTGCTGGACGAGTTCGTCGTCGTCGAGCTCGGAGAGGATGATTTCTTCGTCGTCAGACATTGGCAAACTCCAAAGAGGCCTCGGCGCCCCTGGTACTCAAGCTCCTAAATGCGTCCATAGTTCGCCGAGGACTTGGCGTATTGCGACATAGCCCGCGACGCAACCGACGCGGGCCCTCACGTTGTCGCGCGGAGGGCTGGCGCATGTTCTTCTTTCGTTCTATTCTGGCGCAATGGCAGAGAACAGCCCCGATCCGGCCTCGACCCGCGCCCGCGGACGCGGCGCCGCCTCGAACCGCAGCGGGCGGTTCGAGCGGCATGCGCGGGAGGCCGTGCACGATGGCTGGGAGACCGATCAGGATCTGCCGCCGCTCAGCACGGAGGTGAGCGTCGAGAGGCCGCGATCCGTCGTCACGCGGAACACCTCGCCCGACGTGGGCTTCGACCGCTCGATCAATCCCTACCGGGGCTGCGAGCACGGCTGCATCTACTGCTTCGCGCGTCCGACGCACGCCTGGCTGGGGCAGTCCGCCGGGCTCGACTTCGAGACGAAACTCGTGGCCCGCCCCGGGGCGCCCGAGGTTCTGGCCGAAGAGCTGCGGCGCGCGTCCTACCGGCCCGCCGTGATCGCGATCGGCACGAACACCGATCCCTACCAGCCGATCGAGGCGGAACGCCGCATCATGCGGGGCATCCTCGAGGTGCTGCGCGCGCATGGTCACCCGGTCGCGGTCGTGACCAAGGGAACCCTCGTCGAGCGCGACCTCGATCTTCTGGGCGAGATGGCCGCGAAGGGGCTGGCGCGGGTCGGCATCACGGTGACGACGCTCGACCCGGGGCTCTCGCGCCGGATGGAGCCGCGCGTGCCGCTCCCCGCGCGCCGGATCGAGACGATCCGCCGGCTTTCGGAGACGGGCGTGCCGGTGCGCGTCATGATCTCGCCGGTGGTGCCCGCGCTGACCGACCACGAACTCGAGGCGATCCTCGCGGCCTGCGCGGAGGCGGGCGCGGTCGCGGCGAGCTGGATCATGCTGCGCCTGCCGCTCGAGGTGGCGCCGCTGTTCCGCGACTGGCTGGGCACGCATTACCCCGAGCGCGCCGCGCGCGTCATGGGGCGGGTGCGCGAGGTGCACGGCGGCCGCGATTACGACCCGGAATGGGGCAAGCGGATGCGGGGCGAGGGGCCGTTCGCGGATCTTGTCGCGCACCGGTTCGAGATCGCGTGCCGGAGGCTCGGTCTCGCGCAGGACCTGCCGCCGCTCAGAACGGACCTCTTCCGGGTTCCGCCCCGCGCGGGAGATCAGCTCGAGCTTTTCTGAGACGCCAACACGTTTCATCTTGCCGAAAATCCGCAGGACCGGCGCTAACCGCGCGCCCGTCGCCGGCTCCGGCGCGCGACAGGGGCGTCGTCGCCGGTGCCGTCCGACGCGGAGGAGAAGCCGCCGAGCGCCGCGGTGATCTGGTCCAGCGTCGGACGCTCGCCGCGGGGCCGGGTCTCGAGCGCCTCGCGCATCTTCACCAGGTGCTCGGGCGTCGTGCCGCAGCAGCCACCGATGATCGTCGCGCCGCAGTCGCGGGCGAGCACGGCATAGTCCGCCATCAGCTCCGGCGTTCCGTCGTAGTGGATGTGGCCGTCGTGGAACTTCGGGATGCCCGCGTTGCCCTTGGCGATGATCGGGCGCTCGCCGCCCTGCGCCGCGAAGCCGAGGACGGTGCGCAGGAGGTCGGAGGCGCCGACGCCGCAGTTCGCGCCGTAGGCCACGGGCGGGTAGGGGAGCTTCTCGACCATCGTCTGCATCGCCGGCGCGGTCAGCCCCATCATCGTGCGGCCGGCGGTGTCGAAGCTCATCGTGCCGCACCACGGCATCCCGGCGAGGCGCGCGGCCTCCGCGGCCGCCTTGTACTCCTCGGCGGCCGAGATCGTCTCGACCCAGAGCACGTCCGCCCCGCCCTCCTTCAGGCCCTCGGCCTGCTCGTGGAACATCTCGACGGCGATCTCGTGGGTGAGCGAGCCCATGGGCGTCATGATCTCGCCCGTCGGCCCGACCGACCCCGCGACGATGACCGTCCGGCCGGCGCGGTCGGCGACCTCGCGGCCGATTGCGGCGCCGGCGCGGTTGAGCTCGCGGACCCGGTCCTGCCCGTCGTGGAGCTTGAGCCGCGAGGCGTTGCAGCCGAAGGTATTGGTCAGGAACAGGTCGCTGCCCGCCTCGACCGCGCCGAGATAGAGCGCGTGGATCTTCTCCGGCGCCTCGACGTTCCAGAACTCGGGCGCGTCGCCCGAGGCGAGACCCATGTTGAACAGGTTGGTGCCGGTGGCGCCATCGGCCAAGATCCAGTCGCGCGCGGCGAGCAGGCGGGAGAGGGGATCGTCCATGAAGCCTCGCTGATGATCGAAGGGGCCACGTTTCCATGACCCCTGACGGACGCCTCATCGCATGCGCTTGCGCATGAGGCAAATGCAAGTTCGCGATAAACTAGATGAGCGGCGCTCAAGATGCGCGGCGTCAGGCCTCGTCGAGAAGCTGGCCCTTCGCGACGGCGAGAAGCTCGTCCATCTTCTTGCGGATCTCCTCTGGCGTCGCCTTCTCGCCCAGATCTCCGGAAACCTTTCGCACGACGTCTTCGTGACCGGCTTCCTCGAAATCGGACTTCACGACGTCGCGGGCATAGGATTGCGCGTCCTCGCCCGTGATCCCCATGAGTTCGGCGGCCCAGAGCCCCAGCAGCTTGTTGCGGCGCGCCTCGGCGCGGAACTGCATCTCGTTGTCGTGAGCGAACTTGTTTTCAAAAGCGCTTTCGCGATCGTCGAACGTGGTCACGGGGCGAACTCCCATCCTCGCAATTCGGTTCGTCCAGATATGCCCGCCCCGGCGGGACTTGCCAAGAGGGCGTTCTTGCCGGTCCGCGCGCTTTGCCCTATAGGACGCCGACCGGCGCGGCCTTCGGGGCACCGCGCCCTTTCCCATTGGAGACCTCATGGCACGTCGCAAGAAGGTATACGAAGGCAAGGCCAAGATCCTCTACGAGGGGCCGGAGCCGGGGACGTTCGTGCAGTATTTCAAGGATGACGCGACCGCGTTCAACGCACAGAAGAAGGACGTGATCGAAGGCAAGGGTGTTCTGAACAACCGGCTTTCGGAGTTCTTCATGACCGGGCTCGGCCAGATCGGGGTGCCGACGCACTTCATCAAGCGCATCAACATGCGCGAGCAGCTGATCCGCCAGGTCGAGATCATTCCGCTCGAAGTGGTGGTGCGCAACTACGCCGCAGGCTCGATGTCGAAGCGGCTCGGAATCGACGAGGGCACGGCGCTGCCGCGGCCCATCGTCGAGTTCTACCTCAAGGACGACGCGCTCGGCGATCCGCTGGTGACCGAGGAGCACATCATCGCCTTCGGCTGGGCGTTGCAGCAGGACATCGACGACATGGTCGCGCTGGCGCTGCGGGTGAACGACTTCCTGTCGGGATGCATGGTGGCGGTCGGCATCCGGCTCGTCGATTTCAAGATCGAGATCGGCCGGATCTGGGACAACGACTACCAGCGGCTGATCATCGCCGACGAGATCAGCCCGGACTCCTGCCGACTCTGGGACGTCGAAACCGGGCAGAAGCTCGACAAGGACGTGTTCCGGCGTGACCTGGGCAATCTGGCGGACGCCTATACCGAGGTCGCGCGGCGGCTCGGCGTGCTGCCGTCGAACGTGACACACGCGACGAAGCCCACACTTATCAATTAGCTGGCCGCGGGCGGCGGCCCGGGAAACGTGCGACCCTTCCGGAGAGGCAAGCGGGGAACAGGCGAAAGATGAAGGCAAGAGTGCAGATCATGCTGAAGGAGGGCGTGCTCGATCCGCAGGGAGAAGCGGTGCGGCACGCGCTCGGCACGCTGGGGTTCGAGGGCGTCGAGGGGGTCCGGCAGGGCAAGGTGATCGAGCTCGACCTGGCCGAGACCGACCGGGCGACGGCCGAGGCGCGGGCCACAGAGATGTGCGAGAAACTCCTCGCGAACACGGTGATCGAGAGCTACCGGGTGGAGATCCTCTGAACGATGCGCGCGGCGGTCCTTCGCGAATACAATGCCGATCTGTCCGTCGAGGACGTCCCCAGTCCGGACTGCCCCGACGACGGGGTCGTCCTGAAGGTCATCGCCTGCGGCATCTGCCGGTCCGACTGGCACGGCTGGACCGGCGAGCATCCCCGGGTGAAGCCGGGCCAGATCGGCGGGCACGAGTATTGCGGCGAGGTCGTCGCGGCCGGGGCGAACGCCACCCACGACGTCGGGGACCGGCTCGTCGCGCCGTTCATCCTTGCCTGCGGCGCCTGCCCGTCCTGCCAGTCCGGCCACGGGAACACCTGCCCCAACCAGCGTCTTCCGGGCTTCGTGGAACCCGGCGCCTTCGCCGAATTCGTGGCGGTGCCGTTCGACCACAACCTCGCGCGGCTGCCCGAGAGCCTGTCGCCCACGGTGGCCGCCGGTCTCGGCTGCCGGGTGACGACGGCGTGGCACGCGCTGACCGGCCGGGCGGCGCTTCAGCCGGGCGAATGGCTGGCGGTGCACGGGACCGGCGGCATCGGTCTTTCGGCGGCGATCCTCGGGCGCGCGATGGGCGCGCGGGTCGTCGTGGTCGACGTGGTCGAGGAGAAGCTCGCGCATGCGCTCGGGCTGGGCGCGGAGGCGGCGGTGAATGCGCGGGAAGGCGATACGGCCGCCCGCATCCGCGAGATCACCGGCGGCGGCGCGCATGTCTCGGTCGAAGCGCTCGGGATTCCTCAGACGGTGAACGGCTCGATCGAGTGTTTGCGTCCGCTTGGCCGTCACGTGCAGGTGGGCATGCCGATCGGGCACACCGCGCGGATGGAAATCAACATGAATGCCGTCTACATGGGGAATCTCGCCATGTACGGAACGCGCGGCATGCCGGCCTGGAAGTATCCCAGCCTGCTGGGGCTCATCGAGAGCGGTGTCGTGGACATGGCGCCGCTCATCGCCCGCGAGGTGGCGCTGTCGGACGCGAGCGCCGAGTTGCGCGCCTTCAACGGACCGACGCCGCCGGGCGTCGCCGTGATAACCGATTTCACGAGGTAGCCATGAAAGCCGCCGTCATCGTCTATCCCGGGTCGAACTGCGACCGCGACCTCGCCGTGGCCTTCCGAAAGGCCGGCGCCGAGGTCGAGATGGTCTGGCACAAGGACACCGGCCTGCCCGCGGGAACCGATGTCGTGGGCGTGCCGGGCGGATTTTCCTTCGGCGACTATCTGCGCTGCGGCGCGATCGCGGCGCGGTCGCCCGTCACGTCCGCCGTGATCGACCACGCGAAGAAAGGCGGCTATGTCCTTGGGGTCTGTAACGGATTCCAGGTTCTGCTGGAAACCGGCCTGCTGCCCGGCGCCCTGATGCGCAACGCCGGGCTGACGTTCGTGTGCCGCACGGTCCCGCTGACGGTGACGACGTCGGATAGCGTCTTCACGTCGGGCTACGGCGCCAGCGAGACGATCCGGCTGCCGGTGGCGCATCACGACGGGAATTACGTCGCCGGGCCCGAGACGCTCGCGCGGCTGCGGGACGAGGATCGCGTCGCGTTCCGCTATGGCGAACCGGTCAACGGCTCGGCGGACGACATCGCGGGGATCCTGTCGGAAAACCGGCGCGTTCTGGGCATGATGCCGCATCCCGAACGCGCTTGCGAGCCGGCGCACGGCGAGACGCAGGGGGCGACGCTGTTCCGGAGCGTCGTCGCGGGCGCGCTCGCCGAAGCTTGAGCGGAACGCCCCCCGGGGCTAGGGTTCGGTCATGAACGAGACAGTCGATACCGTGGACGGCCAGAGGCCGGGCGCCGATTGGCGTGTGCGGATCTCGTTCATCGCCTTCGTCGCGATCGCCGTGGCGGTCGTCTGGTTCACCAACCAGCTTCTCACCGAGCGCTTCACCGAGGCGACGCGGAATCGCGCCGAGGTGCGCCTGGCCCTCTACACCGGGAACCTGCAGTCCGAACTGCAGCGGAATTCGGTGGTCCCGCTGCTGCTCTCCCGCGACCCGGCGCTGATCGGCGCGCTGAATTCCGGCGAGTTCTCGCAGACGACGCAACGGCTGATCAGCTATCGCGACGAGATCGGCGCGGCGTCGCTTCTGCTGCTCGACCGCGAGGGGCGGGCGGTGGCGTCGACCGAGCGCAGCGAGCTCGGCTCGCAACATCGCGCGGCGACCTATTTCGTCGAAGCCCTGCGGTCCAACGACACGGTGTTCACGACGACCCGCCGCGACAGCGGCGCGGTGCAGTTCAGCTATTCCCGCAAGGTCGAGACCGGCGGATCGGTGGCGGGCGTCATCGTCGTCGGCGTCGATCTGAGGAAGTTCGAGAACTCCTGGGGCGGCTTCTCGGACGCCGTGATGGTGACCGATTCCGAGGGCGACATCATCCTGGCGACCGAGAGCCGCTGGCGCGGGCTGACCGAGGCGGAGGCGCTCGCCGTGCAATCGGCCCCCTCGGCGATCGAGCGCGCGCTGCAGGCGACGGCGCAGTGGGCGGCGCTGCCGGTGGACGCGTTCTTCCGCGGCGACGCGGTGATGCGCCAGGAGACGCGCATCGGCTTTCAGGGCTGGCGGATGACGTCGTTCACCACCTACGCCAGCGTGCGGGAGCGGGTGAACACCTTCATCGCGCTCGAGATCATGGTCTTCGCGATTCTCCTCGCGAGCGCGCTGTTCTTCATGAACCGGCGGGCGACGAATCGGTCGATCCTGTTCCAGCGGGAGTCGGCGGAACTTCGCCAGCTGAACACGGCCCTGCAGCGGGAAATCGCCGAGCGGGAGCGTGCGGAGAAGAACCTCGAGGTCGCCGAACAGACGCTGCAGCAGTCCTCCAAGCTGGCCATTCTCGGCGAGATGTCGGCGAGCGTGAGCCACGAACTCAATCAGCCGCTGGCCGCGATGAAGACCTACCTCGCCGGGGCCAAGCTGCTTCTCCAGCGGCGCCGGTCGGAAGAGGCGCTGTCGTCGTTTCAGCGGATCGACGACCTGATCGAGCGCATGGGCGCCATCACGCGGCAGCTCAAGAGCTATGCGCGCAAGGGCGGCGACGCGGTGGAAGCCATTGACGTCAAAGCCTCGATTTCCTCGGCGCTGACGATGATGGAGCCCCAGCTCAAGCGCCGGAACGTCCATATCGAGACCTCGCTCCCGCGGGAGCCTCTCATGGTCATGGCCGACAGGGTGCGGCTCGAGCAGGTGCTGATCAACCTGATCCGCAACGCGCTCGACGCGACCAAGGACAAGGCGCAGCCCGAAATCGGCATCGTCGGCACGGGGGGCGACGCCGTCCTGATCGCGGTCCGCGACAACGGCGACGGCATCGAGGATCTCGAGCGGCTGTTCGAGCCGTTCTACACGACCAAGTCGGCCGGCGACGGCGTGGGACTCGGTCTTGCCATTTCCTCGGGCATCGTGAACGACTTCGGCGGTCGGCTCACCGCGCGCAACACGCAGACCGGTGGCGCCGTCTTCGAGATCATCCTTCCGGCGTTCCGGGAAGGGCGGCAGGCAGCGGAGTGAGGGTGCCATGTCAAAAGGCATGAAAATCGCGATCGTGGACGACGAGCAGGACATGCGCCAGTCGATCAGCCAGTGGCTGGCGCTGTCGGGGTTCGACACCGAGACCTACGCCAGCGCCGAGGACGCGCTGAAGGCCGTCGGCGCGGACTATCCGGGCGTCGTCGTCTCCGACATCAAGATGCCGGGCATGGACGGCATGGCCTTCCTGAAAAGGCTGATGAGCGTCGACAGCGGGCTTCCGGTGATCCTGATCACCGGCCACGGCGACGTGCCGATGGCGGTGGAGGCGATGCAGGTCGGCGCCTACGACTTTCTCGAAAAGCCGTTCAACCCCGACCGGATGACCGAGCTTGCCAAGAAGGCCACCGTCGCGCGCCGCCTGACGCTCGACAGCCGGGCGCTCCGGCGCGAGCTGTCGGACGGGGCCGGCATCATGAAGAAACTCGTCGGGTCCTCGCCGGTGATGGAGCGGCTCCGCGAGGACATTCTCGACCTGGGCCAGGCCGACGGTCACGTGCTCATCGACGGGGAGACGGGAACCGGCAAGACGCTCGTGGCGCACGCCCTGCATGCCGTCGGCGCGAAGCCGGGGCGCAAGTTCGCCGTGTTCTCCTGCGGTTCGGCCGACGAGGAGACGCTGGCGAAGCGGATTTTCGGCCCGATGGAAGAGGGTGGCCAGTTGCCGCTCGTCGAGGAGGCGCGGGGCGGGACGCTCGTGCTCGAGGACGCCGACGCGCTGCCGCAGGCGCTGCAGGGGCGGCTGCTGACCTGGATCAACGAGCAGGGCATCCCGGCCGAGACGCGGGTCGTGGCGATCTCCAACCTGCAGGAGCAGGGCAAGACCTGCGAGGACGTGCTGCGGCCGGATCTCTATTACCGCCTGGCCGCGCTGAAGATCACCGTCCCGCCACTCCGGTCGCGGGGCGAGGACATCCTGACGCTTTTCAACCGCTTCGCGGAGCAGTTCGCCGACGAATACGGCTGCGAAACACCCGAGGTCGGCGCGCAGGAGGCGGCACAGCTGCTGCAGGCACCGTGGCCGGGGAACATCCGCCAGCTCGTCAATATCGCCGAACGCGCCGTTCTGCAGAACCGCCGCGGCTCGGGCACGATCGCATCGCTGATCATGGCCGACAACGAGACCACGGCGCCCACCATGACGACCGAGGGCAAGCCCCTGAAGGAATATGTCGAAGCCTTCGAGCGGATGCTCATCGACAACACGATGCGCCGCCACAAGGGGTCGATCGCGGCGGTCATGGACGAGTTGTGCCTGCCGCGCCGGACGCTCAACGAGAAGATGGCGAAATACGCCCTGCAAAGATCCGAATACCTCTGAGCGCTGCCGCGCCCGCCGCATGCCGGCGGGCGGCCGGGACTCATTCGATTTTCCTCATTGTATTTTCGCACCCTTGCGCCCTATTGTACCCGGACGGGGCTGGGCCAGCCGTAACGGTGCCTTGCCCTGATCGAATTCTCTGCCCTCCGCGCGGCTTCAGGACCAGTCAGCCGGCGGGGGACAGTCGGATCGGCCACATGGCCAGTAGAATGCCCTGGCGCTGCGAAACGCCGCCGGGCGCTTGAACGGGCGCCGAACAGGCGCCGGAGAAGAAACGCGATGGTGCGAGCGACGGCGACAGGAAGGATGATCCGCTTTGACGGACAGGCCCTTCCGTGCGCCGCTGCCGCATCCCTCGCCCGTACAAGCCACCGATCGACGCGCGCGACGCCGCCCCCGGCCTCGCGCGCCTTGCGGTGCCGAGAGACTTCATGGGAAAGAAAATGCTTATCGACGCCACCCACGCGGAAGAGACCCGCGTCGTGGTGGTGGACGGAAACAAGGTCGAGGAGTTCGACTTTGAATCGGAGAACAAGCGCCAGCTAGCCGGAAACATCTACCTCGCCAAGGTCACCCGCGTGGAGCCGTCGCTCCAGGCGGCCTTCATCGACTACGGCGGCAACCGGCACGGCTTCCTCGCGTTCTCGGAAATCCACCCCGACTACTACCAGATCCCGGTCGCCGACCGGGAGGCGCTTCTCGCCGAGGAAGCCGCGCTCGCCCAGTCGGAGGACGACGAGGACGAAAAGCCCAAGCGGGCGCGCCGCTCGCGGTCCCGGAGCCGTCCCAAGGCGGAAACCGCCAAGTCCGATGACGTGATCGAGACGAAGGACCTGCCCGGGAACGACATTCCCGGCATGGACGTCTTCGATACCGCGGACGAGACCGATGTCGCGGAAGACGAGGCGAGCTCGCCCGTCGAGCGCGTCGCGGAGACGCCGGTCGAGACCCCCGCGAGGGATGAGGACGACAGCGACGACGAGAACGGGAATGGCGAGGACGGCGGAGCCTATCGCGCGATGGACGATGCGTCCGAACGCGACTCCGACATCGAGTCGGTCGCCGACGAGGACGTGAGCGAGGAGATCCAGCGTCCCCGCAGGGGGCGCGTCAAGAAGTACAAGATCCAGGAGGTCATCAAGGTCCGCCAGATCCTTCTCGTTCAGGTCGTCAAGGAGGAGCGCGGCAACAAGGGCGCGGCGCTCACGACCTACCTCAGCCTCGCGGGGCGCTATTGCGTGCTCATGCCGAACACCGCGCGCGGCGGCGGGATCAGCCGCAAGATCACGAACGTCGCCGACCGCAAGAAGCTGAAGGAGATCGCGGGCGAGATCGACGTCCCGAAGGGCGCGGGCCTGATCATCCGCACGGCCGGGTCGCAACGCACCAAGGCCGAGATCAAGCGTGACTACGAATACCTGCAGCGGCTCTGGGAGCAGATCCGCGAGCTTACGCTGCAGTCGATCGCGCCGGCGAAGATCTACGAGGAAGGCGACCTCATCAAGCGGTCGATCCGGGATCTCTACTCGAAGGACATCGACGAGGTCTTCGTCGAGGGCGAGGCGGGCTATCGCGTCGCCAAGAACTTCATGAAGATGATCATGCCCTCGCATGCCAAGAACGTGAAGCTCTACGTCGAGCCGATGCCGCTTTTCGCGCGCTACCAGGTCGAGAGCTACCTCGCCGGCATGTTCAACCCCGTCGTGCAGCTGAAGTCCGGCGGGTACATCGTGATCGGCATCACCGAGGCGCTCGTCTCGATCGACATCAACTCCGGCCGCGCGACCAAGAAGGGGTCGATCGAGGAGACCGCGCTCGAGACGAACCTCGAAGCGGCCGAGGAGATCGCCCGGCAGCTGCGCCTGCGCGATCTCGCGGGCCTCATCGTGATCGACTTCATCGACATGGAGGAGCGCCGGAACAACAACGCCGTCGAGAAGCGCTTCAAGGAGAGGCTCAAGACCGACCGGGCGCGTATCCAGGTCGGCCGCATCTCGGGCTTCGGGCTTCTGGAGATGAGCCGGCAGAGGCTCCGCCCCGGCATGCTCGAGGCGACGACCCAGCCGTGTCCCTCGTGCCATGGCACCGGCCTCGTGCGCTCCGACGACAGCCTCGGCCTGACCATCCTCCGCCAGATCGAGGAGGAAGGCGTGCGCAAGCGGTCCCGCGAGGTTCTGCTCAAGGCGCCGGTGGGCATCGTGAATTTCCTGATGAATCAGAAGCGCGAGCATATCGCGCAGATCGAGGCGCGCTACGGCATGTCGGTGCGGGTCGAGGCCGATCCGTTCCTGATCAGCCCCGACTTCTCGCTCGAGAAGTTCAAGACCGCGACGCGCGTGGTCGATGCCGTGTCGGCGCCCGTGGTGTCGGCGGACGCATCGCTGATGCTCAATGTCGAGGAAGAGGCCGAGGACGAGACCCAGGAGGACGAGGCCCAGCAGGACGAGCGTCAGCAGGAGACCGGCGAGGGCGACGGCTCCGGCAAGAAGCGCCGCCGCCGCCGTCGTCGCCGTCGCGGCTCCGGCGGTGGAAACGGAAACGGCGAGGGCCAGCAGAGGGACGAGGGCGAAGAGACCGCGCGCGAGGCTCAGCCGACGCCGGAGCCCGTCGCCGCGGAGGCGCGGCCGGAGGTGACGGCGGAGGCAGCCGAGCCTGCGGAAGAGCCGAAACCGAAGAAGCGGACCACCCGCTCCCGGAAGAAGACGGCGGAGGTTCCCGTCGAGGCGGCCGGAGCGGACGAGGACACGCTCGCCCCGAAGGAGGCGGCGACGCCGGCCGAGGCGGGCGAACCGCTCGCGGCGGAGGAGAAGCCCAAGCGGAAGCGGGCGCCGAGAAAGAAGAAGACGGACGAGGCAGAAACGCCCGCGCCCGCGCCGGACGCCGAAGCGCCCCAGCCGACGCCCGAGCCGGTTCAGGAGGCGACACCCGAGCCCGAGCCGGCGAGGGAACCGGTCCCCGAGGCCGGGTCTGAGCCCGTGCCGGAGCCGGAACGCGCGCCCGAATTCGCGGAAGCCGACGCCGAGCCGGAGGAGGACCAGAAGCCCAAGAAGCGCGGCTGGTGGTCGATCGGTCGATGACGCACCGCGTCGGGGCGAGCGCCGCTCGCCCCGTGACGTTCAGCCCTTCACGATGAAGTAATGGGTTTCCCCGCCGTGTTCTTCGGCCGAGACGAAGGCGTGTCCGCCCTCCGCGCAGAAATGCGGGACGTCCACGACGGCAGCGGGGTCGGTGGCCCTCAGCCGAAGCGTCTCGCCCGCCGACATGGCGCGAAGCTCCCGCGCCGCGCGCAGCACGGGCAGGGGGCAGAGGAGTCCGACCGCATCGATGTCCCGATCCCAATCCATGGCGGCGCGATAGGCGGCATGTTTCATTTTGTCCACCGTCTTGTGACAAACCGTGTCGTGACCTCGCCTCCGACATTCAGTAACTGAGGACAGGACATGATCGGCGTGGACATCTTCGACCTGAGCCTTCTGCCCGCGATGACCGTCGCGGTTATGGCAGGTGTGCTGTCGTTTCTCAGTCCCTGTGTGCTCCCCATCGTGCCGCCGTATCTCGCCTACATGGGCGGCATCAGCATGGCCGAGATGGAGGGCGAGGCGCCGGCGCGGCGGCCGGTGGTGATGTCGGCGCTGTTCTTCGTGCTGGGGCTCTCGACGGTCTTTCTGTTCCTCGGCTTCACCGCCTCGGCGTTCGGACGATTCTTTCTCACCAACCAGGAATGGTTCGTCACCATCGCGGGCATCGTCATCATGGTGTTCGGGGCGCATTTCCTCGGCATCTACCGGATCGCCTTCATGGACCGCGAAATGCGGGTGGACGCGGGCGACCGGGGCGGTTCGGCTTTCGGCGCCTACGTGCTCGGTCTCGCCTTCGCCTTCGGCTGGACGCCCTGTATCGGGCCGATCCTGGGCTCGATCCTGTCCATCGCCGCCTCGGAGGCGGACGTGGGGCGCGGCACGGCGCTCCTTGGCGCCTACGCTGCGGGGCTCGGGATCCCGTTCCTGCTCGTCGCCGCCTTCTTCCCGAGCCTGACGGGTGTCATGGCGTGGATGAAGCGCCACATGGAGCGGATCGAGCGCGTCATGGGCCTGCTTCTGTGGACCGTCGGCCTTCTGATGCTCACCGGCAAGTTCACCGATTTCTCCTGGTGGCTGAACGAGCAATTCCCGATCCTTCAAACCTTCGGCTAGCTTGGACTTTTCCCGCATTCGGGGCATATATTCTGGCGGGGGTGTCAGGATCGGACGATGAGCCAGGAAAAACGCGGCCCCGATTTTCGCCGGCACGTCTTCTACATTCCGGGATACGACCCGTTCCCCGCGCGCCGCTATCGTGAACTCTACCGCGTCGAGGGCGAGAAACAGGCCGAGATATCCGGCTATGAACTCGCGCTGCTGCCCTCGGGCGGCGACCGTCCGGGCCGGTGGCGCGCCGCGTCGCTGATGGACGGGCTTGTCACGGAAGTCGATGTCGAGGTGCTGGGGTGGTCCGACATCGTCAAGGACTCGATGAGCGGCGGCATCGGCGCGACCTATCTCCAGCTCGTGCGCACGGTCTGGGTCTACGTCCGGTCCGGAACCTTCCGGCGGCTCGTCTGGCTCCGCAAGGGCCCGGTGATCGCGGCGCTCTACCCGATCGTCATGCTTCTGCTTCAGCTCGCGGCGGCGCTGCTTGCCGGTTGGATCGCGGGCGCGCTCGTCGCCTGGCCGACCTGGCCGGTCGTCGGCTGGCTCGTCTCGGTGCCGGTCGTCTGGGCGGTCCTGACGCAATTCCGCAAGTGGGATCACAAGCTTTTCGCCTACTACCTCATGCATGATTTCGCCTTCGCCGCCGCGCGGAACGGGGCGTCGCCGGAGGCACTGGCGCGGCGCGAGGCGGATTTCGCGGAGCGCATCGCGCAGGTGCTGGCCGAGGATGTGGACGAGATTCTGGTGGTCGGCCATTCCTCGGGCGCGGCCATCGCCGTCTCGGTTCTCGCGCGCCTGATGCGCGAGGGGTGGGTGTCCGGCGACGGGCCGGACCTGTCGCTCCTGACGCTCGGGCAGGCGATCCCGATGATCTCGTTTCTGCCCGACGCGACGCAGCTCCGCGCCGATCTGAGGCGCCTGTCCGAGGAGCGCCGCATTGTCTGGGTCGACGTGAGCGCCCCCTCCGACGGCTGCGCGTTCGCGCTTTGCGATCCGGTCGCGGTGAGTGGCGTCGCGCCTGAGGGGAAGGTCTGGCCGCTGGTGATTTCGGCGGCGTTCTCCAAGACGCTCTCGCCGGTCGCCTTCGAGCACCTCAGACGCCGCTTCTTCCGGCTGCATTTCCAGTATCTCTGCGCCTTCGACCGGCCCGGGGACTACGACTATTTCCGGATCACCGCCGGCCCGTTCACGCTGGGGGAGCGGTTCGAGGGCCGGCCACCGTCGCAGAGCCGGATCGACGTCCCGGTCTCACGCTACCGGACCATGGCGGCGTGACGGCGCCGAAGCCGCAGGCGCGCCCGGAGCGCGTGTCGGCCTGGCGGTTCCTGCGGCTCTTCCGGCAGGACATCCTGTCCTCGCAGCCCGAACGGCTCTACCGCGCGCGGATGGCGGAGTTCCGGACGCCGTTCTTCCGGTCGTTCCTCGTCAACGAACCGGATCTCGTCCGGGAGGTTCTGATGGCGCGGCCGGAAGATTTTCCCAAGAGCGGACGGATCGCGGAAGGCCTGCGCCCGCTGCTGGGCAATTCCGTCTTCCTCACCAACGGCGCCGCCTGGGCGCGGCAGCGGCGCATCATCGACCCCGCGTTCGGGCGTGGCCGGCTGAAAGAGGCGTTTCCCGCGCTCCTCGGAGCGGGGCAGGCGGGCGCGGGGCGGCTGGCGGAGGGCATTGTCGAGATCGAGCAGGCGGCGAGCCACATGGCCGCCGACGCCATCTTCCGGACGCTCTTCTCGCTTCCGATCGACGCGCCGCTCGCGGCGTCGGTCTATCGCGACTTCCGGACCTACCAGCGGGCGCAGCCGCTTCTGAACCTCGCCGCGTTCCTGCCGCTTCCGCGGTGGGTGCCGCGCGGCCACCGGCCCGCGGCGAGGGATGCCGCCCGCCGCATCCGGGGCGCGATCGCCCGGATGACCGCGCACCGCCTCGCGGAGATCGAGGCGGGGTCGGCGCCCGACGATCTGGCGACGAAGATCATGACGACGCCCGATCCCGAGACGGGCGCGCGGTTCGGCGCCGAGGAGATGGTGGACCAGGTTGCGATCTTCTTTCTCGCGGGGCACGAGACGAGCGCCGCCGCTCTGGCGTGGTCGCTCTATCTTCTCGCCGCGCATCCCGAGGCGCAGGCGCGCGCCGCCGGGGAGGCGCGACACTTCGCCGAGGCGCCGAGCTTTGCCAGCCTGTCCCGGCTCCGCTTCACGCGGGACGTCTTCCGGGAGGCGCTGAGGCTCTATCCGCCGGTTCCGATGATGGTGCGGGAGGCGGCGGGCCGGGAGCGGTTCCGGGACAGGGAGGTTCCGAAAGGCGCGCAGATCGTCGTCTCTCCCTGGCATCTGCATCGCCATGCGCGCCACTGGGACCGGCCCGACGACTTCGACCCCGACCGCTGGCAGAAGGGCGTGTGTCCGGGCTCCGCCACCTACCTCCCGTTCTCGTTGGGGGCGCGGGTCTGCCCGGGCGCGGGCTTCGCGATGCTCGAGGGCCCCCTGCTTCTGGCGCTCCTGCTGGCGCGGTGGCGCGTCGCGCCCGTCGACGGGCGGGCGCCGGTCCCGGTCGCGCACCTCACGGTGCGCAGCCGCGACGGGATCTGGCTCGAGCTTCGCAACCGGGACACGGATCTTCGAGAATCCTTGGCAAGATCCAGTCAAGGGTCTTGCGCCTAGCTCCCGCGGTAGTGCCGCAGAACGAAAATGCGGATCGCGCTGGCGAGACCCGTCTCCGGCGGCCGTTCCGCGTCGATCTCGGCGGCGAGATCGTTGAGCGCGCGGCCCCGCGACCGGGCGATCCCGCGGAAGGCGATCCAGAAGTCGTCCTCGAGCGACACGCTCGTCCGGTGCCCCTTGAGCGTGAGCGACCGCTTGACCGGCCGTCCGCTCACCCGTCGTCCCGCCGGTGCTGATCGAGGGTCCGGCGGGTCTTCTCCGCCGCGCCGGCCTCGCGGACCTTTTGCGCCTTCGTGCGCCCGAACTTCGCGGCGTTTTCGTCGGCACGGAGCTTGGCGGCGGCCCGCGCCTTCTGCTTGCGGACCCGGTTGAGGTTGACCGGGCCGTCGCTCATGGGGTCGGGCCGATCATGTCCTCGGGCCGGACCACGCGATCGAAGGTCTCCTCGTCGACGAAGCCCAGCGCGACGGCCTCCTCGCGGAGGGTCGTGCCGTTCTTGTGCGCGGTCTTGGCGACCTTGGTGGCGTTGTCGTAGCCGATGGTGGGCGCCAGCGCGGTGACCAGCATCAGGCTTTCCGTCATCAGCTTCTCGATCCGGTCGGTGTTGGCCTCGATGCCCGCGACCATGTTGTCGGTGAAGGCCGAGGCGCTGTCGCCCAGAAGCTGCATCGACTGGAGCACGTTGTAGGAGATCATCGGCTTGAAGACGTTGAGCTCGAAATGGCCCTGGCTTCCGGCGAAGCCCACCGCGGCGTCGTTGCCCATGACATGCGCGCAGACCATCGTCAGAGCCTCGGCCTGCGTCGGGTTCACCTTGCCGGGCATGATCGACGAGCCGGGCTCGTTCTCCGGCAGGATCAGCTCGCCCAGACCGGAGCGGGGGCCCGAGCCGAGAAAGCGCAGGTCGTTCGCGATCTTGAAGAGCGAGGCCGCGGTCGTCTTCAACGCGCCCGACATCTCGACCATCGCGTCGTGCGC
>Ga0102928_1000668_pt1 | contig 22189 bp, 22 predicted proteins | sample SalPonR1_B_D1_MG_FD_78504 | JGI IMG/M metagenome (GOLD analysis project Ga0102928, IMG submission 78504) | Salt pond soil microbial communities from South San Francisco under conditions of wetland restoration - Salt Pond MetaG R1_B_D1_MG | ecosystem: Environmental > Aquatic > Marine > Intertidal...
CAGGCGACCGCCGCCATCGACGAGATGTTCGGAGGCGCCTTCGGCGCGGCCGGCGCCGAGGTCGTGATCGAGGAATTCATGGAGGGCGAGGAGGCGTCGTTCTTCGTGCTATGCGACGGCAGAGACGTTCTGTCCATCGGCACCGCGCAGGACCACAAGCGCGTGGGCGAGGGCGACACGGGGCCCAATACCGGCGGGATGGGCGCCTACTCACCCGCCCCGGTGATGACGGACGAGGTCACACGGCGCGCGATGGACGAGATCGTGCGCCCGACCGTGGCCGAGATGGCGCGTCGGGATATGCCCTACCAGGGTGTGCTTTACGCAGGTCTGATGATACGGGATGGCGCACCGCGGCTCGTCGAATACAACGTCCGCTTCGGGGATCCTGAGTGCCAGGTCCTGATGATGCGGCTCGGGGCGCAGGCCTTCGACCTCATGCATGCCTGCGCCGAGGCCCGGCTGGGCGAGTGCAGAGTCAACTGGGCCGACGATCACGCGCTGACGGTGGTGATGGCCGCGGACGGTTATCCGGGACCCTACCAGAAAGGAACCGTGATCCGTGGTCTCGACGCCCTGCCGGAGGACGCGACGACCATGGTATTCCATGCCGGAACGGCGGAAAGAGACGGCAGGTTCATAGCCGCGGGCGGGCGGGTGCTGAACGTCACGGCCCGGGGAGCGAGCCTTTCGGAGGCGGCGGAGCGCGCTTATGCGGCGGTCGACCTTATCGACTGGCCGGAAGGCTTCTGCCGCCGCGACATCGGCTGGCGAGCGCTCGGCTAAAAGACGATCAGACAGCGGCCCTTCCGGTCGCCGGCAAACAAGTTTAATACTAAACCATCTTCAAGGCGGAGGAATCATGTCCGGCGATCCAAGGCAGGAAGCGCTCAGGCAACAGGCGCTCCAGTATCACCGAGAGCCCCGGCCCGGAAAGCTCGAGGTCCGCGCGACAAAGCCGCTCGCCAACGGGCGCGATCTCGCCCGCGCCTATTCTCCGGGCGTCGCCGAGGCCTGCCTCGAGATCAAGGCGGATCCGCGGACCGCGTCGCTCTATACCTCGCGCGCGAACCTCGTGGGCGTGGTGTCGAACGGCTCCGCGGTGCTCGGCCTCGGCAACATCGGCGGTCTCGCCTCGAAGCCGGTGATGGAGGGCAAGGCCGTGCTCTTCAAGAAATTCGCCAACATCGACTGCTTCGACATCGAACTCGAAGAGAGCGATCCCGAGAAGCTGGCCGAAATCGTCTGCGCGCTCGAACCCACCTTCGGCGCGATCAATCTCGAGGACATCAAGGCGCCCGACTGCTTCATCGTCGAGAGGATCTGCCGCGAACGCATGAACATCCCCGTCTTCCACGACGACCAGCACGGCACGGCGATCGTCGTTGGTGCCGCGGCGACGAACGCGATGCACGTCGCCGGCAAGAGCTTCGAGGACATCAAGGTCGTCTCGACGGGCGGCGGCGCGGCGGGGATCGCCTGTCTGAACATGCTGCTCAAGCTCGGCGTGAAGCGCGAGAACGTCTGGCTCTGCGACATCCACGGCCTCGTCCACGAGGGCCGGACCGAAGACATGACCCCGCAGAAGGCGGCCTATGCCCAGCAGAGCGAGCTCCGCACCCTGGACGACGTGATCGGGCGGGCCGACCTCTTCCTCGGCCTCTCGGGACCGCGCGTTCTCAAGCCCGAGATGGTGGCGAGGATGGCCCCGAAGCCGGTGATCTTCGCGCTCGCCAATCCGACGCCCGAGATCATGCCCGATGACGTGCGCGCGGTCTCGCCGGACGCGATCATCGCCACGGGGCGGTCGGATTACCCCAACCAGGTCAACAACGTCCTCTGCTTCCCGTTCATCTTCCGCGGCGCGCTCGACGTCGGCGCGACCGAGATCAACGACGACATGCAGATCGCCTGCATCGAGGGGATCGCGGCGCTGGCCCGTGCGACGACCTCCGCGGAGGCAGCGGCGGCCTACCAGGGCGAGCAGATGACCTTCGGGGCAGACTACCTGATCCCCAAGCCCTTCGACCCGCGCCTGATGGGCGTCGTCGCCGGCGCGGTCGCCAAGGCCGCCTGCGCCACCGGCGTCGCCGAGCGCCCGATCGAAGACTTCGAGGCGTACAAGCGCAAGCTCGACGGGTCGGTCTTCCGGTCCGCGCTCATCATGCGACCCGTCTTCGAGGCGGCGGCGACGGCGGAGCGCAAGATCGTCTTCGCCGAAGGCGAGGACGAGCGTGTGCTCCGCTCCGCGCAGGCGATGATCGAGGAAACGACGGATGCGCCGATCCTGATCGGACGTCCGGAGGTGATCGAGACGCGAGCCGAGCGCATCGGCCTGCCGATCCGGCCGGGCCGGGATTTCGAAGTGGTGAACCCCGAAAACGACCCGCGCTACCGCGAATACTGGGAAACCTACCACGCCATCATGGAGCGCCGCGGCGTGACGCCGGACCTCGCCAAGGCGATCATGCGGACCAACACCACCGCGATCGCCGCGGTGATGGTCCACCGCGGCGAGGCCGACAGCCTGCTGTGCGGCACCTTCGGGCAGTATCTCTGGCATCTCAATTACGTCCGGCAGGTGCTGGCGGTCGGCGGACTCCATCCGGTCGGCGCGCTCAGCCTGATGATCATGGAGGACGGGCCGCTGTTCATCGCCGACACCCAGGTCCATCCCGATCCGACGCCCGAACAGATCGCGGAAGTCGCCGTGGGCGCCGCGCGCCATGCGCGCCGGTTCGGAATCGCCGCCAAGGTCGCGCTCTGCTCCCACAGCCAGTTCGGAAACCTCGATACCGCCTCGGGGCTGAAGATGCGCCGCGCTCTCGAGATTCTCGACGCGCAGGAGCCCGACTTCGCCTACGAGGGAGAGATGCATGTCGACGCCGCTCTCGATCCCGAGCTTCGGGCGCGCATCTTTCCGAACGCGCGGATGGAGGGCGCGGCGAACATCCTGATCTTCTCGAACACCGACGCCGCCTCGGGAGTGCGCAACATCCTGAAGGCCCGCGCGCGCGGGCTGGAGGTCGGGCCGATCCTCATGGGGATGGGCAATCGCGCCCACATCGTGACACCGTCGATCACCGCGCGCGGGCTTCTCAACATGTCCGCCGTCGCGGGCACGCCGGTGGCGCACTACGGCTGAGGCCGGGGGGCTCTGCCCCCCGGACCCCCGGAGTACTTGGTCCGAGATGAAGGGCGCAGTTGGCGCGACCCGTGACCGCTTGGCGCAGGCAATGATCTTGCCGCGCGGCACCCCGCTGCGTAAGGACATTTCCGGGACGTGGAGGAGAACACTCATGACTTACGCCGAGGTCTATGCTGCGTGGAAATCGGACCCGGAGCGGTTCTGGATGGCGGCCGCGGAGGCGATCGACTGGGACCGAAAGCCATCGAAGGCCCTCTTCGACGAGAGCGCGCCGATCTACGAGTGGTTCTCCGACGGCATGGTGAACACCTGCTGGAACGCTATAGACCGGCACGTGGAGGCGGGGCACGGCGACCGGACGGCGATCATCCACGACAGCCCGGTGAGCCATACCAAGCACACGATAACCTATGCGGAGCTGCAAACCCGCGTCGCGACCCTTGCAGGCGCGCTCAAGACAAAAGGCGTCGGCAAGGGCGACCGGGTCATCATCTACATGCCGATGGTGCCCGAGGCGCTGGAGGCCATGCTCGCCTGCGCCCGCCTCGGGGCGATCCACTCCGTGGTGTTCGGCGGCTTCGCGGCGCACGAGCTTGCCGTTCGGGTCGACGACGCGCAGCCAAAGTGCATCATCGCGGCGTCCTGCGGGATCGAGCCCGGCCGGATCGTTCACTACAAGCCGCTCCTCGACGGGGCGCTCCAACAGGCGGCGCACAAGCCCGACTTCTGCGTAATCTTCCAGCGCGAGCAGGAGGTGGCGCATCTGGAGGAGCACCGCGATGTCGACTGGCACGCCTTCCAGTACGGTGTCGCGCCAGCCGACTGCCTGCCCGTTGAGGGCAACCATCCGGCCTACATCCTCTATACCTCCGGCACGACCGGCCAGCCCAAAGGCGTCGTCCGCGCGACCGCCGGGCACCTCGTGGCGCTCAACTGGTCGATGACGAACATCTATGGGGTGGATCCCGGTGACGTGTTCTGGGCGGCTTCGGACGTCGGCTGGGTCGTGGGCCACAGCTACATCTGCTACGCGCCGCTGATCCACGGCAACACCACCGTCGTCTTCGAGGGCAAGCCTGTCGGCACCCCGGACGCGGGCACGTTCTGGCGCGTGATACAGGATTGGCGGGTGAAGGTGCTGTTCACCGCGCCGACCGCCTTCCGCGCGATCAAGCGGGACGACCCCAAGGGCGAACTCCTGCAGGACTACGACATCTCCTCGCTCGATGCGCTGTTTCTCGCGGGCGAGCGCGCCGACCCCGACACGATCCGCTGGGCCGAGGAGAAACTGAAGGTGCCGGTGATCGACCACTGGTGGCAGACCGAAACCGGCTGGTCGATCGCGGCGAACCCGATGGGGATCGAGCCGCTCCCGGTGAAGATCGGTTCGCCCGCCGTGGCGATGCCGGGCTACGAGGTGCACATCCTCGACGACGACGGGCACGAGGTGCCGGACGGCGAGCTCGGGGCGATCGCCGTGAAGCTGCCTCTGCCCCCGGGAACGCTGCCCACGCTCTGGAACGCGGAGCCACGGTTCCGCAAGGCCTATCTCGAGCATTTCCCCGGCTACTACGAGACCGGCGATGCCGGCTACAAGGACGCGGACGGCTACCTCTACATCATGGCGCGGACCGACGACGTCATCAACGTGGCGGGTCATCGGCTTTCGACCGGCGCGATGGAAGAGGTTCTGGCCGCGCACCCCGATGTCGCCGAATGCGCGGTCATCGGGGTCGCGGACGACCTCAAGGGCCAGCTTCCGATGGGCTTTCTCTGCCTCAACAAGGGCTGCAACCGCGAGCACGCGGAGCTCGTCGGGGAATGCGTCAGGCTGGTGCGCGACCAGATCGGTCCGGTCGCTGCGTTCAAGCACGCGGTCGTGGTCGACCGCCTGCCCAAGACCCGCTCGGGCAAGATCCTGCGCGCAACCATGGTCAAGGTCGCAGACGGGCAGCCGTTCAAGACTCCGGCCACGATCGACGACCCCGCCATCCTCGACGAGATCCGCGAGGCGGTGATGCCGCTCGGCTACGCGAAGGCCTGACGCCGCGCCTCCATCTGTCTGGAAATATCCCGGGGAGCGCGAGGGGCAGAGCCCCTCGCCCGATCGCCCGGCCGCAGGCCGGGCGACATCCCTCAGACGAACTGTTCGCGGATCAGCCGCTCCTCGAGCCCGTGACCGGGATCGAAGAGGAGCCTGTGCCGGATCTCCGGCTCGCTCCGGATTTCCACCATCACCACGTCGCGGACCGATTTTCCGTCGGCATCCGCCATCACCGGGCGCTTCTCCGCCTCGAGCACGTCGAAACGCACCGTCGCCGCCTTCGGCAGGAGCGCCCCGCGCCAGCGGCGCGGCCGGAAGGCCGACATCGCCGTCAGCGCCAGAACGTCGGACCCGATTGGCAGGATCGGCCCGTGCGCGGAATAGTTGTAGGCGGTCGACCCCGCAGGCGTCGCCACGAGCGCCCCGTCGCAAACAAGCTCCTCCATCCGCACCCGGCCGTCGACGCTGATCCGGAGCTTCGCCGCCTGGGGGCCCTGGCGCAGGAGCGAGACCTCGTTGATCGCCAGCGCCTCGTGGACCGCCGCGTCGGTGCAGGTCGCGCGCATGGCGAGCGGATTGATCACTTCCTCCTGCGCGGCGGCGAGCCGCTCGGGCAGGCCATCGGCCGAGAACTCGTTCATGAGGAAGCCGATGGTGCCGCGGTTCATGCCGTAGACCGGCGCGTCGATATGCATCGTCCCGTGAAGCGTCTGCAACATGAAGCCGTCGCCGCCGAGCGCGACGATCACCTCGGCCTCCTCGGGGACGCAGTCGCCGTAGAGCGCCACGAGTTCCTCGCGTGCCGTTCTGGCGATCTCCACCTCGCTCGCGACGAACGCGATCTTTCCGCTCGTTGCCATGCCCGCGCCCCCCCGTTTGCCGAAGTCTTCGCGTGCGCGGGCCGGAAACACAAGGCTCGCATGAGGAAGGTCCTGCCGCGTCGCCCCCGGAGAGGGTCGCATTCGCCGCTTCCTCCGCTATCTCAAACCGGATATGAGAGCGCCCAACTGCTGCCGAGGAGACTGACCATGAACGCACCGCACCGCGACGACGGCTTCTTCACAGAGCGCCTTGAGAGCCGAGACCCGGAGCTTTTCGGCGCGATCCGCAAGGAACTCGGCCGCCAGCAGAACGAGATCGAGCTGATCGCCTCGGAGAACATCGTCTCCGCCGCCGTGATGGAGGCGCAGGGCTCGGTCATGACCAACAAGTATGCCGAGGGCTATCCGGGCCGGCGCTACTACGGCGGCTGCGAATACGTCGACATCGCCGAAAACCTCGCGATCGAGCGGGCGAAGGAACTCTTCGGCTGCGGCTTCGCAAACGTGCAGCCGAACTCGGGCAGCCAGGCGAACCAGGGCGTCTTCACGGCCCTTCTCCAGCCAGGCGACACGATCCTCGGCATGAGCCTCGACGCGGGCGGGCACCTGACGCATGGCGCAAGGCCGAACCAGTCGGGCAAGTGGTTCAACGCGATCCAGTACGGCGTCCGCCGGCAGGATCTCGAGATCGACTACGACCAGATCGCCGCGCTGACCGCCGAGCACAAGCCCAAGCTCCTCATCGCGGGCGGCTCGGCGATCCCGCGCGTGATCGACTTCGGCAAGCTGCGCGAGATTGCCGACACGGTGGGCGCGTATCTGTTGGCCGACGTCGCGCACTATGCGGGTCTCATCGCGGCGGACGAGTATCCGTCGCCCTTCCCGCATGCCCATGTCGCCACGACCACGACGCACAAGACCCTGCGCGGTCCGCGCGGCGGCATGATCCTGACGAATGACGAGGACATCGCGAAGAAAGCCAATTCGGCGATCTTCCCCGGCATCCAGGGCGGACCGCTGATGCACGTGATCGCCGCCAAGGCCGTGGCCTTCGGCGAGGCGCTCCGGCCGGAGTTCAAGACCTACCAACGCCAGGTCGTGAAGAACGCGCAGGCGCTGGCAGACCAACTCATGAAGGGCGGGCTCGACATCGTGACGGGCGGCACGGACTGCCACCTGATGCTTGTCGACCTGCGCCCCAAGGCCGTGAAAGGCAACGCCACCGAAAAGGCACTTGGCCGCGCGAACATCACCTGCAACAAGAACGGCATCCCTTTCGACACCGAGAAGCCGATGGTCACCTCGGGCGTCCGTCTCGGCTCCCCGGCCGGCACGACGCGCGGCTTCGGCGAGGCCGAGTTCCGGCAGGTGGCCGACTGGATTGTCGAGGTGGTGGACGGACTCTCTGCCAACGGCGAGGACGGCAACGGCGATGTCGAGGCCAAGGTGAGGGACGAGGTGATCGACCTCTGCGCCAGGTTCCCGGTCTATCCCAACCTGTGAAACTCGCCACGCAACTGCACGGAGAGGCCGGCGACCGTCCTTCCCTCCTGATCGCACATGGCCTTTTCGGCTCGGCGCGGAACTGGGGCGTGATTGCGAAACGGCTGTCCGAGGACCGGCGGGTCACGGCCGTCGACATGCGCAACCACGGCGAAAGCCCGTGGGCCGAAAATCACAGCTACGACGACCTGGCCCAGGATCTCGCAGACACGATGAGCGGACCTTCGGACGTGGTTGGCCATTCCATGGGCGGCAAGGCGGCCATGGTGCTGGCGCTTACCCGGCCTGATCTCGTCAATCGCCTCGTCGTGGCCGACATCGCGCCGGTCGCATACGCGCACACGCAGTCGCATCTGATCGAGGCGATGGAGGGTCTCGACCTCTCCGGGATCGACCTCAGACGCGACGCGGACCGGGCGCTCGCGACCGGGATCGAGGACCAGGGCGTTCGCGCGTTCCTGCTCCAGTCACTCGACGTGAAGGAGAAACGCTGGCGCCTCAACCTGCCAGTTCTCGCCGCCGAGATGGACCGGATCGTGGGATTCCCGAAGATCGGGGGCACGTTCGAGGGACCGGTGCTGTTCCTCTCGGGCGCGAAGTCTCACTACGTCGAGCCCGAACACCGCGACCGGATCAAGTCGCTCTTCCCGAATGCCCGCTTCGCGAAGATCCCCGGCGCGGGACACTGGCTTCACGCCGAGAAACCGCGGGAATTCGCGGCGACTGTGGCGACCTTCCTGTCCTAGTCGACCGGTCGCGTCATCCAGCGCGACGTCCCGTCTTCCGGACGGCCTCGTGGATGACGACCGCGCCGCGCCTCGTGGATATCCGACAGCGTCCCGGACGCCGTGCTACGGCCGGTCAAGACCGGACACGCAAGTCCATGCTATGATCCTGCCGTGTTGCAAGAGGAGGGGACGATGATCAACCTTGACGACATTATGGACATGACCGACCTCACGCATGAAGAAGTGGCGGCCATCGCCGAGCACGAGCACCTGCCGGACGTCAACGCGGCGGCGCTCGCGGACTACATGATGCACGTCCAGAAGGGCCCGCAGATGGTGAACCGCATGATCTCGGAGGACATCCGCGCCGCGCTGCATCGCGACGACGTCGCGCATGCGCGGGACCTCTTCGTGGTGCTCCAGCACTTCATCGCGACCCATCCCGAGGCGCAGCGCGGCGCGGACGGATCGCCTTGAGGCGAGGCAGGCTCAGGCTTCCTCACTGAGCTTGCGCGCGATGATCCACGCCACCGGCACGGCGGCGACAAACCCGATCGCAGCGGCGACCACGATCGGAACGAGCGTGTCGTACCCCATCGTCAGTGCGACCACCACGGCGGAACCCGCAAGCGTGGCACCAATGAACGTGAGCAGCACAAGCGTTAGGCGGATCATGGAAATGCTCCCTCTGACTATCAAGCCGAATGGTAGTCACCCTCGCAAGCACGGCCTTGATCTGAATCAGCAAGCCCCTCCGGCCTGAGGAACGCAGCCGGGGCGGCCCTTGGGCCCGCATGGGGCCTCGCGAAGCTGATGTCGGACATCGCCGGGTGATCCCCTGAATTCTCCACCACATGCGCTGGAACAAAAGCCGGTCTGCACCGTTCACCATGCGAACGGAAGGAGGGGGACATGACGCGGATTTTCTTGATTTTCACGATCCCGGTCGCGCTTGCCGCCTGCGAGACCGTGGAGGGTTTCGGCGAAGACATCGAGACTGGAGGGGAAGCCCTTCAGGACTCGGCCGACGACGTGCAGTCCGATCTCTGACAAGGACGGCGAGTAAGGGTATCGGGGGTATGTGGGACGGGCGTCCGGATCGGACGCCCGTTTTCCTTTCCTCAGACCTCGCGTGCGTCGGGGTCGGGAACGACTTTGGCTTCCGTTTTCTGCTTGTGGTCGAACTGCGGGTCTTCCTTTTTGATCTTGCGGGAGATCCAGTAGGCCAGCGGCCACGCGAGAATCCATCCGATCGCCACGGCGCCGAGGATCGGCCCCCAGCCATAATATCCCAAAGTGAAGACTCCGATCACCAGTGCGCCGGTCACGACGGCCCCGGTGAAAAGGGTAATCAGTATGCTCAGCCGGTCCATTAAGTTCCTCCTTTACGGAGGAACGGACCCGGGACTGTTGAAGTTCCGTTCAGGCGCTGCGCCGCGCCTTCTCGACGGTCCCGGTCGCCGCCTCGAGGCGCAGGAAAGCATCCCGTGCACGACAGAACATCGGTGTTCCCGGACGTTTTTGGCGGACCCACCCCCGGCACGTGTCCGGGTTTGCGCAACACGAACAGGCGATCAGCGTCTCGCGGATGTCTGGGCGAAGCCGCGCGGCATCCTCGTCTGTGAACGCGAGACCGAGATGCGCGAGCATTCCGCGCCGAACCGTCATCCGCTTCTCGAAATCCTTGGAGATGTGTTGCATCAAACCTGACACCTTGAGCCCTCCCCGCTGTCAAGCCATCTTTACATCGAACTACGCCCGACGCCGGACATCGGATCAGTGCCGGACGGTGAAAAAGTATGCTGCGGAATGCAGTCGGAGCTATGCCCTTGTTTTGGCTGCTTCCTTTTTCACAACATCAGTCAGAACCGAGCCTCCCACGAGGTTTCGATGTGGTAAGGTCGTGGAGTGATGAGCAGCCCGAGAATCATCCTGCTCGTTCTCTTCGTCGCATCGATTCCAACCGTCGGCGCTGGGGGAGCAATGCGGTGCACGCCGCTCAAGCTTCCGATCTGGCGGGTCGAGGGCCCGCCACAGCAATACGCGGTGTTCTGCGCGGAGGAACCGGAGGCCTGCGATCTCAGCGGACCCGAGTTCGTCGCCTGGGCCGGGGTTCGGGATCTTCTTCGGGCCGTTAACGCCGGGGTGAATGCGGACGTGCGCAAGGATTCCGACCTTGCGTGCTCCGGACTCGAGGAAAAGTGGTCCTTTCCGGTCGCTGGATGGGGAGACTGCGAGGACTTCGCGCTCGAGAAACGACGGCGGTTGGTCGAGAGGGGCGTGTCGTCAGCGGCGCTCACGATGGCGATCGTGCACCACGAAGTGCAGTTCTTCCCCCACGCCGTCCTACTGGCCGAGACCTCGGCGGGAACAATCGTGCTCGACGATCTCGTGGACGACATCGTCTGCTGGGATGCGGCACCTTACCGCTGGGAACGGCGGGAAAGGCCGGACGGGCGGTGGGAGAGGTTCGCGCTGCCGTAGGTGTCCTGTACGCACGATGGCGGCCGGTTGGTTCCGGTGGGTTCAGAAGCAGTCCCTCCGCGGCCGCGGTCATTCCATGCCCGGCGGTTGAGCCACCGGATGCGGTGCGCGCCAGACGCCGTCTCCCCCCTATCTAGCGCCGGACGCGCCAAGGCGCGCGAGATGTGGTTGATCTCGCGCGCGGGCCGGTGTATGGATCTGCCTACAGGTGCAATAGACGCGGTATCGCATCACTGACGCGACGGGGTTCTGCTTTCATCCAGCGGGGCCCCGTTTCGCGGTCCGGGTTTAGACTCCGGGACAGGAAAAGGCGTCAGGTGCTCAGACGCGGTCCTTGCATCGCGCCCACGAGGGACGCGCCCTGACGCCTTCCTGTTCCGATCCGTCCTGAGACGTCCCGGTCCAGTTTCGCTCCGGACCTTGCGGTCCTCGGCAACCGGTCCCGCTCCGAAGAGCCGTCCCGGCCCGCGAAGTCTACCGCCGTGTCAATGTCTCCGAAGAAACACTGCCCCGGCGGAGCCTCCTGCCCTGGAGGGGCGACGCGGGGTCCGAAGTCCCGGTGCCGTCCCGCCCGGCCTCGGGGGCCTTCGCGGCCCGCTCCGGATCTTGCAACCCCTTGCGGTGAAATCACCGTTGCATTCGCCCGCCGCCCCCTCAAGAAAAAAGCGCTGCAGCATGAAAATTTCTTGTGGATCAAAGAGTTGATGGACCTGGGGATATCAAGTGGAGAACCCGGAAAAGCCTTGACGCGGAGCCGGGTTACGCGGGGATGACCGGCGCGCGCGATGCCGGGCCGTTTCTGCGGGGCCGAGGGGATCGCGGCGCGCCAAAACCGCGGGGAACGCGCCTGAAGTCCATTCGGATGGGAACAGACGCGATGGCGCGCCGTTCAATCCCGAATCGGAAACAAGAAAGGAGACGCGCCATGCGTACGAAGTTGTTTCTCATCCTGTCGCTGATGCTGGGCGGCACAGTCCTGTCGAACTGCGGCCCGGCCGTGGGCGCGGCGGGGACGGTCGCGGCCGACGAGGCTTACGAGGAAGAGACGGGCGAAGAGTTGTTCTGAGCCCCGGCGTGGCCCTTCCTTGTGGACAGGGCCGCGCGCCTCGCGCATCTTCCCGGACGGGAGCCGGCGGCGGGCCGGCGGGTTCTGGGAGAAGATGAATGGCGAGGCTCTGCAAGGTGTTGGCGGTGATGATGGCGGGAACGGCGCTCACGGGCTGCGCGGCGGCGATCGGCGGAGTGGCGGCAATCGGCGCGGACGCGATCGCCGAGGAGGAACGCGGGGGTGACGGCCTCTTCTGATCGACGTTGCTGCACTGCAACAAGAGGTCCGGTCACGCATCCGTGATGACATAGGTCATACCCGTGTCGTCTGCAGTGTCGTATGATTGGTATATTGAATGGTGTGGGGGTGACGATCAACACGGGCGTCCGAAAGGGCGCCCGTTGTCGTTTCCCGTTCGAAACTCGTGCTGTATGGCGGCGAGGCCGCCGGCGACCGTCTTGCGTGACGCTTCACGCAGGCTTTGGGTCACGCGCGCGGGGCAGTCAGTCGACATCGCCGCCATCTGAGCGAAGTCAACATCGGCTTCAGATCTGCCATCCCACAACCGATTCATGATCACTCCGTTTCGGCCGCCGCCGTGGTTTGAACAACCCCGCGCCAAACGTTGTTGAGCTTGTCGAGAGACGACAGCTTGCCCTGCCACGCCGAAAGAGGATGAACATGCCAATGAAGGACCTGCTGATCTATGGAGCAACGGGGTACACCGGAACGCTGGTTGCGGAACATGCGGCGGCGGTGTCCGAACAGCCTCCGGCGCTCGCCGGCCGAAGCGAGGGCAAGGTCCGCTCGCTCGCGAGACGCCTTGAGGCACCATGGACGGCCTTCAGTCTGGAGGATCCAGCGGCGATAAGGCGCGCCGTCGAAAACGTGGCGGCGGTCCTGAACCTTGCCGGTCCCTTCTCGAAAACAACAGATCCGCTCGTGGCGGCATGCCTCGCGTGCGGGACTCACTACGTCGACATCACCGGCGAGATCGCCGTCTTCGAGCGCCTCGCTGCTCTCGATACGACGGCAAGGAAGTCCGGCGTCGTCCTGCTGCCGGGCGCTGGCTTCGATGTGGTGCCAAGCGACTGCCTGGCCGCTCATCTCAAGCGGCGGCAACCGGGGATGCATCGCCTGAGGCTATCGATTGCGGGCTTGACGCAGGCCAGCCGAGGAACTGCGCGAACGGCGATCGAGGCGCTGGGGCGAGGAACCATGGTGCGGCGCGGCGGAAGGATCGTGGAGCTCGAGAACGCACCGCGCCACTGCGCCGACTTCGGGGAAGGTCCGGTCCAGACCGTCGGGGTGAGCTGGGGTGATGTCGCCACTGCATGGCATTCAACCGGAGCGCAGGACATCGACGTGCTTTTCGAGGCGTCGTTTCCGCTCCGAGTCGTAGCCGGCACGCCACCAAAGCTCCGGCCTATATTGGCGTCGCAGCCCGTCCAGGATCTCCTGAAGCGGCTGGTCGGACGGATCACGTCCGGACCTTCCGCCAAGCGCAGAGGCATCGCGCGCGGCCTCATCCTCGGCGAGGCATGGGATTCGGAGGGCGAGCGCGTGGCAAGCCTCATGCAGACGCCGGACCCCTATGAGCTGACGGCGCAAACGGCGTTCGAGATTGCGCGGCGCGTGGCGGCAGGCGAGGTAACGCCCGGATACCACACTCCTTCCAACGCCTTCGGCGCTGACCTCGCCCTGGATTTCAGGGGAATAACCCGGACAGACATCTGACGGAACCCGCCTCGGTCCATGCCGCCCTCTCCATCGTCGACCGGAGAGGGCGGGAGACCTAGCCTTCGCCGCATCGCGGCCGAGGAAACGGCGCGGTTACCCGAGAGGGGCTGCGGCCCGGTGATCCGGGCAAGCGAGACGGAAATCAAAGGGAAGCCGGGCAAAGGCGAGCCCAACCTGCAGGGTCCGGAGCGCCGTCCCGCACAGTCAAAACGAAAAGCAGGTGACACGCGACCCGACCGGCCACCGGCGCAAAGAATGGGCGAACCGGAACAATAACCGCTTGCATCGTCACGTGCTTGTGCATTTTGTGGATTACCAGCCAAGCTGCGGGAGACACGCGCTGCTGTAAACAAGGGAGAACCTGACCGACATGAAACGATTCCATACCAGTCTGCTTGCACTCGCCGCGGCAGCGACGATCGCGCCCGCCGCACAGGCACAGACCGAAATCCAGTGGTGGCACGCCTTCACCGGCCGGCTCGGAGAGCTGCTCGATGCGCAGGTGGCGGCGTTCAATGAAAGCCAATCGGACTACCAGGTCGTGGCATCCCACAAGGGCAACTACTCCGAAGCGCTGAACGCCGGCATCGCCGCGTTCCGCGCGGGCGAGCAGCCGCATATCCTCCAGGTCTTCGAGGTCGGCACCGCCACGATGATGGCCGCGCGCGGCGCCATCGTCCCTGTCTACGAGGTCATGTCCGATTCAGGCCTGCCCTTCGATCCGCAGGCCTACATTCCCTCGGTCACGGGCTACTACACCGACACCGAGGGCAACATGCTGTCCTTCCCCTACAACGCCTCGACGCCTGTCATGTACGTGAACCGCACGATGCTCGAGGAGGCGGGAATCGACCCGGACGTGGATCTGTCCACCTGGGAGGCCGTCGGGCCGGTGCTGGACCAGCTGAAGGACGCGGGCGTCGCCTGTCCGTTCACGACCGCCTGGCAGAGCTGGGTGCATCTGGAAAGCTTCTCGGCCTACCATGACGTGCCCTTCGCCACGCGCTCGAACGGCTTCGAGGGGACAGACACCGAACTCGTGCTCAACGGCCCGCTCCAGATCGCCCATATCGATACGCTGGGCCAGTGGGCGCAGGACGGCAAGTTCATCTATGCGGGCCGTCGGAACGAATCCGGCGCCAACTTCCGCGCGGGCGAATGCGCGATCTTCACGGAAAGCTCGGCGGGCTATGCCGGAGTGAAGGCGGAAGCGCAGTTCGACTGGGACATCCGGCCACTGCCCTACTGGACCGCCGCCGAGGCCGCGCCGCAGAACACGATCATCGGGGGCGCGTCGCTCTGGGTGATGGCCGGCCACGAGCCTGAGGAGTACAAGGGCGTCGCGGCCTTCCTCGGCTTCATGTCCTCGCCCGAAGTGCAAGCCCAGTGGCACCAGGACACGGGCTACCTGCCGGCCACGACCGCGGCCGCGGAAATGACCGCGAGCCAGGGCTTCTACCAGGCGAACCCGGGCACCGAGATCGCGGGCGCGCAGATGACCGCGAAGCCGCCAACGGCCAACTCCAAGGGGCTGCGGCTCGGGTCGTTCGACCAGATCCGCACGATCATCGACGAGGAGCTGGAAGGCGTCTGGGCCGGTGACAAGGACGCCGAAACGGCGCTGAACTCGGCTGCCGAACGCGGCAACGAGCTTCTGCGTCGCTTCGAAATGGCCAACCGCTGACAGGCCTCCGGGGGCGGCACCGCCGCCCCCGGGCCGCCGCATGGAAAAGCGCGTCACCTTCAAGGGCATCTGGCTGCCGCTCCTGCTGCTCGCGCCGCAGGTGCTGGTCACAGCCGTGTTCTTCTTCTATCCCGCGGGCCAAGCGATCTGGCAGTCGCTCTTCATTCCCGACCCGTTCGGGCTGTCGATGCAGTTCGTGGGTCTCGGCAACTTCGAATACCTGTTCGGCAACCGCTTCTACCGCGCGAGCTTCGTCACCACGGCGATCTTTTCGGTCTCGGTGACGGTCGTCTCCATGGGCATCGCGCTTTACCTGGCGGTACTGGCGGACCGGCTCATCAAGGGCTCGGGCACCTACCGGACGCTGCTGATCTGGCCCTATGCCGTCGCGCCTGCCGTGGCGGGAGTCCTGTGGCTCTTCATGTTCAACACACGCATCGGCGTGGTGACGTGGTACCTGGGCCAGCTCGGCTACGACTGGAACCATGTCCTGAACGAGGCCGAAGCGATGGGTCTTGTCGTCGTCGCGTCGAGCTGGGGGCGGATCAGCTACAACTTCCTGTTCTTCCTCGCGGGGCTGCAGGCCATCCCCCGCAGCGTGATCGAGGCCGCCGCCATCGACGGCGCCCGTTTCTGGACCCGCTTCCGCACAATCGTCTGGCCGCTCCTGTCGCCCGTCACCTTCTTCCTGCTCGTCGTGAACATCGTCTACGCCTTCTTCGAAACCTTCGGCGTGATCCACACGATCACCGGTGGCGGCCCGCAGCAGGCGACGACGATCCTCGTCTACAAGGTCTATGCCGACGGGTTCGTGGGCCAGGACCTCGGCTCCTCCGCCGCGCAGTCGGTGATCCTGCTGTTCGTCGTGGGCATCCTCACCGTCATCCAGTTCAAGTACATCGAGCGGAAGGTGCACTACTGATGTCCGGCATGGTCGAGAGGCGCGGAGTCTCGCACTGGCTGACCCATGCCGGGCTGATCCTCGGCGTGCTTGTCATCTTCTTCCCGATCTGGCTCGCCTTTGTCGCCTCAACAGTGTCCCAGCAGGACATCGTGCGCCCGCCGATGCCGCTTCTGCCTGGCGACCAGTTCTACGAGAACTACCGCCGCGCGCTCGTTGCGGGGGTGAACGCGCCGGTGGCGTGGATGCTCTTCAACTCGATGGTCATGGCGATGGGGATCGCCATCGGGAAGATCGTGATCTCGCTCCTGTCGGCGTTTGCCATCGTCTATTTCCGCTTTCCCGGCCGGATGCTGTTCTTCTGGCTGATCTTCCTGACGCTGATGCTGCCCGTCGAGGTCCGGATCGTGCCCACCTACGAGGTGATCGCGGGATTCGGGATGCTCAACAGCTACACCGGCCTCATCCTGCCGCTCATCGCCTCGGCGACGGCGACCTTCCTCTTCCGGCAGTTCTTCCTGACCGTGCCCGACGAACTTGCCGAGGCCGCGCGGGTGGACGGGGCGGGGCCGATGCGCTTCTTCGTCGACATCCTCGTGCCGATGAGCCGGACCAATATCGCGGCGCTCTTCGTGATCCTGTTCATTTACGGCTGGAACCAGTATCTCTGGCCGCTTCTCATCACCACAGATCCGTCGATGAACACCATCGTGATGGGCATCAGGCAGATGTTCCCCTCGGGCGACGATCTGGCCGATTGGCCGGTGATCATGGCGACCTCGATCCTCGCGATGCTTCCGCCCGTGATCGTGGTGATCGGCATGCAGAAGCTCTTCATCCGCGGCCTCGTCGACAGCGAGAAGTGAGACCATGGCGACCGTCACCCTGACAAGCATCCACAAGAGCTACGGCAAGACCGCGGTCATCCACGGCATCGACCTCGCCATAGCCGAGGGCGAGCTCATCGTGATCGTGGGGCCTTCGGGCTGCGGGAAATCGACGCTCCTGCGGATGGTCGCGGGGCTCGAGACGATCACGAGGGGCGATCTCATGATCGACGGCGAACGGCTCAACGATGCCGAGCCGATGGAGCGCAACATCGCCATGGTGTTCCAGAACTACGCGCTCTACCCGCACATGAGCGTGGCGGACAACATGGGCTATGCGCTGAAGATCGCGGGCAAGCCCAAGACCGAGATCGCGGAGCGGGTGCAGGTGGCGGCGAAGATGCTCCAGCTCGAGCCTTATCTCGCGCGCAAGCCGCGCGAGTTGTCGGGCGGGCAGAGGCAGCGCGTGGCGATGGGTCGCGCGATCGTCCGGGACCCGGCGGTCTTTCTCTTCGACGAGCCGCTGTCGAACCTCGACGCCAAACTCCGCGTGCAGATGCGGCTGGAGATAAAGGCGCTCCAGCGCAAGCTCGGGGTGACCTCGCTCTACGTCACCCACGACCAGGTGGAGGCGATGACGCTCGCGGACCGTATGGTCGTGATGAATGCAGGAATAGCCGAGCAGATCGGCACGCCGCTCGACGTCTATGAGCGGCCCGCGACTGTCTTCGCGGCGCAGTTCATCGGCAGCCCCGCGATGAACGTGCTTTCGGCCCGGGCGGAGGGGCGCATCGTCCGGCTGACGAACGGCATCGAGATCCAGACAGGCACTGATGCGTCGGGCGATGTGCTTCTGGGACTACGCCCCGAACACATGGAGCGCGACGCCCAAGGCCCGATCGCGCTCGACATCCGGATGGCGGAACCCCTCGGAGCGAACACGCTCCTGCACGGGAGCCTCGAGGGGATCGAGCAGGAGGTCGTCGTCAGCCTGCCCGGTGTCCACCGGGAAGACGTCATGGCCGGATCGGCACGGTTCAGCATTCCGCCGGAATCCTGTCACCTCTTCGACGCCGGCACGGGGCGCAGGATTGAGGCGTAGACGCCCGACGGCTGCAGGGGGTGTGGCGGTGACCGGTCTGGAAGCGCGATTGGCTCCGGCCGAAGATGCGTGCGCAGGCGCCCACCACCGCGACGGCATCGAGATCGTGCCGGTGGTGCCGGACAGTCAGGTTCTCGACGAGGCGGATCGGACGCTCAACCTCGACTCCGCCTTGATCGCGAGCCTGGGTGGCCCGACGGATTGACCGGGATGCGGGCGTCAGGACAACTCGGCCAGAAGCCACTCGGCCCGCGCTATATGCTCCCGCGCGATGCGCAGCTTGCGGTCGAGATCGGCGCGCTCGTCCCGGTCCGTTTCGGTGGAGATCCGCGCGAGCAGGTCCGCTTCCTTCCGGCGCAGCTTGCCGAGCACCTTCTCGACGTGCTCGGGTTCGATCGTGCGGGTCTTCCCCGCCTCCAGCCGCTGCTGATAGTCCGCGACCTTTTCGGCAAGTTTCCTCAGTCCCATCAGCGCCCCCCCGTTCCCGGCCCGGACTGCAGGTTAGCCGCCTTCTGTGACACTTCTGTTGCAATCTCGCCGCCCGCCGATTCCGCCCGGGGCGCGGAGGGACCGGCGGCCTGGCGAATCTCGTCCTCGTCGAGCGCGAGCAGCCCCTCGACCTCGGCGACCGCGCGGTCCTCTTCGGCGTAGTAGGCCAGTGCCGCGACGAAGAGCTCGCGCATCGCCGCATCGGCATAGCTTGCATCGTTGAGGAACGACGTCGCCGCCGCCGGAGCAAGGGCCTTTTCGCGCAGCAGCCCGCCGACACGAGCGTTTCGCGACCTTGCGTTCGCCTCGATCTGCGCCGCCTCCTGATCGAGCCAGAGAACGCTGCGGGCGTCGGGCGGCTCGAGCCCGAGGTCCCGGATCGCGACGACGCTCCGCGCCACCTGGGTGCGGAGATCATCGTAGAGCTCGGTCACGGCGCCCTGGGGCCGCGTGGTGTAGCGCAGGATATTCTTGCGGATGTGCTTGACCGACTTGACGGCGCGGACGAGCCCCCCCGACAGGTCCCTCAGCGCATCGACCCGCGCGGCGATGTCAGGCGCGAGTTTCCGCCCTCCCATCCGCGTGCTGAAGTCGACGATCGCGGCGTAGAGCGTCTTGACCCTCCGGTCGTAGCCGTCGCCGATGTCGAGGTCGATGGGCGCGCGGCTGGCCCGGACGGCGGCGCCGATGTCCCTGGCCGTGAAGACGTCCTCCCGGTGGAGGTTCAACCCGTGCAGGATGAGCTTGATCGCGTTGTCGTAGAGATGCAGCACCTCCTTGCGGAGCGCGCTCTCCAGCGTTTCGGGGAAATCGTCCACTGCGGCGTTGAGGTAGCGCGGACGTGAGATGTCCGGCACCGGTTCGGGAATGCGCCGTTCGAGCAGGCGCTCCAGGGCGCGCAGGAACGGCAGGATCAACAGGATGCCGATAGAGTTGAAGATCGTGTGGAAGAGAGCGAGCTTGAGCGCGTAGGCATCCGCAGCGATGCCTGTCCAGGAGGCGATAAGGTCTACCGCCTCGCGCAGCTGCGAGACGAAGATAAGGGCCACCGCCGCTGTCGAGAGATTGAACAGGAGATGCGCCAGCGCGAGGCGCCGCCCCTGGAAATTCGCCCCGAGCGCCCCGATGATCGCCGTGACCGTGGTGCCGACATTTGCCCCGATGGCAAGCGCGATTGCGTTCTCGTAGGTGATCTGGCCGGCGGCAAGGGCCGTGAGGACCAGGACCATCGTCGCATGGCTCGACTGCATGATGACCGTCGCCGCGGCGCCCAGCAACGTATAGACGAGGAGACCCAGGAGGCCCGTCAGCGCGAAGCGCGCGAGGTCGATCTGGCCCTGGAATTCCTCGAAGCCAAGCTTCATGTAGTGGATGCCGAGAAAGAGGAACCCGACCCCGGCCAGCGCATAGCCGATCCCGCGGGCAACGGCCGCCTTCTGGAAGAGCAGCAGCACGCTCACCGCGATCATCGGCATGGCGTAGGCCGCGATGTTCACCTTCAGGCCGAGGCCCGCCACGATCCATGCGCCCGTCGTCGAGCCCAGGTTGGCGCCCAAGACGATACCGATCCCGCCGATCAGGGAGATCAGCCCGGCGCTCAGGAACGAGATCGTCACGACCGAGACGAGCGAACTCGACTGCAGGAGGGTCGTGGAGACGACCCCAAAGAGAAGCGCGCGCGGCGTGGAGCGCGTGGCCGCCCCCAGAAGCCTCTCGAGCCTGCCCCCGCCGAGCAGGCGGAAGCCATCCTCCAGCATGAGCATGCCAACCAGGAAGATCGCGACTCCGCCCGCGATTTCCTGCAACGATTCGACCAGCCAAAGCGCCATGAGAAGCGCTCCGACGGTCGCGGCGAGGTAGTATCGCTTCATTCCGGCAACCTTGTCATCGCCGCAGCATATCTCATGCACTGCTCGGGGAAAGGCGAACCTCGCTCTCGCGACGAGCCGGATCCGGATCCGGATCGCGAAGGCGGAAACCGGTTCGCTCGACCCATGAAAAGACCGACAGAGCGCGTTCGAAAGCGACCTCCGTCAGGAAACTCTGCAAATCAGGGCCGCAGATGGGCGTGGGCGCGAATGCACCTGCCGATGGGCGCCGAATTCCCGGAAATGGGCTCGAATTACCCGGTATTTCACACGGCTACTGGCACTTCGAATGCCCGCACGCGGCGCAGGTCATGCAGCCTTCGATCATCCGCATCTCGTATTGGCCGCAGCGCGGGCAGGCCTTGCCCCGGTTGCCGGGAAGGTTCACGACCTGCGCGCGCGGATCCGTCTTGAGCCCCATCCCCTCTCCCTCGATGAAGCCGATCGCGATGAGGTGGCGCTCGATCACGCCGCCGATCGCGGCGAGGATCGAGGGGATGTACTTGCCCTGCATCCACGCGCCGCCGCGCGGGTCGAAGACGGCTTTCAGTTCCTCGACCACGAAGGACACGTCCCCGCCCCGCCGGAACACCGCCGAGATCATCCGGGTGAGCGCGACCGTCCAGGCGAAGTGCTCCATGTTCTTGGAATTGATGAACACCTCGAACGGGCGGCGGTGGCCGCTGATGACGATGTCGTTGATGGTGATGTAGATCGCGTGCTCGCTCTCCGGCCACTTGAGCTTGTAGGTGTGTCCTTCGAGCGATTGCGGGCGGTCGAGCGGCTCCGAGATGTAGACGACCTCGCCATCGTGGACCGGGACCGTCTCCCTGCCCTGTTCGGGCGCGCCGCCCGGGACGGCGTCCGACGTTTCGGACACCGACAGCACGGACCCCGTCACGTCGTTCGGCCGGTAGGTCGTGCAGCCCTTGCAGCCGGTCTCGTAGGCCTCCAGGTAGACGTTCTTGAAGGCCTCGAACGAGATGTCCTCCGGGCAGTTGATCGTCTTCGAGATCGAGCTGTCGACCCATTTCTGCGCCGCCGCCTGCATCCGCACGTGCTCGAGCGGCTGCAGGGTCTGGGCATTGACGAAGTAGTCTGGCAGTTCCCGGTCCCCGAACTTGTCGCGCCAGAGCTGGACGGCATAATCGACGACCTCCTCCTCGGTGCGCGAGCCGTCCTTCTGAAGGACCTTGCGTTTGTAGGCATAGGCGAAGACGGGCTCTATGCCGGACGAGACGTTGCCGGCATAGAGGCTGATCGTACCGGTCGGGGCGATCGAGGTCAGGAGCGCGTTGCGGATGCCGTTCTCGCGGATCGCGTCGCGGACGTCCTCGTCCATGTGGGTCAACGAGCCCGACGCCAGGTACTTCCCGGCGTCGAACAGCGGGAAGGCGCCCTTCTCCTTCGCAAGCTCCACCGAGGCCAGGTAGGCCGCCCGCGCGATCCGGTGCATCCAGTTCTCGGTCTTCGCCGCCGCCTCTTCCGAGCCGTAGCGCAGGCCGAGCATCAGGAGCGCGTCGGCGAGACCCGTGACGCCCAACCCGATCCGGCGCTTGTTCCGCGCCTCCTCGGCCTGACTGGCAAGCGGGAATTTCGAGGCGTCGACGACGTTGTCCATCATCCGCACGGCGACCGCGACGAGATCGTCAAGCGCCGCGTCGTCGATATGGGCGTCGGGTTCGAACGGGCTCGCGACGAGCGGGGCGAGGTTGATCGAGCCGAGGAGGCACGCCCCGTAGGGCGGCAGGGGCTGCTCTCCGCAGGGATTGGTTGCCGAGATCGTCTCGCAGTAGGCGAGG
>Ga0102928_1000675_pt1 | contig 22051 bp, 23 predicted proteins | sample SalPonR1_B_D1_MG_FD_78504 | JGI IMG/M metagenome (GOLD analysis project Ga0102928, IMG submission 78504) | Salt pond soil microbial communities from South San Francisco under conditions of wetland restoration - Salt Pond MetaG R1_B_D1_MG | ecosystem: Environmental > Aquatic > Marine > Intertidal...
CCGCGCCGCATCAAGCGGCTGCGCGTGCGGCTGCCCGGGCGCGAAGGTGGCTGACAGAAGGCGCCTGGCGGCGGGTGCCGCGGCAATCGCCGGATGGCGGCGCTCGCGCAGGGGCGGCCTGGCGCTGGCCATCGGGATGGTCCTGTCCTTCGGCCAGATGGGCGAGGGCCCGTTGCGCGCGCTCTGGGTCCTGGCCGGGCTGGTGCTGGCGCTGCGGGCGAGCCATGCGCTGTCGGCCCGGCAGGCCGCCTGGTTCGGTTGGGCCATGGGCCTGGCCTACTTCGGCATCACGCTGCGCTGGATCGTCGAGCCCTTCTTCGTGGACCCGCTGCAGCACGGTTGGATGGCACCGATCGCCATCGTGGGACTGGCCGGGGGGTTGGCGCTGTTCTGGGCCGCGGCCTTCGGTCTGGGGGCTTTCGGGGCTCGTTCGGCAATCCTCAGGCCGGTGGGCGTTGCGGCCGCGCTGATCGCAGCGGAGTTCGCGCGCGCACACGTGTTCAGCGGATTTCCCTGGGCGATGCTGTCCTACAGTCTGATCGGCGGCCCGGTGGATTACCTCTTTGCCGTCGTGGGCCCGCACGGGGCCAGTGCGGTTCTGGTGGCGGTTGCGGTGCTGGCCTCTGTGTCCCTGGACCGGGGCCGGACGATCCTCTGGCCGGGGCTGGCAGTGATCTGCGCCGGGCTGGTGACTGCCAGTTTTGCCACGCCGATGCCCGGAACCAACGAGACGGCGCCCCGGGTGCGGCTGGTCCAGCCCAACGCGCCGCAGCATCTCAAGTGGGACCCTGAGTGGATCCCTGTCTTTTTCGAGCGCGCGATTGCAGCGACTGCTGCCGATCCGCCACCTGACCTTGTGATCTGGCCCGAGACCTCGGTGGCGACGCTCTTGCGCAATGCCGACACCTGGCTCGCACAGATTGGCCGGGCAGGGCGCGGGGCACCGGTCCTGGCCGGCATTCAGCGCTGGGCACCGGAGGCGGGATATCACAACAGTGCCATCGTGGTGGAAACCGACGGCAGCGTCGCCGCGCTCTATGACAAGCAACACCTCGTGCCCTTCGGTGAATATGTCCCGCTGGTCTGGATTTTCGGCAAGATCGGCCTGACTGGCGTCGTGGACATGGCGCGTGGCTACGCCCCTGGCACCGGTGGCGGGACGCTCGATGTTGCCGGCCTGGGCCGGGCGCGCATCCTGATCTGTTACGAAGGCATCTTTCCCGAGGAGATCGTCGAGGGCGGCACGCGCCCGGAGGTTCTGGTCGTGATGACGAACGACGCCTGGTTCGGCACGGGGCCCGGTCCGCGCCAACACCTGCTGCAAGCCCGTGCCCGGGCCATCGAACAGGGCCTGCCCGTACTGCGCGCGGCCAACACCGGCATCTCGGCGGTGATCGACGCGCGCGGGCGCATCGGTGACAGCCTCCCCCTGGGCGAGGCCGGGTACCTTGACGTGCAGGTGAGCGACCCGCTGCCGCCGACGCTCTATTCGCGGGCCGGTGACTGGCCGGTTCTGGCGGTGCTGATAGCCACACTCGGGCTGGTTTCGGTGCGGCGTAGGCGGATTCACGTTGACGGCGACGGGGCCGCTCACTAGGCCGTATGCAACAAGAAATCCGCCCACAACGGCTTCCTGGCGTGGCGCGGCAAAACCTGAACGGAGCACTCTCGATGACACGCGATAATTATACCTTCACCTCGGAATCCGTTTCCGAGGGGCACCCGGACAAGGTGTGCGACCGGATCTCCGATGCCGTTCTGGACGCATTGCTCGCCGAAGAGCCCGAGGCGCGCGTGGCCTGCGAGACCTTCGCCACGACGGATCGCGTCGTGATCGGCGGCGAGATCGGCCTGGCCGACAAGGGCAAGCTGGCCGAGAAGATGGAGGCGATCGAAGGGATCGCCCGCGATTGCATTCGCGACATCGGCTACGAGCAGGACGAGTTCCATTGGCGCACCTGCGAGATCACCAACCTGCTGCACGAGCAATCCGCCCATATCGCCCAGGGCGTCGACGCCGGAGCCGACAAGGAAGAGGGCGCGGGCGACCAGGGCATCATGTTCGGATTTGCCTGCAACGAGACGCCTGAGCTGATGCCCGCGCCGATCCTCTATTCTCACGCGATCCTTAAGCGCCTCGCGGAGGTCCGCAAGAACGGCACGGAACCTGCGCTGCGGCCGGACGCGAAAAGCCAGGTCAGCCTGCGCTATGAGAATGGCAAGCCGGTCGAAGTGACCCAGATCGTGCTCTCGACCCAGCATTCTGACGAGGGCCAGACCAGCGATGACATCCGCGCCATCGTCGAACCCCATATCCGCGCGGTCCTGCCCGCGACCCTGCTCAGTGACCGAACCGAATGGTGGGTGAACCCGACTGGCAAGTTCGTCATCGGCGGCCCCGACGGCGATGCGGGCCTGACGGGCCGCAAGATCATCGTCGACACCTATGGGGGTGCTGCCCCGCACGGTGGGGGTGCCTTTTCCGGCAAGGACCCGACCAAGGTGGACCGGTCGGCCGCCTATGCCGCACGCTACCTGGCCAAGAACGTGGTGGCCGCGGGCCTTGCCGGGCGCTGCACGCTTCAGCTGTCCTACGCCATCGGGATATCGCACCCCCTGTCAATCTATATCGACACGCACGGCAGCGGCGAGATTGCGGAGGAGGCGATCGAGGCCGCGATTGGACGGGTCATGGACTTGACCCCGCGCGGCATCCGTACCCATCTTGACCTGAACAAGCCGATCTATGCCCGCACCGCCGCCTATGGCCATTTCGGTCGCGCGCCCGAGGCCGACGGTGGCTTCAGCTGGGAGCGCACCGACCTTGTCGAGGCGCTTCTCAAGGCGGTCTGATCAAACGGAAAACGTCCCCGCCGGGGCGGGGCCGTATGCGGATTGGCCTGATGGGCTCAGGCGGTGGCGGTTTCGCGTCCGGCCCGCGCGTCGAGCGACCACTTGCCAGGGCCCGCGGCCACCACCATCAGCATGCCACCGGCGATGGTCAGGTTCTTCATGAAGCTGATCACCTCGCCCTGGGCGGCCATGCCCTCCATCCCGAGGGAGGGGAGGAGGTGAAACAGCAGCCCGGAGATGACCGAGAACCCGGCCAGCAGGACGGCGGCAATCCGGGCCTGCCAGCCAAGCAGCAGGGCGATACCGCCCGCGACCTCGGTGAGGATGGCCAGCGGCAGGAAGGCGCCGGGCACGCCCATGGCCTCCATGTATTGCTGGGTGCCGGCATAGCCGGTGATCTTTTGCAGGCCTGACAGGATAAACATGAAAGATAGCAGAAGCCGGGCAACCGGCGCGGCATATGGAGTGACTTGGGTCATTTTGCGCATCCTCGTTGTGACAGGTGACCGGGACGGTTTGCGTGTTTCTGGCTAAAGTCACAATTCGGCATATATCAGCAAAATCCGTGCGTATTCGCACATTAGATGGGTCAAGGATTGCTGCCGTTGCGCAACCGTTGCCACGCCGCTAAAGACCCGCGCATGAGTGACCGCACACAACCTGACAAGCACCCGGACGCACCCTGGCGCAATTTCTATGGCCGCACCAAGGGCAAGGGCCTGCGTGACAGCCAGCGAACTTATCTGGACGAAGACCTGGAAAAGCTCTCGCCCGGGCCGGTCGACTGGGACGCGAACCCCCAGCGTGTGCCGCTTGACCTTGCCGCGCTGTTCGGCGGCAAGGAGGTCTGGCTCGAGATCGGTTTCGGCGGTGGCGAGCATCTTGTCCACCAGGCTGCGGGCAACCCCGATATCGGCATCATCGGGTGCGAGCCCTATATCAACGGCGTCGCCATGCTTCTGGGCAAGATCCGCAAGGCGGGCGTGGAAAACCTGGCCGTGCATCCCGGCGATGTGCGTGACCTTTTCGATGTGCTGCCCGAGGCCTCGATTGCCAAGGCGTTCCTGCTTTATCCCGATCCCTGGCCCAAGAAACGGCACCACCGCCGCCGCTTCGTGACCCCGGACTACCTCGAGGCGCTGGCACGCGTGCTCAAGCCGGGTGCAGAGTTCCGCGTGGCCACCGACATTCAGGACTACGTGCGCCAGACCCTCGAACAGGTGCCGGCACATGGTTTCGAGTGGCTCGCCGAGGGGCCGGCCGATTGGCGCGAGTCCTGGAGTGACTGGATGCCGACCCGGTACGAGCAAAAAGCGCTGCGCGAAGGGCGCGTCCCGCATTACCTGACCTTCCGCAAGTCGTAGCGGGGGGGCTGCGCCCGCCCTGCCATCGCCGCTTCCCCGCGGTGTTTCCGACCCGAAGCAGCCCCTGGCACCTCGCCCCGGGCGCGCAGATGGGCAGATGGTGTGGACGCTCGCGGCAGGGCGGTCTATCAGGCTGCGGACACCAATCCCGGAGACCCGCATGTCGAGCCATGGCGCCCCCATCCCGATGATATCCCGCAAGGGCGGGCCGTTGACCGGCACCGCCGATGTGCCCGGGGACAAGTCGATCTCGCACCGGGCGCTGATCCTTGGCGCGCTGAGCGTCGGCGAGACCCGGATCACGGACTTGCTGGAAGGCCAGGACGTGCTGAACACCGCCAAGGCCATGCGGGCCTTCGGGGCCGAGGTGACGGATCATGGTGGCGGTGAATGGTCGGTGCATGGCGTGGGCGTCGGCGGGTTCTCGGAACCGGAACAGGTCATCGATTGCGGCAATTCGGGGACCGGTGTCCGCCTGATCATGGGGACGATGGCGACATCGCCCATCACGGTGACCTTCACCGGGGACGCATCGCTCAATGCGCGGCCCATGGGGCGGGTGACGGACCCGCTTGCACTGTTCGGGGCGCAGGCCTTCGGGCGTGACGGGGGGCGGCTGCCGATGACCATCGTGGGGGCGGCGGACCCGGTGCCGGTGCGCTACGCGGTGCCCGTGCCATCGGCGCAGGTGAAATCGGCCGTGCTGCTGGCCGGACTGAATGCGCCCGGCGAAACGGTGGTGATCGAGAAGGACGCGACCCGCGACCACACCGAGCGCATGCTGGCGGGGTTCGGGGCGGAATTGTCGGTCGAGGAAACGCAGGAGGGCCGTGTGATCACCCTGACGGGGCAGCCGGAATTGAGACCGCAGGCGATCATTGTGCCGCGTGACCCCAGCTCGGCGGCGTTCCCGGTTTGCGCTGCGCTTCTTGTCGAAGGCTCGGACGTGCTGGTGCCCAATATCGGGTTGAATCCGACGCGTGCCGGGCTGTTCCATACCTTGCAGGAGATGGGGGCCGATCTGACCTTCGAGAACATGCGCGAAGAGGGTGGCGAACCCGTGGCGGACCTGCGCGCACGGTTCTCACCCGACATGGCAGGGGTCGAGGTGCCGCCCGAGCGCGCGGCGAGCATGATCGACGAATACCCGGTGCTGTCGGTGGTCGCCGCTTTTGCGCAGGGCAAGACCGAGATGCGCGGCGTCAAGGAACTGCGTGTCAAGGAATGTGACCGGATCGACGCCATGGCGCGGGGACTGCGCGCGGCGGGCGTCAAGGTCGAGGAAGGCACGGACTGGTGGATCGTTCATGGCCGGGACCATGGCGATGTGCCGGGTGGCGTGACGGTCGAAAGCCGCCTGGACCACAGGATTGCCATGGCCTTCCTGGTGATGGGGTTGGCCACGGAGAAACCGATGCGCGTGGACGATGGCGGGCCGATCGGGACGTCCTTCCCGATCTTCGAAGGCCTGATGACCGGGCTGGGCGCCGGCCTTGTCCGGACGAACTGATTTGGGGGCGGCCAGGCGGATCACAGGGGCCGTTGCCCTGGGCAGTTACCTGGTGATGGGGGCGCTGCTCTATTTCACGGTGATCCCTGGTGCCGGGGGGCATGTTCCGCCCGATTTCCGCCTGCTGGGCTATGATGCCGCCGTGATCGCACCTTTCCTGAAGGCCCTGACACCGGAGGCGGGCCAGGCTTATGCCCGGCTTCTAACGGGTTGGGACAGGGTCTTCGCGGTGGCGCTGGCCGCCTGGCTGGCATTGGTGGGCTGGCGCGGGGGAGGGTTGCGGGCCCTCGTGGCGGTGCTGGCGGCACTCTATGCCGGGATCGACCTGGCCGAGAACGCGGCGCTTCACCGCCTTGTTTTCAACCCCGCACCGGACCCGGTGGCGGTGCGTTCTGCCTCGTCCCTGACGCAGGCAAAGTTTGCATCGCTTTACCTGGCTGTGCTTGTCTTGATCTGGCATCTGAGGAGGCCCCGTCCATGAGTTTTACCGTCGCCATCGATGGACCCGCCGCGGCAGGCAAGGGCACCGTTTCCCGGGCGGTTGCCGCGCATTTCGGCTTGGCGCACCTCGATACCGGGCTGCTCTACCGCGCCGTGGGCAAGCGTGTCCTTCTGGGCGAGAACCCGGTCGCGGCGGCACGGGCGCTGAGGGCGGAGGACCTGGAAGCCGATGGCCTGCGCACGCAAGACGTGGCCCAGGCGGCAAGCAAGGTCGCCGTGATGCCGGAGGTGCGCGAGGCCATGGTGGACTTTCAGCGCGCCTTCGCGCGCCGGTCCGGGGGTGCGGTACTGGACGGGCGCGACATCGGCACGGTGATCTGTCCGGAGGCCGAGGCGAAACTCTTCGTGACGGCCAGTGCGGAATGCCGGGCCGAGCGGCGCCTGAAAGAGCTTGTCGAAAATGGACACCAGGCGAGCTATGACAGCGTGCTGGCCGATGTCCGCGAGCGCGACGCCCGCGATTCCGACCGCGTGGCGGCGCCACTGCGGCCGGCGGCGGACGCAACCTGCATCGACACATCGGACCTGACCATTGCCCAGGCGGTAGGCAGCGCGATCGCGGCGGTGACGGCGGCCCGAACCTGACGCCGCCGCAGCCCCCGCGCCTCTTGCCTGTCGCCCGATTATCCCATATACGCGCGCCTGTCGAAGTGGCGGGACAGCCACAAGGCGAGCAGGGTCGGGACCCCCGGCCCTCTTTCGTTTTCGCAAGCCCCGAAAATCGGGTTCGACCAATTCACCCCAAGACCCGCGGAGACAACCGCGTGGCCGGAATAAGACGCTAAAAGGAACAAGTCGCCACATGGCTCAGAACACATCCATGGAGGAATTCGAAGCCCTCCTGAACGAAAGCTTCGAAATGGACACGCCCGCCGAGGGCTCTGTCGTCAAGGGCAAGGTCATCGCCATCGAGGCGGGCCAAGCCATCATCGACGTCGGCTACAAGATGGAAGGCCGCGTCGACGTCAAGGAATTTGCAAATCCCGGTGAGGCCGCCGAGATCGCCGTCGGCGACGAGGTCGAGGTTTACCTGCGCGCCTCCGAGAATGCCCGCGGCGAAGCGGTGATCTCCCGCGAGATGGCCCGGCGCGAAGCTGCCTGGGACCGGCTTGAGAAAGCCTATGCCGCCGAGGAGCGTGTCGAGGGCGCCATCTTCGGCCGGGTCAAGGGCGGTTTCACCGTCGACTTGGGCGGTGCCGTGGCCTTCCTGCCCGGCAGCCAGGTCGACGTGCGTCCGGTGCGTGACGCCGGGCCGCTCATGGGCCTCAAGCAGCCTTTCCAGATCCTCAAGATGGACCGCCGCCGCGGCAACATCGTGGTCTCGCGCCGTGCGATCCTCGAAGAGAGCCGCGCCGAACAGCGCGCCGAGGTCATCGCCAAGCTGGCAGAAGGCCAGGCCGTCGACGGTGTCGTCAAGAACATCACCGAATACGGCGCCTTCGTGGATCTTGGCGGTGTCGACGGGCTGCTGCACGTCACCGACATGGCCTGGCGTCGTGTGAACCACCCCTCCGAGATCCTGTCGATCGGCGAAACGGTCAAGGTGCAGGTCATCAAGATCAACAAGGAAACCCATCGCATCAGCCTGGGCATGAAGCAGCTGCAGGACGATCCGTGGGATGCCGTTTCGGCCAAGTACCCGCTGGAGTCCGTGCACACAGGCCGCGTGACCAACATCACCGACTACGGTGCCTTCGTCGAGCTGGAACCCGGTGTCGAGGGCCTGGTTCATGTCAGCGAAATGTCCTGGACAAAGAAGAACGTCCACCCGGGCAAGATCGTCTCGACCTCCCAGGAAGTCGAGGTCATGGTCCTGGAGATCGACGAGGCCAAGCGCCGCGTGTCCCTCGGGCTCAAGCAGACGATGCGCAACCCTTGGGAAGTCTTCGCCGAGACCCACCCCGAAGGGACCGAGGTCGAGGGCGAAGTCAAGAACATCACCGAGTTCGGCCTGTTCATCGGCCTCGAGGGTGACATCGACGGCATGGTCCACCTGTCCGACCTCAGCTGGGACGAGCGCGGTGAGGAGGCCATCCAGAACTACCGCAAGGGTGACGTGGTCAAGGCCAAGGTCACCGAGGTGGACGTCGAGAAGGAGCGTATCTCGCTCTCGATCAAGGCGCTGGACGGCGATCCCTATGCCGAGGCCATCGGCGGCATCAAGCGCGGATCGATCATCACCGTCGAGGTCACCTCGATCGAGGATGGCGGAATCGAGGTCGAATACGAGGGGATGAAGTCCTTCATCCGCCGCAGCGACCTGAGCCGCGACCGCGCCGAGCAGCGCCCCGAGCGCTTCCAGGTCGGTGACAAGGTCGATGTGCGCGTCACCAACATCGACAACAAGTCCCGCCGCCTCGGGCTGTCGATCAAGGCGCGCGAGATCGCCGAGGAGAAAGAGGCCGTGGAACAGTTCGGTTCGTCGGACTCGGGTGCTTCGCTTGGCGACATCCTCGGCGCCGCGCTCAAGGGCGACGACGACTGAGGCGAGGCGTCCAGTCTTGATCCCGAAGCCTCCGCCGCCTCCGCGGCGGAGGCTTTTTGTTTGCGAATCAAAGCCGGGCGGACGGGATGCCTGATCGGTTGACCGGCCCGCTTCGCGGGGCAACAAGGCTGAAATCCTGATCCTCCCTCATCGAATTTGTTCAAGAAACACCGTCACCGCTATTTCGTGAAGGCGGCAACGCCCCTATAGTGTGAGGGCGTCGGGGACGTCGGCGCATCATCCGAAGGGGAGACGATCACATGATCCGTTCGGAATTGATCGAGAAGATCGCCGAAGAGAATCCTCATCTCTACCAGCGGGATGTGGAGCGTATCGTCAACACCGTGTTCGAACGCATCATCGATGCCATGGCCGATGGCAACCGTGTCGAGTTGCGTGGCTTCGGGGCCTTTTCGGTCAAGAAGCGTGATGCCCGCGTTGGGCGCAACCCGCGTACCGGCGAGGCGGTTCAGGTTGACGAGAAGCATGTCCCGTTCTTCAAGACCGGCAAGCTCTTGCGCGACCGGTTGAACGGTGGGTAGGGCAGGGACCATGAGCTACTTCAGATACACCTTCTGGGGCGTTGTCGCCTTGGTGCTGGTCGTGGTGGGGCTGGCCAATCGAACGCCGACACAGTTGCGCGCGATGCCCGACGAGCTGGCGCAGTTCCTTGGGCTTTCCCCCACGATCGAGCTGCCGCTATTCGTGGTACTGTTCCTCGGTGTGGCACTGGGCCTGGTCATCGGGTTTCTGTGGGAATGGCTGCGTGAACGCCGCCTGCGCTCGGAGGCGCGGTTGAAATCGCGGGAGCTGGACCGGCTGCGCCGCGAGGTGGACCGCCTGAAGGAAGAAAAGCACGAGGGTCAGGACGAGATCCTGGCAGTGCTCGACAAGGCCAGCTGACATGCCTGAAATCGCGGTGAAGATCTGCGGTCTGCGGAGCGCGGAGGATGTCGGCGCGGCCATTGACGCTGGCGCGCGTTACCTGGGGTTCAACTTCTTCGAGCGCTCGCCCCGGTCAGTGACGCCGGACCTGGCCCGGGCGCTTGCGCTGGAAGTTCCACCGGGCGTCGCCAAGGTGGCGCTGGTCGTCGATCCGACGGATGCGGCGCTCGACGCGCTGGTGGATACTGTTCCGCTGGACATGCTGCAGTTGCACGGAAGCGAATCGCCAGAGCGCGTGGCCGAGGTCCGCGCCCGTTACGGGCTTCCGGTGATGAAATGTCTCGGCATTGCCGGACCCGAGGACCTGGGTGCGATTGACCACTACAGCGCCGTGGCCGACCAGTTGCTGCTGGATGCCAAGCCGCCCGAGGGAGCCGCGTTGCCCGGCGGCAACGGCCTTGCCTTCGACTGGCGCCTGCTGGCCGGGCGCAAATACTGGACCCGACCCTGGATGCTGGCCGGCGGCCTTACGCCCGAAAACGTAGGGGTGGCTGTGAACCGGACCGGCGCGGTGCAGGTTGACGTGGCCTCGGGCGTGGAAAGCACGCCGGGGGTCAAGGACGCGGGCAAGATGGCCGCATTCATAAGTGCCGCCCAGGGCTGAATTCGGCTGGCTTGCACTGGCAGGCACGCTAATCTCACTGCCACGACAAGACTTCCCCCAGACAAGGCCTGCATGCTTTCCTAAGGCCGCACCTTGGGCTAGAGGAAAGCGATGCAGCAGGGAGCCAGCGATGAACGACCTCTTCAATTCCTTCATGACCGGCCCGGACGAACAGGGCCGTTTCGGCGATTTCGGCGGGCGTTTCGTCTCCGAGACGCTGATGCCGCTGATCCTCGAGCTCCAGGCCGAGTACGATCGGGCCAAGGATGACCAGGGCTTCTGGAACGAGATGCAGGACCTCTGGACGCATTACGTGGGCCGGCCCAGCCCGCTCTATTTCGCGGAACGCCTGACCGGGCACCTTGGCGGGGCCAAGGTTTACCTCAAGCGCGACGAACTCAACCACACCGGCGCGCACAAGGTCAACAACGTGCTTGGCCAGATCCTGCTGGCCCGCCGCATGGGCAAGACCCGGATCATCGCCGAGACAGGCGCCGGCCAGCACGGCGTCGCCACCGCCACGGTCTGTGCCAAGTTCGGCCTGCAGTGCATCATCTACATGGGCGCCCATGACGTGCGCCGACAGGCACCCAACGTGTTCCGCATGCGCCTGCTGGGGGCCGAGGTCATTCCTGTCACCAGCGGGCGCGGCACGCTCAAGGATGCCATGAACGACGCCCTGCGCGACTGGGTTACGAATGTGCGCGACACGTTCTACTGCATCGGAACCGTTGCCGGGCCGCATCCCTATCCGGCGATGGTCCGAGACTTCCAGTCGATCATCGGCAAAGAAGCCAAGGAGCAGCTCCAGGAGGCCGAGGGCCGCCTGCCCGACACGATCATTGCGGCCATCGGGGGCGGGTCCAACGCGATGGGGCTGTTCTATCCGTTTCTCGACGACAAGGAGGTGCGGATCATCGGGGTCGAGGCCGGCGGCAAGGGCGTCGACGACCGGATGGAACATTGCGCGTCCCTGACCGGCGGCCGGCCCGGCGTGCTGCATGGCAACCGCACTTACCTTTTGCAGGATGACGACGGGCAGATCCTCGAAGGCTTCTCGATCTCCGCCGGCCTGGATTATCCCGGCATCGGGCCCGAACATTCGTGGCTCCACGACATCGGGCGGGCCGAATATGTGTCCATCACCGATTCCGAGGCGCTGGAGGCCTTTCAGCTGAGCTGTGCGATGGAGGGCATCATTCCCGCGCTGGAACCGAGCCATGCCTTGGCCCATGTGATGAAGATCGCGCCGGACCTGCCCCGCGATCACATCATCATCATGAACATGTGCGGACGGGGCGACAAAGATGTGCAGACCGTGGCACGGCACCTGGGCTTCGACATGACGGATACCGAGGAAGGCCGCGACACGGACTGATACCCATGGCTGGCGGCCCATAAACCTGGGTTTATGGGCGGCTACCTGCAGTTTATTGTACCCTGATTAAACCTCTGGACGATGGATCGTGGCGGGTCGGGCCGTCCAGTTTCGGGTCACGTCGCATATGCGGCGCAACAAGACCATTCGGAGATCAGATCCATGAAAAAGACCCTTCTCGCAACCACCGCCACCCTGGCCCTGGCCAGCACGCCCGCGCTTGCGCAATCTGCCACCGACCAGATCGTGGCCGATCTGCAAAGCCAGGGCTTCACCTACGTCGAGGTCCAGGAAGGCCCCAGCCAGATCAAGGTCGAGGCCGTCCGCGACGGCATGAAGCTGGAAGTGATCTACGATTCCGCGACCGGAGAGATTCTCAGGCAGGAAACCGAAGTGGCCGAGGGGGAATACGCCACACGCACCGGTGTGGAAATCGAAAGTGACGACGAGGACTTCATCGACGACGAGATGGACGACGACGAGGACGACGACGAGCGCGACGAAGACGACGAGCGCGATGACGACGAAGAAGATGACGATGAAGACGACGATGTCGAGGACGATGAAGACGACGAGGAAGACGACAAGGACGATGATGAAGATGATGAAGATGATGACGAAGACGAAGACTGACCGCGGCCTTTAGCGACCGGTCCAGGCCGCTCCTTCCCCTGATGCGCCGGAGGGAGCGGTCAACATGCGACGTAACCGACAGGCAGATATCCATGCTCGAACAGACCAGGTATGAAAAGCTATTCTCGACGCCGGTGTTCCGGTTTCAGGTCCCCGATCCTGTCGCCTTCAACGAGGCGCTTCTGGAGGAGGGCAACCGAATGCGTGCCGGATCGGGCGGGGCGTCGAAGTCCAACCGGGGCGGATGGCATTCAGAGGGAAACCTCTTCGATCGGGACACCGATTGTGTAAACAAGCTGCGCGACCTTGCAACCGAGGCGATCTTCACAGCCAATGAGAAGATCGGTGCGCAGGCCCCGAGAGAGGCGCTCGCACTGAAGATTTTCGCCTGGATGAATGCCAACCCCAAGGGTGCATTCAATGCACCGCATACCCATCCCGGAGCGCATTGGTCGGGGGTCTATTATGTGGCCCAGCCCGAGATCGAGACCGGAAACTCCGGCATGATCGAATTCATCGACCCACGCACGGACCTGCCGAACTGGCGCATCCTTCAGGCACCGTCTTTCCGAATGAAAAAGAAGCTGCGCCCAGAGCCGGGCGAGATGGTCCTTTTCCCGTCCTACCTTGTTCACTGGGTCTATCCCAACGAGTCGAGCGAAGAACGCTGGTCCATTGCCTTCAACGCAACTTTCAGGAAGGCCAGAAAATGACGGTGCCTCCGGCCGCCTGGGGCGTTGCAATGCCGGGGAAACCGGGATGATCCGTGCCGCGCTTATCGCTTTTGCACTGTCAGCGACCCCGGGCTTTGCCCAAAGTGTCGAGGAGCAGGTCCTGACGCAGTTGCAGGACCAGGGCTTTGTCGAAATCACCATGCACCGCACCCTGCTGGGGCGCTTGAGGGTGGTGGCAACCAGTCAACGCTTTCGCCGCGAACTGGTTATCAACCCCAATACCGGCGCGATTCTGCGCGACTATTGGGAGGAATTGTCGGATGACGGGGGCGACGACGAAAATAATGTGCGCATCTATGTTCCCGATGACGAGTACGATGATGAAGGGGATGATCCGGACGACATCGACGACGGTGAAGACGATGAAGATGAGGACGCCGGCGATGCGGATGGCGACGGTGGTGATGAGGATGATGACGACGATCATGACGACGGGGATGACGACGACGATGATGACGACGGGGATGACGACGACGATGATGACGACGACGATGATTGATCCGGGCCACTGACCCGCGGATGTCGGCGAATCGTTTCATTGTCCTGGTTCTAGTCGTGCAGGTGTTCTGTGCGGCGTTTTTTGTATGGACGATCCTCGAATCCCTGCTCGGTCTGCCACCCATCGGTTGGCAGACTTACGAACTGATCCAGATCGGGGCGGCCGTCGGCCTCGTTCTGGGCATCGCCATGGCGGGCGTGGCCTTGCGTCGGGCGCATCGGCGCACTGCCCAGGTAGAGCAGAAATTGCGGGCGGCATCCGGGGCCTTCCTCGAATTGATGCAGGACAGGTTCGAGGATTGGGGCTTGACCCCGGCCGAGATGGACGTGGCGCTGTTTTCCATCAAGGGCATGTCAACGGCCGAAATCGCCGCCCTCAGACAAACCTCGGAAGGAACCGTCAAGGCGCAGACAAACGCCATCTATCGCAAGGCCGGGGTGAGCGGACGGCCACAGCTTCTGAGCCTGTTCATCGAGGATCTGATGGATGGTGCGGTCAGCCCGCGTCCATCGCGTATTGCCGAAGAACCTCCAGCGGAACGATCTCGAGCGCCCGTTGATGCGTCGCCGCCAGGCTGACCTTGGGTGCGCAGCCTTCGTCATGGGCCTGTAGAAAACGGCTGGCACAGAGGCACCACTGATCGCCTGGTTTGAGCCCGGCAAAGCCGAATTCCGGGCGCGGGCTGCTCAGATCGTTTCCGACATATTTCGAGTAGGCCAGGAATTCGGCGGTCAAGACTGCGCAAACGGTATGACTGCCCCGATCCTCGGCACAGGTATTGCAGGCCCCGTCCCGAAAGAAGCCGGTCACGGGGTCTATCGAGCACTGGGTGAGCGCCTCGCCCAGAACATTAACGGAAGTGTCTTTCTGCATCAGTCGAGTGCCTCTGCAATCTGGCGGAACATTGCCACGTTCCGCTCGTTCACACCATCTTCTCGAAACGCGCGGTCGGCCCCGTTCACGGCGATGACCACGCCCCTTGGTGTATCGATATAGAGGTATTGGCCATAGATGCCACGCCCCATGAATTGCCCCGGTTCTGCCCCCACCGGAATCCACCATTGGTACCCATAGCCGATTTCACCCGGATCGGTCGGGGCCGAGGCGCGGGTGCTTTCGGTGATCCAGTCCTTTGATACGATCCGTTGACCGAAGGCGATCCCGCCATTGGCCACCATGTGCCCGAACAGCGCGTAGTCACGCGTGGTCAAGTTCAGCCCGCCCAGCACGAAGGCGACCCCATGTCCGTCGGTGACGTAATGGGGTTCGACCGTCAGGCGCAGCGGGTGCAGCACCTTTTCGTTGAGCAGCTCGGGAATGGGCCGCCCGGTTGCTCCCCGGATCACCATGCCGATCACATGCGTATCGATTGAGACATACTGCCAGCCGGTGCCGGGCTGGGCAAATGTCTCGTCCAGCCCCCTGGCAAAGCGGTCCATTGAGCGACCCATGGCCAGGACGCGGCCCATCTTGTTTATATCGCTCCAGAAATCCAGGTAGTCTTCGTCGAATACCACGCCCGAGGACATTTGCAGCACATCGCGGATTCTGGCGCCGTCATAGGCGGTGCCCACCAGGCGAGGCGCGTACTTTGTGATCGGGTCGTCAAGGCTGTCTATGGCCCCCTCTTCGTGGACAATGCCGAACAGCACTGACAGGAAACTCTTGGCGACCGACCAACTGATCCGGGTGCGCTGGGCCGGATCGTCGGTGCGCCCCGGGGCGGACAGCGGGTAGGCTTCGTGCCGGATCACACCGTCCTTGAGCACCACGATGCCTGTGACAGCCCGCGCCTCGGACCAGGCGCGATAGCCAGAAGGCATGGTCATGGACGCCCCTTGGGCAAGCTGGTTGGGCCGCACGTCCGCCAGCGGCATGGGGGCCGTCTCGAAGACCGTGCCCATGCTGGTGAAATTACCCACGATCCGGCCCGCATCGAACAGGGTTATGACCGTTGAAAGCCGCGCGATACGGTCACGCTGCCACAGCGCGAGCAGCGCCAGCAGAGCGACAAAGACAATCAGAACGCGCCGGAATGGTCTCATGGCTCGAAGGGTGTCACGCGCCCATGCGTCGGGCAAGCATCAGCCGCGGACATGGAACCAAAGCCGGTGAAATTCGATCCGGCCCGGGTCCGGCGTGGTATCGCCCGGCCTGATCCTCGAACGTCGCTGCCAGGCGGTGGTCACTTGAAGCGATCCGCGAGTCTCTGAAGCGGGCTGCGGTCATCTTCGGGCTCTGGCTCGGGCGCAGGCTTGGCCACGGGTTTCGGCGCCGGTGTCGAAGGCCGGGCCGGTGCCACACGCGCGGCGACGGCATTGAGGAATTTCGGCCCCTCGTCCTGTGCAAGCTGGGCCGCGCCGTCCGAAATGCCGCGCATCTCGTCGTCCAGCCAGTCGTGGTCGGCCTTGGCGAAGTCCGAAAGCACGTAGCCGGATACCTTGTTCTTGTCGCCGGGGTGGCCGACGCCAAGTCGCACCCGGTCGTAATGCGGCCCGATGTGCTGGTGGATCGACCGCAGCCCGTTGTGGCCGGCGTGTCCGCCGCCGGATTTCAGGCGCACCTTGCCCGGTGCCAGGTCAATCTCATCGTGAAAGACGATTACGTCGGTGCTGTCCAACTTGTAGAACCGCATCGCTTCACCGACGGACTGGCCGGACAGGTTCATGAAGGTCTGCGGCTTGAGCAGGATGACCTTTTCTGTTCCCAGCCGCCCCTCGGTCAGCTCTGCCTGGAATTTCGACCGCCATGGCGCGAATCCTTGATCCTCGGCGATCCGGTCCACGGCCATGAAGCCGATGTTGTGACGGTTGCGCGCGTATTTCGCGCCGGGATTTCCGAGTCCGACAAGGAGTTTCATGGCCGCTGTATAGCCTTTGGAACGGGGTCGGGGCCAGACCGAATGGAGTCCCGCGCGAACGTCGGGTGTCCGGCTGCCGTGGCGCCCGCGCTGGATTTGCCATGTGCAAACAAAAAGGCGCCCTTGGTGGGCGCCTTTCGCAGTCTCATAGCGCGAGGGATCAGCCTTCGTCGGTATCCTGCTCGGTGGCGGGCACTTCGTCAGCTGCGGCCTCACCTTCTTCTTCGTCCTCTGCGGCGGCCAGGCTCGACGGAGCTTGCACGTTGGCGATGACGAAGTCGCGGTCGATGGTTGGCTTGGACCCCGCCGGCAGATCAATCGAAGAGATCGTGATCGTGTCGCCGATCTCCAGCCCTTCGAGCGACGCGGTCAACTTCTCGGGGATGTCGCCGGCGGTGACGATCAGCTCGACCTCGGGGCGGACAACGGTCAGGATGCCCCCCTTCGTGAGGCCGGGGCACTCGTCCTCGCCCTCGAATTCGACCGGGATGAACAGGTTGATCTTGGTGCTGCGCTTCAGGCGCAGCAGGTCAAGGTGCGTCGGCAGGTCCTTGACCACGTCGCGCTGGACGTTGCGGCAGATCACGCGCACATCCTCTTGACCCTCGACCTTCAGGTTGAAGAGCGTCGAGAGAAAGCGCCCGTCCCGCAGCCGCTTGATCAAGGCGTTGAAGGGGATGTTGATGGGCAGCGGATCGGCCTCGCCTCCGTAGACGATGCCGGGCACCATGTGGTCGCGCCGGGCTTGACGGGCCGCGCCCTTGCCCGTGCCTTTGCGTTCATGTGCGACAAGATCGGGAATCTCACCAGCCATAGGTCTGTCCTTTCAATTCGCGCACCCCGAGATCTGTTCGGGGCCCACTTTGCCATGAGAGGGCCCCCGTGTTGGCAGGAGGACCCGATGAAATCGCGCGTATAGGATGGTTTGAGGGTGTTGAAAAGGGGGACCTTGCCTGCAACGGGTGGAAATCGTGCCCCCGGTTCCGGACGTTGTGGGTCTTGCCGTCGTGACCTGTCTGTGGTCAATCCCCTTCATGTCGATTGTGAGCGCTATCAAATTGTCCCGGATCCCCGGCTCCGCCTTCCTGGCGCTTGGCCTCTTCTGGGGAAGTTTTGCCGCGCAGGTCCCATCGCTCAAGGCCGGTCTCGGGGCGTCGGACGGGGTTTTCGGAACGTTGCTTCTGGGGTCCTCCATCGGCTTGGTCACGGCCATGCTGATCGCGCCGCGCGTCGATGCCCGATTGGGCGCGCACAGCATGCAGACCGCGGCCTTGCTGGTGGCGCTGGCCATGCTTCTGCCCGGGATCATCTCGGTGCCCTGGGGCTTCTTCCTGGTCATGGTTCTGCTGGGGTTCTCGGCTGGTCTGCTGGACGTGCTGATGAACACCCGCGTCAGCGACCTGGAGGCGGCCACGGGCCGGCCCCTGATGAACGCCAATCACGCTCTGTTCTCGGTCGGCTATGCGGTTGGGGCCGTGCTGGCAGGACTGGGGCGCGAGGCGGGCCTGCCCGCGTTGATGATCTTTGCCGGTATCGCGGCGATCATGGTGTTGGTGGTGCTGGGGCTGCGGATGCAGCCCGCCGCCGAGGAAGGCGACGACCCGGTTGGCACGCAGTCGCCGTTCGCCCCGGTGATGCTCTGCGGGCTCGTGGTTCTGGTGGCCTTCGGGGCCGAGGCCACGGTCGAGGCCTGGTCTGCCTTGCATATCGAGCGCACCCTTCAGGGCGGTGCCGCAGAGGGCGCCATGGGCCCTGCCACCCTGGGCCTGACGATGGCCTTCGGCCGCTTTGCCGGACAGGCGGTGTCGCAGAAGTTCCGCGAAACGAATGTCGTGATGGTGGCGGCCTGCGTCTCGGCCGTGGGCGCGGTGATTGCCGCCATGGCGCCGACCCCGGTCGTGGCTTACCTTGGCTTCGGGGTCCTGGGCCTTGGCGTATCGGTGATCGGGCCGCTGGCGCTGGGCTTGGTGGGCAAGCTGGTAACCTCTCGTCAAAGGTCCCGGGCCATTTCGCGCGTGTCGATCGTGGGGTTTTCGTCGTTCTTCTTCGCACCTGTCCTCATGGGCTGGTCGAGCGAGCTCTGGGGGCTGCGCGTATCCTATGCCGGGGTCGCCGGAACGCTGCTGATGGCGGTGCCGCTGGCACTCATGATCCGGGGGCTCCAGGCACGCAGGGCACCCCGCGGGGCGTGATCACTGCCAGTTGCCCTGGAAATCATGGGGCACCATCAGGATATCGCGGTCCAGCGTGGTGACTTCGCGTCGGCCGCACAGGCCCATCGAGATGTCCAGTTCCTTGTGAAGGACTTCCAGTGCCTTGGTCACGCCGGTCTCGCCCATTGCCCCGAGGCCATAGGTGTAGGCGCGGCCGATATAGGTGCCCTTGGCCCCCATGGCCAGTGCCTTGAGCACGTCCTGCCCCGATCGGATGCCGCTGTCGAGATGCACCTCGATCCTGTCGCCCACGGCATCCAGGATCGCCGGAAGAGCACGAATGGAACTCAGCGCCCCGTCCAGCTGCCGCCCGCCATGGTTGGACACGATGATCGCGTCGGCGCCGACGTTCAGTGCCTCCAGAGCGTCGCGCGGGTCCATGATGCCCTTGATGATAAGGGGGCCGTCCCACATCTTGCGAAACTGCCGGATGCGGTCCCAGTCCAGCGCCTGATCAAAAGCCTCCGCCGTCCAGGTTGCCAGCGACGATCCGTCCGTTACCCCCTTCGCATGGCCCACGACATTGCCGAAGAACCGCCGCTTCGTGCCCAACATGCCCAGCCCCCAGCGCAGCTTGGTCATCATGTCGGCCACGGATTTGGCTGTCAGTTTGGGCGGGGCGGACAGCCCGTTCTTGAGATCCTTGTGGCGCTGGCCCAGAAGTTGCAGATCGACCGTGATGACAGCGGCCGAGCACTTGGCCGCTTTCGCGCGATCGAAGAGGCGCTGCATGAAGTCGTCGTCCTTAAGGGTGTAGACCTGCATCCAGAACGGTTTTTCGGTGTTCTCGGCCACATCCTCGATCGAGCAGATCGACAGTGTGGACAGCGTGAAGGGCACGCCGAACTCTTCGGCCGCGCGGGCGGCCTTGATCTCGCCATCGGCCGATTGCATTCCGGCAAGGCCAACGGGGGCCAGGGCGACGGGCATGGAAACGTCCTGTCCGATCATCCGGCTGGCCGTGCTGCGGCCGGTCATGTCCTTGGCGACGCGCTGGCGCAGGTAGATTCTGTCGAAATCACTGGTGTTCTCGCGAAAGGTGCGTTCCGTCCAACTGCCCGACTCCGCGTAGTCATAGAACATCTTGGGCGTGCGGCGCTTGTGAAGACGCTTGAGGTCCTCGATGCAGGTAATCACGGGCATGGCAGTGCTTTTTATCTGTATTGGTAATGTTCCATTACCAATTTGACCGGCTCATCGCAACGACAAAGCGTGCCCGACCCCGCGGCCCATGCCGCCGGGCTCTGGATACAACGATCGCGGGGGTCAGGCCGAATGGGCCCCGTCGGCAAGGGTCTTCACGAAGGCCAGGACGTCAGCGACGCTGTCCCCCTTGGCGATGCGGTCCACGATGGCCGAGCCCACGACCGCGCCATCGGCCACCTCGGCAATGGCCCTGGACCTGTCCGGTGTCTTGATCCCGAACCCGACGATGACGGGCAGATCCGTTCGGGCCTTGATCCGGGCCACTTCGGGGCCGACGTCGCCCGCTTCGGCATTCGCGGCACCGGTGATGCCGGTGATCGAAACGTAGTAGACGAATCCGGAGGTGTTGGTGAGCACCTTGGGCAGGCGCTGGTCATCCGTGGTGGGCGTGGCCAGCCGAATGAAGTTCAGCCCGGCCTCCTGCGCAGGAATGCACAGTTCGTCGTCTTCCTCCGGCGGCAGGTCAACGACGATCAAGCCGTCGATCCCCGCTTCGTTTGCCTCTTCCAGGAACCGGGCGACGCCGCGCGAATAGATCGGGTTGTAATAGCCCATCAGCACGATTGGCGTCGTATCGTCCGACTTGCGCAATTCGCGCGCGATCTGCAGCGTCTTGTCCAGGGTCTGCCCGCCCGAGAGCGCACGCTGCCCGGCCAGCTGGATCGTCGGTCCGTCGGCCATGGGGTCGGTAAAAGGCTGGCCCAGCTCGATGATGTCGACCCCGGCACCCGGCAGGCCCTTCACGATCTCCAGAGAGGTCTCGTAGTCCGGGTCGCCCGCCATGACATAGGCGACGAAGGCCTTGCGGCCGGCGGCGCGCAGGTCCGCGAATTTGGCGTCTATGCGGGTCATGGGCGCTCCTTTCCACTGCGTCGCCCCGATGTGCTGCAATTCGGGGGCGAGATCAAGCGCGCCGCACCCGGTGCCGGTCTTGCAGGCCCGCGCCCCAGGCCCTATGAGGCGCGAAACGCCAAGCGAAGGAGCGCGACATGGGGTTCAAGATGGGTATCGTCGGCCTGCCGAACGTGGGCAAGTCGACGCTGTTCAACGCGCTGACGCGGACAGCCGCTGCACAGGCCGCCAATTTTCCCTTTTGCACGATCGACCCCAACGTCGGCGAGGTCAACGTGCCGGACGCGCGATTGGACAGGTTGGCCGGGATCGCCAAGTCGAAACAGGTCATCCCGACGCGCATGACCTTCGTCGATATCGCCGGCCTGGTCAAAGGCGCAAGCAAGGGCGAGGGGCTGGGCAACCAGTTCCTGGCCAATATCCGCGAGGTCGACGCCATCGCCCATGTCCTGCGCTGTTTCGAGGATGGCGATGTCACCCATGTCGACGGCCGTGTCGATCCTGTCGCCGATGCCGAGGTGATCGAGACCGAGCTGATGCTGTCCGATCTTGAAAGCATCGAGAAGCGCCGCGCCGGCCTGGTTCGCAAGCTCAAGGGCAACGACAAGGACGCGCAGCAGCAGGATCGTCTGCTGGCCGCGGCGCAAGAGGTCCTGGAAAACGGCCAGCCGGCCCGCGTGGTCGAGGTCGACGCGGAAGACGCCAAGGCCTGGAAAGGTCTGCAATTGCTGACCACCAAGCCGGTGCTGTTCGTTTGCAACGTCGGTGAGGCCGAGGCGGCGACAGGCAACGCCCACGCGACCGCCGTTGCGGATATGGCTGCCGCCCAGGGCAATTCCCATGTCATCATTTCGGCCCGGATCGAGGAGGAGATCAGCCAGCTCGATGCCGAGGAAGCTGAGATGTTTCTCGGTGAGATGGGCTTGGAAGAGGCGGGACTGGATCGCTTGATCAAGGCGGGCTATGCCTTGTTGCAGTTGGAAACCTATTTCACGGTCGGCCCCAAGGAGGCCCGCGCCTGGACGGTTCCTGCCGGCACGCGCGCCCCGCAGGCCGCCGGTGTTATCCATGGCGACTTCGAAAAGGGATTCATTCGCGCCGAAACCATATCTCATGACGACTTCGTCGCGCTGGGCGGTGAGCAGGCCGCCAAGGAAGCCGGCAAGATGCGCGCCGAGGGGAAGGGCTATGTCGTCAAGGACGGTGATGTGCTGCACTTCCTGTTCAACACCTGACCAGATTGCGCTGCAGGCAGTGTGACTCCCGTCGAGGGAATTCAGCCCTTGCCCCCCAAAGCGGCTTTGATTAGACGGGTCAGCGGAGACGTGGCCGAGTGGTCGAAGGCGCTCCCCTGCTAAGGGAGTAGGCGGGAAACCGTCTCGAGGGTTCGAATCCCTTCGTCTCCGCCATTTCA
>Ga0102928_1000676_pt1 | contig 22005 bp, 19 predicted proteins | sample SalPonR1_B_D1_MG_FD_78504 | JGI IMG/M metagenome (GOLD analysis project Ga0102928, IMG submission 78504) | Salt pond soil microbial communities from South San Francisco under conditions of wetland restoration - Salt Pond MetaG R1_B_D1_MG | ecosystem: Environmental > Aquatic > Marine > Intertidal...
CGGGTTCAGATTGAGAATCTCTGAACGAATAATTGGCGGCTCTACAAAACTGTCGTATCTGCGAAAGTGAAAACCTAATGCGGATTTACACGGAGCAAAATTCTTCAAAACCTGTTCAGCAAATATTGACCGCCGGTCTGGGCGTGGACTAAACTCAGAAATAAATGAAGCCTGATGACTTAGTGCCAGTGAAGGAACACCCGCTCTGTATGCTGCCCAGGCCGAAACAGGCTCAAAATCAGAAATCACCATGTCGTAAGAGTGAGGTTGTAGCTGTTTCACATCGTTAAGAAAGGTGATTGGTTTCAGATTTCTGATTGTCTTCATAAGAGAAACGCGGCCAGTGTTACTATAGGCAAGGCTGATTCCGCGTTTTTTCATCACACGAACGTTCTCAAGCGACATTTTGCAGTTATAGCCACTTAAAAGAACATCTACTTCTGCATTATTTGATAATAGCGGAAGGATTTCGCGAGCGCGGCTGATATGACCATGCCCGGTTCCCTGTATACCGTAAAGTATTCTCATTAAGTGCGCACTTTAAGGTTTTTTCGGCTTTTACCAATTATTTTTTCGATCCTTTCACCGGCTACGAAATCTTCATCGCTGTATTTATACATCGACCACTCCTCACCATCATACTCAAGGGCAGTTAGGTTTTCGACCCAGTCTCCTGAATTCATATAAATCACAGATCCTTTACTATTTTCGTAACCCCGAATTTTTGGCTGATGAATGTGCCCGCAAATTACGTAGTCGTATCCCTGGTCTATGGCGATGTTCATGGCAGTTGTCTCGAAATCCTCTATGAAGCGAACCGCTTTTTTTACACTGTCTTTGATCTGTTTGGAGAGTGATATTTTGTTTTTTCCAATGCTTAGTAACATTCTATTGATGGCTCGGTTCAGCATAATAAGCAGGTCATAGCCTTTTCCTCCCATTTTGGCGATCCACTTGCTGTGTTTCATCGTTATATCAAAAATATCACCGTGAAAAATCCAGACTTTTTCTCCATTTAGCGTGAGAACCAGCTTATCTCTTATAAAAAGCGGCCCAAGCTGCAGGCTGGACACTTTTCTGAGCACCTCGTCATGATTTCCGGTTAGATAGTAGATATCGGTTCCATTGGTCATCATGGTGAGCAACCTTCGCAGAACCATCATGTGGGCTTCCGGCCAGTAATACTTTCTAAAATTCCATACGTCCACAAAATCGCCGTTGAGGATAATGGTTTTGGGTTCTATGGAGTTTAGGTACTGCAGCAGTTCCAGTGCGTGGCAGCCCACCGTACCCAGATGGATGTCGGACAAAACAACAATTTCGGGGGATCGCTTCGACATGGCAGATGACTTATTTTTTACAAATAAACAAAGCCAGGATTACTAAAACATTCCCTTAATATTAGCTTACTGTGAAGAGAGTGAGAGAGATGAGGTTAAACATTGACGTTATGTGGCAAAAGTTACAGTTTTTTGAGAGAAAATTATTTAGGTTGTAGGGACAACCATAGTAAAAAATAGCAAGCTATGCCCGATACAAAAAAGCTTGAAGAGAGAGTAAAAGAGTTAACATGCCTGTATCGTATATCGAGCCTGGACGAAAAAGAGTTATCTGCCGGGGATATGCTGGGAAAGTCGGTTAGCTATTTAGCTGATGCCGTACAGTTTCCCGAATACTGTGTTGTTGAAATATTGTATGAAGGGAAGAAGTATAAAAATGGACATCCGGGTTATCCGAATGTGAACATTTATTCTGAAGCCCATACATCAAAGGCACATAAACTTAAGATTACACTTCACTATAAAGCGAATCGGGAAACTCCCGGTAAGGATCTTGCCTTTCTAAAGGAGGAGCAAGCAATGCTTAGTGCCGTGAGCAAGCAGCTCGCTTCAAAATTAAACTGGATAGAGGCAAAGGAGGAGCTGGATCTGCAACGTCTCACTCGAAATCGATCTTACCTAAATGCGAATATAGGTAGCTGGGAGTACGATGTTAAAAATAATAGGGTTCACCTTTCTGAAGTTCTGGTAACGCTTCTGGAAACAGAGGAAGGATTAAATCCATCGTCCGAAGATTTAATAAACTTTATTGCCACGGAAAAAGAGAGAAAACGTTTTGTCGAAGAGGTAAAAGAGGCTATTAACAGTAAGGAGTCATTTAATACTGAGCTTGTTGCCAAGACGGGAAGCGGGGAAAAGATCTGGATGAAAATTGTTGGTGAGCCCCGTTTCGAAGGCAGTTTGTGCATAAAGCTGTTTGGGACGGTTCAAAAGATTCAGCGAAGAAAACAGATAGAAAAAGCGCTGAGCCAGCGAAACCAGTTTATAGAAACAGCATTGGAGAATCTACCTATCGGTATTGCTATTAACTCTATTGACGATGGTAAAAGAGTGTTAATGAACCAAAAGTTTTCTGATGTGTACGGATGGCCGGAGAAAGATATTACGGATGTGGATACATTTTTCGAAAAAGTATACCCCAACAAGGTATATCGGGAAAAGATCACAAAAAGAATCCGTGAAGATATTGAAAGCGGGGACGTTAGCAGAATGAGCTGGGAGGGTATTGAGGTTACGCAAAAATCGGGTGAAAAACGGATTGTTAACGCCAAAAATATACCTGTATATCAGCAGAATCTAATGATATCTACGGTTACAGATGTAACAGAGAAATTTCGGGCTGAGAAGAAATTAAAAGAAAATGAACGGCGTTTTAAAGCTCTTGTACAAGATGGGTCAGACCTTATCGCAATCCTAAACCTTAGCGGGGAATTTACATATGTTAGCCCTACCTCAACAATGGTGCTTGGAATAGAGCCTGAAAACGCGATTGGTAAAAAAATGATCGATTTTGTTCATGAGGATGATCAGAAGATGATTAAGGATATCATGAAAAACCTTCCCCGTCGTCGTCGCTTTATCATTAAACAGGTACGGTTTAAGAGTGGTGAAAGTAGTTTTAAATGGCTTGAGGCCAGCGTAACCAATTTGCTTCATGAGCTATCTGTGAGCGGCTTTGTGATTAATGCACACGACATCACGGAGAGGATACATCATCAAAATGAGATCAAGAAAGCGTTGGCCGAAAAAGAAGTTTTGCTATCAGAAATTCATCACAGGGTTAAAAATAACCTTGCTGTTATTTCCGGCATGATGCAGCTACAACTTTATGATGAGAGCAACCCGGCCGTGCAGGAGAAACTAAATGATGGAATGTTGAGAATACAAACCATGGCCAACATCCATGAGCTTTTGTACAGCACGAAGAGTTTTGCAAAACTATCGTTCAGAGATATTATCGAAAAGCTTGCACATAATATTACAGCAGCTATGAGCGGTAATAAAGAAGTTGATTTAAAGATTGAATCCGAATTGGTAGTGCTAAATATTAACCAGGCTATTCCTTGCTCACTTATTATAAACGAAGTTCTTACGAATATTTTTAAGCACGCCTTTAAGAAAAGGGTAACGGGAAAAATTACAATTTCCATCCATCAAAAACAGAGAAAGGTAGATTTAATTATCAGTGATGATGGAGTGGGACTTCCGGACGACTTTAACTTGGGAGACAATCAGTCACTTGGTAAAAATATTATTAAGATTCTGTCTGAACAGCTCGATGCAGATTTTAAACTCTATAACAGTGGAAATGGAACAACCTTTGAGCTACATTTTAAGGCGGACGATATTCCCTTTATTAATTAAAATTGAATTAACAGAATGAATAATTCTTCAAAAAAAGTCGTGCATCTGCATCTCGGTAAAGATAATTACAAAACCGTGATGACGGCAGGCCGCCACGAGTTAATCTCGGATGAACCAAAATCTGTAGGCGGGAGGGATACCGGGCCCGACCCATACGATTATTTATTAATGTCGTTGGGTTCATGTACGGTCATTACCCTTAAAATGTATGCGGATAGAAAAAAATGGCCCGTTGATGATATCTACGTTGAAATGCTGCATCATAAATCGCATGCTGAGGATTGCAGGGATTGCGACGATCCGAAAGCAAAAATGGATAAGATCGAAAAAGAGATTATTATTAAGGGCGACTTGACAGATGATCAACTTCAAAGACTCAAAGAGATATCAAAAAAATGCCCGGTTCACAAAACACTCCTGGGCGATATTGACATAGTAACCGATATAGGACAGCGGTGAAAGAGGCTATTCGTCAATAACCTACAAAGCCTTGCAGGTGAGTGCCGTTTTTTAGGTCGGTATGCTTTTTAAAGTCGTCTCTGTGGTGTGAAAAGTGATAGAGGAAGAACGGTTTGCCGGATTCGTGAAGTTTCATGTATTGACTAACTGCCTCTTTCCAATAGCCCACGTTGAGCCAAATAAATGGATTATCCAGCCCGGATACCAGTAAATATGTATGGTCGAATGCAGTTTCGTTGTTAACCAGTTTTAACGCTTCCGAATTCAGGTAGGCACTTTGTGTGCTCAGTTGAAACTGTTCAGCTGTTTTAAGAAGGTATTCACCAATATTTGTGCACTTTTCTTCAAGAATTACAGGTTCAGGCGCCAGCTGTGATTTTGAGTAACCGATATCATCAAACCGTATAGAACAGATAACCCGGGGGTTTTCGATATTGGGAAATGTTTGAATGAAGATTTCTGTACCGGCTTTATTATAATGAGTTTTTAAAGCGGCAAGAGCCTGACCTGCAGATATTACAGAGCACCGAAATGCTTTTTTATTATGAATAAACTGGGGAAGCACCAGTAACTCCAGTACATTTCCAGATGAACGGTAGGTCCATTTTTCGCTACCCGAGTTTACCTGCTCATTTTTAATCTGTTCAATAATTTTCTGCGGCATCATTCTGAGCTGTATGTAGTTGCCTCCACTGTCCATATTAATAATATTGGAATGTGAGGCGTATTAATGAAGCGTAATATTCTGATTTTGATCTAAGGGAAATCCCTAACGGTTATTTTAAGTGTATAGAGCTGCTGCTATGTTATTAATTCAGGAGACCTGCCTGTTGGAACTGGAAAGCAAAAAAAACGGATTAGATACAAAACCTGAATCAAGTAAAACCCCTTGCAAAAGTAGAATCCTTTTAAAACCGAAATTCAATAATGGCGGATCTTTTTAAATGATCTGCTTTTTAACACAAATAGCGATTAATCTCCGCTATTCCTTTCAGTGGCAATAAGATCAAACTTTACAGTTAACTCATCATCTGCCTGGATAAGTCCAAGAAGTGCAGTTGGTGGTTCAACATTAAAGTCTGACATACGAATGGTTGTATTGCCAATCGCTCTTACTTTATCAACGTCCAGGTAGTATGCCCGGGTTTCAAAATGGATGTCGCGGGTTTCACCGGCAACGGTAAGGCTTCCTTTTACGTCAACAAGAAAAGGGTCGTTGGGGTGTTTGGGCATTTCGATCAGTTCTGCACTGTCGAAAAGGAACGTAATCTCGGGAAAGTTGTCAGATTTGAGCGCGTCTCTGAGATCGCGGTTCATCTTGTTTTTCCCACATTCAAACCCATCGACCCTGATGTCGACCTGTAAAGACAGCCGCTCCTGGACACTCTGCACAAAAGCGGAATCTTCTTCCTGTTCGTCGTATATGGTTGCTTCACCTGAATACTTGTTGGCTTCGCACTCAAACTCATTAACGTTCGACCGTCCTTCAATCCAGAGCTTACTCTCCTCAGATGGATAGTAAGAGAGCTGCTGAGAATAAACCTGGCCCGACCATAATGTGGCTGCGGCCAGGATAAAAAACAGTACAAACGATTTTAAAGCTTGAAATTTCATGTATTTCCGTAGTTTCGCGCAAGTCTTAGTTGCTGAATGTGGTATTAAAGGATATCACAATTTCGTCTTTTGCACGGATGGTTCCAAATACGGCTGTTGGGGGATCAATATCGAAACTGGTCATTAGCAGTTCGGTATCTCCGGAAAAAGTAAATTCACCCTGCCCGTTCATGGATGCTTCTACAGTCATCTCTGCAGTGTGATCTTGTCCTGCTGCATTGATTACGCCTGTAGCCGTAATAAGAGCGGAATCCTCGGTTTTTTCAATGGCTGTTACTTCGCTTAATTGAAATGTAATAAAGGGATGGTCGTCTTTTTCCAGGTATTTCTGCATGTTTTTGGTCAGACCACCTGAACTCGATTCTACATTTTCAACGGGAATAGTAAGGTTCAGAGACACAAAGTGTTCCGGAGCCAATGTTTCAAACGTAAGACTATCGATATTGGTAAGAACCAGTTCACCGTCCATCTCTTTTATCTCGGCATCCCAGCTTTTTACGTTCGAATCGCCGTCAATTTTCATTTCGTAGTTGTCCTGCAGTGTATAAGTTACTTCCTGGGCGAAAATCGTGCCTGCAGAGAAAAGAAGTACAAGGAGTGCGATTGCTGTTTTTTGGATATACATAATAGTTTCTCTTTAAATAAAAGAGCAGGGCAACAATTATTGCCCTGCTTATTCTAGTGAATGTACTGTTTAGAAGCTTATTACGGCTTCGATGTTAATTCCGCTGAATTCAGCACCGTCGAATGGACCACCGGCGAATCCTTCTCCGTCGTATGACTGAGTAACGTATTCCAGTTTGGCAAGTACGTTATTTGTAAGGAACCAGCCGCCACCGATGTTGAATCGGGTAATATCGATGTCACCGTTGGATTGCTCACCATTAACGTTGTTGTAACGGGCTCCGAGATAAATATCTTCGCTGGCACCAAATCTGTAAAGAACTTCGCCGCCAAATTGTTGAAAGCTTCGTGAATCTGGAGCTGAAAAGCCCGGAGCAACTGAATCAGTTTGTTTTCCACTTACACTTTCAATGACTCCAAAAAGTTCCAGTCCGTTAAATTTAAGGAATGGGTTAATCATGATAGAGGTCATTTCGCCTACTCCGGGATCTTGGCCACGACCAGGTGTAAAGCTAGGTGCGTAACGGCCTGAACGGAAGTTGCCAGGAGTAATTACGTTGTAGTAACGGCTACCGGCACGGTCGCCTGAGTAAAGATAGATTGAAGGTGACTGAGAAACACTCAGTATAGAACCTGTAAGTCTGAAGCGTAAAGCATCGTTGATTTGCTTATCAAATCCAACTTTTCCATAAACAGTAGCGTGAGTCTTGAATGCTCCGGCTTCAGTACTCTGGTTTAATTTACCATTGCTAAGGCCTAACATTCCAAAGAATGAACCTGTGTAGTAATATACCTCACCGGCAACCTCAGTTGTGAAAGAGTCCATGATGTAGTTTCCTACAAAAGGATTATGAATGGCAGCACCGTTATCTGTACGTCTGAAGTGGGTATCACCATAGTTAATCTGCATGTGACCTACTTTGAAACGGAGATTGTCCATTAAATTAGCTGCAAAATCTTCAGCAATAAAGTCCAGACGGTCAATCTGAATGTATCCGCCTTTAACCCATGCTTCGGGGTGGTGCTGAGAAGACAGGTATGTACGCAAATGCATTCTCAACCCGTTTGCGAGTGCTACATCAAAATCAAGGTTCGATGTTGCCAGGTTGAAGTTACTTTCCAGATCGGGAAGGTTACCGGCATCGTTGTCGTGGGTAATGCCCTGAAACTGGAGAGTGTTGGCTCCGCCAAGACGAACTTCTAATCCATCAAATTCGATATCTGTAGTAAAAGGTGCTTCAAACTGATTGAGTCCGGTTTTGTCAGGATTTACGAAATATTGCAGTTCTCTGTCATCATCCGATTGAGCTTGCACATCAAGTGATCCAATCGTAAGGAGCAGTAAAGTTAAAATAGATAGTAGTGTTTTCATGATTCTAAACTTTTTCATTTAAGTATGTGTGGCAGCAAATTGATTGTTTGATTAATGCTGCGTTTGTCTCTGTTGTCTTATCGACGGTTCTAATATCCGTACTTGTTGGGCCTATATTAAGAGTAGCATCTCTGATAAGAGAGTAGGGGTATCCCCGATGGGTGGTGTGTAATATGCTTAGATGAAATCGGGTAAAGACAAACCTAGTTCGGATACAAAATGTTAAATAACAATGCCATAAGGTTAATTATCGATTGATTTATTGCACCTAGGAATGTTAATTGTCAATTGATTTAACAGTAAATGAAAATCATCGCGCAAAATTTTTTTTGCAAAAAAAAGATACACGTGTCAGAATTATCCAGCCTATGTACCCGTGCCTTCAACCCAACGAACGGCATGTCGCATTAATTCATTGGCTGTATCGAGATGGAGCTTGTCTTTGATGTTGGCACGATGCGATTCTACGGTTTTTACAGAAATGTGGAGCTTATCACCTATGTCTCTCGTCGAGAGGCCCTTTCCGGTCAGTTCAAATACTTCGAGTTCACGGTCACTCAATACATCAAGGGGATTATCACTTTTAGAGGCGTTTCCGGAGGTAAGCTTCATCAGCATTTTCGTGCCAATTTTATCACTTAGATAGATACCACCCTTTAATATTTGATTTATCGCGGTAATCAAGGTCTCAGCTGCCTCCAGTTTCATCAGGTAGCCTTTGGCTCCTGCGCGAAGCGCCCTCTCTGCATAGAGCTCTTCATCATGTCGGGAAACTACAAGTATTTTCAGGTTTGGGAGTTGGTGCAGCAGGTTTTTTATGAGCTCAATTCCGTTCATGCCCGGCAGGCTGATGTCTACCACGGCAACGTCTGGTACATTCTTAACAATTTCTGACAAAGCGCCTTCTGCACTTTCATTCTGACCGCTCACCTCAAATCCCATCTCTTTCTCTATCGTCATCACAAGGCCTTTTCGCATTAGCGGATGATCGTCAACAATGTAAACTTTTTTATTGGTAGCCATCAGATATCAGGTTTTGTTAGGGTCGTTTTACTGCTCAATAATTTCATATGAAGATCCAACGGATAGAAGGGTAAGAATAATAGCAGCCCCGCCAAACCGGCTCGAAGAAATTTCAAGATTTGCGCCAATCAGGCGGGACCGGAATTTCATAATTCGAACTCCAAGCCCTTTTTGCTTGTCCCAGTCTCCCGAAAAGCCGCTTCCGTTATCTTCAATTTGTACAATTAATTTGGTTTCATCTGAGTTCATCGAAATGAGCACTTTCGACGCATTTCCATGTTTTACAGCATTGCTTGTTGCCTCCTGCACAATTCTGTAAAGGTGAGTAAGGCTTGTTGGATCCTTAAAATGGAGGTTAATAGGATTTTCAATCCGGCATTCAATACTAAACAATTTTTCAGCATTTTTTGCAAGACGTTCAAGGGCCGCAATCAATCCATTATTATCGAGTTCTACCGGAATCAGGTTTCTGGACAGATTTCTTGCATACTCATCGGCCTCCCTCACCAGGCTTGTAATCTCTTTTACTTCATTTGTAAGCGGATGGTTTTCTTCTTCGAGGGAAGCAGCAATATTTTTATTGATAAGCGTGATACCTGTTAACATCTGGCCCAGGCCATCGTGAAGATCCTGACCAATTCTGTGCCGCTCGTGTTCGCTAATCCTCAGTACTTCCTGCTCAAGACGCCTGGTTTCTGTAATATTCCTGATAATTCCGGTGTAAAGCCGCTGACCGTTTGCATTAACTTCGCTAACGGCAAGGTACATGGGAAATGTAGAGCCATCCTTTCGCTTCCCTGTAACCTCGCGGCCAATGCCAATGATCTTTTTATGATGTGTTCGATGATAATTTTCAAGATACTCATCATGTTCGCTCCGGTAGGGCTGCGGCATCAGCATTTTTACATTCTTGCCGGTTACCTCTGAAGACTTATACTGAAAAAGATTTTCAGCGGCTTTATTAAATGTACGTATGTGTCCGCGATCGTCAATCGTAATAATTGCATCAACTGTGGTATTTAAGATACTGCGCGCCCTCGCTTCACTCTCTCGCAGTTTTTGTTCAATTAAAAACTGTCCTTCCTTGTTTCGGGTCAGCTTTTCTGCAAAAGAAAGGCGTACATCCAGCCGGCGTTCATCATAAAGGGATTCGATAATATACTGATCAATATCTGCGTCGAGCAGCTTATACAAGTAGTCGGTTTCATCCTCTTTTATAATAGCATAAATCGTGTATTTACGGCTGTGCTCTTTAGCTCTTACTTGCCTGCAGAACCAAATAGCATCTTCTGAGTAGTCGCTGAGAATGATTAAAGAGATTTTCTTTTCATCCAGAATGGCCAAAGATGCTTCATTCGGTTCCGCAACCGTAAACTGATGATTGCGTCTCTCCAGTGCAGAAGAAAGAATATCTTTTGCTGCACTGTCGTATCCCGTAATTAAGGTATTCATAGGTGAAAATTGGTTAAAATCTTGTGTGCTAAATCTAATAAAACTCTCGTTAACTATTCACCGATCTTTGGATGTTTTATCGGCAAAAAAATGGGTTCGTACATCGATAGGACTGGTGCTTCAGATGTGGCTTCAGTTCCGTTCTGCTATTCCATCCTGCCATTCAATGGAGACCTTCTTATCAGCATGATAGGTTTTCTTACTGCGTATCCACTCACCGTCCTGCAAAATTCTGGTAAAACCGCGTTCCAACGGCGCTTTGGGGTTTAGCTCTCTCAGTTTTGATGTTTTTTCACCCAACAGAGCCCGTTTCATGTGCAGGTGGCGTTCATAGCGGCTCTTTAGTTTATCGGTGAGGGATGTGATTTTCTCTTTTTTTCCCGACAGGACTACTGCGGGATTGCGGGCCTCCAATTCCGATTGTTTCTGCTTAAGCACCGACTCTTTTTCGTAAATTCTCCTCGAAAGCCGGCTTTGAAGCTGCTCTTTGATGCTTTCCGTTCTGTTTTTAAAAAACCGAAGCTTATCAGAAACAACCAGCAACGCATGCGAATGTGCCAGTCTGTACACATAATCCCTGTAGTACCTGATCTTCTGCTGAAGAGTGTTCTCGAGTGAAGTTGTGAGGTCGTCTACTAAAAAGCGAACTTCATTCATATCGGGAGTGGAAATGATTACCGCCTGAGTTGGTGTAGCGGCTCGTTCGTCGGCTACAAAATCAGAAATGCTGAAATCAACTTCGTGCCCTACTGCGCTAACCAGAGGTATAGCGGAGTTGAAAATAGCTCTTGCCACCTCTTCTTCATTAAACGGCCACAAATCTTCAAGAGATCCGCCACCGCGCCCCACAATCAATAGGTCTGCCGGTGATTCTTGTCTGTTAAAATAGCGTATTGCTTCGGATATTTCTCCTGCCGCACTATTCCCCTGCACGCTCGCGTGATGAAGAAGCAGAGTTGCGATCGGCCACCGTTTTTCAAAAGTAGCCCGAATATCATGAAAAGCTGCCCCGGTTGCCGATGTAATTACACCCACTTTAAGCGGAAAGGGGGGAAGTGGTTTTTTATGCTCCGGGTTGAACAGCCCCTCTTTTTCGAGCTTCAGTTTTAGCATTTCGAATTTCTGCTGTAGCCGTCCAAGCCCAGCCTGCTGAACCAGCGTCACAATCATCTGATATTTTCCGTGAGGAGGATATACCTGCAGATCACCGCCTAGAACAACCTGTTGGCCATCTTTGATGGGGGTATCCAGACGGGCCGCAGTACTTCTCCAGATAACACAGGGCAGCTGGGCACTATCGTCTTTTAATGTAAAATAGATATGCCCGTTTCGGCTCTCCTTAACGTTACTAAGCTCTCCTTCCACCAGGATATCACGGAAACGGGTTTCAATGAGAGACTTAATGTCTGCAGTAAGCTCGGATACGGATGGAATATCGAATGCAAAGGGTATCTGATTATTCATGAACAGAAAATCACGGTTTTATCGGCAAAAGTCCAACCGGGCAGGGGAATATACAGTGGCTAACGTGAAGTTTTCTGACCGGGGTTCGTATCGATTTGGCGTTTCTGCGGGGGGCTATCAACTCAAAAAGTCTGGCAAGAAACGTGAACCGGTTCAAGGCTCATCTTTTGCACGTAAAGCGAAACACTGGTTTTGCCAATAAACCAATATTTACCGTGTTTTCAAGATATCTGTGTGAAGCAACTGTTCTTCCCTGATTACATAGATGATGTAGACGATCTCATCAGCCAATCGATAAAAAATTCTGCAAGGCGGCATTACAATTTCTCGATATACAGTTGCTTCAAATTCCTCTAAAAGTTTACCACTCTTCGGATGATCGGCTAAATGATCAACTCGATCAAAAGCCTTCCGGACTACATTTTTTGCAGCAGTGGGATTGTCCAATGAAATATAATCGGCAATTTCATCTAACTCCTGAAGGGCGGGTTCAGTCCATATTATTCGAGCCATCGGGCCATGCGTTTTTTGGCATCTGCATGTGAGACAATCCGATCTTCAAGAATGGCCTTTTCCCCTCTGGCCAGGCCTTCCAGAAGTTTTAATTTCTTCTGAATCTGTTCAAAGTGATCCACATCAACAAGGTAAGCTGATGGTTTTCCGTGCTCTGTGATCAATACCGGTTCTTTTTCCTCTCTGAGTTCTTTTAAGAGCCTTGTTGCCTGACGTTTAAGTGTTGTAACTAATTCTGTTTTCATAGTGATACTAAAGTACTACTTTCCTTGATTTTTGACAATTCTACCTGAGTTACTGGCATAACATGCATTTATACTGTTTTTTATCTGATTCCTATTTTGTGCAGAGTAAGAATGTTACATACATTTATTTCTAACACTTCAAAGAGGCCATTGACATGTGCGGACGATACGTTATTAAAACCACACCCGAGGAACTCGAGGAGCATTACGGGGCAGACCCTAAGGAGATCGGTGTTTTCCGCCCGAATTACAATGCGGCGCCGTCTCAGTTTTTACCCGTTTTGCTGGAGCAGGAAGGTAAAAGGCAGCTCAGGGCGCTTCGGTGGGGGCTTGTGCCTCCATGGGCCAGCGGGACCAATTCAGGTTATTCCATGATCAACGCCCGGGCAGAATCGGTTGCTGACAAGAAATCATTTAAAAAGCCTTTTTTATACCGGCGCTGTATTGTCCCCGCCAACGGATTTTACGAGTGGAAAAAGAGCAGCAGCGGTAAAATTCCCTACTTTATTACCGATCCCAACCACAGCCTCATGAATTTTGCAGGTATTTATGAAACAGCTGAAACCGATGATGGAGAGCCACTGAACAGTTTTTCCATTATTACCACGGAGGCCAATAGCTCCATGCGTGAACTTCACAATCGGATGCCCGCCATTTTGCTGGATAGTGAAATTGGCGACTGGCTGAACCCCGGGCAGCACGATCCCGGGTATCTGAATGAATTTTTGAGACCATGGCCCGGCGATGCCACTACGTTTTATCGTGTACGAACCGAAGTGAACAGCGTACGCAATAATCATCCCGGCTTAACCGAGCCTTATCGCGACCTTTTCTCCTGAGTAGAGCGCATTAACTGAAAGCAGAGTGTGGGCAATTTTCCGGTTAAAACAGATAATAAGTGTATTCCCGGCTTGATATATGTGCGATATATGTGTAACCTGTAATAGTGGTAAAACTGTTTGTTGAAGCATAAGAAGAAAGGAGGCAGGTTGTGGAAAAGAAAGAGTATCCCGCTATTAATGTACTCAATGTGATGCGTGGTTTCCGGCGGCCCGATATTCCTCATCAGGTTACGCCCTATCGGTTTGAAACTCAAAAGGGTGAGAAACACAGTATTTCGGAAATCAGGCAGGTACATCGTGAGCGGGTAGGCAAGGCGTATCATTTTCATTATGTGGTATGCACGAAGCAACAGCGGTATTTTCACCTGGTTTTCGACACGGGCACGCTCACCTGGCATATGGTACAGGAGGTAGACCAGGAACTGTTTTTTTCGTAGCCCCGCGGCCGTCAGCTTCTTGGGTGAAACTCCTTGTGAATCTGGTGGAGGAGGCTTCGGTCAACATGAGTATAAATTTCAGTAGTGCTGATGGAGGTATGCCCCAGCATCTCCTGAACGGCGCGCAGGTCGGCTCCGCCCTCAAGCAAATGTGTGGCAAATGAATGCCGGAATATATGCGGATATACATTCTTTTCAATACCGGCGCGTTTAGCATACTTATTTACAATATTCCAGACGCTCATTCTTGAAAGGGGGCCGCCACGCTGGTTTAAAAACAGTTTGTTTTGGCTCTTTTTAGGCTTGGAAGGATCAAGAAACTCTTTCCTGGCCGTATCGATGTAGTGCTCAATGGCCTCCTGTGCGGGCCCGCCAACAGGTACAAGCCGTTCCTTATTGCCTTTCCCGATAACTCTGATGAACCCGATTTCGAAAAAGAGTTTGTCGGGGCTTAGATTGGTGAGCTCGCTCACCCTCATCCCGCTCGCATAAAGTGTTTCTATGATGGCAGCGTCGCGAATACCGGCCGTTTCTGTCCGATCGATGGCATCGATAATGGATTCAACTTCGTGAGCGTGCAGAACTTCCGGTAAATTTTTCGCTTTTTTGGGCAGATCGATCAGCTCGGCAGGGTTCGCCTCGGCAAGCCGCTCGGCTACGGCAAATTCATGGAAATTCCGGATACTTGAAATATTTCTAGCTATTGTGCTTACCGCAAGCCCCATGCTGGTTAATTCGGCCAGGTAATTTTCAATGTGGCCGATAGTAATTCCTCCCAGCGAATGAATATTCAGATCGTTTCGAATAAACAGCAGATACCTGCGGAGGTCATTTTCATAAGAGTGGTATGAATTTTCGGCAAGACCCTTCTCGAGCTTTATAAAACGCAGATACTGTTTTAATTCGCTTTCAAAAGCACCCATTACTGCGGGCTGTCTGAAGGTTTGGGAGAAGTGGTTTTTCGGCCCGGTTTATCTGATACGCCCGTATCCTGCTGCTCATCCTCATCCGGATATTCAATTCGGCTGTGGTAAACGCCCTTCAAAATACTCAAAAACGACTCTTTAATGATCTGGATCTGCTTGAACGTAAGCGGGCAGTTACTCAGCTGCTCGTCATTAATATTTCCATCCACAATGCGGTTAATTTGAGCTTCCAGCTTATTGTATGTTGTGTCTTTCATCGAGCGGCAGGAGGCCTCTACGCCATCAGCGAGCATTAAAATTCCCTGCTCTTTGGTAAACGGAATGGGGCCGTCATAGCGAAAGTCTTCGTCCATCACATTTTCCGAGCTCTCAATCGCTTTGGAATGAAAGTAGCGGATAAGTGAAGTGCCGTGGTGGGTTCGGATGAAATCTATTAAAACCTCGGGCAGATTATGTTCCCGTGCTATTTTCACCCCTTCGCTAACGTGAGCTTTAATAACAAGGGCACTCATGCGTGGTTTCAGCTTGTCATGATCGTTGTTTTTGTTTTGATTTTCGATAAAGTAGGATGGTTTTACCATTTTACCGATATCATGGTACATGGCACCCACACGGCAAAGCAGGGCGTTTGCACCGATATTGGAGGCCGCAGATTCTGCTAGATTGGCAACCTGTAAACTGTGATGAAACGTGCCGGGTGCTTTGTTCATCAGCTGTTTCATAAGTGGCAGGTTGGTATCGGCCAGTTCAAGCAGTGTAAAATCAGTGGTAATTTTGAAGAGTTTTTCAAAGAGCAGAATTAAAGGGTACGTGAACAGGATAAACACCGAATTTACACCGATAAAAAAGAGGTTTTCGACAAATGTTTCCCAACCCGTAAACCGCGCAAGCGAAAACCCGGCGCTTACCAGCAGATAGGTCATAAATACAATGCCGGGAGTGATAAAGAAAAACTGCGATCGTTTTTTAATATCACGTACTGAAAAAACACCCAGGCTGCAGGCAGCAATGGTGGCAACCAAATATTCAAAATTGTAGTCGTGAATCACACCCGTTATGATGGCCAGCGAAACGGTTGCCATCAGGCCTACCCGGGAATCAAAAATGATCGTAAGAATAATGGGAGAGATAGCAATAGGAATAATAAGGCTGTTTACACTCTCGAACGGATAGATAAACGCACTTGGTAATATAACCAGCGTTAAGACGAGGAAAACCAGGAAAAACATGAGAGGCCGCTCAAAAATGGGCTTTCTGTACAGGAATATATAAATGAAAAACATCATGATGGCAATGGCAATGATGATGGTTTCACCTAAATAGCGCATCCACCTTTCGAGAGATGTGGCAGTGAGCGACCGGGCTTCCGCCAGGCTGTTTAGTATGTTTGCAGTATCCCGGGTTACAATATCGCCACGGCGGATTATAATCTGGCCCTGATCCACGGCGCCTTTGGTAAGCGACATGTTCGACAGATTCTCATTATAGTTTGCCTCTGTATCTGCCTCATTAAAATACAGGTTGGGCTGCAGAACCAGTGATAAAATCTGCATTGCGGTTTCTGCAAGATCATTGGGAAATGTGCGGTCGAGCTGTCGGCGGGCACTTGATGTGGCTTCGCCCATATCGCGAACGGTCTGTTTACTTACGGTTCGCTGTGTAAGATCCTCCAGGTTTCGAATGGTGATGTCTTCCTGTTCAATTGTGCTCTTATCCCTGTCGATAATACCGTTGTCTGTGTACTCATCAATAATCCCGGAAAGCTCGCTGCGGATCTGCGACATATACGACTGGTCCTGAGGCAGATCATTAAAAATTACCTGCGCGTGATTTTCTGCAAGAAGATTCCATGCCGACTCACTGATCAACACTTCAGAAAATTCTTTCTCCTGCATATAGCGTATGCTGTCGCTATCTGCAGATGAACTTCCATTTTCCACAGCCCGACGCCACTGCGTGTAGCTGTCTAAAACAGGCTGCATTTCACGGAAGATATTATCCAGCTCTGCCTGCATATTAGCCGCTGCGTCAGTATCAATATGAAAAACGGGTTCTGTTTGTTCCCGGATGGTTTCCCGTTCCTGCTCCAGTTCTTCAGCGGTTTTTTTAATCGAAAATGTAAAGGGTGCTGTGAGGTCGTCAGATCGCCACGGTTCGCCGATGGTATAGCTGTCTACAGGCTGGAACGTAGAGCGTGGCAGTATGAATATGACAATGCCAAGGAAAGCAATGAGAATGAGAGCACGATAATATTTATTTTTTCTTTCACTTTTTTTCTCTCTTTCCCGACGTTTACCGGAGCCGATAGCTGGCGAAATTTCGGGCTTTTTCTGCCCGAGGCCAATTTTTTTAAGGATACTCATTCGTTTCTTTAATAAGTGATGATGTGCAAATCAAATATGTTACACAATATAAAAGTATAAAAAGGGTTCGCGAGGAATAAAAATGGATATGCGGCAGTATTAACAGGCTGCCTGCAGTTCTCCTCTATTCGCCAATCAACTCTTTAAAATCGTTTTCGCTGAGAATGGGTATCTCCAGTTTTACGGCCTTATCGTATTTACTGCCCGGCGAATCGCCTGCCAGCAGGTAATCGGTATTTTTGCTGACAGAAGAGGTGGTTTTACCTCCGTGCTTTTCAATCAGCGTTTTGGCCTCTTTTCGGCTGTATGTAGGCAGGGTACCTGTAAGAACTACTTTTTTACCCTCCAGAACAGACGAGAGTGCCTCTTCCTTTTCATATGAAAACGTAAGTCCGGCCTCCCGTAAATGTTCAATCAGTTTTCTGTTTTTTTCTGATGAAAAGAAGGAGGAAACAGATTCCGCAATTTTCGGGCCTATGGAGTCTATCGCTGTCATCTCTTCAGTGCTGGCATTCATTATGGCATCCATTGACGCGAGGTGTCCGGCAAGATCCTTAGCAACGGTTTTTCCCACAAACCGTATTCCGAGAGCGTAAACAAGCCTCTCGAGCGGCTGTTTTTTACTTTTGGCAATGGCATCAATGAGATTTTGTGCACTTTTCTCGGCCATGCGCTCAAGGGGCAGCAGTTTTTCTTTTGTAAGCGTGTACAGGTCGGCATAGGTCGCGATTAGCCCTTCGTCGATCAGCTGCTCCACAACAGCTTCACCCAGGCCCTCAATATCCATGGCGTCGCGGGAGGCAAAGTGTGCCACGCGTTCACGTACCTGCGGCGGGCATTCGGGATTCATGCATCGCCAGGCTACTTCATCCCCCAGCTTAACCAGCTTTTCGCCACATGCAGGACAATTCTCAGGCATGGCAAACGGAGCCGAACGTCCATCGCGATCCGGGTTTACCACACTTACAACCTGCGGAATAATTTCACCCGCCTTTTCTACCACTACGGTGTCTCCGGGACGAATATCTTTACGTAAAATCTCATCTTCGTTATGGAGAGATGCCCGTTTTACCGTTGTACCGGCAAGATGTACGGATTTCAGCTCTGCTACCGGCGTTATTTTTCCAAGCCGGCCCACCTGCAGCGTGATAGATTCCAATAGTGTGGATGCCTGCTCGGCTTTGAATTTGTAGGCAATGGCCCATCGGGGAAATTTGGAGGTGGTTCCCAGCTCCTCATGGTATCGCTCTTCGTTTACTTTTATAACCACACCGTCGGTTTCGTAGGGCAGATCGCTTCGCAGTTTTTTCCATTTCTCAATAGTGCTGAATACCTCCTCGACTGAGGTGCAGACTTTAAAGTGTTCACAAACGGGAATTCCCATATCCGAAACCATATCCAGTTTTTCCGCATGAGTTCGGGAGCTGTCGGATTCAGGGAGAATTAAATCAAACGCAAAAAAACGGATCGGCCTTTTTGATACTTCCCGGGGGTCCTGCATTTTCAGGGAGCCTGCTGTTGAGTTTCTGGGATTGGCAAATGCGGTCATTCCCTGCTCATCACGATATTCGTTCAGGCGCACAAATGCTTCCTTTTCCATATATGCCTCTCCGCGAATTTCGAGAGTCTGATTATAGTCAGGGCTCAGTTTTAGCGGGATATCCCTCACCGTTCTGATATTTTTGGTTATATCGTCGCCCTGGGTGCCGTCGCCCCGCGTGGCACCAAGTACGAGTTCACCGTCTTTATATCTCAGCCGAATAGACGCTCCATCAAACTTCAGCTCAACTGCGTATGTATACTCAATATCTCCAAGGATATCTTTTACACGCCGGTCAAAATCTTTCAGCTCGTCCTCGTTGTAGGTATTATCGAGGCTTAACATCGGCTGAGGGTGCTGAACGGTCGGAAAAATACTGGATGGTTCACCACCAACCCGCCGGGTGGGGGAGTCTTCAGTCTGCAGGTCAAACTCCTCTTCCAGTTTTTCAAGCTCATTCAGTGCCTCATCGAATTCACGGTCGCTGATGAATGGCTGTGCCTCCTGGTAATAGGCACGGTTGGCGCGTTTCAGAAGATCTTTAAGTTCGGTAACCCTTTTTTTGGCAGATTCTTTTGTCATGTTAAAAAAATTACACTCTTAGCCCTGGAAAGTCGTACTGTCTAAACCCAATTATTATGAAAGCTATTCCTCGTTGTTAAAAAGTAGGCCGGCTTCGGATCTCCAGAGGAGGTTCAACGCCTTCGGGTACCTGCAAGTCGGTGGTTTCAGACCATTTTGAATCAGACGTAAAATCAGATCGATTCAATTCCACAAATTCCTCCTCACCATTGTAGAAGTTTTGAACCATATTTTCGATCAAATGTCCATTCATAAAGATCAGCATGTTGTCATAAGGGCCGCGTATCTGTACGGTATCTTCGAAATCAAAGGTCATGGCGTTGCCCTGTTCTATCCAGTAGGGATCGAAACGCGGTTTTGTGTCGCTCCAGACGCGAATCGGGTCAACATTGCCAAATGCGGCATACACTACGATATTGAGAGTATCTTCCAGTGCCGAAACAGGCTCGGGGGTTACCTGCTCCTGATCTACCTGCTGTGGCTGCGGTTGCGGTTCATCCAGTTCTATGGACAATGAGCTTCCTGCGGGTTCTCCTGCCGGTGTAGAACTCTCCTGCTGTGGTGTACTTTCACTGCTTAATATTCCGCTTTGATAAACGAAGTAGCCTGCAACGCCCAGTACGAGAATTAAAATAATCATTCCAATTATCCATGCAGGTATTTGTATCTTATCCTGATTGATTTTTTGCCCTACATTTGCCCAGTCTACCTCTTTTGTGTTTTTTTCAGGAATTTGGGCTTTCTTTTCAGGCTTGTTACTTGCTGATTTCGGCGTGTCATCAGCCGTTGCTTTCATGGGGTGGGCTGCTGTTTCAGATTTCTTCTTATCCTTATTGGTTTCTGAACCTGATGGTTCATTGCCTGATTTTGATTGGGGGGTGGCTGTGCTGGTGTTATTATCCTCCTGTATTTCAGATGTATCAGCCGGTTCATCGAAAAGGCTTTCTGAACTCTCTTTATCACCACTTTTTGAACGGTTTTCCGGCTCCTCTTTCTTATTCCTGCTGTCATCAGAAGCAGGTTTAACCGAATCTTTTACCGAATCCTTCCCTTTGTCTTCCGGCAATTTTTCTGCCAGTTCCGGAAAATCTCTGAATAGCTCGTGGTTGTATTTTCCAGCCTCCCGCAGATTGAGGGCTTCAATGAGCAGGTCGTCATCGATTTTTAAAACCCGGCCATAGCTACGTACAAAATTCCGGGTGTAAATAGGCCCCTCTTCGGCATCAACAAAAATAGTATCGTTCTCAATTTTATCGAGAGTATGCTGCGGAAGCTTGGTGGCGAACTGAATATCCTGCAGAGTTAGCCCGAGGTGTTTTCTGATTTTTACGAGATCCTTTCCAATTGAAGGCATAGTTGTTCTGTTAATAAGAATTGAGTAGAAACGATTTAGTGAGGGCTTTTACGTACAAGAAGTCACCTTTTTTGTTCCTCCCGGATTATTACTGCCAAGTGTCGTAAAGAATTGAAACAGTTAAATAATACCAAAGGAAGAAATAAAAGCCCTGCAACATTGAAACAGTAAAATATAAGAGAAATTTAGAGTGATTTTGTAAGATTTTTGAAATTCGGTGTTCTTACATATATGCATATAAATGTATTAAAAAAACTAATCATGGGTTTGCGTTCAGTAGCGTTTCCGTCGGTTTGTGCCTGCTGCGGGTTTTCTACGGGAGTAAACGGCTGCTATATTTGTGAGTGGTGCAGAGCGAAGCGGTTTGAAGCCCCGCAGGTGCCGGGATGGGAGCTGCTTCCTGAATATATTACTCACCGTTTTTCAATGTGGGCTTTTGATAAAGGCGGCATGTTGCAGGGCCTGCTTCACGATTTAAAATATCATCACCTGAAAGATGTGGGCCTTGAGCTGGGCGCGCACCTGGGTGAAAGATATCTGAATGCACCTGAAAGGATGGAGCAGCTCCAAAGGGAAGGGAAAGAGCCTTTAATCATACCTGTACCGCTTCATAAGAAAAAGCAGAGAAAGCGCGGGTATAACCAGGCGAGAGTTTTGGCTATGGGAATATCGAACCGAACCGGGTGGACGGTGATTCCTGAAAAGAGCGTTATTCGTGTAAAAAATACAAAAACACAAACAGGACTCACCAGCAGTGAACGCCAACATAACCTGGATGGTGCGTTTGCATCTCTTCGTAAAGTTGATTTCAATCATTACGTTCCTGTTCTGGTTGATGATGTATTTACAACAGGTGCCACAACGTTTGAACTTGCAAAGACATTAGAGATATCAGCCGAACAAAAAGCTGTCATTCTTACAGTTGCATCGGCGTAATGCTGATATGGATGTAGGTTGATGGTAGGCGGGGTGAAAAAGCCTTAAAAACAATTTCGGAGTGCTATTCTACGCTATGGACGTTATATTTAGCCGTTATGATGAATCGAAAAAGCCATTCAGTAAACATCCTCGAAACGCCCTACTCAACCGTAACCAACAGCGGCCACTGGTTTCATGCTACACGGGAAACCATTAAGGACTACGTTCCGGGGTTGATGAAAATATACCCATTTGAAACGCTGATTGAGAAAGCCGTTACCTGGATCGACAGTGCCGATTCTATCTCCATGCTGCTTTTTTTTGGTCTCGCCTTTCTGATTAACCCTTGGATTGCCGGTGCTGTTTCCCTGCTGTTTCATTACGTTTGGTATCACAAAAAAAGTGCATTTGTCAATCTTCCGCTTACTCCTCTTTTGAAACTTCTGAACCGGGATTTTTTACAGCTTTTGGTCGCTGCCATTCTCCTCAGTTTTATGGGAATGGAGGGAATGTACACGGCTCTGGGAATTGGAATCGCCCTTTTTTTTCTATACAAAATCGGTCTTTTAAGAC